>JAAUYI010200010.1_pt1 | contig 11801 bp, 9 predicted proteins | sample 7278041 | NCBI WGS metagenome assembly JAAUYI01 (sample SAMN14350216, study PRJNA611818) | marine sediment metagenome | isolation source: surface marine sediment (0.6m) | place: French Polynesia: Moorea | collected 2018-08
CGCCACCGACCGGATGGAGATCCATCCCAACGTCTGGGCCGGCATCGGGCTCGTGCGCGGCGGCGTCGGAACCGCCCTGGTCGTGGTACTCGACGATGCGGTCGGCGACCTCCTCGTGTGACCCGACCAGGGCGGTTCCGACGCCGCCGCGCACGAGCCCGATGCCGGCCCAGACGTTGGGATGGATCTCCATCCGGTCGGTGGCGCCGGCGGCCAGTTCGGCCTGGCGTCGCTGGCCGACCGACTGGGTGACGGCGAAGTCTGCAGCGGCGGACTCCCTCGCCTCGTCGGAGATGCCGGCGAGGAGCGCATCGGCTGCGGCCCACGCCTCGTCGGCGGTCGGGCGTGCGATCACGTGGAACCGGATGCCGAAGCGCAGCTCGCGTCCGGCGTCCGCTGCCAGCGCTCGCAGCCGCTCGATCCGCTCGGTCACCATGGCCGGCGGTTCACCCCACGCGAGGTAGACGTCGACTCCCTCGGCCGCCACCCGCTCGGCCTCCGGCGAGGCGCCCCCGAAGTAGATCGGTGGGATCGGGTCGGGCACCTCGCGGGTCGTCGCTCCCTCCACCCGGTAGTGCGTGCGCTCGATGTCGGTGGGTTCGCCCGACCAGGCGGCGCGCATGATCTCGATGAACTCGCCCGTCCGTTCGTACCGGGTGGCCTTGTCGTCCCACACCCCGAAGCGGGCGAGCTCGGCGGGTTCGGCACCGGTGACGATGTTGATCAGGAGGCGACCGCCCGACATCCGTTGGTAGGTCGACGCCATCTGGGCCGCGAGCGTCGGCGTCATCAGCGTGGGTCTGAACGCGACGAGGAACTTCAGCCGCTGCGTCAGCGGGAGGAGCGCGGCGGTGCTGATCCACGCGTCCTCGCAGCCGGTGCCGCACGGTGTGAGGACCGCATCGAACCCGAGCTGGTCGCACGCCTGGGCGATCTGGGCGAGGTAGGCGCGGTCGGGTCGGCGGCGGTGGGCGTCGGGGGCGTCGGGGAGGACGTCGCGCGAGTCGCCACCGGTCGGGAGGAACCAGTCGAGCTCGATCACCGTCGGGCCTCCATGGCCCGCGATCTTGCCAGGTCGGTCCCGCCGGACCGAATGTCAGGGGCCGGTGGCGATCGGGCGATCGGGGTCCGCCGACCAGCCCGACCACGACCCGACGAACACCCGCGGCCGTGGCAGCCCGGCGAGCTCGATGGCGAGGGCGTTGTGGCAGGCAGTGACGCCCGACCCGCAGTAGACGACGTCCGTCGAGCCGAGTGCACCGAAGCGATCGGCGAGCTCTCCCCGTGGCCGGAACCTCCCGTCGTCGAGGTTCTCGGCGAACGGCCGGTTGACGGCGCCCGGGACGTGGCCGGCGACGGGGTCGATCGGCTCGGTCTCGCCGAGGAACCGTGGCCGCTCGCGGCTGTCGACCACGGTGCCGCCTGCGGCGATGTGGGCGGCCACGTCGTCGGCGTCGGCGAGTGCGTCCGACGGCCACGGGCGCGCAGCCGTGTCGACGGGATCGATCGGGCCCGGCGGCCCGGTCTCGAGTTCGCCGGTCCACCCGGCGATCCCGCCGTCGAGGAGCGCCGCCGGTTGACCGAGGATGCGCAGCATCCACACGAGGCGCGCGGCGATCCCGCCGCCGCGATCGTCGTAGGCGACGACGGCCGTCTCAACCCCGATCCCGAGTCGCCCGAGCTCCGTCGCGAATCGTTCGGGGGTCGGAAGCGGATGGCGGCCGGCGATCCCGTCCGGCGGGTCGGCGATCGCCCGGTCGAGGTCGATGAAGCGGGCGCCGGCGAGGTGGCCGGACGCGAAGTCGGCAGCGGGGTCGGCGCCACCCATCGACGTGCGCACGTCGCACACGACCACCTCGTCGTGGTGCTCGAGCAGCCAGTCGGGGGAGACGATCGGATCCATCGGGTCAGCTTCCCACGTGTGTCGCCGTAGCCTTGCGGCCACCATGCCGAGCCATCTCGTCCAACCCCCCGAATGGATCGAGTCCGCACCCATCCGGGTCGAGGAGTCGATCGACATCGCCGCCCCGCCCGAAGCGGTCTGGGCGCACATCGCTGATCACGAGCGCTGGCCGGAGTGGTTCACCGATCTCGACAAGGTGGAGATCACGGGCCGCCCCACCGGCGTCGGCGGCAACCGCCGGGTGACCGCGAACCGGCTGGCGATCGACGAGGAGTTCACCGTCTGGGACGAGAACGAGGAGTTCGCGTTCGCCGTGATCGGGACGAAGATCCCGATCCTCTCGACGATGGCCGAGTCCGTGAGCATCGAACCGACCGATGGCGGCTCGCGTGTCGTCTACCGGCAGGGCCTCCAGGCCCGCCGCGGCTGTGGTTGGCTGCTCGACCTCGCGTGGCGCCGCGCCCCCGGCCAGCTCCAACGCGCGCTGACCAACCTCAAGTCCCGCGCCGAATCCTGAGTGCGGTTGGTGTCAGGCACGATCCGCACATGCCCTGGTTTGTGTGACCGATCAGGTCGGAACTCGACCTCTTCGCTCACGCAAACCGGATGAGCGAGCTCAGTCGTTCGCGAGGGTCGGGCGAGGGCAGCCGCCGCTCAGCTCGCTCACGATGGAGGCGAGCGCAAGGGTGGTGCGGTCGTGGAGGTACGGGCCGACGATCTGGACGCCGATCGGCAGGCCGTCGCCGCTCGTCCCGACCGGTACGACGGTGGCCGGGAGGTAGGCGACGCCGGCCGGGGCGACCCACTGGAACAGGTCGAGGTAGGGATGGTCGACACCGCCGATCTCGACCCGGCGACCCCACTGCGGTTCGCTGTGGTCGTGGGGGATCGCCGCCCGCGGGTGGACGGGGAGCAGGACCGCATCGAACTCGGTGAAGAACTCCGCCCACCGCTCCCTGATCTGGAGGCGGCGCTCGTGATTCGACAGCCAGTCACGGTGGCGTTGGGCGGTCCCCCGTTTGACGACACCGAGCGGCGTGTCACTCGTGTCGCCCGCCATGTGCTCGATCTTGTCCTTTGGGTGCCCGCCGGACAGCGCGGCGAACAGCAGCTGGCTGAACACCGTCCACGCCTTGTCGAGGGTGAAGCCGGGCCGGGCCTCGGTATCGACCCGCCCTCCAGCGTCCTCGATGGCGGTGATCGCCGATGACAAGGCCGATCGGGTGTCGGCATCGACCGGGCACGTGTCGTCGTCGATCCACGCTGCGATCCGGAAGCCGGCGAGGTCGGTCGCCCGGCTCGGCGGGAGGTCGAGGCGCCATGCGGGGGAGTCCCACCGGTCGGGGCCCGCGAGCACGTCGAGTCCGAGCTCGAGGTCGCCGACGGTGCGCGCCATCGGCCCGGCGACGGCGAGGTCGGCCTGTGACAGCGAACCCGGCAGTCCGGGGATCTGGCCGTGGGCGGGGACGATCCCGAAGCTCGGCTTGTGTCCGACGACGCCGCTGTAGTGGGCGGGCACGCGGATCGAGCCGCCGATGTCGCTGCCGAGCTCGATCGGTGTGAATCCCATCGCCAGCGCCGCCGCCGACCCGCCCGACGACCCGCCCGGCGTTCGCTCGACGTGGTGCGGGTTGCTCGTCGTGCCGTACACCTCGTTGTAGCTCTGGATGTCGCCGGCGAAGATCGGCAGGTTCGTCTTGGCGAACGGGATGGTACCCGCCTCCCGGAGCCGGGCGACCGGCCAGGCATCCTCCGGTGGTACGAAGTCGGCGAGCTCTGGCGCACCGGACGTGGTGACACATCCCTCGGTCTGGAACGAGTCCTTGATCGTCATCGGGACGCCGTGCAGCGGGCCGACGTCGTCGCCTCGCGCGACCGCCTCGTCGGCGGCGGCAGCGGCGCCGCGAGCTCGATCGAGGTCCCACTGCACGACCGAGTTGATCGGCCCGTCGAGCCGCTCGACTCGCTCGGTCAGGTGGTCGAGCACCTCACGGCTCGACACCTCCTTGTCCCGGATCGCACCCGCCAACTCGATCGCCGACCGCCAGTGCAACTCCTCGCTCATCGGCCGACTCTCGCGCCCCGCCGATGCCCCGAGCGAACCGGGCGGATCGTGCCTGACACCACCCGACCATCATCACGGCCCGGCCAGGATGGCCGGCTCTGGCGTCAGAGCAACAGCGCGGACCCGGCGAGGGAAGCGCCAGCGTCGAGCCGGAGTGAGGGAGCCGCAGGACGCGGCGAGCGAACCGGCATCACGGCTCGGCGAGGCCGAAGCCGGACATGAAGGTGTCGAGGTGATCGAAGATCCGGCCGGCTGCAGCCGGGTCGCCGTCGACGACCTCGATCGCGCCGTCGGCGACCGCGGCATCGATCGTCGTCTCCAGCGCCGAGAGGGCGACGAGGGTCGGCCGGGTCAGCGACAGGGTGACGTCGGCGTCGTCGGCGTGGCGACCCTCGACGTAGTGGACGGTCCGGTTCGACAGCCCGACCACCCACCGGTCGTCGACATCGGACTCGGAGTCGGTGAACGTGAGGTTGACCGTGGCCCGCAACCCGCCGACGTCCTCCGAGCGCAGCTTGACGCCGATCAGGTCGAGCAGCTGGTCGACCGACATCGCATCGAGGTAGCCGATCCGGTTCGACGGCATCGCCGGCGGTAGTCCGTTGCGCAGCTCCTGCGCCCCGGTGAGGTAGGCGTTGCGGAACGTCGCCGACTCGCTCTGGTACCCGATCTGCTCGAAGGTGGCGGCCTGCAGCTCCCGGGCGGCCTCGTTCGCCGGGTCGGCGAACACGAGGTGGTTCAACACCTCGGCGACCCACCGGTACTCGCCGGCATCGAACCGGGACTGCGCGTGCGCGAGCAGTGCGTCGGCGCCCCCGGCGAGCTCGACGTAGTTGGCACCGGCGGCCTCCGGTGGCAGCTTCCAGAGGTTGGCCGGGTTGCCGTCGTACCAGCTCAGGTAGCGCTGGTACACCGCCTTCACGTTGTGGGCGAGGTGCCCGTAGTAGCCGACGGTGTGGCTCTCGGCCCGGAACTCGGGCGGCAGCTCGAGCACCTCGGCGATCTCCGTGGGCACGAGCCCGCGGTTCGCCTGGCGCATCGTCTGGTCGTGGATCCACCGGTAGAGGTCGCGCTGCAGGCCGAGGAAATGCAGCGCGTCCTCGTTGCCCCACCGGGGCCAGTGATGCGATGCGAACATCACCTCGGCGTCGTCCCCGAACAACTCGATCGCATCCTGGATGTACTGCGACCACTTGCGTGCGTCGCGGACGAGCGCGCCGCGGATCGGCACGAGGTTGTGCAGGTTGTGCGTGCAGTTCTCCGCCATGCACAACCACCCGTGATCCGGGAAGAAGAAGTTCATCTCTGCCGGCGCCTCGGCCTCGGGCGTCATCTGAAACACGATCCGCACGCCGTCCACCTCGAGCTCCTGGCCGGTGTGGGTGATGTCCTCGGTCGGCGCCATCAGGCCCGGCATGAAGAACGGGATCGCCTTGCCGAGCCCGCAGTCGACGTGGCCCTTCGGTCCGGGCGGCAGGAACGGACCGAACTGATACGCCGCACGCCGCGCCATCGCGTGGCCGGCGATCACGTTCTCGCCGACGGTCTCGCGCATGAAGTGCTCCGGCGCGATGATCCGGCACCGTCCGGCGGCGACGTCGTCCTCGGTCGTGACGCCGTGGACGCCGCCGAAGTGGTCGGTGTGGGAGTGGGTGTAGATGACCGCGACGACGGGTCGCTCGCCGAGGTGCGCGTTCGCCAGGTCGAGGCAGGCGCGCGCCGTCGGCTCGACGGTCAGCGGATCGATCACGATCCAGCCGGTCGCCCCCTCGATGAACGTGACGTTCGAGATGTCGTACCCGCGGGCCTGCCAGATCCCCGGGCCCACCTCGAAGAGGCCGTGGACGTTGTTGAGCTGCGCCTGCCGCCAGAGGCTCGGGCTCACCGTGTCGGGGTTGGTGGAACCACGCTCGATGAAGTCGTACCGGCTCGTGTCCCAGACGACACCGATCGGCGTCTCGATCACACCGCCCGGGTGCTGAGCGACCAATCCGCGTGTCGCCCGCTCGAAGTCGGCGTCGTCGAAGGGGAGTGCGACCGGTGCGTTGTGCGCGGTCGTGTGTGCGGATGCGTCACGGGGTTCGCTCGCCATCGGTCGAGTCTGCCCGACCGGTGGAGCCCCGCTCGCACTCGGGTAGCGAGCCCGATGCTCGCCCGTGGATCAGGGCTCGACGGTCTGACCGGCGCCGAGAACGGCGTCCGCCGGAGCGCCGGTGGAGGCTGCCGGCGACCACTGGAGCCCGAGCAGCGCCGCCGTCCAACGGGCCCAGTCCGTGGCGTGCGGCCTCGTCGTGCTGATCGTCGACGCCAGCGCCGCGGCGGCGGGATGCCCACCCGCGGTCACCGCCAGCTGGATCGCGGTGCGCGGGCTCCCGTGGTCGGCGACGTGGTCCGGACGGTCGGTGCCGCTCCTCCCGAACGCCCGGCCGGCATCACCCCAGACGACGTGGCGGTCCGGAGCGATCGCCGTCGCTCCGATCACACCCGGGATGTCCGTCAACGGCCGCGCCGGCCGACCGGCGACGACCGCGGCGGTGCCCTGCGGCGTCCACGTGAGGTCCTCGGGCAGGTGGCGATCGAGGTCGATCACGTCGTGGTCCTCGAGGTCTTCCTGATCGTGGTCGCTGACGACGATGATCACGGTCTCGTCCCAGCTCGGGCGCAACCGGTCGATGACCCGGTCGAGGGCGGCGTCGGTTCGGAAGCACTGTTCCTTGGCTTCGGGACTCCACGCCCCGAACTCGTGCCGGACCGCGTCGACCTGGGCGAGCTGCACGAACAGCAGGTCGACGTCGTCGAGGTCGGTCGACTCGATCACGTTCGTGACCGTCTCGTCGTCGACGAGGCCGTGACAGCCGTTCGACGTTCCCATCTGGCGCGGCCACCGATCGTCGGCGGCGCCGAGCCCGCACGCACCGATCAGGTGGTCGTCGCCGACGATCGCCACGGCGCGACGACCCTCGCGCCGGCATGCGTCGAACAGCGTCGTTCCCTGCGGGCCGACCTCCCACGACGGTCGCCACGTCGATCCGCTCGGGACTCGATCGCCGACGAGGCCGTGCTCGTGGGTGGGCAGTCCGGTCACGAACGTCGCGTGGTTCGGGTAAGTGGCCGCCGCGAGCTCGGCCGTCCCACCGCCGGCGTGCCGGGCGCCGCGCCGGGCGAGGCGGTCGATCGTCGGCGTCAGCGCCGCGCTGACGAGTCGGTCGGGAAATGCGTCGAGGACGATCATGACGACTCGCATGCGGCTCCTTCCGGGCGGTCGGCCCAACACCGACCCGGCCCTTCACGTCGAGTGTGCGCCGTCGCGCACGTCCAGGTAGCGGCATTCAGCGAAGCTTCCGCCGCAGTTCACCCCACGTCCACCCACCAGCAGCTGGCGCGTCGCTCGATGACGGACCTGTTGCGGCGAGCGGCGGGCCGCGTCGATCCCCTGCCAGGCGTCAGACGCCGGCGACGGCGGTGTCGGACACGAGCAGGTAGCCGTCTTCGAGGGTGGGAGCGACGAGCTCAGCCCCGTCGGGTGGAGCCCCCAGACAGCGATGCCGGCCATCGGCCTGCCGCCACGAGGCGCGGACGCCGGGCGGCGGCAACTCGGCCTGTACCCACGTCCGTCCGTCGGCGAGCTCGGCGAGCCGCGCCGGGCTCCCGGTGAACCGGATGTGATGCCCTGCGAGCACCATCACCGTGTCGCCGATCGCCGCCTCCTCGGTGAGGTGGGTCGACACGATCACCGTCGTCGAACGCCGTCGCTCGGCGACGATCTCGCGGAGCCGGAGCCGTTCGTCGGGGTCGAGGCCCGCCGCCGGTTCGTCGAGCACGAGCAGCGTGGGAGAACCGAGGATCGCCTGCGCCACACCGAGCCGCCGTCGCATCCCACCTGAGAGCTCACCGACGTCGTCGCCGACGCGATCGCGCAGGCCGACCCGTTCGAGGACGTCGAAGACCTGGCGCCGGCGGGTTCGTTCGGTGGTGACGTCCTTCAACACGGCGAGGTAGTCGAGGACGTCGAACACCGACGACGACGGGTTGAATCCGATCTCCTGTGGGAGGTACCCGAGCCGGCGCCGGATCTCGATCCGCTCCGCCTCGCGACCCGCGTCGAGCCCGTCGATCGTGATGGCCCCCTCGTCGGGGTCGAGGATCGTGGCGAGACAGCGGAGCAACGTGGTCTTGCCGGCACCGTTCGCCCCGAGCACGGTCGTGATGCCGCCCTGGGCGAGCAGCTCGACCCCGTCGAGCGCGGTGCGGTCGGCGTAGCGCTTGACGAGCCCGGTGACGTGGACGTGGGCAGCGCTCACGAGACGTACTCCAGGCGGTCGAAGCTCGTCCGCCGTGCGGCCGAGACGGCGATGAAGACTGCGGCTGCGGTCGCAGCAACGATCTGCCCGGCAGGCCCGAACGCACCGAGCCAGTCGTCGCTCGCGGCACGACCGACGAAGGCGACGATCACCCAGGCGCCGCCGACGGCGGTCGTCGCGAGGCGAGGCGAGAGCACGGTCATCGCCGCCAGGCTGCCGGTCGTGACGGCGAGGGCGGGGAGCAACCAGGCCGCCGCCATCGGCCGGGCGACGTCGACGAGCAGGCTCAGCGACACGATCACGACGATCGACACGCCGAGCACGGTCGCCGCTCGGATGGTGACGAGCCGGAGTCCGCGCATCGGGGTGGCCAGCTGGACCTCGTAGGCCGGGTCGGCGGTGGGGCCGTACGCCATCGCCACGCCGAGCACCGGCACCAGCGGGGCCAGCACGAGGAGCGTGAACAGGCTCTGGCGGGGTTCCTCGGGGGTAGCCGCACCGAGCCCGACGAGGGTGACGATCGCCAATGCGATGTACCACGAGCGACGCAGTGCGGGGGTGGCGACGACGAGGCGGGTGGCGCGGGCCGGAACCCTGGCGAAGCGGAGGAGGCGTTCCATCCGGGACGCCTTCGGGACGTCGAGCTCCGCCGAGATCGCACGCCAGTTGGCATCGATGCGGGCCGGGTCGATCCGGCCGGGCTCGACGGGGTAGGCGGTCATGACAGGGCCTCCTGGAGTTGCTGGCGGGCACGCATCAGTCGGGTCTTCACGGTGCCCTGCGGGACACCGAGCAGTTGGGCGGCCTCCTTGGTGGAGAGGCCGTCGATGGCGGTGGTGACGAGCACCGCCTGGAGGTCGGCGGGGAGGGCCTGCATCGCAGCCGCGAGGTCGCCGTACGAGCCGCCGCCGAGCACGACGTCGTCGACCGGGGCCTGGTGCGAGTCGATCGCCGCATCGTGGGTGCGGGCGATGAAGGCGGGGTCGACGGGTGTCGACTTGCGCTTGCGGAGGAGGTCGATCAGCCGGCGGATGCCGATGCCCCAGATCCATGCGCCGACGTCGCCGTCGCCGCGGTACTTCTTCGCCGACTTCCAGACGGAGAGGAACGTGTCCTGGACGGCGAGGTCGGTCGTGTCGGGGTCGCCGCAACGCGATTGCAGCCGTGCGGTGAGCCAGCCGGCGTGGCGGCGGTACAACATCTCGAGTGCGATCCGGTCGCCGTCGGCGATCCGCGCCACGAGGGCCCGGTCCTCGCCACGTCCGTCGTCCGGATGCATCATCACCACTCTGTCGTCACCGACCGCACGAACGGTTCATTTCCGATCTTCGGCGGTGGGGATGGGGAGTGGGGTCGGTGTCCTCTGGTCAGTTCGTGGTCGCTGCGGTACGGATTGGGTAGGCCCGGCGTCCGGGCCGGGCTGTCGCCATCAGGGGGTGTCTGTCATGAGTGCGACGGTTCGGGTGAGGTCGTTGGTGTGGTCCGCCGCCGGGGTGGTGGTCTCGCTGGTAGCGGCGGTGATCGTGGTGCAGGCGTGGCGGGTCGATGCGGCTCCGGGCGACCACGATGCGACGTTGGTCCCGGTCACTCCGTGCCGGTTGGTCGACACCCGCAAACCGGGCGCCGATCCGCTCGGTCCGGGTGAGACTCGGACGATCGCGGCGCACGGTACACACGGGCCGGTTGCAGGGTCCCAGTGCACGATCCCGTCCGATGCGGTCGGGTTGTCGATGAACGTGACCGCGCTCGACGCCACGGCGTGGACGTACTGGACGATCTGGCCCGACGGGGTGCCGCAGCCGGATGCGTCGAGTCTCAACCCGGTGCCGGGTCAGCCGCCGACACCGAACGCGGTGACCACCCCGCTCTCGTCGGCCGGCCGGTTCAAGGTCTACAACTACGCAGGAACGGTCGGGATGTTGATCGACGTCAACGGCTACTACACCAAGTCGAGCCTGCAGGAGTTGGCCTCTCGGGTGGCGGCGCTCGAGGCCGCACAAGCGGCGGGGGTCGATCCGGCCGTGCTGGCCCGTATCGCCGCGAACGAAGCCAACATCGGTGCCAACGCCAGCAACGTGGCCGCGCTGGACGTCGCCCAGCCGTTCACTGTCGCCAGCGAACCCGTCTCTTGGGTGACCGCGGCGTCGACATATAGCGAGATCCGGTCCGTCATCGTGCGCGCACCCGTCGCCGGTGACGTCGCCGTTGTCGCATCCGGCACCATGCAAGAAAGCACCGCCGGTCAATTCGTGGAGTGCGGGTTGATGGACGGGGTGGCCGACCCGCCGACGGGGGTCCAGCTCCGCTGGCAGTCGCCGACCGGTGCGGACTACGCGCATCTTTCGGCGAGTCGCGTGTTCGGGATCGCTGCCGGAGCCGTCGCCACCTACTCCCTCGTCTGTCGCAACCTCCACGGCGAGCAGTCCTTGATCAACTCCCCGCAGGTCACGGCGATCTTCACTCCCGCACCCTGACCGCCACCCTCAGTAGAAGGTGTCAGACACGTGCCAGACACGTTCCTGGGGGTTCCCACGCTCCGTGAGATTCTGGCGGATGTGTCTGGCACCAGTCCGGCACCAGTCCGACACGTGTCAGGCACGTGTCAGGCACGTGTCGGACACCACTCCGGTACGAGTCGGACACCGGATGAGACACCGGATGAACCGGGGGAGGGGGTGGGCACGACAGGGGTGGCATGACGATGACGATGCCCCCCGACCAGCCGTCACCGAACCCGGCGGCGTACCCGAGCGACGGCTTCCCTCCGCCGCCCGAATCCTCCCCCCGGCCGCCGGCGCGACGGCTCGGACGATTCCGCCGATGGATCGCCCCGGGCCTCGCGCTGGCGTTGATCGGGATCTCCTTCGCGATCGACCTCGGCACGATCTTCATCATCCCGCTGCTGTTCGTCCTGATCGTCCCGTTCGAGAAGATGTTCCCCCGCCACCGGGGCCAGAAGGTCCGCCGCCCCGAAGTGCGCACCGACATCTCCCACGCGCTCGCGGCGCCGGCGCTGCAGATCGCAACCCTCACCGTCGCCGTCGTCGTCGGCCTGATGAGCCTCGCGTGGATCCCCGGCCTGCTGATCAGCCCGCTCGTCGCACAGATCCCACCGGTGGCGCTCCCGTTCGTCGGGATCGCGCTGTTCGACCTCGCGATCTACTGGGTGCATCGCTGGTCGCACGAGGTGCCGTTCCTCTGGCGGTTCCACGCCGTCCACCACTCGACCAAGACCCTCGACTGGGTCAGCGGGTTCCGCAACCATCCCTTCGACGGGGCGATCATCGCCCCGCCGTTCGTCTTCCTGCTCGCCGCCGGGTTCACCGCGGAGTTCACCGGCGTCCTGGCGATCGTCCAGATCGTGACCGGACTCTTCCTCCATGCCAACGTCCGCTGGCGGTTGCGGCCGCTCCATCGGGTCGTCATCACCCCCGAGTTCCACCACTGGCACCACGCCAACGAGATGGAGGCGCACAACTCGAACTACTCGGTGTTCCTCCCGCTGTGGGACATCGTCTTCGGCACCTACTAC
>JAAUYI010103312.1_pt1 | contig 11783 bp, 13 predicted proteins | sample 7278041 | NCBI WGS metagenome assembly JAAUYI01 (sample SAMN14350216, study PRJNA611818) | marine sediment metagenome | isolation source: surface marine sediment (0.6m) | place: French Polynesia: Moorea | collected 2018-08
AAATAAATTTCAAGGCTAATAAACCAAGTACGTTAAAACGCACTCTCCTGCCTTACAAGCGTCTGATTTATCAGACTTTGCCTACTCGCTGTGGGAATTTATTCCTAGGCGAACATTTGGGCTAGTTGAGAATGGTGCAAATTATGAGTTAAAACGCACTCTCCTGCCCTACAAGCGTCTGATTTATCAGACTTTGCCTACTCGCTGTGGGATTTTAATCCTAGGCGGAATTGCGGTATATCGCGTTTCTTTGTCTGGTGAAGTACAAATTTGAAGCTGAAAACTATAATAATCAAGTAGATACTATGTCACAAAGTCCTAAAAAAGAATCCCATTTTGACTTAAAAGGTGCTCAATTTGCTGGTGGTTTGGTCGATGCAGATAAAGTAAATAAGGACATGATACAAGTGGTTTAAATGCCTTTTACTCCGGAATGGTGCATAATCACAATGTATAATATCAGTGCAAACACTTAGAATTTGCAAGTTATGCCACCAGATTTCTCCGGTCAAAATCTCCGTGGACAATCATTCAAAGGTCAAGATTTATCCGGTGCAATTTTTAGCGGCGCGGATATTCGGGGAGCCAATTTTACTGGTGCAATACTAAAAGATGCCAACTTCACCCATGCGAAAGCAGGATTGCAAAAGCGTTGGGCTACCTTCCTGGTCGTAGTTTCGTGGTTGCTATCGGGATTATCAGGACTCCTCTCCTCTCTTATTGGCTATTTCGCGTCATTAGTCTTTAGCTCAGATAATGGTAATCAAATAGCAGGGTTGACTGTTATAATTGCGATATTTATTTTCTTTTTCATCACAATTTGCCAAGGAATACAAGCCGGAGCCGTAGCCCTAGCCGGAGCTGGAGCGGTAGCCTTTGCCCTAGCCGGAGCCTTTGCCCTAGTCTTTGCCCAAGCCGGAGTCAAAGCCCTACTCTTCGCCGAAGCCGTAACCCTAGCATTCGCACTAGCATTCGCACTAGTATTCGCCCTAGCCTTCGCCACCGTAGCAGGAGCCTTCGCCTTCGCCCTAGCCACCGTAGCCAGAGCCACCGTAGCCAAAGCCAGAACCCTAGTCGAAGCTGCCTACGCCGTAGCCTTTGCCCAAGGCGGAGCCGCCGTAGCCTACCGCATAGCCTTCGCCTACGCCTTTGCCTTTGCCTTTGCCTTCGCCTTATTGAGTATTTACATCAGTTGGCGAGCAATGAAAGGAGAAAAAAAGCACGCCATTATTCGCAACATTGCTGTCGCTTTTGCAGCTTTTGGTGGTACAAGCTTTCGCAAAGCCAATTTAACTAATGCTAATTTTACAGGAGCTATCCTCAAAAGTACTGATTTTAGAAAAGCTATTCTAACTCGTACCTGTTTCTGTAAAGCCAAGAATCTCGACCTAGTTCGTCCGGGAAACACTTATCTGAAAGACGCAAAAGTGCGGCAATTATTCAAACAAGAACAGGTAAAAGACAAAAACTTTTGCAGTCAAAATCTACGCGGTGTCAACTTACAAAAAGCTAATTTAATAGATGCCAATTTTGCTGGTGCAGACTTAAGCCAAGCCAATCTACAAGACGCTGATTTATCCAGAGCTATATTACAACAAACCCAATTAGATAGAACTGATTTTACCGGAGCAACCCTTACTGGAGCATATATTGAAGATTGGAATATTACCCATGAAACTAACTTTCAAGGGGTGAGGTGCGATTACGTTTATATGCGGCTTCCTACTAAAGAAAATCCCAACCCTTTACGCAAACCAGATAATAACGCCGAAGTATTTGCAGATGGGGAGTTTGGCGATTTTATCAAGCCAATAGTTGATACCCTCGACCTTTATCATAACCAAGGTGTTGACCCCCGTGCTATTGCTATATCATTCAAGCAGTTAGCAGAGAAAAATCCAGATGCTGAACTAGAAATAGTGGCTATGGAAAGACGGGGTGAAGATCAGTTTTTACTCCGTGCTAAAACTGCATCAGAAGCCAATAAATCAGAACTGAGTGCTGAATATTTTGAGATATACAATCATGTAAAAGCTTTGGCAGAGCAAGAAGTAAAAACTCTATTAGCAGAAAAAGATAATAGAATTGTTAGTTTAGAAAACATGGTAAATACGGCGCTACAGCGTTCTCATTTTTATTCAAGCACTCAAATACAAGAGGTTACTAATATGACTAACAATCCTGGGGGATTTTCTGTAGGCGGTTCTGTTGGCGGTAACGCCAGTAATGTTCAAGGTGATAATAACCGTGCCATTCAAGGGGACAAGAGTAAAGGAGTCCTTGGTGATGGGAATCAAGTAACGCAACAAAGCCAAGTAAATACTGAAACTGAAGCATCACTCACAAAAGATGATGTTGTAGCATTGTTAACACAGCTTGAAAATTTAGTTCAAGCTGCTGAAGTTCCTGAAGACACAAAAGAAACGGCTATTGAAGACATTAGTGCTGCCAAGAAAGCGACGCAAAAAGAGGAACCGAAAAAGAACGTAGCACTAGCTAATCTGGAAAGCGTAACTCAAACCCTTGAAAAAACTAGTAAAACGGTGGATGCTGGTCAAAAACTCTGGAGTAAAGCCAAGCCTATAATTACCAAAATCGCTGGTTGGTTAGGTGCTGCTGCTGGTTCATACTTATTGAAATTGTAAGTTTGATTGATGAGTCAGTTACCACCAGATAATTCTGACTCACAACAGTCTGCTTAGGATAGTATATTTATAATAGTAAAACTATAAAATCAATGCTAGGAAATAGACTGCTATTTTGAGATGAACCTATTTACTATTGGACATTCCAATCACAGTATTGAGGCATTTATTACACTGCTGCAAAAGCATGGGATAACCGCTTTAGCTGATGTGCGATCGCATCCTTACAGCCGTTACCTACCTCACTTTAATCAAGCATTATTGAAGTCAACTTTAGAGAATGCAGGTATTCGCTATGTATTTTTAGGAAATGAATTGGGAGCTAGGTCTAATGATTCCAACTGCTATGTAGATGGTAAGGCTGTATATGAAAAAATAGCTGCAACAAAACCTTTTGCAGAAGGTATTCAGCGAATCCTCAAAAGTTCTGAGAATTATACCATTGCTTTAATGTGTGCCGAACAAGATCCAATTACTTGCCATCGTGCAATACTTGTCTGCCAACATTTGCATGAGTTTAATTTAGATATTAACCACATTTTGAAAAACGGTGATTTAGAAACTCATCATCATCTTGAAGAAAGACTTTTAGAATTACATAAACTCAAACCACCAGAAATACCTAAACAGATTCAACTATCTTTGTTTGAACCATTAATTACTGAAAATGAAAAATCAAATAGTCATTATTCAAAGGAAGAATCTATCAAAGAAGCTTACAAAAGACAAGGTGATAGAATTGCCTATGTAGAAACAAAACATGAAAATGACAATGACAATGAATAATTCAGTTAATTTATTTACAATTGGATTTACTAAAAAGACTGCTCAAAAATTCTTTGAGACTTTAATGAATTCTGGTGTTAAGCGAATTATTGATACAAGACTTAATAATGTTTCCCAACTAGCAGGTTTTACCAAACGTGCAGATTTAGAATATTTCTTACGAGAAATTGGCAATATTGAATATGTTCATATTCTAGATATGGCACCAACTAAAGAGATTTTGGATGCTTATAAGAAAAATAATGGTGATTGGGAAACTTATGAGAAGAAGTTTTTGCAGTTAATGGAAGAACGCCAACTTGAAAAAAAGGTTTCATCAGAGCTTCTAAATGGTGGATGTTTATTATGTAGTGAAGCGACACCTCATCACTGCCATCGTCGCCTAGTAGCTGAGTATTTGTATGACAAATTGGGAAATATAACCATATGTCATCTTTAAGAAAAATCTATGACTCAAGTTATCTGCCTTGCTAATTCTTGGAAGCATGGGGAGCGGTGCATTGCTGGTATTGACCCTTCTACAGGGAAATGGATTAGACCTGTATCAAACTTGGATGATGGTCGAGTCCCAGCTAGTATCCGATGCATACAAGGACAAGAACCTGCTCTATTAGATATTTTGGAAATTCCTGTAGAAACAACTGGTTCTGATTTTGGATTTGAAAGTGAGAACTTGACTATTGCTTCTGGAAAATGGGGACGCATAGAAAAGTTTCAAGCTACAGATGTCTTGAAATACTGTGGTAGTTATCCCTATATTCTCCATAATTCTAACAAGTATGTGAATGTCACTTATTTGCAGTCTTTACCATTTCAAGAAAGGCGCACCCTGCAATTAGTGTATGCTAAAAATTTTTCTGTACAGTCTATACCTCAAGGAGGAGGTCAAAAATGGAAGGGTACATTAGAGACAAATACCGGACAAAAACTAACTAATGCTACAATTACCGATCCTGTATTTGTGAAAAAATTAGAATTTGGCTATTACCCTCAAAATCCCTGCTTGGTGACAGTTAGTTTGAGTATGCCTCACCGACCTGATGATTGGGAAGGAGACGATCCTTGCTGGAAAATAATTGCAGGGGTTATTGAATTGTCAGCATCAGACTTGATTCTTGTAGAAATGAAGCGATTAAATTGGAGTATAGATCAAGGAAGGGAGTACTTACAGCGAAGTTACAACAAGCGATCGCGCCAACAGTTAACTAGTTCTGAAATTACCGAATTTTTGAATTATTTGCAATCTCAGTCATTCTAGCGATTAATTTTTGATTGTAGGCGATCGCTTAAAACCAGATGTTTATAGCCTCTACTGCTCCCGGTACTCTTGATTTCAATAAATTGCTTAGAGAATTTTTGGTGAATTATCACGTTATATTAAAAAACATATTCTTTAAAAAAGTTTACAAAACAGCCACAGAAATGCAAGTAGCTTATCCTCGCAAATACAACTCCATGAGTGCCCGAGACATACTCAAAAGAGTAGTTGCGGACCGCGAACTTCACCTAATCACCCTCAACCGCTATCGCTACAACGAACAACGTAGCTGTAAAGACCTCACAGAACTGATTGAACGGCTCAATGGTCAACCCAAAGCATTGGTAAAGGATCTATCCCGCCACGTCTCTGATGAAGCGCGTCATGCAATGTGGCTGACAGATTTACTAGTAGATTTAGGCGCAGACATTGGTAAACCACCGGGAATGTCCTACATTGACGAATTTGAAAGGCTAATAGACCAAGAAGTATACGATGCCCAAACAAACCTGGAAGATGGTGTTATCGCCGCCCTAGCATCGATTAATGTGACAGAAAAACGGGGTTGTGAGTACTTTTCTGCCCACATTCACGCCCTCAAACAAGCCCCCCAAACGGAAGAAAATATCCAAATTAGAGAAACCATTGCCAAAATTTTCCCAGAAGAAGCGGGTCATGTGCGTTGGGGAAATCGCTGGCTAGCCCAAATTGCGAAGAAAAGCCCGGAGCATCGGACAAAGGTAGAACGGGCGAAAAGCAAATATGCCGCCATAGAACAAGCGGCTTTTGAATCGGGGATGGATATTATGGCTGGTGCGGAACTGCGTCGGCTCAATAATCTCCTGGAAGTGAGTAATACAATGCCTGTTTGGGAACGTCCCCAGTATTTGATGCAGCGTTTACCCCAAACCTTATTCGCTCCCGAACTACAGATGACTAGGGTACAAGTGGCAAACAAAGCTTGGCAAAGAGATCCCCAGGCTTTTATGGAAAAATTTGTGCCAATGTTTTTAAATGGGTTGAATAATATTCAAAAAAAGCAAAAAAGTAGTTAAGGTTGCAAGAAAATTTCTGAATCGTGGATGTGAGCCATCCCCGATTTCTATGCTACAAATCACTATGATGTGCGGATGAATACTTATAAAACCTCACCCACCTGGGTTACCCTCTCCTTATTAAGGAGAGGGTAAAAGAGGCTTGGGGTGAATCAGGTTCGCCTAATTACGCACGATTCGCCCATTTTTTTTCAAGCTAGCCCCTCATGGGAAAATCCCACAAACAAGGATGAAAATGCTTTGTGACTAACTCCTCAAGGGCGCACGCAATGCGCCCCTACAAACTCCGCGCCTCCTAACCATTTTCAAGCTAGTCTCCCACGGGAAAATCCCACAACCAAGCATGAAAATATCTCAAGTGCGGCTCCTACACCTAAGCTATCAACCATCAACTATCAACCATCAACCATTTTCAAGTTAGCCCCTCATGGGAAAATCCCACAAACAAGGATGAAAATATCTCGAGTGCGGCTCCCACACCTAAGCTGTCAACTGTCAACTGTCAACCGTCAACTGTCAATTTGCACGAACTAGCTAGAAAATAGGGGCTAACTTGCCAAATATTCCTGAAGATTTACCTTACCTTGGCGCAATTGTTTCAATGCTTGCTTCTCAAGCTGACGCACGGACTCCCTACTGATATTTAGCCATTCACCGATTTTACTTAACGTCAAAGCTTTACCATTTTCCAGCCCAAAACGCAGAGAAATCACCTGTCGCTGTTGGGGTGTCAAATTAGTCATTAACTTCTCTAAATCCTCTCGTAAAGAAGACTGGGTTACGTAATCTTCCGGAGAAATGTTGGTATCTTTCAATAAAGCACTCAATTCAGTATTCTCATCATCTCCTACCCGCACATCCAAAGGCATAATTCGACGCGATCGCTCCAAATATTCACGAATCTTTTCAGCCTGCAAACCAAGTTCAGCAGCCACTTCTGTAATAGTTGCAGTCCGTCCTAATTTCTGATTTAGATGGCGCTGTGTTTTCTTAATTTTGTTCAGTTTTTCAGTAATGTGAATTGGTAGCCTAACGGTACGACCTTGGTCTGCGATCGCTCTTGTCATGGCTTGTCGAATCCACCAATAGGCATAGGTCGAAAATCGATAGCCTTGTGTGGGGTCAAACCTTTCCACACCCCGCTGCAAACCGATTGTCCCTTCCTGAATTAAATCTAACATTTCCACATTGCGTTTGAGGTATTTTTTGGCAATTGATACCACCAATCGCAAATTAGCTTCTACCATTTTACCCTTGGCACTTTTCCCTTGTTCAATGGCTAGTTGTAAGTCTGCGATGGATAAATTGGCTCTCTTTGACCATTCCCCTAAACTAGGCTCGTAACCTAGCTCCTCCCAAAGAGATGTTTTGACCTTCTCTAGAGCTACCCAGTATTGTACTTGTTTGCCATAGAGGATTTCTTGTTCGTGGGTTAGCAGGGGAAAACGACCAATTTCTTTGAGATAGGTACGAATGAGGTCAGTAGTGGGTTTAGTAGGTTTCATAAGAATAAATTAATAAGAGAATAGCAGAAAAAAGACTTTAAACAGTTGGGTACTAATGTTTGATTCAATACAGTGAACACAAGTCGCGGGTGTGAGCGATCCCCGACTTCTTAAAGAAGTCGGGGATCTGTTATCCCTCACTAGGTGGGGAGAAAAAATCCAGGTACTACAAAAATTAACAGATTTTATGTATTTATGTAAACTTTTTTCATAAATTTCTCATCTTGCGATCGAATTGAGAGTATAGCTTTGCCCTGAAACTGTTATAAATGGGGGCGCAGCTCAAACTTTCTCTCTCATATACTAGAGGTAGGGGGAAAGAGGTGATGGGATGATGGAATAATGGGGTGATGGCACAAGGTGCCCGCCTTACGGCGGCCGATGCTCCCAAAGGGAGCCGCTACGCGATCAGCGGAGCTTAACGCCTCCGGCACAACTAAGTGTAAAAAATGTAGCAATTACCATGCAAAAAAATTAAGTGTGAGAAAGTAGGGACATTTTTGACATAAATGTTTACAATATCTCTTGTAATATTTCTTTATATATTGGCGAAAGTCAAAAAAAATAAACGGAGCTTTAAGTCATGGACAATCAAGAATCTAAATTTGGTTTTACCAAGTTCGCCGAAATCTGGAATGGTCGTTTAGCGATGTTGGGCTTCGTGATTGCGATCGCAACTGAGTTAGTTACAGGTCAGAGCATCTTGTCTCAATTGGGCTTGATATAGTTACTCAGTTAACCTTCTGATTGATACAGCTTAGTAGAATTACCCAGTCAGTGAACAAAATTAGCCAACTGAGGCATAATATCATGTTTGGTTAATTACTTATAATTCCTGCTTGAGTTACCCAACCATCTTTTACCCTCTCCTTAATAAGGAGAGGGTAACCCAGGCGGGTGAGGTTTTATAAGGAATCATCCGGACTTGATATAAATCCTTTTTTACTGGTGGTAAATCTTTAAGCTGTACTAGGTAGCAGATAAAAACTATTTGATTATTAATCTTTATGTTGCAACCACCTGGTTTTGGTCAATATTCCATTACCACGAGTCTGGGAGAGATGGTCTATTATACTGCTGACAGTTCTCCTTGGCTCAGAGAAAGTAGGGAAACTGATTCAGCAAAGACTCTAGTATTCCTGCACGGCTTTGGCGGAGGTTCCTCTGCTTATGAATGGTCTCAAGTCTATCCAGCTTTTGCAACCGAGTATCGCATTCTGGCTCCAGATTTGATTGGTTGGGGGAGGTCATCTCATCCCGTGCGGAATTATCAGATTGATGACTATTTGACTACCATTACAGAATTTCTAGAGAAAACCTGTAATGCACCGACAACTGTTATTGCTTCCTCTTTAACCGCCGCCTTTGTCATTCGAGTAGCGATCGCTCGTCCTGAGTTATTCTCCTCTTTAATTCTTACTACACCTGCTGGGCTATCAGATTTTGGTGAAAACTATACCCGTAGCTTTTTTGCTCAATTGGTTAGTACTCCCATTTTGGACAACCTAATTTATGGGGTTGGTGTGGCTAATGAGTTAGCAATTCGCAGCTTTTTGGAACAGCGACAATTTGCCTGTCCAGAGCGAGTCTATCCAGAGATGGTAGAAGCTTATCTCCAAGGGGCTAAACAACCGAATGCGGAATATAGTGCCCTCTCTTTTGTTAGGGGGGATTTATGTTTTGATTTATCAGATTACATTACCCAACTAACAATTCCCACAGCTATAATTTGGGGTCGCAAATCTCAATTTACAGGACCTGAAATTGGGCATCGTTTAGCACAAATGAACCCAGAAGCGATTAAGGTTTTCCAAGTTCTAGAGAATGTTGGTCTTACCCCTCAATTAGAACTACCTGCTGTCACCATTGGCTTAATTCGTAAGTTTTTGACCTTGCTAAATTCTCAATAAAGTTAGACATACTATCAAATTCATTGAACAAAATTGCAATTTACAGGAGCAATCATGTCAGCAAATGAGCGCAGTAGACGTATTTTGGAACACTTGGAAAAAACAAGCAACATAAAAATCAAGCTTCCTTCTCCAAGGTTAAAAACTTCCGAACCAGCACCAGTAAAAGCAACACCAGCACCACCACCTCCTCCTACCCCAACTATACCGAAAACACCAGAAAGTCGAAAAAAACGGGTTATGCAACACTTAACTCGTAGTGGGACTAATTTCGATCTGTCCTCTGCCAGTTCAAAGAGACGCAAACAAAAAATTCAGGAGCATATTCGTAGAAGCATCAGCTAAAGTGTTAAGTATATAAATTTGGTTAGAAGATTTATTTTCAGGCTGGGATAAAGTTATAAACCCAGCCATCTTATTTAGGGCTTGCTGTTCGCGTAGCGTAGCGTTAGCTATAAAAGTCATGATTGTGGGGGTAGGGAATATGCAATAGGCAATAGGCAATAGTTTCAGCCTCTTTTTTTATATTCAAAATATTTGTAAATTCCATATTTTTAGAAATATAAATAGGACTAGATAACTAAGGTTATGAGATTACTAAATGCTTCCGTAACTTGTGATAGAGCTTGATTATTAAACACAAATTCACTGTAATCAGCCAAGTTGTCCAAACCCATTACGTTCAGCAATATTTCAACAGTTAACCAAACAGAAGTTTTAAGAAATAGCTTTTGCCATTGTACTTTCATAATTCTTTCCTACCTACTAGGTGCAGATATAAATACAAAGTTCTCAGCACCTACATATGCGAGCGTGTCATAGGTGAGGAACGTAATTAGAATAGTTTTGTTACTAGTTTCGTAAATAAATATATAATATTATTACTTTTTATTGCAATGCATAAATTAATCACTTGAAGTAGTAATTTCCCCCATTGACCGAAATAATTACGCTCTTCATAATTCATAATTAAGAGGGTACAAGCCCCTCAATTTATTGATGGAGATAAAAAACATATTCCGAGCTTCAAGCCCCTATATGCGCGGTATGGGGTATAAATTATCAATTACGAATTATTCTGACTGTCAAGGGGAATTTAGAATTTAGAATTTAGAATTTAGAACTATAACTTTTTAAACTGCTAAGTAGCCTCTACAACTTTTCATCGTCTTTTTCGCCAATTTCGTCAATGAATCCAATTTGCCTTGCGCCTTGTATATCCTTTATAAGGCATCAAATGTATGGGGGATAAAGTTATGGATTGGCGACACTATGAACGTTACGAAAGTTTAATCTTACGAGTATTCCTTGGCTTAACTCTGATTTTCTGGGGCTACGAGAAATTAGTTTTGCCGAAACTAGCCCAAAGTTACATCAAGGACTATCAAAGTTTGATGTTTATTGATGTTAAGATATTTCTAGCGATCGCTGGTATTGCCCAAATTATTTTGGGGATGATGATGATTATTGGGTTCTATACTAGGATAGCTGCTGCTTTGCTAGCTCTGATGGCAATTATCACCATCATTATTCCTGGAATGATTATTATCAAAGATGTGCCTCATTTTGCATATGCTTTTGCTACCGCTGGCGGTGCAATTGCCCTTTTGATTAGGGGTTCAGGAGCTTATAGCTTGGATGCTAGACTTTGGCGGAGGCAAAAACTCGCTAATAGGGTTCACCAAGATTGAGAGTTGATTTTCTTTACCAGTCTTAGAAAAAGCCTTACAGACGAAAATTGAAAAACGACTCCTGCCAGTTATAGTGCTACGCGCAAGTAATAAGTAATAAGTAATAAGTTTACTGTTCATAGGTTTGCTGCATTCAACAATGTCCTAACGGTTCGACTTCGCTCACCGTTAGCCTAATTGCGTAGTGCTATATATAAAGAAATTTAAATAAATTCTTCCGTAGGGGCACGGCACCTACAATATTATTGCATAAGTCATAACCTTAATGATGCCGTGCCCTTTCATATCATGTCTGGTTAAACACTGATAATTAAATGTAGGTTGGGTAGAACGAAGTGAAACCCAACAAAATTTTGATTGTGTTCGGTTTCGTCCCTCAAACCAACCTACAACTCGCTACAACTCGCGATTTTATTACAAGTAATTATCCGGACTTGATATCATCCGATTGAATATGCGTAAGCAAAAACTATGGTTTTCAAACTAGTCCCCCACGGGAAAATCCCACAACCAAGCATGAAAATATCTCTTACCTGCTCCCTGTTAAGAGTTCCCTGTTCCCTATTTTCAAGTTAGCCCCCCACGGGAAAATCCCACAACCTGCCTATGAAAATGCTTTGTGACTAACTCCTCAAGGGCGCACGCAATGCGCCCCTACAAACTCCGCGCTTCTTAACTATTTTCAAGTTAACCCCTCATGAACGTTTGTACACAACCAATCATGAAAATATATGTTAAGAGTTCCCTGTTCCCTATTTTCAAGCTAGTCCCCCATGGACAATATTTTGTCCACAACCAAGGATGAAAATAATTCCCTCACTCTGGGCGGGGAAACCCCGCCCCTACTCCGTCACTCCTTCACTCCCCACACCCTATTTTCAAGTTAGCTAGACAATGAGCGATAATCCCCGATTAAATCCCAGCGATTCATCA
>JAAUYI010114838.1_pt1 | contig 11781 bp, 6 predicted proteins | sample 7278041 | NCBI WGS metagenome assembly JAAUYI01 (sample SAMN14350216, study PRJNA611818) | marine sediment metagenome | isolation source: surface marine sediment (0.6m) | place: French Polynesia: Moorea | collected 2018-08
ATCGAAGTCAGAAGTTTGAAGTCAGGAGGTTTGAGCGTCCTGTTCTGAAAACTTCTGACTATAGGGGTCAAAAACCCCATCCCCTATGGGTTGGGTAAAAAACTAGAAAAATCTGCCAGCCTCCGGAAAAATCGCCCCAATTCACCACACATCAAACCTGGTAATTTCTGGTAAAGGGCGATTTTTCCCCCAAGATATATGCCGCTAAACCAATAAACTGCTGATGAGGCTGGCAGATTTTTCCGGATTTGATGAAAGCGGTTGTCCGTTTTGAGTTGGGGTCAGAATCCCCATCTCAAACCTTCTTCCTTCTTCCTTCTTCAATGAGTATGATATATCTGGAATTAGTACGTTGAAAATTAGTACTTGTAGGGTGCGTTATGCTAACAGCTAACGCACCAAAAGGATTACCGGATGGTGCGTTACGCTACCCTGCGGGGATGCTAAAAGCAAACGCGGTAACACACCCTACCTGTTTTTTAAAAATCAAATAGTAATCCTATATATGTGGAATTAGTCTGAAATAAATTATCGGAATAATTAATCAAAAATGTTTGGTGTGGATAAGTCAAACTATCTGTTAAAATACTTTATTTTTAGATTTTTTCTGCCACTAACTTGCTAAAATAAAATTAGAGAATTGGCAGCAAAATCATGTTGAATATAAACATAAATTCTCTAACTAAAAAAAACTGGTTAATCAAATTGGCTTTTTCCCTAGGAATTGCCGGTATCAGTCTCCTGATAAGTTTTCCTGTTTTAGCTAAATACTATCCACGCTACGCTCTTTTTCAACCGAGTGCCTATACTAGATATCCCTATCGGAGTTCCGAGAGTAATATTGCAAGTACCCTTGCTGAAGATAGTAAGTTTAGCAATTTTGTTTATGAATTGAAAACAGTAGGTCTTCTGAAAGAACTCCAAAAAAAAGGTCATTTCACAATTTTTGCTCCAACTAATGATGCTTTTAATGCTTTACCTGAAGATGTATTTCAACGATATAGCCAACCAGAAAAACGCATCCGAGTGCTAAAGTATCATTTAGTTGCTGGAAAAATTACTCCTAAGCAGATAGATAGTGGCTCAATCACAACCGTTGAAGGTAATCAGGTGAAAATAACTGTGAATGATGATAGTTCTGTAAAAATCAATGATGCTAACGGCAAACATCCTTCTACCCTCACGAAAAATGGTGTGATTATTGAAATTAACAAGGTGCTTTTTTACCGCTCCTTTTAACTTGAACAAATCTGAACCTTATTAAACAAGGTTATACCTATTCAAGACGCAGGTCGAGCAGTGCTACCTACTTGCGGAGAGGAATCTCGCCTCCCTGATGAAGCGCAGTTATGCTTCCCATACAACCTGGTTTTATCCTCATCATACAGGGTAACCTCATCCCGGCTGTTAGCCACGCCCTTCGGGTTCACCAGTCGCTCATGGGGGAAACCACGCCATTTGCTCTTAGTGGGAAACCCACAAGACCGCAATGGCTCCCCAAGACCGCGCTGGCTCACCATAGAAACTATGTCGTCTAAAACTCGATAGTTTCTTGCTTAACATCCGCCAGTAACTCCAGGCGTGCCGATGTCTATCCACTGGCAGAAATCGGGCGTATCTGGCTGGGGGACGTTCACTTTTATGCAAAGCTCTACGTGCTAACACCAGTGCAGCAGCGGTATCTGATGATAAGCCGTAAAGCTTTAAAAACTTTGTTAATCCAATTAATGATGAGTAAGCAGGATTAACTCTAACTACTTCGATACCCCATCTTAACGCACGTTGGTCGAGCATCGATAAAAATTGAGAATATGCGAAATTTGAAAGCATCCTTGAATAACCCACACCTTGTGATTTCATTGATGCTTTTTTAGCAGAAAAATCTAGTTTTTCAACTGTAATTGGACATTGATATTGAACAGCTAATTTGACAATGCTCCCAACAGCATCTCCCAATGTTGCTTTTACTTGATGAGAAGAACGGTCACGCAAATTAATCTTTATTTGACCCCTTTCAAGTAGGTTTCCTTCTTGATCGCAATATGCCCAACCAATTACATTTGGATTCAAATCTATACCTATCATCCCTCGATAAAAACGCGATTGAATCGGCACACAGGGTCGTTTTACTGTTACAAATACATACCATTTTCCATTATCCTTTTTGACAAATCTCCAGGTTAAAGAACCACCTTTATTGAGTGCATATTCTATATCTTTATACCCATAGTTAAATTTAATTCCCGTTGCAAATATGTACTTACCAAACTGATTGAATAAAGCATAGGGAACACGAATTTTAATGTCTCCATCAGTTGATAACTGACAATTTTGACATCCGGCTGTTTCATCAGATGAACCAACAAGCATAAATTGAGAACTACGCTTTTTTTGCCAATCATCTAACCATTCATCATGGTTAGAGTAGCCATTTTCTATCAGATTATATTGTGCTTGGAATAGTTTGCTCCCACCAAAAATTATACGTTCAGTTTTTGTTTGAAGTAATGCAACTTTATTCTTTTTTAAAGATAAACGCCGCTGTTTTTGATGAATTTCCCATTTTAACTGTTTTTTCTCTGACTTATACCCGTTAATTCCACAGGAGGGATAAAGCTTTTTTAATTTATTTTTTCGAGCTGCGATTGATTTACTTAAACTTTTAATCGCTAATTGTAATTCTTTTATTTGTCTGGCTAAACATTCTTTTGATGAAGCTATTTTACCTTTAATCGAGGCGTAAATACTATTAAACTGCCGTGCATTTATACCGTAGATTTTTTGATATGAAGATTTTAGAGTATTTAATTTCTCACCCCGGCATAACGCAATATAAAGATTTCGTTCCACTTTACCAAACAATTCCCCCATCTCTTCACAAAAGTAGATCAATGAAGACGGGACTAGGGTTTGATAGGTGACGCTACTCATTTTAATCTACTCATTTTAATGAATCCGCTACTTCTCTTAACTGCTGGACAATTTGCTTGTTTTTGTGACTGCGACTGCCATATAATCTAGCGCTAAAAACTGTAATAATTTCGATTACATCTGCCGCTAAATCTGACTCAAATGACGAATCTTCTGACCGATTAATAATAATTACTTCACATCCAAATTGCTCGCATAATGCGAATATTAATTCTGACCCAAACCTTAATAATCTATCTTTATGGCATAATACTAATCGCTCTACTTGATATGTCGTTATTAATTTTATTAGTCTAATTAATCCTTTTTTACGGTAATTTAGTCCACTTCCCAAATCGCTGATAATTTCATAACTCCAACCTTGTTTAGCACAATAAGCTTCTAAAACTATTTTTTGACGTTGTAAATCCTCCTTTTGGTCATTACTACTGACTCGTGCATATGCAACAGTTAGTGTTGATGCATTTTTGTTACCTAAAAGTTCGCTGACTTCATAACGACGATGACCTCCCGCAGTTCGTTCTGACTTAATTTGACCATTTCTTTCCCATTCCCTTAAGGTTTTCGGAGTCACTCCCAGCAAGGAGGCTGCTTGTTTAATCGTCAGCTTAGACACTGCGGTAAAGTTGAACTACTACCCGATAATACCTTTGATATTGTGCAGAAAAGTATAAGATTGTTGAAGTTTTTTGTAGCTGTTGTTAAGCCCTAAATTCTAATACCCATTTCCAACAATTATCTGTGTATAACCCGAAATCTTTGTAGAGACGTAAAATTTTACCTCTCTACATTCTTTTCCACCAGATGTCTAATACCAAGATTCTTGTTCGGTGACGTAGCATTGCTACGTCTCTACCGAGGGATGTGTTGCAATCATTTATTGAATCCACTGCTCGTTTCTAGGCTCTGCCTGGAAACCTAGTAGGGGAGGCAGAGCCTCCTCACAATTGATTACAAGGTTCTACCTTGTAATCAGAGCCTGGAAAGAACGAAGTGAAACCCAACACAATAAGACTTTTGTTGGGTTTCGTTCCTCAACCCAACCTACAATAATTAATCCGTTTAGAGTATAAATTCCTCTTAGCCCGCCTAATCGCGGGGTTGGTTCGTATAGCCTCCGGGCTAAGAGGTGAGGGCTTTTTGAAAAAATGGGATGCTCCCCAATCTTCTTTCTATTGCCAATTTCCCACCAGCACATAGGGTGCCCAAAAGTGAGGGTGGTTATACTGCTCATCTGTCAACAGAGTTAGCTGTGCTTGTTGCAATACTTGAGCTTTATTGTTTTGAGTGTTTTTAACTTCACCTAACTGACGATAAAATTCACTCATGATTCTAGCAGTACTTTCATCTACAACAGGCCAAAGTGTCGCTAAGGTGCTACGCGCTCCCGCTCGCACTGCTACCCCAGCCAATCCTAAAGTAGCTCTTTTATCTCCACTAGCAGTCTCACAAGCACTGAGAACTAATAATTCAATGGCTCTGGGTTGATTCAGGGTTTTATCTCGCAGTAAGTTATCCAATTGCTTGACATTAATACGTCTATCCCAGGAGAGTATAAAAGTATCCTCTGCTTTAGAACTAAACTTGGCATGGGTAGCTAGATGAACTATGGGAAAACGAAAATCACTAATCTCTTGTTGTACAGTATTAGTGGTAAACTTCTTATTTAGAAGTGGTTGACCAGATAATCCAATTTTCTGGATTTGTTCTAGTTCCGATGGTACATTAGGTAATGGTTTAAAACCTTGATGTGCGGGTAAGTCTTTGCGAATTTCACTGAGTCCTGCTGTTAAAGCTTTGAAATTTATTGCTGTTAGTGGTTTTGGGTTTACCAACTGTAAACCAGGTGTCAAGGCAATGGCATACTTTTCTAATAGATACTGCTTGCCATCGTGCAGAACAGCCATAGGGATATTCCGCAAGTCTCCATCTAAAACAAAGGCTACAGTTTGGACTTTACTATTTGCTAACTGATCCTCTACTGGTCTAATTAACCAATCATACAGCTTTTGGTATTCTGGTAAGAAGTCTGTAACGATACTTGCAGAAGATAAAAGAGAGCGCTGTACTTTCTCTACAGTATTTTCCAACTCTGATTGAGAAATTTTAGTACTGTAAAGCTGGGGAGGTTGATTAGGTAAGCTGAGAAGAATTTCTAACCTATCTGCCAAGATAATTGGATAAATAACTGCTGCGTTTTTATCAATTTGATCGATTTGTTGGGGTTTTGCATCTACACAGGCTTCTCGGAAAAAGTTGTTGATTTCTGCTAATTGTAAAGATTCAATTACATTACGGGCTTGAGTCAGTAATTTCTGACTTTCTTTTTCTTTTCCTGCTGTTTTTAAGGAACGAGCATATTCTAAGTCTAATTGAACCAACTGGCGATATATTGGTTCAACATTATCCCGGAAAGCAAACTGTACTTCTGGGTTGACTGCGACTAAATCACCTCGTAATGATTGTAGGGAATCATAGGCTTTGGTATAGGCAGCAATAGCATCAGGAATATCTTTTTGGGCTTTACGTATGCGTCCCAATTGCCAGAAAAACTGGTAGGCGATGTGTGGTGAGTCCAAATTTGAAGCTAGACTCAAAGCCTGTTTCGTCAATTGTTCTGCTTGGGATAAATTCTGTCTGGAACTACTCAATTCATAGAGTCTACCGCGAAATCCTAATGCATAAGCTTGTGCCGCTTTATCTCCAAAACTCCTGGCTTGTGCTAACCCTTGGACTAAAATACTGTCAATTTCGTTAAAACTTGGTAGTTGAGAATTACCAGTGAGATTAAAGTTTTCGGTTTGAGCTAATTTGACTAAACTTTGGGCAAAGTTGATTTGGAGGTAAACTGTTGTGCGACTGGGAGGCAAACTATTAAATTGAGACTTGATATCTTGCCATAATTGTGATGCTAATAAATATTGTTTACGTTTTAGTAACAAGCTAAGTTGATTCAATTTTGCTTGTTGTCTGGTGGTTGGAGATGTAGACAGCTTAATTACCTGACTGTAAGAGTCCAAAGCAGTTTGTTGATAATTTTGCCGTTTACGACGAATGGTTTCACTTTCAGCCAAGGCTTGGGCTGTGTTACCCAGAGCTAGATAAACCGCAGCCTCTTGTTGGGGATAATTTAATTTCTGAACTATTTTTAAACTAGTTTCTAAGACCATTTGGGACTGTTCTAATTGACCTACAGATTGCAGGATGTTACCCAAACTTGTCAATCCTAATACTACGGTAATAGGGGGAGAACTAGTTTCAATTTGTTGCAGCTTTTTGGTTAATTCTTCTGAAGTTAACCTGCCTAACTCTTGACAATTTTCTAATTGTAATTGTGTTTTTAAGGCTTCAAGTACAGTATTACAAGCACGGGGATAAAAACCCAAATCTTGCATTGCTTGTGCTTGATTAATTTTACTTTGAGCAACCTGGGAAGAATTTTTAATTTGGCTATAGATTTTAGTAGATTCTTGCCATGTCTTTAAAGCATCTGCAGATTGTCCAACTTCCCGTTGCAAGTATCCCTGAATATCTAAAGAGTTAGCCAATATTCTCAACTGTTCTTGCTGACGGGGTTGGGTTTTGAGTATTTTTAAACTATCTGCGATCGCAATTTTTGCTGATTCCCACTTGCCTAGTTTCTGATAAGTTAGGGACAGATTACTCAATGCCATTGCTTGGTTTAAGCTATCCTGTTGAGCAGCATAAGCCGTCGCCGTATCTTTCCATACAACTGCTGCCTTCTCAAACTGCCCGGAGCGATATAATTCCCTGGCTTTTTTCCCTAGCTGTGGGGCATTTTGTTGAGTTTGTACCATCAAATTTGAGCTAGTAATATTAGCTACCACTGGGGAAATAGCAGTGGAGCCGAGAAAGAACAACATTGCCAGACATAGCGATCGCACTTGTGGTGTTAGACGCGATCGGCTATGATATCTTCTTGGAAAAAGTCTTTTCATAGTAACCTCCTTTAACAGGTAAGGGCGATCGGTTATCAGTCAATACCGTTCACTTAAGCCTGAAAACTAAAAATGGCGTAGGTTGGGTTGAGGGACGTAGACGCGGAGCGGCTTCTCGCAGAGTAACCCAACATTATCAAACAGACACAGCCGGCATTAACGCCCAGAGCAAATACCGGGTGTACGCCGAGAACGTAAAGTAATTTTATTGGTGGGGTTATGGGCAGTAAGAACCACCTCCCCATTGTGTTTAACTATCCATCCTTGAGCGGGAACAATTTGTTTTGTAGCTGGGGAACTAGAAGTAATTCTTTCCTTCTGACTATTACCCCTGCTTTGTTGAGGCGCAGGTTTGACTAAATCCACCCGCACAGTTTCGCTACGAGTAGTTTGTGCGGGACTAAGTGGCAAACCACCACGTCCTGTTACCACAAATTCACTGCCTACCCCTTGTTGACATGGATTTTGGGCGATTAGCTGTCTGGGATCGACAACATTTTCTGGTAATTCAATTAAACCACTGGTGGGATCGGGAGCAGTGATTTCTGTTTCCACCAGGCCATTGAACTGTGGTCCTAACTCCGAAGTAGCGGTAATATCACTTTTTGAGGTGAGCCGATCCCGAAATTGGGTGCCAAAAATGCCTTGAGCTGTAATTTTGACTCTTCCCCCAAAGCTTTCTTCTGCATTGGCGCTGATATCGCTATTTTCTAATGCCACTAGGTTGTCAGTATCAATAGTGATGTTGCCGCCAGTAGCCTCGCCTCTGGCATTGGTGGTGATGCTGCTGTTGCGGCGCATGATTAAATCGCGGGGTTGCAAGGTGATGTTGCCCTGACCTCCTGTAGTATTAGCGTTAATAGATGCTCCCTGATCTAAGCGGATATCCTTGGAAGTAGTGACTTCTATATTACCCGCCTCGCTATTTATTAGACTGTTGGAGAATAGTCCAGCACTATTTTTTATGTCGAGGGAGTTGGCTTGCACCTGAATATTCCCAGCATTTCCTGAACTGAAGCTAGTAGTAGATATTTCCGCTTCATCGCCCATTATCAACTGCTCGGTGGTAATCTTCACATCTCCTGCCTCTCCTTCCCCTTGAGTTTGAGAAGTTAATATACTGTTGCGACCAATCAATTGCACCGATTCTGAGGCATTCACTGTTACCCTTCCCCCACGCCCTGAACTCAAGGTAAGAGCGTTAACCTGACCCCCATCCTGGAGGAGCAACTGCCCGGTGTTAATCGCCACATCTCCTGCGTTTCCTTCCCATTGAGTTTGAGAAGTTAATATACTGTTGCGACCAATCAATTGCACCGATTCTGAGGCGTTCACCGTTACCCTTCCCCCGCTTCCTGAACTCAAGGTGGCAGCGATAACCTGACCCCCATCCTGGACGAGCAACTGCCCGCTAGTAATATTTACACTTCCCCCGCGCCCTGAACCCAAGGTAGCAGCACTAACCTGACCCCCATCCCGGACGAGCAACTGCCCAGTGGTAATCGCCAAATTTCCAGCATCACCTGTAGTACGCCTATTCGATTGAACAGACAAGCTGCTGTTGCTTTCACCATCAGCGGAGGTGCCAATCACTTGCACTGATTCCGAGGCGTTCACGATCAAATCCCCCGCATTCCCCGAACCACGAGTGCTAGCTGAGACTTGTGCTCCATCGGCGATGGTTAACTGTCCTGTGTTAATTGTCAAGTTTTTCGCGTTTCCTGGTCCTTCAGTGCGAGCAAACAAGCCACTAGTAGTCCCAAAGGGGTTGGTGCCAATCACTTTCACTGATTCCGAGGCATTCACCGTTAAATTTCCCCCACCAGTTCCTGCGGTACTTAAATTACTAGCTGCAACCTGTGCCCCATCCTTGATGAGCAAACGCTTCGTAGTAATTGTCAAGTTTCCAGCTTCCCCTGTAATAGGTCCAGGATTGATGTCAGACCTCCGAGAGACTTGAGCCGACAAGCTGCTGAAACGACCACTCTTCGGTGAAAAACCAGTTACTTGTACTGATTCCGAGGCATTCACCGTTAAATTTCCCCCCTTTCCAGCCCCCTGAGTTAGAGTAACAATCCCAGCGCTATCCCGGACAAGCAACGTGGGAGTAGTAATCGTAATGTCTCCCCCCCTTCCCCCTCCCACAGTGGCAGCCTGCAAAGTACTTTGATTCAGAGGACCAGTCAATTGCACCGATTCTGAAGCATTCACTATTATATTCCCCGCATCTCCTAGACCAGAGGTGGTAGTTGATACAGTCGAACCATCTTGAACAAGCAACTGCTCGGTGTTTATCCTAATGTCACCGCCTTTTCCCGCTCCCTCAGTGCTAGCAAACAAACCACTGTTATCCAGAGAGTTGGTAGCTGAGACGCCAGTCAATTGCACCGATTCTGAAGCATTTACTATTATATTCCCCGCATCTCCTGTTCCGGAGGTACTAGTTGATACACGCGAACCATCTTGAACAAGCAACTGCCTGGTGTTTATCCTAATGTCACCACCTTGACCTGTTTCAAAAAAACTTTGGCTACCAATAAAGCTACGAATCTTGACGGTATCAGTAGCTTGCAGTGTCAAATTTTTCCCAGCACCAAGTTGACCCTGCAAATCTAAATTACCGGCTGACAGAGTCATGTCTTGTCCTACTGCTAGATTACCAGTATTAGTAATACTCCCTGGATTCTCCCGAAACCGCAAACCCACGGGAATATTCACCGTCAACAAGGGTGGTGCTTGGGGATTGCTGGCACTAAACTCAAACCCATTGTCAAAAATGAAACTGTCTGCCGTACTGGCAAAAAAGGAACCAGATACATCCAAACGGGCATTAGGTCCAAATATCACCCCGTTGGGATTGGCGAAAAACAAATTCGCATTACCTAAAACCCCTAAAGTGCCCCCAATGTTAGAATTATTACTCCCTGTAACCCGACTGAGAATATTGGCAATTCCTGATGGGTTGGAAAAATAAGCTCCCCTGCCTGAATTAACATTGAAGTCACTAAAACTATGGAACAGGTTGTTCCCGCGAATTGCACCACCATCGATTCTGTCGCTGGGAGTACCCCTAATCTCCACATTGGGAGTCACAACAGAACTTTCAGCCCCCAAACTGTTATCAGGAGTGATTTGCGCTCTAACAGAGCTAAGAAAAGTTAGGCACCCTAGAGTAGTTAGGGGCAAGGTGATTAATAACAAAGATTTGTAAGTAGCTTTCATCATCAATTCCCCCAACTTAAAATTCACAACTCAATTCTGGATTTTCTAGAGAAGAAAACCTCTAACAAGGATTATCATGTATTCAAAAACACTCACTATCGGCATTGATGCCCAGAGAAAATACTAGGTTTATACCGAAAACGCAAAGTAACTCTATTGGTGGGGTTATGGGGCAGTAAGAACCACCTCCCCGTTGTCTTTAAATACCCATCCTTGGGCGGGAACAACTGGAGTACCATCTGGCTCGCTCGCCTGAGCCGGCAAAGGACTGTTATTACCCGTTACAGTATTAGTCGTCGCAGGGTTTGCGGCTGTACCTGTCTCAGTAGAAGTAGACGTGACAATTCTCTCTCCATTTTGGATTGTCAAGTTTTGGGTTGTAATTGTGACATCTCCAGGTTCTGCTGTCGCACTAGATACAGATGCGTTGGTAAATATACCACCAGGAATCAAACGTTCAACATCATCAGTAGCAACAACGGTATTGCCATCTATTACCACTTCCGTTGCGTTAACCTCAACATTCCCATTTCTTAATTGAGTTCCGTCTCTATTTTCTATTTGATCCAACAGTTCTTGGGAATCTAAGCCGGGAATACCTCTGAGTAGGTTCACTAAATTAGTGACAGGTGAGACAGAGCCAGTGTTTACTAATTCCACCTTGTTGGTGGCATTGACACTTAGTTCTCCCCCCTTTTGTCCCTCAATCCCACCTGCTGTAAGGTTAAAAACAGCAGCATCTTTCATAGAAAAGGTGTCGCCACTGTTGAAGGTCAATTTTCCCCCCAAGTTTCCCACCGAGGCAATTACACTACCAGGTTCGAGAGTAATATTACCATTAGCGAACAAGGTGACATCACCACCATTGCCACTGAAGGTATTGTTAGCAGGAATTGCTGGGACACCAACTATACCGTTGAGTGTAATATCGCCGCGAGAGTCCATATATATGGAGCCACCACGTTCACTACTACCTGTGATAATTGCCAGGGATTCCTCGGGAAAATTGAGATTATCCGGGAACCGAATTCTCAGGGTTGCTTCCAGGGCTTCCAGGGTTTCTTCTCCTAGGGTTGGTTTTACGGTAATGTTTCCACCATTTAAGTTTTGGTTAGCTTCGTAACGATTTGTTAACAATACTTTTCCTGCTAACAAATCGTTGGCGGAGATTGGGGTTCCTGTGAGCAAATTTTGCAGGTTAAGATTAACAAAAGCGACACTTCCAATGTTAATATCTGCTCTGTTTGTATTGTTGGTATTGTTCGTAGTCGGAGAACGTTGGCGGAAAAATAAGTCGTTATTTCCAGGATTGAACAATATTACACCGAAAATGGAAGTAGGAGGACTCTCTCCTGTGACTCCCGGACTACCAACTATATTTGGGTTTACTCCCGCCCGCACATCAAGAGTCGGTTCAGCACTGCCATCAATATTCACCACCGTTGTTCCATCTGATAGAGTAATGTTCTCGGCAATAAAGTCAGTACCGGGTGTACCTGTTTCTGGGCGGGTAATAATCACAGCACCATCAATATTCACACTACCCCCTGCTAAAATGTGCAAGGAACTTCCAATGTAATTGGTGAAACTGACATCCCCCCTAGACCTAATAATTGGGTCATAGAAACTTAAAAAATCCCCTGGATTTCCATTCCAATTTTCAATCCGA
>JAAUYI010196818.1_pt1 | contig 11779 bp, 12 predicted proteins | sample 7278041 | NCBI WGS metagenome assembly JAAUYI01 (sample SAMN14350216, study PRJNA611818) | marine sediment metagenome | isolation source: surface marine sediment (0.6m) | place: French Polynesia: Moorea | collected 2018-08
AGGGGTTTCCATCACACCCACCTGGGACTATAAGTCCCAGTCTAATAGTCAAAGTCATATAAATATGACTATAAAACTAGCCATCAAAACTAATGGGACAGAACACTAGGTCATAAATATAAAACTCCCGTGAGGGTCTAGAAACCAGCTTTCTTTTGGCATACATACTCAAATTCTCGGTTCTCCACCTATAGACATCCGGTTTCTTTGGTCTTTACCTTTTATTTATAAACAACCTCTTAGATTAACTGGTTTCTAGTCTCTACCTAGAAAAGCATATGGGGACGTTAATTCTGGAGGCAAAAACCCGTCCTAAAATTCATTACAAGATTTTACCTTGTAACGAGAGAATGAGAGAATATGTATGTCTAAAATTATTACCAATTACCAATTACCAATGACAAAAGAATTACCAATTTTAAAAGTAGAAGGATTGACAGTATACCGAGGAAATTATCTGGCAGTTAGAGATGTTGCTTTTGAATTATTACCAGGAACAAACACAGCTATTGTTGGTCCAAATGGTGCCGGGAAAACTACAGTAGTAGAAGCAATTTTAAATTTAATTCCTCGCAGTTATGGCACAATAGAAATATTTGGTCGTTCCCTTAGCAAACTAGGTAATTTATGTCATCAATTAGCTTACATGCCCCAAAATTTTATTTTTGACCGTAGTTTTCCTCTTTCTGTTAGTGAGTTAGTAGGATTGGGATGGGTTCAACACAGAGAAAGACTAAAAATAAAAGGGAAAAAAAAGACTTTATCATTATTAAAATTTTGGCAAAAAAATCAACAAAAACAAATAGCTATAGCTGAAGCTTTACGGAGAACCGATAGTTACCATTTACGGAATCAAGGTATAGGGACTCTTAGTGGTGGTCAACTCAAGCGGGTACTACTTGCTTATTGCTTAGTAATTCCTCGGACATTGTTAGTATTAGATGAAGCCTTTGCTGGAGTGGATGTACAAGGTACAGCAGACTTTCATAACTTGTTAAATCAACTCAAGCAAGAAGAAGACTGGACTATTTTACAAATTTCCCATGATATTGATATGGTTAGTCGTCATTGCGATCGCGTCGTGTGTTTCAATCAAACTGTAGTTTGTACCGGACAACCAGAAGTTGCCCTTTCACCACAAAATATGCTAGCTACCTATGGTCCTAATTTTAGCCGTTATCAACACCATCATTGAGTTAGGAGTTAGGAGTTAGGTTTCTTCATCCAAATGTTCGGCAACAGCTTGGTAGAGGTGTAAAATATGACTATCGTGGAGGCGATAGAACACATGACGACCTTGTTTGCGGTAAGATACTAAGCGCATGACTCGTAAATTTCTTAACTGATGAGAAACAGCAGATTCACTCATATCTAGTGTTGCTGCCAAATCACCAACACACAACTCCTGTGTGGCTAAAAGAGAGAGAATTCGCAGACGATTTGCATCTCCCAGAAAGCTAAAAAATTCTGCCATGCGTTGGGCTTTATCAGTGTCAATTTTCTGTTGCAGTAAGGGTTTCACATTGTTGATTTCTCTAGCAAGCATGTTGTTTAATATACTTAAATATACGTATTCGGGTGCAGGTTATTTACGCTATAGGAAAGAAATATTTAGTGATATCCTAATATCTACTATACTACTAACTATTTTTGACACTTCCCATGCGTAGATACATTGTGAAACTATTGTGACACACTGGAACGCACTAAGGTGAAAAAATCAGGCAGCGAGTTGGTAAGGTCATTGCTCATTGGTAAAGGTTTCAGGGCTATATTTATGTTTCGTAACATAGTTATATTTGTTTCCGCCGATTTACTTAGCATGTAACTACAATTTTTGTCCTATACTTAAAGGTTGCTTGGAAAGTCAACAAGTATACCCGGAACCTCTGTGCACACATCTTGCACCAGGGTCAGAAACCGGGTTTATTGAAAAGGTTTACCCATCAAAACCCTAATTTTTCTTTCATAAACCCGGTTTCTCAATAGACCTAGACGTGAAAATTAAATATGGGTCAGCTACAACCCTTGTTCCAGACGTAAAATTTTACGTCTGGAACATTCTTTTCCACCAGATGTCTAATGGTTGCCCTTGAATGCTGCAAGATATGACTGTGGGTAAACCTCTCTCCTACAAGCGAGTTTGAAAACAGACCCTAGGAGTCTCCAGGTCGTGGGGTTGGGGGGAACGGGGGGTTAGGTTTACGCTTGTTTTAATGTTAATAACGATACTTTTCAAACATCCTCTTAGTATCTTAAGAATGACTCAAAGATATACATATTGATAGAGCAAGTTTATTACAGTAGATTGATGTAATTGCTCTCAATAAATTGATAAATTAAAAGCATTAAGATAACACAAGTTTACAAGACTCAAAAATAATTATACCTAGTTAGGTACTTGATGTGGATTTATTAATGTTACCTACTAATTAGCGTGTAGGGAGAAGATAAAAGGAAAAAAGTAGTATTTTGGGAGATAAATAATTAGAAAATGGATAATAAAAAAAACTCAATCATACATTTGCAAACAGCAAAAGAAATACCACAAAATTTTCCAGAAAAAGTCACGATAAATTATGACAATGAAACACAATTTTGGAAACAGGAGGAAGTTAGAAATGCTCTAGGTAGACCAGTAACAAGAATAATTTTCGATAGAGAGAATAATATTATCCTTAATGTTGGTGACTTAATTACTCACCATTCAATCAAAGAAGCTAGACAAGCTGGAACTCTTGATATATTATTGGCTTCTGTTTACCAAAATAAATCTGAAAATTCCCATGCATAATTGATTGCATTTGCACAATGATAACTTGCTTTATACATGACTAATTAGTATGAGTCCGTAAGTATATATTCACATCTTGCACCACAAGATTATTGAGAAACTTTACGAATTCGGTTTAGTTTGTGTATTGCTTGTGAAGGTAGGAATAATCTGTTAATGCTTCCTGTTGCAAAACTGAGGAAGCATTTTAATTCTAAAGATAGAGTTATTTATAGCCTTTAGGAAGAATATCTATATCACCCTTTCGACTATTATTTACGATAACTAAATTATTCAAAAGCATCATGAATGCAGAAATATCTACTGCTTGGGGTAGAGTCCAGGCAATGATTGACGGTTTCGTTGTTTTACTACCAAGCATTGTTTTAGCTTTAATACTTTTTACAGTATTTTATTTAGTAGCTAAAGGTGTGAGAAAATTTGTTAGAAGATTAACTAGACGTCACAGAAACGCACGCAATTTAGGGTTAGTTCTGGGGCGTTTAGCCCAAGGTATAATTATCTTGGTAGGTTTGTTTCTTTCTTTAACAATTGTTATTCCTTCCCTCAAAGTAGGGGATATAGTGCAATTATTAGGTATTAGTGGAGTTGCTATTGGTTTTGCTTTTCGAGATATTCTGCAAAACTTTCTAGCGGGTATTTTAATTTTACTCAATGAAGCATTCAATATTGGCGACCAAATAGTATTTAAAAGTTTTGAAGGAACCGTCGAAAATATTGAAACTAGAGCCACAACTATTAGAACTTATGATGGTCGTCGGATTGTAATTCCTAATTCAGAACTGTTTACTAATTCCGTCACCGTCAACACAGCTTTTGAAAATCGTCGCATACAATATGATGTTGGTATTGGCTATGGTGATGATATTGAACTAGCAAAACAGTTAATTCTAGAAGTTCTTCACGAAACTGAAGGTATTCTGCAAAAACCAGCCCCAGATGCCATAGTAGTTGATTTAGGGGATAGTACAGTTAAAATTCGTGCCCGTTGGTGGGTTGAACCACCCACCCGTGCTGAGGTACTAGATTTTAGAGACAAGGTGTTAACAAGAATTAAGAATAAGCTGACAGCTAACGGTATTGATTTACCCTTTCCTACTCAGCAAATTCTCTTTCATGACCAGACAGAAGAAACTGATGGAGATAGGTACAAACAAAGGGAAGGATGGCCCGCTGGTCAAAACGGAGTTCCTCGTTCTAAAAATTTGAGTAGTGCTTTATACGGGATTTTAGAAATGGGTTCAAATGGAAACAGCAGGGAAAATAATATTAATTCTCATTATAGGGAGAGCGATCGCTGATTTAATTACCTCTGTAAAATTTGTATCTGAAGATAGACCATTGTAATATTACAACTATTTCTTCGGTTATAACAACTTATAGACTTTGGTAAGAAGATTTTCACAACTCTTATTTGTAATATAAGAATTGTGTAAGCCGAAAGAGATTAGACTCAGAGGAATTTAGTAAATTTATCACAAACGTGAGATTGAGGAAGGATTGATGATAACTTTGATGCACTGTATTCGACAATTATTTTCAGTGCTAAGTACAAGTATTCGCAACTTAATGACTGGAAAACAACAGAGTTCTTTAGAAACTTGTACTGTCGTTATTGAATCTGACATTAAAGCTAATCCCTATTCAAGGATTTACTATTAGAAACCCTTGGTGATTAAGATTGTTGTCACCTGCTGCAATCATACCAGCTTCATCAGAGACAAAAGAAAAAGAATTGGAGGAATTTACCTACTATGAATAAAACTAGTAAATTGTTCAAAAATCTTTCTAATCCTAAGGGATTATTAGCCATAGCTTTGATGGCGATTATACTTCCCGCTTGTAATAATAATCAACCAGAAGCAACTTCCCCAGAAAACCTAGGAAACGTTTCAGTTACAGAAGTAGTTGACAAAACAGCACAATTGACAGGTAAAACTGTAACTGTCAGAAGTAAACCCCTAGAAAAAGTAGGTCCAACTTCCTTTACAGTTAGTGATGAAAAATTCTTCGGTAGCGAACCTGTATTAGTAATTAATGCATCTGGTGAACCTTTTCAATTACCTACCGATGGTGACCCAGAAGTGCAAGTTACTGGCATAGTTAGTAATTTTTTAATTGCAGATGTGGAAAAAGAATATAATCTCAAGCTTGATAAACAGTATTACGTAGAATACGAAAACAAGCCTGCAATTATTGCTAAGTCCATGGCTTTAGCACCCGAACCTGGAGAAATCACCAAAAACCCCAGCAAATACTATGGTAAAACATTGGCAGTAACTGGTGAAGTCGAAAAAATTGAAAGCCCAAATCTGTTTACTTTAGATGAAGATCAGTTATTTGGTGCAGAAGACTTAATGGTTTTAAATGTCAAATCTTCTAAGCCTATTAAGCAAGATGAAACAATAGCCGTAACTGGTGTAGTTCGTCCTTTTGTACTTGCAGAATTTGAGCGCGACTACGACTTAACTTGGGATTTAAATCTGAAGAAAAAGCTGGAAGTTGAATATAGTAACAAGCCAGTATTGGTAACTGAGGAAATATATCCATCGGCAATTCCAGAAATCAAGAAGTAATACCAAATCGATCTTTGTAGCACTTCTAATTCTAGGGGTGGGTAACCCCCCTAATCAACCATATTAGGTTTATCCGTGGTGTTTTTTAAAACCTAAAATCACCAACGGATTATCCGTTTTTCACAATCCAAAATTCTATGACCCCTCCAAATATGCGTTCCCGGGATATTATTCAGCCTCTAAAACAAGTGGCTTCTCATCCCTGGTTTGAAAAATTGGCAAGATTTGGTTATGCAGCAAAAGGTGTAGTCTATATCATTATTGGTTTACTAGCAGTACAAGCAGCTACGGGTACTGGTGGTAAAACTACTGGTAGTAGTGGCGCGCTAGCAACAATTGCTACTCAGCCCTTTGGGAGATTACTGCTTGTTATGATGACTGTAGGGATAATTGGCTATGTTTTGTGGCGGGCAGTACAAGCCATTCTTGACCCAGAACACTCTCATGAAGAGCTAGATTTCAAGAAATTTGTTCAGCGTATAGGGTATGGTGCAAGTGCTATTGCTTACACTGGCTTGGCATTCACATCTATCAAGTTAATCACGGGTTCTGGTGGTACAAATGGGGATTCCACCGAAGATTGGACACTGTTATTTCTCAGACAACCCTTTGGTCGGTGGTTAGTTGGCTTGGGAGGTGTAGTAGTCATTGGCATTGGTATATTATTTATTCATCAGGCTTATGAGGCTAAATTCCGTCGGAATTTTCAATTTGGGCAGATGACTTATACACAAAGAATTTGGGTTGTGCGGATTGGCAAATTTGGAATTGCTGCCCGGGGATTTGTTTTTATGGTTATCGGTTTCTTCTTAATTCAAGCTGCAATTCAACTAAATCCCAATGAAGCAAAAGGAGTTGGTGGGGCACTCACAGCGCTTGCCCATCAACCTTTTGGTGTGTGGATTTTGACTACTGTGGCTTTAGGTTTAACTGCTTATGGTGTTTATTCTTTAATAGCAGCTTGTTATCGGAAAATTGCCGCATAATCTGCGATTTGTGAAAAATTAGTATGGGATATTTTTTATTTTTCCTATTTTAAATATAGATGCAAGAAAAGCAAAAAAAATAGGTTTAGATGATAAAATCTAAACCTAGCAAATAACTATTGTTATGCTCCGAGAAAGATAAATTGAATTAGTCAATAGCTTTCTTGACTTTTTCTTTGGCATTTTCTACAGAATGTTCTATTTTAGCTTCTGTCTGCTTCTCTTTACCTTCTGCTTTATCTTCTGGATTTCCAGTAATTTCACCAATCATTTCTTGAGCTTTACCTTCAATATTTTTGGCAGTTGCTTTTAATCTATCTTCAGTACTCATAATTATTATTATTCCTTCCTTTTGTTTTCGTTATCTGTCAGTTATTCACTAACAATAAATAGTATATGGCAAATATTTTTGTTGCACTTCTGCCTATAGGTGAATAAAATATTCAGAAATACTATATATTTTGATATAGTTATTTTGTTGATTAATCTTTCTATTGGAAGTGGCAATATATATCCCTAAAAGTATTTATCAAAATTAATAACTATTAATAATGACAGATGTATTTCGAGTATCAATTAGCCATAATTGATGCATAAGGCGCAGTAAAAATAAAGAAAGATAAAAGTAAAAGTATATGAAAATTAAAAACTTGATATCAGTCGCCACAGTTGCAAGCCTTTCTCTACTAGCTCCCCAATCATTAAAAGCAGAAGAAATAATTAATCAAACACCTCTAGTTGTTGCTTACCAAAACGAGTCAACTTACGACCAATATATGAGATTGGGCTATGCAGCAATGCAAAGAAAAGATTATCGTACAGCTGCTCAATACTTCCGATATGCATTGTATGAAACTCCCAAAGATAAAAAAGCCACAATTGCTTATTGGAATGCCAGAAATGAAATTAAGGAAGATAAAAATCCCTCTCAAACAGCCTATGACCGTTACATGGAAATTGGCTACGATGCTACAGAAGCAGAAAACTATCAAAACGCATTAATCAACTTTCAACGCGCACTCCAAGAAAGACCTGGAGATTATTATGCTACTCAAGCAATTAGAAATGTCAGAACTTATATTAATCGCGGTCAAAAGCCTGACAATCCCACAGATGTGACTGCAAATACTACTTTTTATCCTGGTGAATTGCCCTACGATCGCTACATGAGATTGGGTTATGCAGCCATCCAAAGAAATGATTTTGTCATGGCTATGAATCATTTTCGTAGTGCCCTTTACCAGCGTCCTAATGATAGACAAGCCACCATTGCCTATTGGAATGCTAAAGATAGTCTCAAGAATGGTAAAGGGAAGCAAACAGAGACAGAAAATGCTTACGAACGCCATATGAGATTGGGTTATGACGCTACAGAAAAAGGAGATTATCAAAGTGCATGAAATCACTTCCAAGCAGCATTAAAACAACGTCCAAAGGATGAATATGCTACTCAAGCAATCCGCAATGTGCGTACATATATTGTGCGCGGACAGCAATCCTAATTCATGTACATGAGTACATGGGTTTTCACCACAATTGTTCATTTATCAAGAGAGTATTTATATGCAAAGCCAAGAATTTCGTCCCACCCCCGAACAAATTCCCGGACAACAATTAGAATATCCAGGAAAGCAGTCAGATATGACTCCCCAACCGGATAGCGATTTATCTAATTACCGTCCAGCAAATAAACTGAAGGGCAAAGTAGCTTTAATTACTGGTGGTGACTCTGGAATTGGTCGAGCGGTAGCGATCGCTTTTGCCATGGAAGGTGCGGATGTGGCAATTCTTTATAATGAGAACGATGAAGATGCTAGAACTACCTGTGCTGAGGTGGAAAAGAGGGAACAAAGTTGTTTAACTATTAAGGCTGATGTGCGGGATTTTGCATCTTGTCAACAAGCAGTTGAACAGGTCATAAATAAATTCGGCAAACTGAATATTTTGGTTAATAATGCTGCCTATCAAATGGTGCAAGAAAAGTTTGAAGATGTCAGCATTGAGCAATTCCGTAGGACTATGGAAACGAATGTTTTTGGTTATTTCTATATGGCAAAAGCTGCCCTACCCCACCTCAATTCGGGTGACGTAATTATCAATACGGGTAGCATTGTGGGCAAAATTGGTAAAGGGTTTTTAGTAGATTATGGTGCTAGTAAAGGGGCAGTTCATACCTTTACTAAGTCTCTGGCATTGAACCTAGCCGAACGCAATATTCGGGTGAATGCCGTTGTCCCTGGACCAGTTTGGACGCCGAATATTCCTGCTACTATGCCAGAAAAAATGGTCGAAAATTTCGATACAGACCCAGCCATGAAACGTACTGGACAACCAGAGGAATTAGCACCAGCATATGTTTTCTTAGCAGCCCAAGATAGTAGCTTTATCACTGGTGCTTTAATTGATGTCACTGGTGGACAACTTTCTAGCTAGATATCTATCAATAAATCAAACCGTCAGCATAAAAAAATATGAAGGGAGAAGAAGCATAATTCTTCCTTCTTTTTAATTCACACAACACAATCAAAGTAAATCAAAATTATGCAGACTCACTACGACATTATTATCATCGGTACAGGTGCTGGAGGAGGAACTTTAGCATATGCTTTAGCCCCAACTGGTAAACGTATTTTATTACTTGAAAGGGGAGATTATATACCTAGGGAAAAACGCAATTGGAGTCCTGAGGATATATACATAGATGGGCTTTACCGTACAGATGAGCGTTGGTTAAATCCCCAAGAAAATGAATTTCAACCAAACCTCTATCATCGAGTCGGTGGAAGTACCAAAGTTTACGGAGCGGCTTTGTTGCGGATGCGACCCCAGGATTTTGAAGAGTTACATTTTCCTGGTGGTGTCTCCCCTGCTTGGTCTTTAAAGTACGAGGACTTTGAACCTTATTATACTCAAGCAGAAAAAATCTACAGCGTCCATGGTAATCGAGGAGAAGACCCCACAGAACCTCCCACTACGGTAGATTATCCCCATCCAGCATTACCCCACGAACCGCGAATTCAGCAGGTAGGAAAGCGACTGGAAAAATTAGGTTTGCATCCATTTTCCTTACCTATGGGGATTAAGCGAGATATAAATAATTCAAGAGAAAGTCCTTGTATCAGGTGTGACACCTGTGATGGCTATCCTTGTTTGTTAAATGCCAAAGCAGATGCTCAAACTTGCTGTGTAGATCCAGCCCTGAAGTATGAAAATGTGACTCTAATTACTAATGCGGATGTCCAGCGTTTAATCGCAGATAATAATCAAGTAAAATCTATTGAAGTTTTGATTGGGGGAAATAAAGAATATTTGAGTGCCGACATTGTGGTAGTTGCTTGTGGGGCAATCAATTCTGCTGCCTTACTTTTGCGTTCTGCTAATATTAACCACCCCCATGGTTTAGCTAATTCTTCAGGAATGGTGGGACGTAATTTAATGAAGCATAATGTGACTAAACTTCATGCCATTTCCGCAGAATTAAATGAAACTATATTTCAAAAAACCTTAGCAGTTAATGACTTTTATTTTGGTTCTCCCCAAGATTCCCATCCTTTGGGTCATGTTCATTTAACGGGTAAGCATAAATGGCAGACCATGCGACCAGACTTTCCTAGTTGGATACCCCAGAGTTTACTAAATTTTTTGGCAAATCGTTCTGTTGACTGGTGGGCACAAAGTGAGGATTTACCAAGTGTAAACAATCGAGTAGAAATTGATTCCCAAGGAAGAATTAAAGTTAATTATCAACCCAATAATGTGCAAACACATAAGATTTTAAAACAGAGGTTCAAATCTGTATTGAAACAGGCTGGTTTTCCCCTAACTTTAGAAGTATCAATACCTCTAAAAATCATGAATCATCAAGTGGGGACTTGCAAATTCGGTACTGACCCACAAAATAGTGTCTTGGACTTAAATTGTCGTACCCATGATGTGGATAATTTGTATGTAGTTGATTCTAGTTTCTTTCCTTCCATTTCTGCTGTTAATCCTACTCTCACAATTGCTGCCAATGCTTTGCGAGTAGCGGAACATCTCAAGGAAAGGTTCAATGCTAATTTAGCAACTATGGATATAGCAGCTTAATTATATTTTTCCATCAATTGGTACTTAGGCAGGGAAGAAACTATCTGTAAGTTCAGAGAATATTCTTTAACACTGCCTAACGCACCAGAATGCACCTAGACTAAAACCGGGTTTCTTGAGAATGACTCATGCTCTTTGCTTAAATTCTGCCTTTAGAAACCCGGTTTTTTGGTCTTGTTGAAAATGGTGCAAGATATGACCTGATTTATCGTTTTAGCTTTTCTTGGTTATGAAAAATATCTCTCAAAAATTAAAATATGCAGGTTTGGGATTATTAGGTGCGATCGCAGCTTTAACAGTTTGGAGTTTTATTGAACCCTACACTCTCAATACAGAAATTGAAGTTGCGAATATTCCCAATCTTCCTAAATCTTGGCAGGGTAAGCAAATCGCTCAAATTTCCGATTTACAAATTGGATTATGGGGTGATAATCGTAGTACTATTCGTCGTAGTATCACCAAGATAATTGAAGCCAAACCCGCAGCGGTACTCATTAGCGGAGACTTTATTTATCACTCTACTCCTAATCCTGAACCAGAGATTGAAACCGCAGTAAATTTAGTTCGTCCCTTAGTTAAAGCGGGTATACCTACCTATGCAGTATTGGGTAACCATGACTACGGTATGAGCAAAAAGTCTGCACCACCCAAAACAGAGTTAGCTAATAGTTTAAAAACTGCTTTGGAATCAGCAGGTATAGAGGTATTAGAAGATGAAGCAGTTAAATTGCGATTACCAGAGAGTAAGGAAATTTTATACCTAGTTGGGGTAGGTTCTCTATGGGCAAATAGGGATAATGTGCAGCAAGCATTAAAGAATGTGCCAGATAATAGTCCTCGAATTGCTATGATGCATAATCCAGATTCTTTTGAACTGTTTCCGTCTAAATCAGCTCCCCTTGCGGTTGCAGGACATACCCATGGAGGACAGGTGCGCATACCCAACACACCCCAATGGTCATGGTTGAGATTTACTGAACCAGATCAGGTTTATGCTGATGGTTGGGCAAAAGGTTATGGTAAACCTGGTAATAAACTCTATGTTAATCCTGGAATTGGGATGAGTATCGCACCTATACGTCTATTTTGTCCACCAGAATTGACCTTTTTTACCCTCCAGACAGGTTAATCCCAGAGCAACCATACGTTGGTAGAGACGTTGCAATGCAACCTCTGGAACAAGGGTTTTGGACAACGCATATTTAATTTCCAACAGAGATCTTTTGTAAGAGTGTGTTTATAAATAAAAGGTAAAAACCAAAGAAACCGGGTTTCTATGGGTGGGTAACCGATAATCAGAGTATATAAATCAAAAGAAACCCGGTTTCTCGACCCTC
>JAAUYI010145546.1_pt1 | contig 11769 bp, 6 predicted proteins | sample 7278041 | NCBI WGS metagenome assembly JAAUYI01 (sample SAMN14350216, study PRJNA611818) | marine sediment metagenome | isolation source: surface marine sediment (0.6m) | place: French Polynesia: Moorea | collected 2018-08
AGCGACTCTGGCTTGGCAGGATCATACAGATAGCGCTCAAACGCGCCATCCCAGAAGCTATGGAGGCCTCCACTCACGGTCCCAACCCACAATTTGCCATGACGATCGTGGAGCAGAGCTGTCACGCGATTGTCGCCTAGGCTGGATGGATCAGCAGGGTCATGGACGTATCGCGATCGTCGACCGTTTCCGCTATCCTCGGGATTGCGTTCGATGCGTTCGAGGCCTCCACCAAAGGATCCGACCCATAGTGCTCCGTCCGGGCCCTCCGAGAGCGCGAAAACCATGTTGGAGCCGCCGATATCGTCCTCGCTCCAGTAATGAGGAAACGACCACGTACCCGGATTCCACTTGCCGACGCCGGAGCCGACCGCTGAGACCCACAGGACACCGCCTCGGTCCTGGAAGAGGGCCGGCACCTGATCGCTGGCGAGGCTCGCAGGATCCGTGGGATCCGGATGATAACGAGCGAAACTGCCGTTCGTCGGTTGCCACAGGTTGAGCCCGCCGTCAGTACCGACCCATAGGCGCCCGTCGGAATCCGCCAACAGGGAGCGCACCCAGGCATGACTCAAGCTGTCTGGATTCGCCGGATCGTGGAGGTAGCGCTCGAAGCGACCGGTACGAGGATCCAGGCGGTTGAGCCCGCCGAGAGTGCCGACCCACAGAGCTCCATGCTGATCCTCAGTCATCGCGCGAACCCGATTGTCCGAAAGACTTGAAGGATCGGCCGGATCGTGACGATGATGGATGAACTTCCGACGCTCCGGATCATAGAGATCGAGCCCACCCCAGGTTCCTATCCACAAGCGGTCGCGGCGATCGAGATACAGGGCGCCTAGCTGATCATGGGCCAGGCTATCCGGATCCACCGGATCGTGGCGGAACCCGACAAAGGACGCCTCGCCCTCCGGTGTCGGCTGAAAGAGGTTCAAGCCTGCGTCCTGAGTACCGATCCACAGGGCGCCGGTTTGATCATGAGCCAGGGCAATAACCCGGTCTCCGGACAGGCTCGCCGAATTCTGGTCATCTCGGCGATAGCTGACGAACGAATCGCTCTCCCGCCGCCAGCGGGCCAGCCCGCCGCCTTCGGTACCGATCCACAAGTCCCCCGACGGATCTTCGGCCAAGGCCAGGATCAAGTCATGGGGAAGAGAATCGACATCGGAGTCATCATTGCGATAAACAGTGAAGGTATAGCCATCATAGCGATTAAGCCCGTCCTGCGTCCCCAACCACAAGAAGCCCACTTGATCCTGGATCATGCAAGTGACGACGCTCTGGGACAGGCCCTCCTCAATCGACAGCCGTTCAAAACGCATCGTCCGTGGCCGCGCCTCGAGCCTCGCCGCCCACAGGTGCGCCAGCAGCAACCCAGCGGCGCCCCATACCGCCTTCCGGCAGAGCCCCGAACGGCTAGGATCGCCTGGTAAGTACATAGCTTTGGAAGCCCCGCCGATAGAAGTCACCCTCCCACTCACGAACAAGCTAACAATGGGATATTGCGCTCAACATTACGATTTCCGAGAGCCAGGTTGCGTGACCCAACGCGCCCAGCAGAAGGCCGTACCGCACCCCGAGGCTTGCGATTCGACCCAGATCTTACCGCCATGTGCCTCCACGATGCGCTTGACCAAGGCCAAACCGACTCCGGCCCCCTCTGTCGCACCAGGATCGAGGCGTTCGAACAATCCGAAGACTGCTCATGGCACTGCGGCTCGATAACAATGCCGTTGTCGCGCTCACAATCCGCGCGATCGCGCCGCTTTACTCCGGAGGAACCCAGACGTTGATCGACATGGTCTCGCTCAGACCACCGCTCCAGTCGTGGGGGCTATCGTCCCACGGGATGCCGCTGATCCAGGGCGTGGCCGAAATCCAAGGCGTCGCCGAGATCCAAGGCGTCGCCGAGATCCAGGGCGTGGCCGCAATCCAAGGAGTAGCCGCAATCCAAGGAGTGGCCGAAATCCACGGCGTGGCTGAAATCCAGGGCGTCGCGGCAGTAAACGAAAAGCCGCCGCTGGCGAATGAGGCGTCCCAATCGTAGCCGACGCCGTCGACGTAAAATGCCTCGGTCGCATCATCCCATCGAACCGGGCCGGCATAGTGCTCTACGCCGGCAAGATCAGCCGCAATATCGAGCCCGACATTGGCGCACCCGGTTCGAGTGCTGGTCACCGCCCCTGGCGCGTCGATCAAGCCGGCTCCCTGTTGAAGCGGACTGTAGGCCAAACCACCGGCTGAGCCGACCGCCGCATGCGCCGAATCCATCAATCGGCACTTGACGTCGTCAGGGGTCAAAGTCGGATCGACTTGAAGCATCAGGGCCACGACTCCGGAGGTGACCGCCGCCGCTTGAGACGTACCGGACATCGTGAAGTAGTCGCCGTCGAGATGGAACTCCGGATGCGCCTGGGCGATTGTCGAGCTCGCGGGTATCAAACCCAGGGTGTGACCGCCGGGGGCCACCAGATCGGGTTTGGCGAAGGCTTCGAGCGTCGGCCCGGCCGAAGACCAGGTCGCCAGGTAGTCGTCGCTCGGATCCGCCGGCGTCAGGGCGTCGGACATAGCACCGGGGGTGATGACGTAGGGCACGTTGCCTGGCACCCCGATGGACATCGGCAAGGGACCGGAATTGCCGGCCGAGGCAACCACCACGATCCCTGCCTGCCAAGCCGTCATCACCGCCTGGTTCAGAGGATCGTCCCAGTACCAGGAAAGCGGCTCGGCCGAGAACGACAGATTGAGCACGCGGATCCCATAAGAGTCCTTGTAAGTCACCGCGAATTCGATCGCCCGGATGACGTCGGAATAAGAACCCGAGCCGTCGCCGGCAAAGGCTTTGATCGACACCAGGTCGGCGCCCGGGGCAATACCGTTGTACTTGCCGTTGGCCGTCACCGTGCTGGAGAGCAACAGGCTGGAGACGTGAGTGCCGTGGCCCGAGAAGTCGGTGTCGATGCCCAGGGCGGTCAGCATGTTGGCGATCGCGTCGAAGAGCGCCAACACCCGCGAGATGCCGTTCGAGTTGGTGTCGAGGCCGGGATGGGACCAATAGCCGGTATCGATGACCGCAACCGTCACACCGCTGCCGTCGATTCCCAAGGCGTGGAGCTCGTCGGCCCCGACCAGGCTCGGCACCTGGGTGTCCGGTGGCGATGTGTAGGTGACGGTGAGCAGCGGCGCGGCGGCCGGTTCGCCATCATAGGATTCAGCCGCGCGCTCCCCTGAGCCGGAAACCACGAACACCAAGCTGTTGCCACTCTGCCACCCGGGGCGATCGACCACCTCCTGAACCAGAGTCGACAGATCGGGAGTCTGGCGTTTTTCGCCCAACGTCGGCCAGGACGGAGGATTCCAAGTGACCTCCGCTGTGGTCGTCGACCTGCTGCTGAGATCGAAATCGACTGAGCTGAAGGCCGGTGCGTCGTCGATGGCCTGGGCTCGGAGAAGCAGCGCAGCGCTGCCACTATCGGTCTCGTCAGTCTCGAATGCGATACGGGCAGAAGTGATGGTCGCCCCCCGAGGGATCGCCAGATCGCGAAAACGCATTCCGACCCTTTGACTACCCAGGTAGCCACTGTCATAGGAGAGCTCTAGATCGCTACTGTCGGAATAAATCCGCCCGGTGCTCACTTTCTCTTCGACATCGTCTTCGCTGAAGCTGACCCGTGAGCTGATCGTGCCGGTCACCGGCGCCGACGGCCCGCCACCGCTCGAGCTGTAGCTGATCTCCAGGTCGTCGACATAGAAAAAGCGGCCGGATTCCTCCGGATAGCTCCCTGAAATAACAACTCGCACTCGAGTATCAGCTCCGAGCGTAGTATGCTTTTCCAGCGCAAAAATCGCACGCTGTGGGGCTGAGTCGTAAAAGCTCAGAGCGTAGGTCTGCAAGTGGGTCCAGCTCGCCCCGCCATCGCCAGAGACCTCGACACGCGCCGCCACAGAACCGCTCGAGCTACCCCGACGGAAATAGTCAAAGCTCAAGGTCGCGCGGTCCGCGCCCGTCAGATCTGCCGCACGTTCGACGCCCCGATCGCCGACGTAACCACCGTCCTCCAAGTTGGCGCCGAGCCTCAAGCAGTACCCCGTGACGCAACGGCTCGATGAAAGCACCCTGGCGTAGCCACTGCCGACACCATTCGATTCGCCGATCTCCTGCCAAGGTGCCAAGAATTCCTTCGATCCGTCGTTGCCGGCAAACGAGACCGTCGCCAGTTCGTCGCTCACCGTCTCGGTCACGCTCGAGCTTCCACCGCCGTCCGAGCTATCGCCTGTGTTGTTATAAACAATCTCGAGGTTGTCGACCCCGAAGTCGCCGGTGTCAGCAACCGCCACCCGAAAGCGTATTCGGGTATTGGACGAAGCCCAGGGCATCAGGTCAAAACTGGCGTTCTGATCAAACCGATCCTGATCCACAGAGTAGGTCGCCAACGACGTCCAGCTGCCGCCTCCGTCGGCTGAGACTTCCAGGTCGATCTGGGCACCAAAATTGTAATAATAGGTACCCCAAACGAAAGATAAAGTCGCGCTGCTGGCACTGCTCAAGTCGACTTCACGCATCGCGCCGGTACCGCCGGATACACCATAGACGTCGAAATAAAGGCACCGACCAGAAGTACAAGTAAAGTTGTCCTGAACTTTGACAAAGCCGGAGCTCGGCCCATCCGCTTCGCCGATCTCTTGCCAATCGGTCATCCAGACCGAGCTGCCATCATTGTTACCGTAAGACACAGTCGTAAATTCGTCACGAACCGTCTGAACACTCGACAGCCGGACCTCTCGATCACCGTAGATGCGCTTGACGTCGGGCGAACTTTCCAAGCTGGCGTATTGTGTCGGGGTCAGCTCGGCGCTCACCGCATCGATGATTGCGAGCTTATGGGTCATTGTGCCGCCAACAGCCTTGACCGCGCGGATAGCCGCCTTCAGATTCGCGGCCTGCACAATGTATCGTGTCGCGAGGTCAGCCGACGGCGCCTCCTCGGCAACGACGCTCCGGAGAGGACTGCAGAGCAACAGAGCCCCTCCGAGCATCCAGCCCAGCACTGTCAGGTTTGAAACCTTGGCTTTCATGACCGCCTCCCTACACGTCCGCGTGGAGCCACCGCCCAGCAGCTTTTTCTCTGTGGATTGGTCTTTTCGTTTCTCGATGCCGGTTATCCCCCCCGGCGAGGATTTCAAGCTAACAGTGCAACCTTGCGCCTGGCATTACAGCTGGTCCCGACCAGCCGATCGAGAAGTCAATCCAGCGTTGTCTCACGCCAGGTCATCGTGACGCCTGCCCGAGTGCCCGGCGTCCACACCACGCCCGCTCGTGCATGAAGTTCGGGAACAAAAAACCTAGCTCAAGCTCTTCGTCGAGACGCTCGAACAACTCGAACACCTTCTCGTGGTACTGCCGATCGATCCCCATCCCGTTGTCGCGCACGAAGAGCACTGGTGGCTCGGCCTCCGGCGAAGAGGCGACTCGCGCTCCGACCGTGATGCCCTGTCGGCGATCGGACTCGAGAGCCACGGCCTTCAGGCTCACGAGCAGGACCGCGAGTAGCAATCTTCACCATCGCTTCGTCACGGTCTGTCCATCCTAGTGCTGAATCTCGACGACTGGACCATCAGCCCAGACATCAGCAGTGGGTCAGTCTGCCTCTCGCAGGTAATCCTCGGCCTGCGGTCAACAACAAATCGTCGCTGGTCTGGGAAATATTCCTACCCAGGGAAAAGCTCCCAGCTTGCTTCAGGGCCAGTTCACGCGATCGGGACAGCTCGGCTCTTTGTCACTCCATCTTCTTCGAGCTCACGTGCCCTATTCAGCATAGGCCCCAGCTTTCGTGACAAGGTCAGTGTCTTCTCCAACAAACGATCCGCCGTCCCCGGATCAGGCTCGGTACTTTCCAACGCGCAGATCTCGCTTTCCAGCTCTTGGCCAAGCGGTATGGCCTGCTCCAGAACGAGCGCTAGCGGTAGCTGGCGACGTTCGCGCGCACGAGCCAGCTCCCCCTCGAGCTTCCGGACCAATTTGCGATCTCGTGCAAGAGACAGAATTCGTGTCGAAGTCGGCAGCAACGCCCCTCCTCCCGACAGGTCGGCAATACTGGCATGTCGGCTAGACGCGCCCGGCAGGGGCTGCAAGATCCGAGCCGACTGAGGATTCGGGACCCGGGGAGGGAGTCTCGTCAGGGCAGGGTGAAACAGAACGTCGAGCCGCGGCCCGTCCCCGACGATTCGACCCAGATCTGTCCACCGTGAATCTCGACGATGCGTTTGACCAGCGCCAACCCGATGCCGGTACCCTCCGAGGCCTGTGGGGCGAGGCGCTCAAATAGCCCGAAGACTCTCTCGTGGTATTTCGGATCGATACCGATCCCATTGTCCCGAACAAAGAAGGTTGGCGGCTCAGATCCCTCGGCGTCGCTGCGGACACCGACTTCAATGCGCGGATCGGGCTGGTCACCGACGAAACTCGCCGCGTTCTCGATCAAATGCTGGAAGACCTCGAGCAATCGATTCCGGTCACCGGCGACGAACGGAAGATCGCCCGCGATTTCGACCGCTATCCCATCTTTCTCAAGGTCGACGTCCAAGCTCTCAACCGCCTCGCGGGCCAGCTCGCCAAGCTCCACTTGCTGGTGCGGGCTGACGATACGACCGACACGCGAGAGCTCGATGATCTCATCGAGCAGTCGATGCATCATGTCCGCGGCATTGGCGATACGCTGGGCGTCGTGTTCCAGACGCTGGCGGTCACCTGCTGCGGCATCTCGCAAGAGCAAGCCCAGGAAACCCTTGATCGTCACCAGGGGACTGCGCAAATCGTGCGAGACGGTGTAGGTGAACCGCTCGATCTCGGCATTACGTGTTTCGAGCTCCGCGACCAGCCGCTCCCGCTCCGCCACCTGCTCGCGCAAAGCGTTCAGCAGCCGACGATTCTCCAGCTCGTAGCGCAACGACTTCCAGGTGCGAGCGACCGTCCTGCGAACTACCTCCGGAGTCAGAGGCTTCTCCAGGAAGTCGACCGCTCCCTCTTTCAGCGCGGCGACGGCGAAATCCTTCGAAGCGTATCCGGTCATGACGACTGCCTGCAGTGCCGGTCGCGTATTGCGCGCGGCTCGGATCAGATCGATGCCCGACAGCTCGTCCATCATCAGATCCGTGAGCAGAATCTCGAACGGTGAGGCGCGCAACGACCGCAGGGCTTCATAGGGTGAGCCGGTCGCGACGACCTGATAATGCTCCTCGAGGATGTCCTGCACCGACAACCGGACGGCCGGATCGTCATCCACGACCAGGAGCCGCGGGCCCCCGGGCACCTCGAGGGAATCCTCGACCTGGGATCCTTCGGCTTTCCGATGGCGCTCGATGCAAGCGCGAACCTCGTGTGGCTCGAGCGGCTTGTAAAGGATCTCTGCGGCGCCGAGCCGCAGCATGTTCTGCTCGGCCTGGTGCGATCTCTGAGACGACAGCAGGATCACCGCTGGATCGCCCTGGTGACGCGCCAGCCGAACCAGCTCGTGGCACGCCGCGTCGGGCAGGCGACGGTGGAGGAAAAGCAGGTGACACCCCTCGCCGAGCGCGGTGATGGCCTGGTGCTCGGATTGCACCGAAACGACCTTGTGCCCCGCGTCCTCGACCGCGGCCTCGATCAGCTCACCGATCACCGGTTCCTCGTCGACTACCAGGATCCGGATTTGCTGATTCATGCCTCGGCCTCCCGGTGATCTGCAAACGGCAGTCGAATATGAAAGGTGGTCCCGGTGCCGGCATCGGATTCGACGGTGATCGCACCGTCGTGGCCCTGAATGATGCCATAGGCAATCGCAAGCCCCAGCCCGGTCCCCTGCCCGACAGGCTTGGTGGTAAAGAACGGATCGAAGATCTTGACCTGCAGCTCCCGGGGAATACCCGGTCCGGTGTCGGCGATGGTCAACTCACAGGCGCTTCCCCGCCGCCGCACCGCGACCTCGAGCTCGCCGCCGTCGACCATCGCCTGCTGAGCGTTGATCACCAGGTTGGTGAGCACTTGCTGCAGCTGATTGAAGTTGCCGCGCAGCGGCGGCAAGCCGTCCTCGACCTCGAGACTCAAAGTGATCTGGCGGCGGCGCAGCTGGGAGCCCAGCAGGTCGAAGGTCTTGGCCAATAGGTCGGCGGCATCGACGCGAGCGATCTTGGTGTCATCCTGGCGCGAGAAGAGCAGCAGATTGTCGACGATGGTCTTGCAGCGCTCTGCCGAGCTCTTCATCAGGTCCAGGCGTTGATCAAAGCCCTTCAACTGGCCTCGAACCTCCTCCGATGCGCGAGAGAGTTTCTCTTGCAGGAGCACCGAATAGGTCAAAACGACGGAAAGCGGATTATTGAGCTCGTGGGCCACCCCCGCCGCGAGCTCGCCGACGGCAGCCATCTTGCCGGTCTGCACCAGTTGCGCTTGAGTGCTGCTGAGGTCGGCGAGCCGCTGTTCGAGCTCTTCCAACAACCTCCGGCTCTCGGTGACATCCTCGAAGATCACCAGCGCCAGGGCGCCGGCCTCTCCTTCGCCGGTCTCGGCATCGCTCGAGAGCAGGCCGACCACCGAGGTCCGAAAGATCACAGGCGCGGATTCCGCCGACGGCCGATGCGAGATCTCCAAATCATGAACGTCGTCACCGCCGGCGAGCACCGACTCGACGGCGCGCTCGAGATCGGGGGAGGCGAGCCAACGAGCGAGCCGGGAGCCGGTCGGATCACTCTCGCTCCAGTGTTCGCGAAAGACTGGATTGGCGGAGGTCACGCGTCCGTCACGATCCAGCGTCACCAGGCCTGAAGGGACCGAAGCGACGATACTCTCGTTGAACGCCTTGGCCTGGCGCAGCTGCGAGATCAATCGCTCGATCTCCGCCGCCAGGTGGTTGAAGTCCGCGCTCAAGCGACCGACCTCATCGTTCGCCATCACCGGCGACCGGGCGTCGAGCTCGCCGGCGGCGAGGCGCTTACTGGTCGCCTGAAGCTGTTCGAGAGGCCGGCTGACCCGCCGCGCTATGCCCCAGGACAGCAACGAGGCCAACACCAACCCGACGAGACCCGCCGCGAGCACGCCCAGAAGCAGAGCCTGGGACGCCTCGGTGACCTCCTCCTGCGCGATGGAAACCGCGGTTTCGAGCTCGCCGCTGAGCTCTTGCTCGACGTCTTCGATCCTCTCGAGGGCCTCTTCGAGCTCCTGCCGCAGCCGCACGGCGGTTCTACCGGTCTCGAGCAAACCGGTGATCCGGGTACCAGCGACCACATCCCGCGCCTCGCTAATTGCAGCCAGCTCGGTCTCGATCCTCGCGAGCTCCGCCGCGGTCTCTTCTCCAGGACCGAGGACGTACTCGCGGACCTCCGATAGAAGCTCGTAGCTGCGGGTGACCAATGCCAGAGCCCCGGATCCGGAACCCTCGGCGGCGACCAGGGCTTCCTCCGCCGTCTCGGCCGCCTCCAGGCTCTTGCGTAGCCGGTCTTCGACCCGAACGACGTCGCGCCCGGCATCCGTCAGATCGTCGAGCCCGATACTGATCTCCGCGGCGACGGCTTCTTCCCGGGGATCGTCGCCGCGAGCTAAGGCCTGGTACTGGTCGAGCTCGGTGGCCAGCTGAATCTCGATCTCCGCCATCTCATCCAGCGTTCTCGGATTTGACTCCACGACGTACTCACGGACTTCCGAAAGGTAGTCGAAGATCAGGCCGCTCAGCGTCAGGATCACCCTCTGTTCGAGGATGGCACTCTGACGCAGGGTGCGGAGGTTGAGAGTCAGGGCGGCCAGCACCAACGCCGTGACGGCCATGACCACCAGATACAGGCTGACCAGCAGCTTGAAGCGCAGGCTCCAGTCGGCGAATCGCTTCATCATACCCTCACCGGAACGTTCAAAACTCTGCCGTCAACATGCCGATCAGACGGTAGTCGTCGGCGCCCGTGTTGAGACCGATCGGGACGGCGAGCCCGAATTCCCAATCGTCAGCCAAGGGGCGGACCAGACCTGCCGTCAGGTAGAGCTCGTTGTCTTCACCGTCGTGATTCCAGGTATTGGTCGACCAGTTCAGCTCCGCCGTCAAGACGACAGGGCCAGCGGGCAGAAAGAGCCCCAGGTTGACACCCAGCTCATGAGCCTCGGGTTCTTCCTCATCCGGATCTTGCGCATCCTCGACGCGCGCCACCAGACCGACTCCGATCTGGGCGAACAGCTGGAGATCGCGAAGCTCGGGAAAATCGCGCGCAATGACGACGAAGGGCTCGACCTCGAGCAGCCCTTCACCCAGGTCGTCATCAACCTCCGCCAGCGGCAGACCGACCTCGAGCCCGAACGCGAAATGGAGCTTGCCCGCCGGGTCCATCCGGGCGAGCTTGAAGCCGACCTCGAGGTCGCCGATGCCTTCTACCCGCTCCCCGGCCTCGGATTCGAGCCGGGTGAAAAAATCCCACTCGAGCCCGACCTGAAACGCGTCGGTGATGCCGTATTCGAGACTGATACGGCTCTGGAAGCGATCTTCCTCCGACCCGCTCTGCCACTGGGGCGCGAGCGTCAGCTGAAACTCCCCCTCCTCCTGGGGATACACCAGCTCGGTCTGGAAGACCTCCTCGATCGGTTGCTCGTCGACTTCACCCCAGGCGGCACTCACCGTCCAGAACCCCAATGCCAGAGGAATCGACAATAGGCTCGGGAGCCGAGTCCTGGGCTGACGATCTTGAAGGCTCGTAGCTATCTCTCGCATCGTTTTCTACCTCCACCCCTTCACGACGCCGATCGAGCTCGCGCCGAAACCTCTTGTGGGCTGTTCACTGGAATAGACCGCGAATCTTATCGTGTGGATAAAATCCTGACGGGTTCGTCAGGCGACGGACGTAATGGCGAAGATCAGCGGACAGCGGACAGAAGATTAGCGGATAGTAGAGCATGGACGAGCCAACATCTTGAAACTTGCCGCTCGCGAGAATGCTCCATCACACACCTCCGATGCGCAACAGACCTCTTGGCGCATGCGCTCTCTGCTGTTTCTCGGATTCCTCTGGTGGTCAGCATCCGGAGCCACGGCGGCGCCAGAGGTTCGATTCGAACGCATATCGATCGACCGGGGGCTTTCCCAGAACACGGTCTACTCGATCATGCAGGACCGTCTGGGTTTCCTCTGGCTCGGCACCGGCGACGGGCTCAATCGCTACGACGGCTACCGATTCGAGGTGCTCCGGAGTCGACCCACCGACCCCAACAGTCTGAGCCACAACCGCATTCGGGCGCTGCATGAGGATTCCGCCGGAATGCTCTGGATCGGCACCCTCAATGGCGGTCTCAACCGCTACGACCGGCGGACTCGAACCTTCACCCGCTACCGCCACGATCCCGCCGTCCCCGAGAGTCTGGCCAGCGATCTCGTCTGGGCGATCCAGGAAGATCTTCAAGGGACCCTATGGATCGGCACCAGCAAGGGCCTCGATCGCTTCGTACAAGGGCCTCAACAAGGCACTTTTTCTCACCTGCGACAGGCGGGCCAACCCGGCTTGAGCCATGACTTCATCAGGGCGCTGTATCTGGATCGAGCCGGAGATCTTTGGATCGGTACCCGGCGCGGGCTCAACCACCTCGATCCGACGACTCTCACCCTGACCCGATACGTTCCCAGGCCAGGGGAAGGTGCCGTCAAGTACAACTCGATCGGATCCATCCACCAGGATCGACGCGGTCAGCTGTGGCTCGGCACCTGGAACGGCCTGATCCAATTTGATCCCGACTCACCGTCTCCTTTCACCTTTTATGGCGACGAC
>JAAUYI010137203.1_pt1 | contig 11767 bp, 8 predicted proteins | sample 7278041 | NCBI WGS metagenome assembly JAAUYI01 (sample SAMN14350216, study PRJNA611818) | marine sediment metagenome | isolation source: surface marine sediment (0.6m) | place: French Polynesia: Moorea | collected 2018-08
ACATTAGTTATGAGGGGTATTGCATCAGTCCTATTTATAGGACTTTTGCTATTAGCCAGGGACTTAGAGTCCCTGGCGGTTGGATGTCCACCCCGCAGAATTAATGTGGTGAAGTACTACTGTTCCACCACATTAGTTCTGAGGGGTAGAGGAAAAAACCGCATTAGCGAACCCTTCATAACTAATGAAAAAGACCACTACCTGCTTCAATTGTTGCACTGCCGTCGAAAATAGGGGGGACTGAAACTAAAGTTAGGTTGTCCGGCTCTACGAATATGTCTGAGGGCATATTCACCGGAGGAAGGAGCTATTTCTTTCATGAGAATTGGATCATCCAAGCTAGCTTTGCCTTGATAAGCAAGACTAAGATACATCATCACAGCCGCTTCACCTCGACTGAGTGGGGGTCTATAAGGGTAAAATTCAAGGGGCCAATCCAGTGCGACTAAATTAGCCAGCAATGCTCCGTGAAGTGCGGGAACAAACCACTGATCTTTCATCGCGCTGCCATTCATGAAATAGTCAGTGCCGATGATTGATGGTTTTTCGCCGCTCTGCTTTTTGAGCTTGTCAATCTGTGCGACTAAATTTAACCCGCCCGCTAATGAGGCAATGGCTTCGGCATAAGTAAGAGTTCGCTCTGGACGAAAGGTGCCATCTTTATAGCCAGATATCATTCCGGTTCTCCAGGCATGAAAGGTAGCTTGATAATATGAGCGCAGTTCGGGTGGGTTAGAACTTTTAGTTGCCGGCACATCTGAAAATGGACAGAACCAACTGGGAATATCCAGACATTTTGGGGCATTAGTAACTTGTCTTTGTTTGGCAGTAGGACGATTTTTCAAATCAAGCATACTAGCGAACATCACAACCCACTCCCCTCGTTTAATGGGGCATCCAGGGCGAAAACTCTGCTCGGAAGTTTTTAAGTAAGAAATCTGCTGCGGATTATTTCCAGCCAACCAGTTGATGACATGGCGACTCCAATGATTCCCTAAATCGTTAAAGGCATCAGGTTTCTCTATCGTTTCTGCGGTATTTTTTACGGGTTGATTCCCCTTGACAGGAGGTATGGGCTGCAACCATAGGGTCACACCCAAGATAGTTAGTGCAGAACCAATGGACAATATATGTCTTATATACCTTGACATGCTCCTAATTATTTTCTAGGGATTGTGAATCTATTTGAGAGTCGTTGTGGCTAAAACTGGCTTCAGATGTATTATCTACAATTTCCGGAATTAATGTGTCTGGTTTTACTTCATCTTTATTCTGAATTAATTGACTGATTTGAGAGATTAATTCTCCTAATTTACCTTCTTCTAGAAGGCTATTAATTACGGCAATACCACTGGTGGATAGCAGTAATTTATTAATATCTTCAACGCCTTTACCGTTATTATTAGCACCAGGAAATGAGTAAATTCTGGTATTCCCTAAAACTCCTGGTTGTGGTGCTAGGGAACTGACTATTTCTGGTAGTTTCTCCGACAGTTCTGGCCAGATGGTGGTGATAGTTTTCGCACTTAAACTGGCGTTACTAATGGTGTTTTCGGCGGCAATTTTGGCACGAATACCTTCCGCTTCTGCTAAGGCGCGATCGCGTTCGGCATCTGCTAAAATACGAATTGATTCAGCTTCGAGTTCTGCTGCTTGTTGGGCAATTTCTGCTTGTTTGCGACGACGAAAAGCGTCGATTTCGATGACGTTACGCTCGCCAATATTGCGTTCTTGGGCTTGTTGCTCGGCGGCTATGATAGATAGACTTTTACTCCGTTCGGCTTTTTCAAGTTCGCTAGCTGTCTGGACAGATTCTTCGGCTTTGGCTTGTTCGGCTGCTGCTAAGAAAGTTTCTTGTTTTTTGTTGGCAATGGATATGGCTAAGTCTTCCTGTGCTAGTTTAGCGACTTTTTCCGACTCGGCTATTTGCACCTGTGCTTGCAATTGATTAGACTTTACTGTTTGCTGACGGGCAATTTCCGCTAGTTCGGCTGCTTGTCTTTGCTGGGTTTGTGCTACCTTCAATTCTTTATTCCGAGCTTCTAGGGCAATATCTGCTTCAATTTGGCTCTGTTGTACCGACAATTTTTTACCAATTTCCTCTTCTTCTACGGATTTATCCTGTAAAATTTTGCTGCGGAGGGTGGCTGCGGCTTCTTTGTTTTTCGCTTCTTGAATTTCCCGCTGTCGCTGTGCTGTCAGTGCTTCCACTTGCAATTTTTGCTCTAGTTCGGCAGTTTCTTTTTCTTGAGCAATTTGTAGGGAGCGTTTTTGAGCATCTAGTTCTTTCTGCTCGATGGCTACTTGGGTTGTCAATTCCACTTCCCGCTTCTGTTGAATTGAACGTTGAATGGTTTCTGTCCGCAAACGTACCCCTTGGGCATCAAAGAAATTATTGGTGTCGTAAGTGTCGCTTTCTTCTATTTCGGAAATGGCAATGTTGTTGAGAGTTAAGCCTACTTTCTTTAAGTCCTGCTGGGTTAAGTTTAAAACTTCTTCGGCAAACCCTAACTTATCAGAATCAATTTCTGCTAATGTTTTCTTTTTCGCAGCAGCTCTAATGGCATCATCAGCACGGGTTTCTAAGGCTTCTTTGATGTCTTCCCCGGAAATTTTACCTTGTCTGGAAAGTCTTGCGGCAGCAATTAACACATCTTCTTCACTGGCATTGATGCAGACATAAAAAGTTACCCGCATATTTGCCCGCAGGTAATCTTGAGTACGCACCGCTAATTTACCAGTACGCTCGACGTTAATGGAAATTTCCCGCAATGGTACCCGTGTGAGTTCGTGAAATCCTGGCACCACAATGCAACCACCATTGAGAACTACGGTTTTCTTTTTAATAAAAATACCACCAGTTCTCACAAATGCTTCGTTATTGGGAGTAATTACATAAATCCGCGTGTAAGCCCAAATACTTAGCAGTAAGAGTAAAACTAAACCCCCAATCACACCAGGGAAAACCAAGCTTCCACCTACTTGGGCAAGAATAGGTCGGGTAGATATTTGGGAAATATGGGGGGATTTTGCTAATGGTTTTTCTGCAATTATATCTAGGGATGTAAATGTATCATCGCTGACATTAGACAACTGCGCCGTGGTGGTAGTTGTAGGAATGAGTGGCAATGATTCAATGAAAGTTAACCAAAATAGCATATTCTTTTATCGTGATTTTCTATGGGTTACCCTGAGCCAACGGTCTACATCTGGACTGTCTTGAGCGATCGCACAATAAATATCTTGCTGCCTATCAATTACAATTACTTTGTCGCCATGATGGGGAATAACTGTTGCCCACTTGGGAATGATGGCATTCACCGTGACGAGATTGCCGCGATTATCAATCACATCTATTTGACCGATTCTGCCTCGATTTTCTATGGGAATACTCGCAGAACTGACAGTACCATTCAGACCAATTAAGCGATCGCTACTTGTATCTTCACCAAATTCTGCAAAAATTCTCCCCATTGGTCGTGCAATCAGTCCCCCTGTAAATAGACTGATAAACAGCGACAAAAATAACACAATGCTAGACCATATACCACTGGGAACTTGATTGAGGATGCCCCCCAACCAAACATTGAGCATCCAGCCAAACAAGCCCCATAAGCTCAAATCTGTTGCCAGTAATAAAATCAGGGGTGCTTTACCAATACCAGCCCATCCCAGCACCAACCCTAAATTAAAGTTGCCTTCCCCATCAAAGTCTACGTCGGCATCAACATCAACATCGCTGTCAACATCGATATCTTCATCTGTGCCACCGGAGACAATCACAAACAGGAATAATAAGACTCCTATACCCAAAAATATCCAGTAGGTGGTGTTAGCTGGGTTAAACAGCATAATAATGGTGGTAAATGATACTTGGCTGGTATATTTTTTCAATTATAGATTTAGTTTAGCCATTTTTATGGTGACAAAGTCGAAAAAATAACAGTTATTTACAAGCAGGCTCGCTGCAAGGAGTTCTGGGGGATCTAAACACCGCAACCAATCAAAATTAATGGGACACACGACTTAACCTCACCCCCAGCCTTACTAAGGAGAGGGGTGCCTTCAGATGGGGTGAGGTTTTATATTTACAGGACTTACGCAACTGGCACAAGCAATGGTGCGGCTACGCCGCACTGAGCACCTAAATACTAAACCATTGACATAGTAATATCCGGACGTTTTAGTTGCTCTATCAAATAATTAGAAAGCAAATTATACGCGACTGTTAGATAGTTGGTCTTAGATATTAAAAGTTCACTAAGGTTGAACATATCTGTCCTTAAGACACCTTCGACGAGTGCTCTCACGTATTAGAAGGCCATTACAATGTCTTCTCGCCTGAGATTCCCAATACCTAACTTCATATGTGTATACTCCTCTGTCCACAAGACACTTAAAGTAACCATTGAAGTTAGCTCCAGGATTAATAATCGCTCTACGACAATATTTGCGCTCATCCTGCTCGCTCCGTCCTTTTGCTCCAGGAATTCTCCTGTATCCGCTTTGAGCAAAAGCAGTACTAGGAAGCAACAAGAGTAGAACAAGTACTTGTACTGTGCACCCTACCAACTTGCTTGTTTTACCTATCATCTGAATAACTCCTAAATTCGTGAAATGAATTGAATGCTTGCCGGATCATCTACTCCAAAACTGCCTCTTATTTGTCTGAGCCATAGCTATGATATTAGCCCCGTGTAGTAGCTGTTCAGCCTGAATGCACCTCTACATAGGGTCTGCTGAATAACTTTAAAACTCTTATGTTGTAAGCACCTCAGGCGATTTTTGTCGGAAAAAGTGCAATCCAGTAGCGATATAAGGCTTAAAAATCTTGCCTTGACAAGAAGATTGGAGTTCAAAAAATGGGAAACAATAAGGCTGAAACTGTTAAGAGTTCCCTACCCCCACAATCATGACTTTTTCAACAATCCCTACATAGGGACTACAAGCTAGAAATGCGGATTCCCGAGACGGCGAAAATATAGGGTTCGTGCAACCAGGTGCAGCGATAGGCTGAAACCTTTGCCCTGTATGCTTTATAGTCTTTGACTTTCTCTTGCTGATTTTACTTAAACATAACACAGGTCAAACTATTTATAAAATCAAGCATAATTTACTTAATAATTATTTAATTGAGCCACTAAAACGTCCGGACATTGCTATGTCAATGGCTTAGTTTTTAGGTGCTCGGTGCGCTCGACGCGCCATTGCTTATGCCAGTTGCGTAAGTCCTGATTTAATTTGACCCAGTTACTTATAACTTCATGAAAAAGTGGAAAAAACTTTATTGTCACCTGTTAACTTTTACGTTTTCTTGCTTACTTTGTATTTCGCCAACCTATGCCCAAGAAAAAATCAAGCCTGACTGTAGGCAAAAATTTACTGCTAGTCAATGTGTGAGTAAGTGGCAACAAATACTACCAGAATTGCAAAAAGCACAGGTGGTTTACTTAGGTGAAACCCACGATAGTAAAATTGACCATCAAAATCAGCTAAAAATTATTCAAGAACTGTATAAAGGGAATAGGAAAATTGCCATCGCAATGGAGATGTTCCAGCGTCCTTACCAAGATGTTGTCAATCAATATCTAGCTGGAAAGATTACGGAAGCGGAACTGGTGGAGAAAAGCGAGTACAAACAACGTTGGGGTTTCCCTTGGGAATATTATGCTCCCATCCTCCGCTTGGCTAAGGAAAAAAGATTACCTGTTTTAGCCTTAAATACCCCTAGTGAAATTACCCGTAAAGTTGCCCGTCAAGGGTTATCCAGTCTCACACCCTCAGAAAGAAAATTTATCCCTCCCATTGCCGAAATTCGCACCGATAACCAACAATACCGTCAATTAGCCCTGGAGGCCTTCCGCAAACATCAAGCCGCAGGACATGGTAATAGTGAGAGTGCAGAACGCTTTTTTACCGCCCAGGTGCTGTGGGATGAAACTATGGCGGAAGGGATCGCCAAGTTTTTACGAGCAAACCCCGATTATCAAGTGGTGGTGTTAGCAGGACAGGGGCATATTATTTACGGATATGGTATTCCCAGTCGAGTTGAGCGTCGCCTCAAGGGTATAAAACAACGCTCAGTTTTATTGAGTGTACCATCAAGTATGATAACTCAGACAGGTGCTGCGCCTAGCGCGATCGCTGATTTTATTTACCAAGGTAAGGGAGGGAAGGAGTGAAGGAGTGAAGGAGTGAAGGAGTAGGGGCGGGGTTTCCCCGCCCGGAGTGAAGGAGGAAAGGAGTGAAGGAGTAGGGGCGGGGTTTCCCCGCCCTGAGTGAATATGAGCCAATACACATCATCCCATCAACCATCAACCATTTTGAATCGCTCCCATGCTCTGCGTGGGAGCATAGATTACGAGGCTCCGCCTCAATTCATCATCAAAGGAGGCGGAGCCTCCAAATACGCATTTCCAGCCTCTGGCTGGAAACGAGATTTTCAAACACATCATCACATCATCTCATCATCACATCAACCGTCAACCACCAACCATCAACCATCAACCATCAACTAACAACTAACAACTAACAACCATCAACCATCACCTAATTCCGCAATTGTACGGGCATGGCTAAATAGGTCATATTAATACCTCCCAAGGGCTTAAGGTTGGGTTGAACGAATTGAAACCTAACCAATCAAGCGATCGCTTGACAATTAAGACAGTCGCTACAAGCACTGTCAACCGTCAACTGTCAACCACCAACTAACAACTAACAACTAACAACTACCAACCATCAACCATCACCTAATTCCGCAATTGTACGGGCATGGCTAAATAGGTCATATTAATACCTCCCAAGGGCTTAAAGATAACAGGAGTTAAAGGTTGATTGACTTGCATGAGAATTTCTGTAGATGGTAAAGCTTTCAAACCATCCATTAAATATTTGATATTGAAGGCAATAACTATATCCTCTCCAGAAATTTCCGCCGGGATAGAATCTCTACCACTTCCCAACTCTTGAGCTTCTACAGATAAAGTAATTTCTTGCTCTACACTATCAATATTAACTTTGACAATATTATTCTGGCGATCGGCAAATACAGCAATTCGCTCTAGTGCCGTGACAAACTGTCGTCGATCTAAAGTAATTTCTCGCTCGAATGTCTGGGGAATTAGTTGACCATAAGCGGGATATTGTCCTTCTAAAGTCCGACTAGTTAAACGTTGATTTTGCCACTGAAAAACAACTTGACCCGAATCGAAATTTAAAGTCACTAGCTCATTTTCACTTTTGTTGTGAGCTAGCATTTTCTCTAATTCCCGCAATGCTTTACCAGGTACAGTCACTTCTAATTGGTTCTCAACACTCGAATCTGGATTTTCGTTCGGGGTTTCCACCACAGCTAAACGGTGGCCATCCGTAGCTGCAAATTCTAGGGTATCTGGTTGCACTGTTAAATGTACCCCTGTGAGTACCTGCTTTGCTTCTTCGACACTCGTAGCAAATAAAGAACCTCCCAATCCTTCAATCAAGGCATCTGCACTGAGTTGAATGGTTCGCGCCTCTTCCAGCACTGGTAATTCGGGAAATTCTTCGCCTACCACTGCTCTGACTTGATAGCGCCCAGTTTGGGGAGTCAGGGTTAGAGTTAAACCTTCTGCCGAGTCATTTTCCAATGCATTTGACTCATCATCCAAGGTAATATCCCCCTCTGGCAGGCGAGTGGTAATGTCATTGAGTAATTTCGCTGGTAGTGCCAGTACTCCCCCTTGAAACACCTCAGCACTAAAACTGGTACGGATACCCAAACTGAGGTCAAAGGCTGTTAAGCTTACCTGGTTAGTGTCTGCATCCGCTTGCAAAAGTACATTGGCAAGGATTGGGTGAGTAGGACGGGAAGGAACTGCCCTACTGACAAGGGAAAGGTGTGTACTCAAATCGCTTTGGGTGCAAACTAATTTCATCTAAAAACCTCCGAGAAACCCCGCCGTTCTAGGGCGGGGAGGGATAGGAGTGGCAATTGAGTGGGGTTCAATGCCCCCGAAATTGCCAACCAAAATATGTTTCACAGATTTTATTATACGTGCGTAAAACCCCGTCCCCTTGTGGGCGGGGATGTAAGCACGGCTAATTAAGGGGGTTGACCCTTCGCGCTCTTTGCGTTTTAGCGGTTTCTTCCTCTACCTCTGTGAGGGGATGCCTACCCCACAATATGGGATAATTTATTTCTTGCTATTCCCTTATAAAATGTCAAAGCTCGGAAACACCGTACTTTTGACTTTTGACTGACGCGCAGCGGCACTAGGGCTGTGGAAAATGTGGAAAACTGTTGTGGAAAAAGTGGGAAAGAATTGAGTTTTTTTCCACAACTTAACTATAATGCCTGAAGTTTTCCACAAATATTTATGTGGTTTTCCACAAAAAGACAGATGTTTTCCACAACTTAATTATTACTTAATCATTTTTTATATTTAAATTAATAATTCAGAAATGTATTGAGCATTATTCATTTTAACCAAGCTTGGGGGGTTGAATTTCCCTGCTTCTATAAGCAATGCGTTTTGCGTCGGGGTAAAATCCCCGTTGCAAGACGTAATTCGCTCATTCTAAATTCGCTCATTCTAAATTCGCTCATTCTTTTAAGGCTGATTGGGTTTGGTGAGGCGATCGCTAAGTTGGCGTAGGGTCTCGGCTAAAGCTGGATCTGTTTCCCGTAACTGGGTGATTTTTTCGCAGCTGTAGATCACCGTTGTGTGGTCTTTGCCACCAAATTCTTCCCCGATTCTGGGCAAACTCAAATCTGTATGTTGCCGCATTAGATACATGGCAATTTGACGCGCCCAACTAATTTCCCGCCGCCGAGAATTACTTTTGAGGTCTTCAATGGATACATTAAAAGTATCGGTGATAATTTTCAAAATAGCTTCTGGAGTGGCTTCTACTTTCTCCGTTCGGGGTGCTAAGACTGAAGTAATATTTTCTACAGTCATGGGCAAACTCCAAATGGAAATATAAGCTAATGCCCGAATTAATGCCCCCTCCAACTCGCGAATATTAGATGTGTAGTTACTAGCAATGTATTCAATAATATCCTTGGGTAAACGAATATTTTCATATTCAGCTTTTTTCTGTAAAATTGCCATCCTGGTTTCTAAATCTGGGGGTTGAATATCAGCAATTAATCCCATAGAAAACCGGGAACACAGGCGTTCTTGCAATCGAGGAATTTGATTTGGGGGTCTATCTGAGGCAATTACCACTTGTTTTCCAGCTTCATGTAAAGTATTAAAAGTATGAAAAAATTCTTCTTGGGTATATTCCTTACCTTCAATAAACTGAATATCATCCACCAGCAAAACATCCGCATCCCGGTAATGTTCCCGAAAACTCTGCATACTATCCCGACGGATAGCGGTAATTAAATCATTGGTAAATTTCTCCGTGGAAACGTAAAATACTTTGGAATCAGGGCAAATTTCCCAACGGTAGTGACCGATTGCTTGCATCAGATGGGTTTTACCTAAACCCACCCCACCACATAGAAATAGGGGGTTAAACTCTCTTCCTGGAGATTCTGCAACCGCCAAGGATGCTGCATGGGCCATGCGATTGTTCGCACCAACTACAAACCGGGAAAACATATATTTGGGGTTTAAGTCCGCAGTTTTGAGCCGGTTTTGGGGAACGGATTCGGGAATAACTCCTTCGGGAGTAGGTAATCCCCAAGCACCAGCATTTCTTTCATCAATGGTGGATACCTCGTCTCCTTGGGCGGCGGTGATGTAAATTTCTACAGGATGACCGACAATATCTTTGACTGTATTGGCAATTGTATTGATGTAATATTTGTGCAGCCAATTACGAGCAAATGGATTAGGAGTGCGAATCACCAGGCAATTATTTTCCCAGCATTCGGCACTGGCTGTTTTAATCCAAGTTTCAAAGGTGGGACGGGACAGTTCTAGTTGTAACCGCTCTAGTACCTGACTCCATAAATTATCTACGGAAATTTCCATTGTCCACCACCTTGGCTGTTAATTGTCAAAATAGAAAATATAAAGGAAGTACCAATTAAACAAAATGAATTTTATCTCAGGACTTACGATATTCTCACAATCGGTGGTTAGTGCGTCACCCTAGAAGCCTTATTGTTGCTTACAATATTTATCCAAGCGTCACACACCCTACGGTGATTAATGTGCCAGTTGCGTAAGTCCTATATATCAACAATCAGCTTTTAAGTTGTAATCTTTTTTGGACACCCCCGGTAGGCAAGAAATATCCTACCACCCCACTGAATCTCGCAGACAAATAAAACCCATGAAAATGAATCACAAACAATCACAACCAATTGACACTCAAGGTTTACCGCAAAAAATCGCCGCACGTAGTCTAATTTTACTCCTGGTGAGTAGTTTAACAGGAGGATGTGCTGCTCTAAATAATCCTTTCCAACAGCCAAATTCCACGGCGCAAACCCCAGCACCATCCCAGCCAAATCAAAATCGACCAGCAATCGCCCCTCCCCCAATTATTGCTTCTTCTGGCGATCCCAATTTTGTGGTTAAAGTCGTGGAAAAAGTTGGTCCGGCGGTGGTTCGGATTGATACATCCAGGACAATTAGGTCTAGAGTGCCCGATGAATTTGACGATCCGTTTTTCCGGCGTTTTTTTGGGGGTCAATTACCACCCCAAACCAGACAACGGGTACAAAGGGGTAATGGTTCTGGATTTATTATTAATTCTAACGGTGAAATTTTAACCAATGCCCACGTTGTTAATGGTGCGGATGTGGTGACGGTAACACTTAAGGATGGGCGTAGCTTTGATGGCAAGGTGCTGGGTGAAGATGCGGTTACAGATGTGGCTGCAATCAAAATAGATGCCAATAATCTACCAACTATACCTTTGGGGGACTCCAACCGGCTACAATCAGGTGAGCCTGTAATTGCCATCGGTAATCCTTTGGGTTTAGATTACACCGTCACTTCTGGTATTATTAGTGCTACGGGCCGTTCCAGTCGCGATATTGGAGCTAGCGATAAACGGGTAGACTATCTGCAAACTGATGCAGCAATTAATCCTGGTAATTCTGGTGGGCCATTGTTGAATATTCGTGGTCAAGTAATTGGTATGAATACGGCGATTATTCGTGGTGCTCAAGGCTTGGGTTTTGCCATTCCCATTAATACTGTACAACGAATTTCCCAACAATTAATTACCAAGGGACGGGTTGATCATCCCTACTTGGGTATTGTCATGGCAACTTTAAACCCAGAATTGAAGGAAAGGCTAAAGACTGAGTTAAATGGCTTTAACATCAGTGTAGATAAAGGTGTTTTGTTAGTGCGTATAGTTCCCCGTTCTCCTGCTGACATTGGTGGACTGCGGGCAGGGGATGTAATTAAAAGTATTAATAATCAATCTGTTACTGATATTGAACAGGTACAAAAAATAGTAGAAAAAAGTAAGGTTGGAGAAGCTTTAGAGATCAGAATACAGCGCCAAGGACAGACAAGACAAGTAGTTGTTAAACCTGCTCCTTTGCCAGTAGATAGACGAAGTTAGGGAACTTCAGGAAATAAATTATCCCACAAGGATGGTTGACAGTTGACGGTTGACAGTTGACAGTGAAATTTACACGTTTTGTTGCCTGATAACTATGGGATGTTTTTTTATCTGGAAGTCCCTTAAGTCTTGAAATGGTTGACTACTCACCCCGGCTTAAAGCGCGGGGGATTCTAAGCTGATGTTGTTCCGCAGTCTAAAGACGTGCTGCACAACGTGAAACACTTTTTCAGATTGCGAAATACAT
>JAAUYI010030332.1_pt1 | contig 11766 bp, 12 predicted proteins | sample 7278041 | NCBI WGS metagenome assembly JAAUYI01 (sample SAMN14350216, study PRJNA611818) | marine sediment metagenome | isolation source: surface marine sediment (0.6m) | place: French Polynesia: Moorea | collected 2018-08
AATAGGGGTTAGGTTTTAGGGGTTGGGGGTTAGGGTCTTTTTCGTTGGGGATTCAAACCCCAACCAATTGTGGACACCGTGCAGACGGTGGGGTTTTAAACCCAATTGCTCCGAATAGCGTGTTTGGGGCAAGCTCGCCCGTATTTCCCTATCCCCCAACACCTACCCCCCAACACCAACAGGAGCTCCCGCGACGATAAAACAATTAATAAGGGTTGGTCATAAAACCAACCCTCTAAAGCTAGTATAACTACTGCTAGAGAAATTATGGGGTCTGTTTGCCCAGTTTCATTTCTGATTAATTTTGATCAGTCGCGCTTTTTTAGATCCCCGACTTCTTAAAGAAGTCGGGGATCTGTGACCCCTCACTCATATTTTGGATAAATTCCATGTCAGTTCCCGTGGCAGAGACGCGCTGGATTTTAGCGCCCAATTGTTTCAACTTCACATCTAGTCGATCGTAACCCCGATCGAGATGGCACAATCCATGAATGGTAGTTTGCCCTTGAGCTGCTAGTCCAGCTATAACTAAAGCTGCTGCTGCCCGTAAGTCAGTACACAATACTGGTGCTCCTGATAGCATGGGCACTCCACGCACAAAAGCAGTATTACCTTTAACCCGAATATCTGCTCCCAAGCGGTTTAACTCCGAAGCATGGCGCAGGCGATTTTCAAACACGGATTCGTTAATTACACTATCCCCTTCTGCCAAAGTTAGCAAAGACATAAATGGTGCTTGCATATCTGTGGGGAAACCTGGATGGGGTAATGTTTCAATATCCGCTGCTCGCAGAGTTTCTGCTGGTAAAACCCGCAAACAATTAGGTGTTTCCTCAACCAAGTTCACACCTATTTCTTTGAGCTTGGCAATTACTGGTAATAAATGTTCTGGTACTACTGGCGAAACTAATATTTCAGAACGGGTAATTGCTCCAGCAAGTAAAAATGTTCCCGCTTCAATGCGATCGGGTATAATTGCGTAGTCTGTAGAATGCAGTTTGGGAACGCCATCAATAATAATTCTGCTAGTACCAGCACCTTTAATTTTTGCCCCCATAGAGATACAGAAGTTAGCTAAATCCACTACTTCTGGTTCCCGGGCAGCATTATCGATGATGGTTTCACCTTCAGCTAAGGTTGCCGCCATCATCAATGTTTCTGTAGCTCCCACACTGGGACTATCTAGATAAATTTTGGCTCCCTGAAGCCTGCGCTTATTCCCAGGAATATAGGCATTACAAATACCATGCTCAATTTGCACCTCAGCCCCCATCGCTTGCAGCCCTCGGACGTGCAAATCCACAGGTCGGGCACCAATGGCACAACCACCAGGTAAAGGCATTTGAGCCACACCTAGCCTTGCCAAAATTGCACCGATCGCAAAAAAACTTGCCCGCAACTGGGTGACCAACTCGTAAGGAGCTTTAGAGGTTTTAATTTCACTGGCATTGACATCTAAAATGTCATCATGGCGTTCTAAGCTAATACCTAAAGCTGATAACACCTGCCCCATTTTGTCCACGTCCGCCAATAGAGGGACGTTACGAATGCGGCAGTCTCCCGAACACAGCAAGGCTCCAGCCATAATTACTAATGCTGAATTTTTTGCCCCGCTAATTTTCACATGACCGTGCAAACGATGCCCACCGAAAATTTGCAAGACTGAGGAGTCTGCGATCGGTGAAATTTTGGCATCTGGTAAGCCACTGGAAAGATTAATAAGCCTACCCTCCACAAAAATTAAGTAATATTGTCCAACTGAAGTTGGTTCTGATTCTACACGAAAGATTTAATTTGTCCACACTATTCCATAAGAAAACCTGACAAAATTAAATATTTTTTTAGTAAAAATACTGGTAAAAACTAATTTAAAAAGTAGTTCAAGATACTTTTTAAATTTTTACTTGACACCATGAAATAAATAAGTGACAATGGTAAGCTGTCAATATAAATCGAACAAGCGGGACTGGCGGAATTGGTAGACGCGCTAGATTCAGGTTCTAGTTTCCTCACGGATGTCCGGGTTCAAGTCCCGGGTTCCGCATTTTTATGACTTTAAGGATAAAAAAACGGAATGTGACCGAATGTGAAAGATAGACTTTTATCCTTGATATTTTGATTAATTCTGGTAATTTAATCCCCTTACTTCTAAAGGTGGCAAATTTTGTTATGGAGTTCAGATATACGTTACAAAAATTAATTACGAATTATGAATTACGAATTACGAATTATTTTAAATGTTGACCAGTATTCAAAACCCCCTTGTCAAACAAATTCGCAAATTGCACTCAACCAAGGAGCGACATAAGCAAGAGTTGTTTTTAATTGAGGGAACCCATTTAATCGAAGAAGCTTGTGAAGTTGGTTATCCCTTAGCTGCTGCTTGCTGCACTCCAGAATGGCAAGGGAATCATCTGAGTTTATGGGAAACGGTTTGCAGCCAATGCCAACGGGCAGAAATTGTGAGTAAAGAAATTTTAAATGCGATCGCAACCACAGTGCAACCTGATGGGGTAGTGGCCACAGCTAGAAGAGGGATAAATACCAATCAGGTTCCTTTCACAGGCGTAGTCATGGCTTTGGAAACGATCCAAGATCCTGGTAACGTGGGCACAATGATTCGTACTGCGGCGGCGGCGGGAGGTTCGGGATTATGGTTGAGTGGAGATAGTGTAGATTTAGATAATCCTAAAGTGCTGCGAGCCTCCGCAGGGCAGTGGTTTCGTTTACCGATGGCAGTGAGTCCTGATTTAAAATTGACTGTGCAGCAGGCGCGAGAGGAGGGAATGCAAATTATTGCCACTTTACCCAGTGCAAATTTAACTTATTGGCAAGTAGACTGGCAGCAACCAACTTTGATACTTTTGGGAAATGAAGGTGGGGGATTATCACCTGACTTAGCAGCAATGGCTGATTTGCAAGTGAAAATTCCTCTACATCCTGGGGTAGAATCATTGAATGTTGCGATCGCTGGAGCTTTAATGTTGTATGAAGCTCAACGACAAAAAGGAGTGAAGGAGTGATATCAAATCCGGTTACACCGGAATGATAAAAAACCACAGAGGCGCAGAGAACGCAGAGGAAGAGGAAGAGAGAGGAAATTTAAATAATTCCGATACAAACGGAAACGATATGAAGGAGGGAAGGAGTGAAGGAGTGAAGGAGGGAAGGAGTGAAGGAGTGAAGGAATTATTTTCATGGCTTGGTTGTGGGATTTTGCCGTGGGCCTACCTAGAAAACAGTTAGTCAGCGCGGAATTTGTAGGGGCGCATTGCGTGCGCCCTTAAAGAATTAGTCACAAAGCATTTTCAGATCCTTGGTTGTGGGATTTGACCGTGGAGGGCTACCTTGAAAATAGTTAGTCAGCGCGGAATTTGTAGGGGCGCATTGCGTGCGCCCTTGAAGAATTAGGAACTCATCACATCTATTGATGGTGAATTTTCACCCGTGGTAATTTCAATTCTACGAATCTGCTTATTGGTCTTTTTCTTGCAGATATTGCTCAATATCAGCCACAGCTTCTTCCCAAACAGTTATATCAATCTCAGAGGATTTTTTTGATATTGATGGTTGTTTTGCTTGATTGTTAGTTTGTTCTTCAACTCCTTGCTCAATATCTTCTTCCTGATTCCCATCCTCTTGGATTATTTGTTCTAATTGATTCAAAGAATGTAAGAAATTTTTAGCTGCCGTAGTGCGGTTATTTTGTTGAAACTCTTTCATATTTTCAATTTAAAATGGCGATCGATCAACTTAAATCTCGATCCCAGTTCTGACAACTTAGAATATTATGGGTTTTATCTGATTTCTTGGTATCTGCACTGGAACTGGGTAATTGTACCATATCAACTTTACCCATTAAATGGCTGAACAGCAAAATCAGACCATGTAATGGTAAAACTCTGTTGCTCTTCTGTGGCAATGAACTTAACTACCACTTCGCAAGCTACCGCGACTGCGAACATAACTAAATTACGGGCTAAAGGGTAATCACACACATCATCGTTTGCTGGTGATGGTACACGATAAATTTGGTTCCAAATAATTTCGGCGTAATCAGCAGCCAAACCAACGTGCAAACAAGGTATTTGAGATTGTTGACAGTAATCCTTGACAGCTTGACGACTGCCACTGTTATCAAAAGTATCAATTACTAAAGCACTACCTGCTAATAATTTACCAGCATTGGCTGGGGTTAATTCTTGAGAGCGTCCATCCACAGCAGTCCCCAAAGCACGGTAAAGGCTGTTAGTGAGGATTTTCGCCTTATATGCACCAATATCAGAACGGTAATAGGGTTGAGTGGAAAGATTGCGTTCTTCAATGCGATCGCGATCTATAATCCTTAGTTTACCAAAACCAGAGCGAGTTAAATTTTCGCTCATATTCGCACCCAAAGCACCAGCACCGCATACTGTGATTGGGAAATCCCGTAATTTAGTCATGAGTGCGGGGGTACGATGGAGTTGTTCGTGGAAAAAAATAGACATGGGAGACGATAATATAGGATTACTATTTGATTTTTGCAAAACACGTAGGGTGTGTTATACCTGAGAGTACGGCACCCACCATCCGGTAATCTTTTAGGTGCAGAGCGCTGTTACCATAATCCACCCTACAAGTATCTAATTTTATTCAACAATCAAACCAGATTCCTATACCTTGATGCTATTATGATGTTGGTGGATTTTCTGGCAGGGGAAAGCACAGGCGAAAACCCCCGTCCCCCGCCAAATCGACAGAACCTTGACAATTCAATAGTTTCAGCGTTTTCTATGTTTCGAGGTTGGCTCTTAGCAATGGCTGAAATGGACTTTTAAAACGGCCCCGCCAAAACTGCTGTCAGGAGTAGCTCTGTTATTGGGTTCTGGCTGGCGGACTTTCAAATTAATGATTCCCGTTCGCGGGATTGAAACAAAGCTATGGCTCAATAAATAAGCATCATAGTTTCTTTCAAATTAATGATTCCCGTTCGCGGGATTGAAACAAGCTTTGAAGGGGTTGCAAAACTCTTTTTTTGTCCTTTCAAATTAATGATTCCCGTTCGCGGGATTGAAACCAAAAACTATCTACGCGAATAGCTAGGACTTACAACTTTCAAATTAATGATTCCCGTTCGCGGGATTGAAACAGAATGATATTGCCTGGGCTAACTGTCCCTCCCGGCCTTTCAAATTAATGATTCCCGTTCGCGGGATTGAAACAAAAACACCAATCAACATTGCAGCTATTTTTAAACTTTCAAATTAATGATTCCCGTTCGCGGGATTGAAACGAAAAAATCAATGAGTTTGATGATTGGCTTACTCAACTTTCAAATTAATGATTCCCGTTCGCGGGATTGAAACTGTCAAAGCCATATTTAGCATGATGTATCTCTTGGCTTTCAAATTAATGATTCCCGTTCGCGTGATTGAAACAAAAATGCTCCTTCTGGTAAAGCTTGGAGAGCAGCTCTTTCAAATTAATGATTCCCGTTCGCGGGATTGAAACTTATTAAAACTGGCTCGTAAAATACTCGCCACAAACGCTTTCAAATTAATGATTCCCGTTCGCGGGATTGAAACAAATTCTTGAGGACGTTGAAGATAAGATTACTAATGCTTTCAAATTAATGATTCCCGTTCGCGGGATTGAAACTACATCCCAATATTTCTCCATCCCCCCAATCCAATCCTTTCAAATTAATGATTCCCGTTCGCGGGATTGAAACGTTCTAGTTGCACCTTGAGCAAGATTTAATGCACCCTTTCAAATTAATGATTCCCGTTCGCGGGATTGAAACCGCCCCGCCAAGGCGAGAAGCGTAAATCATTCGCCTTTCAAATTAATGATTCCCGTTCGCGGGATTGAAACCAACGGAAGGGACAGCAATGGTATATGTGCCATCTTTCAAATTAATGATTCCCGTTCGCGGGATTGAAACAGCTATGGCTGTAGTTCCTGTTGGCGATTTGACCTTTCAAATTAATGATTCCCGTTCGCGGGATTGAAACGCAGACCAGTCAATGATTGAAAACTGCCAGAGTCTGTCTTTCAAATTAATGATTCCCGTTCGCGGGATTGAAACGCAAAAAGGCAAGATACGCCAGTAAACCTCAAGGCTCTTTCAAATTAATGATTCCCGTTCGCGGGATTGAAACAAGCCGATTGCAGGGTCGAACGTAGAGAATTTACCCCTTTCAAATTAATGATTCCCGTTCGCGGGATTGAAACATATTCCTAAACGCCCAATTGATATTGTGAAGGGACTTTCAAATTAATGATTCCCGTTCGCGGGATTGAAACAGGCAGCGTTGTTGCACTTGCTTCAAGTCTTTAGCCTTTCAAATTAATGATTCCCGTTCGCGGGATTGAAACATTCAAAGTAGAAGGGCTGTGATAACAATATACGCCTTTCAAATTAATGATTCCCGTTCGCGGGATTGAAACATAAACCTTATTAACCATTTCGGTGTATAATATTCCTTTCAAATTAATGATTCCCGTTCGCGGGATTGAAACCCGTTATCCAGTTTCACCCATTTAAGCTTTTTATTTCTTTCAAATTAATGATTCCCGTTCGCGGGATTGAAACATAGCTAAATTGAATTAATGAATTACTTCATCCAGGCTTTCAAATTAATGATTCCCGTTCGCGGGATTGAAACTTAGACTTGATTCCTGCTTCTGACTATAATGCTCAACTTTCAAATTAATGATTCCCGTTCGCGGGATTGAAACAACTGCAACTTCACGTTTGCTCTAGTAAAAGTTCGAGTCTTTCAAATTAATGATTCCCGTTCGCGGGATTGAAACGTTTAATGTCTTTAACAATCGTGCGATGTTGCGACTTTCAAATTAATGATTCCCGTTCGCGGGATTGAAACTTGATTATTGGACTGGTACAAATGTATTTCTAAACTTTCAAATTAATGATTCCCGTTCGCGGGATTGAAACAATTTGGGTTGCATATTGCAGCAACTTTTGGACAACTTTCAAATTAATGATTCCCGTTCGCGGGATTGAAACAAGCCTTTGCACCTGTCGTTGGTTTAACTGTGGCAGGACCTTTCAAATTAATGATTCCCGTTCGCGGGATTGAAACTGTCAATTCGATGATCAACACATTCATTTGGTTGTTCTTTCAAATTAATGATTCCCGTTCGCGGGATTGAAACAAACCTGTTTACTGTGCCCGCTACCGGTTCCTGTTGACTTTCAAATTAATGATTCCCGTTCGCGGGATTGAAACGAGAAGCCAAAGTAGCTAGCTACATCTTGTCTAACCTTTCAAATTAATGATTCCCGTTCGCGGGATTGAAACAATTTTGATTAATTAAATCGAGATTCTTTACTACCTTTCAAATTAATAATTCCCGTTCGCGGGATTGAAACGCTAATACTACGATGGGAGAGCCATCTAACAAAGACCTTTCAAATTAATGATTCCCGTTCGCGGGATTGATATGTTTCACTAATTGAATAGGTATAAATATCTGCCAACGCGGGAGAATTATTGATGATTGAGAATAACTGGAATACTTCTCTCTATGAGGGCAAACATAGCTTTGTGTGGCAATACGGAGAAGATTTACTGCAACTATTAGCACCACAACCAGAGGAACGAATTTTAGATATTGGTTGTGGTACAGGACAATTGACAGCAAAAATTACTGATACTGGTGCTATGGCTGTGGGAATTGATGCCGATGCAGATATGATTGCTAAAGCCAAAAGCAACTACCCCCAAATACAATTTTCAGTTACCGATGCCAGGGAATTTCATACCGAAACACCTTTTGATGCCGTATTTTCTAACGCTGTATTACATTGGATACCCCAAGCAGATGTAGTTATTAACCGCATTTACCAAGCCTTAAAGCCAGGGGGAAGGCTTGTGGCAGAATTTGGTGGTAAAGGCAATATATCAACCATTAAACAAGCTATTTACACCGTATTGACAGCAATGGGGCAATCCCCAGAAAAGCTCAACCCTTGGTATTTTCCCAGTATTGGTGAGTATACATCGGTTCTAGAACAACAAGGATTTGATGTTACCTATGCCCATCTTTTAGAACGTCCCACACCTTTGACAGATGGAGACAGGGGGATGGAGAATTGGATACGGATGTTTGGCGATCGCTTTTTTGTAGGAATGGCTCCAGAACAAATCAGCCAAGCCATTCAAACCATCGAAAACCTCTTAAAACCAATCCTCTATCAAAATGGTAATTGGATTGCAGACTACCGTCGTATTCGTGTTGTTGCAGTGAGGAGAGGAGGAGGGAAGGAGGGAAGGAGTGAGGGAGTGAGGGAGTGAGGGAGTAGGGGCGGGGTTTCCCCGCCCGGAGTGAGGGAGGGAAGAATTAAATACTCCCAACCGTCAACCATCAACTAACAACTAACAACTAACAACCATCAACTAACAACTAACAACTAACAACTATCAAAAGTTATCTGCATCTTCTATCACCCCTACCAAAGATTGCAAATCAAACTTTTCATCTTCATTACTGAGACAAATACCCGCACTAATCACAGTAAGATCGGTTTTAGAGATGGCACTGGTATGATGTTCCCCATCCCTAGTAGTCCATTGTACCAACCAACGATCCTGGCGATCGCTAAATTCTTGCAATTCCCCACCACCCATTTTTAAGGCTTTTTCTAACCGTTTGCGATCCGTTTTCTCTCGATTTAAGGCAGCAAATTCCTGGGCTTGTTGGGTAGCTAAGTCATAAACTATACCCATCTCCGGTGTCATACCTTTAAACTGAAGTTCTTCAGGGATGGTAACTTGTTGGAGATGCTCTCTTAATTGTACCGCAATTAAGGGATCGGCACGGCGATCGCATTCGTCAAACCACCAAGCTACCCCATCAGTACGCGCCACAATTGTGTCAAACTGATTTCCATCACTAACTAGATGCACGGCTACTGGCTGGGAATACCCGCAGCGCTGCTCCATATCTCCCTCATTCACCGGATATGCTAACCAAGTTTGCCTTTGCAATTTATAGGCAAGTCGCAGGCGTAAAGGTTTGAGATGTTGTAAATACTCTGCTATTTGTGACAAACTGGGTTCTTCTGTAACTGTTGCCCTTTTCCCATCCACAGCCTGAAAAATGCCCCAGCCTTCAAAGTTACGGGGTTGGGGGGTAAATGTATATACCATCCCATTCAAGCGAGTTCGTACCTTTCCACCCGCCACGCATGGAGCAATAAATTGGCTAGAGTGTAATTCCTCCTCTTGTGCTGCCAACTGTTGAATTAGCTTGTGGATATCTGCCATAAGTCTTTAAATATGAGTAATTGGTATTGTTACAGCCGTTTTCATTTGAGTAAGGTAGAATTCATATCCTTTTGAGGCAGGAGGCAGTCCCGATGAAAAATTTTTTTCATCACCAAGTATGAAAAAGGGTTCTTTCCCCTACACCCCACACCCTACACCCTACACCCTGTTCTTGGTCATCAATCATCTCTCAAGCGTTAAGTTTTTTCTCAAACTGGGCAAAATTTCTGGTTCTGATCTTTACATATGGGAAAATAAAATTGACAGTTAGCAATTTATTGTTGCTAATTTGAATTTTTCAGCTTGGTAAGGCATTAATAACTAGTTGTGCTGGGTTCAGCATGGCTGACGAAAATATATCTTGAATATATCTTGCATCTGCTCAATCGGATTAAGAAGGCATTGTCCACTTGACGAGAATCCAAAATCCAAAATTGAATGACATTGTCTGCAATCCGGAAAATTTCAGTTAGGAAATAAATTTTAGATTACCGGCATTGGGAGGTAATAAAATGGCAAATCGTAATAATTTAGTTCACAGTTTATGGCATAAAATGCAGCAAGATTCTGTTAGCTGGGGTTCTCTGATACTTTGGGTTTTTGGATTAATGGTACTTCTATTGATGGTGACAATGTTTCCTGCTGTATAAAATAGTTCATCAAAATTCCAAGTTTGATTGGACATAGCTTAAGTAGTCTCAATCTATCAAAAGTGATCGGGATACAAGACCTGAATTATAGGTATTGATGGATATCTGGCACAAGAAAATTTAACAGAATTATCTGGCAAGACGATAGGCGCAAAACTCTGTCTCCTCAGAGCAGAGATGTGGTGCCAACGTTGATCCAATTGTAGGGGCGGGGTAACCCCGCCCCTACCAATAAATCATGTGTTGCATTCTTTTTTCAAATTCATATAATTTATTTTTTGGAGTTCCCTAAAATCACATTACTGTATTAATTTTCATCAGTGTAGCCTAGCTATTCATATATGGTGATTTACAATGGCGATCGCTCTTAACATTACTTTATATAGATTAATTGAAATTCAAAGATGAGATAGCTGCTTCCATGTCCTGGGTCAAAAATGTATCTAAAGCCATGTACATCCAGTAAAGAGACGAATGTGGATCACAACCAGTTTTCTGAAAACCCACTGCGGATGCTAACTGTTCCGCAGCAGGATTAATGGCTAAGGTATACAAATCGCAGAGATTGGGGAAATCTGCTTGCATCTGCTGCAAAATTGCTTGAGAATCTGTTAATAATAGACAAAAGCGATCGCTATTTTGATAGGGAGTATCAATTTGGCAGCTACGGACAAAAATAGAGGTACAATTGCGATCGCCTGGTTTTGCCATTTGAATAGGATCGATTTCGTTGTCAATACTCAGATGTAGACTTTTACTAGGTGGTAGAAAAAACTTCCCCTCGGATTCCCTGGTTGTAGGATAAAGTACATAAAAACCGATTGGTTCTTGATTATCTTCACGACGTAAAACCCTCATACCAGTGGGATATTGTGCTGACCAATTACGGAGAATCCTCGCAATTCTTTGGGGGACGGCGGTAGTTTTTTTATTCATCCAGTTGTAGTTATGAGCCAAGAAACTAGCAACGGGAATAGCATCCGTGCGAGGGTTAAAGGTATCTGCAACTATAGATATTTCTTCTGGAGTTGGTGGGGATCGGTCGATACTTGCTAAGGAAGAGCGAATGCGGATACAAGTATTGTTACCATCAAAGTCTTTTTCTATTAGCCCTAAAGCCACAAGTTTATCCAACATCATTCCCGCAGCCCTTTCACTTCCTCTGTCTTGCTTGCTGTAGAAAAGTTCGTGGGCTTCTCGATGGGTGCAAGCAACGAAACCTGACGGTAAATCCAGCTTAGTTAAAGGAGGTTTGATGGATTTACCCCGCTCTTGGTGTTGCTTGAGGAGTAAATAAGCCCAGAGTTTCACAAAATATTCTGCCCTACGGCGCGTCACACCCACCCTTCCTTTCAACAGGGAAACATACTTACGCTGTTGTTCGGATGGAAACCACTTGTCGATGTCAATAATTTCTGGATTCATGGTAGAAGTCACTGGCAGATTTCTCCTAGGGGTGAAAACACCACATAACTGGAATTTTTATTACTGAGTAGAATTTTCTACCTTTATTATTTCCTAGCTATGGCGTGAAATAACTCCATTTTAAAAAAACTTCACCTTGCTTCAGTTCAATTCCGCAAAATGCTGCCAACAAAATTTGACTTCACTACCCTTGGTGAGGTGACAGCTCACTCATTGTATATACAGAATTTCTAGTTGCAAAATGTTGTTAAACACCAGATTGATGAATCGGTGAGTTTAATTTGTTGTTGCATCTGGGAGATAATCGATCATGCGCTCTACCACGCTGATGAAAAAATATCATAAGACATCTACCAAAAGAAATATTTTTCATGGAAATCCTGTAAAATTGAAGAGATCGCATTTACTACCACAAG
>JAAUYI010136970.1_pt1 | contig 11763 bp, 8 predicted proteins | sample 7278041 | NCBI WGS metagenome assembly JAAUYI01 (sample SAMN14350216, study PRJNA611818) | marine sediment metagenome | isolation source: surface marine sediment (0.6m) | place: French Polynesia: Moorea | collected 2018-08
ACCAGGTCGTTTTTACGATATTGAACTGCTTTCAACTCAGCCAGACGAAAAAGTTACTATAGAATCTGTTTTGTTAGTGAACCATGACGGTGAAGTAACCATAGGACAACCTTTGGTTGCAGGAGCAAAAGTAGAAGGGACTGTAATGCGACATCTTAGAGGTCGTAAAATCCGGGTATACAAAATGCAGCCGAAAAAGAAAACCCGTAAAAAACGCGGACACCGTCAAGAAATTACCAGATTGATGATTAACTCCATTAGTCTCAATGGTTCGATATTGGCATCAGAAGAAGTTGCAGATGCCACCAACCCAGATAATGCACCTACTAAAGCAACAGCTGAATAATACTAAACAGTAGACATATAAGAGGAACTTATTAATGGCTCACAAGAAAGGAACAGGTAGTACTCGTAATGGTCGTGATTCTAATGCTCAACGACTAGGTGTGAAACGCTACGGTGGTCAAGTTGTTCGCGCAGGTAATATCCTAGTGCGTCAGCGAGGTACTAAATTTCACCCTGGGAACAATGTGGGTATTGGTAGCGATGATACTCTGTTTGCCCTAGTTGACGGTATTGTTACCTTTGAACGCAAAGGTAAAAGTCGTAAAAAAATTAGTGTTTACCCTGCTGTTGCTGAAACTCCAGCAAATGTATCTTAGTTGAATTGAATATTTATCTCAATCAACTTAATTGACTGATTTTCGTATTCTAACCTACCTCTATTAATGTAGGTGGATAACGAACAAACTAATGACCATAGTCTTCCATTATTTAAAGAGCTAGAATGTGAAATTCTAGCTCTTTAGTTTTTTAATAACAGTTCAGTTACAAGCAATATTATAGCACTACGAAGGCACGTTAAGACATTGTTGAAAGCCCAAACCTATGAACAGTAAACTTATTACTTATTACTTATTACTTATTACTTGCACGTAGTGCTATATCTTGAAAAAGGATACAACGCTTGTATCTTTGAGTACATTGTTTTGCGTATATTTTGCCACCAAAACAATCCTTGTTTACACCAGACGATGCAATGCTTCTTATTCACTTTATCTAATTTTTAATGCTTTCTCATCTTCAATCGAAAAAAAATCTGATAATCTCAGTATAAGTAGATAAGATAGTGACGAATTAAACTTAAATATAATTTTCTTTTTTCTAAAAAATAAACCTGGCATTGAATACATTCATCAATACGAGGTATAAATTGTATATTTGTGCTAAAAGGGTTTTGATATCATTGATTATCAAAACTAAAGAAGACTCCTATCTTATTTAAATTCAGGGAAAGTAAAATGAATACAATTCATATAGATAACTATAGCTTATTGCAGAAAATATACCCCCTATCCCTTTTAGCTCAGTTAACTAGCCGAAGAGCTACAGGTAGATTACGTATATCTACTACATATACAGAATCTTGGTCTGTTTATTTAGAAGCAGGTAAACTGATTTATGCCTCTCACTCAAAAGAACTATTTGAGCGGCTTGAATACTACTTGCAAAAATTGAATCAAAATATTCCTCATTTTCATAATTCAGACTGGTTGGAAGCGGGTTTTATATTCCACAATGCAGCAGATAAGCAGCCTCTAATACCTACGGATTACAGTGTGATTTGTCATTTAGTCAAGCAAAACTATATTAATGCGACTGAAGCTGCAATCCTGATAGATGAACTAGCAAAAGAGACTCTAGAGTCTTTTCTGGCTTTAAAGGAAGGTAAATATGAGTTTAGTCAGGAATCTTCATTGGATGGACTACCTAAGTTCTGTCGATTAGAAATGCGGCCGCTGGTGGAACATTGCCAAAAAAAATTAAAATATAAGCAAAATATTAACCCTAAAAATATAATTGATAATACTGGAACAGTATTACAAAATGCTAGTTTGTCCTCTACACAAGAACAACTTGCACCATCATCACATAACAACTTTGAACATCCCGACTACGAGCAAAATTCAACTGTTAACTCATCGGTTGAGCAGCACCTCTATACTATCGCCTGCATAGATGACAGTCCTAGTATATTGCAATCTATCAAAAGCTTTTTAGATGAAAGTGCATTTTCTGTAATCACAATTAACGATCCAGTCAAAGCTTTAATGCAAATTTTACGTAGTAAGCCTGACCTGATTCTTCTTGATGTGGAAATGCCAAATTTAGATGGTTATGAGTTATGTTCTTTACTCCGGAGACATTCGACATTTAAGAATACTCCTATTATCATGGTGACTGGAAGAACAGGATTTTTAGATAAAGCAAAAGCAAAAATGGTTCGTTCTTCAGGCTATTTGACTAAGCCATTTAATCAAGCAGAGTTATTGAAAATTGTATTTAAACATTTGGTGGCTAGCAAGTAATTTTTGTCATATGTACTGTTTTGTATTGTAGACTATGCTTACTCACACATTTAATTTTAATAAATTGATAATTACTCACTACTTATTAACAATAATATCGGATTGCGAGTTAACTAGGAACTATTTATTAATTGTCTGACATTGTTTTGGAAAATGTTTTTTGATCATAAAAACTATGAATAGCTCTCAACTTTCACACAAGAATATAAAAACTCAGGGAGATGCTTATCTTAATTTTTACCTGAATCCACTAACCTCTGCTGTATTATCCGTCAAACATACCCAAGAAGCAATAGTTGTACCTGGAGAAATAATAACTCCTATGCCTAATATGCCAGCTTGCATTATGGGTTTAATGAATTGGCGAAGTCGCATTATCTGGGCTGTTGATTTACCGATGATTCTCAATTTAGAATCTACCCATTATCGGAGTAGACAATTTAACATAATTGTGATTAAAGTCGAATCGATGTTGTTGGGTTTAGTTGTACATAATGTCAAAGGTACTATTAAATTTATGCCTGATGATATTCGCTCTCCTATAGGACAAGTAGCAACTAGCTTAGTTCCATATTTAAGAGGATGTGTTGTCCAAGCGCAAGAAATATTTTTAGTGCTAGATGCGCGAGCAATTGTGCAATCTACTCTGCTTCAGATTGATTAATTTGTACTCAAAAAAAACTGCCGTAGTACCTTAATCATATACAAATAGGACAATAATTTATGTTCAACAAAACAGACGATGCACAGGGTAATAAGCTCAAAAGCGATTCATCAGATTTATCATTATTAGAAAATACTAGTATTCCTCAAAAAGCCTCTAATCAAAATATAAATGATAGTAGTAATCAAAATCAGGTAATTAAAACTTATAAAAAGATTGGTTTACAGACGAAAGCAACTATTTTTGCGATCGCTATCAGTACCCTGCCTGTTTTAGGCGTAGGATTTTTTACAGATAGATTAGCCAGTAATTCTTTGACACAGAAGATATCCCAGCGCCAAGAAGCAGCAGCGACGGACTTTGCAGATAAAATCAAACTTTTTATATCGGAACGGTACGGGGATATTGAGTTTTTGGCAAGTCTGCCTATACTGAATCGCAATAGCTTTAATAGATATATAAATGTCCAAACAAAACAGGAAGCACTAGACAAATTTATCAAAGTCAATCAGGTGTATGACAGTATTGCAATTTTTGACCTGAATGGAGATACGATTGTCCAATCTACAGGTTATACTTTGCCAAATCATCAAGACCGTTCTTATTTTCAAAAAGTAAAGGAAACCAATCGTCCGCACATTACTCAGGTAATGGAATCCAAGAGTTCAGGACAGAAAAATGTGTACGTAGTAGCACCAATCAAAAATCCTGATACAGGGAAAACTAATGCCATTATCAGAGCTAGGATGCCGATTAAGCTACTTGAACCAGTCCTAAAAAATTATGCATTTATTGGAGTAGGTCAAGAATATCATTTGGTAGATGCTTCCGGAACTATTTTCTTGAGCTCGGAAAACAAGTATGTAGGTAAAAAAGTTACATCCGAGTATAAACCATTATTAAACCTAATAAATGGTCAGCAAAGCCGTACTTTTGTCGTAGATGATAAAAACCATTCAGAAGCAGAATTAGTTAGCTATGTGCCCGTACCTACCTTGACAGAGGTACCGAATTTGCGGTGGAAAGTAGTAACTGCCACAAATAAAAAAGATACCTTTGCACCCCAAAGAGAATTACTGCTAACCATTGCCATTGGTACAGGACTAACAGCATTAATTGTAGGAGCAATCGCAGCTTGGCTAGCACGTAGGGCAACACAACCAATTCTTCAAGCCACAGCAGCAGTGACAAAACTTGGTCAAGGGGATTTTAATACCCGTTTACACATCAATCGCCAAGATGAATTGGGGGTTTTGGGTGACAATATTAACCACATGGCAGAGCAATTGCATTTGCTATTAACGGAAAAAAATTTAGACTCTGCAAGAGAAAAGTCACTTACAGATGTGACCTTACTAACTCGAGAAAGTCTCAGAAAAGAAGATATTTTCACCACATCTGTAGAGCAAATTCGTTATGTACTGAATGCTGATCGCGCAATTATTTATCAATTCAATCCCGGAGTCTGGGATGGTGAGATTATTGCTGAATCATTAGCAGAAGGTTCCTCCCCAATTATTGGAGAAGTGATCGACGATCCTTGTTTTCGAGAACGCCATATTCAAAGTTATAAAGATGGCAGAGTACAGGTACAGGCAATATCTGACATTTACAAAGAGCTGACAATGCCCAATGCTCAGTGTTACATCGAAATGTTGGAGAAGTATGCAGTTAAAGCCAACTTGATTGCACCAATTATTAATCGTGGAGAGTTGATAGGATTAATGATTGTTCATCATTGCCAAGCTCCCCATGATTGGCAACCAGGAGAAATCGACTTATTTAAACAGCTAGTCACTCAAGTCGGCTACGCTTTAGAGCAAGCAAACGTTTTAGAAGAATTAGAACAAGCAAGAGAAAAAGAACGGCAACAAAAAGAACAACTACAACTCCAGATTTTAGACTTACTAAATGATGTAGAAGGAGTAGCTAGTGGTGACTTAAGAGTGCGAGCTGAAATCACATCTGGAGAAATAGGTACTGTAGCCGACTTCTTCAATTCAATTATCGAAAGTTTGCGTTTAATTGTTACCCAAGTTCAAGAAACAGCCACTCAGGTAAACAATTCCTTGGCAACTAGCGAAACAGCCACTCGACAACTAGCAGAATCAGCACTGACTCAAACGACAGAAATCAATCGTGTATTAGATGCAGTAGACCAAATGAATGATTCCATGATCACTTTGGAGTCAAGTGCCCAAGAAGCTGCCACAGTGGCAAATCAAGCTGCCACAACCACTCAAGACAGTGGACAAGCCATGGAATTGACTGTACAAAATATCCTCTCCTTAAGAGAAACAGTGGGTGACACAGCTAAGAAGGTGAAACGTCTAGGAGAATCTACTCAGCAAATTACCCATGTTGTGTCTTTAATTAATGAAATTGCCATGCAAACCCATTTATTGGCCATTAATGCTGGGATTGAAGCCGCCCGTGCAGGGGAAGAAGGAGAAGGGTTTGCAGTAGTTGCAGAGGAGGTAGGAATATTAGCTACTCGCTCTGGTGCTGCCACTCAAGAGATAGAAAGAATTGTGGAAAACATTCAACAAGAAACCAGCGATTTGGTACAAGCCATGGAATTAGGTGTGACCCAAGTAGTCGAAGGGACGCAAATTGTCGATAGTACCAAACAGAGTTTAGATCAAATTTTCGCAGTATCTCGCCAAATCGATTCCCTTGTACAGTCAGTTTCTGCTGCTACCACATCTCAGGTACAAACCGCTCAAACTGTCAGCCAAGTGATGAGAGAAATCGCTGCTATCTCCCAGGGAAGTAGTGAATCTTCCCGTCAAGTTTCTGCTTCTTTACAACAAACTGTGGAGATTTCTCAACAGTTACAAGCGACTGTTGGTACCTTCCGAGTAAGTTAGTTGTTAGTTGTCAGTTGTTTTTGTTTTTGCTCATAACTAATGACTCTTAACCAAGGATAAATGCCATGTCAGAAGATAAAGAATTAGCAATCCAGATACAGTTCCTGGAGGAAGCAACGGATTATCTGAATACCCTGGAAAGCGTATTATTAGAAATCAACTCCAGCAACCGGATTGAATTAGAAAAAATTAATGCTGCACTCCGAGCTGCTCACTCAATCAAGGGTGGAGCAGGAATGATGGGATTTCGTGAACTCTCGGACTTATCCCACCGTTTAGAAGACTGTTTTAAGGTTTTAAAAACTCAGAAAAACTCTCTGCAATTAGATACTGAATTACAAAGCTTACTACTCTCTGGAGTTGATTGGTTGCGCCAGATAGTGGATTTACAATCAGAAGGCAATATTATTGACGAGCAGTGGTTAGCAAATTGTTGTTATCCAGTATTTATCCAATTGCATGATCGCTTGGGTGATCCCAATCCAGAAGATGCTACAACTATCCTCTCACCAGAAGAAGGACAGGACATTATTCCTCTTTTGTTTGAAACAGAAGTGGAAGGTAGTTTACAGCATTTAGAAGCGATATTGGCAGATATTTCTCAAGCCAACTTACAAGAAGAAGTAAGTACCATGGCAATGGAGTTGGGTGGTTTAGGAGAAATGTTGCAGTTGCAGGCATTTACCGAACTTTGTCAATCAGTTGCCAATTACTTAGAAACTGCCACATCAGATAATGTAGCAAAAATTGCTCAAGCAGCACTGACTGCATGGAGGCGATCGCAAGCTCTGGTGTTAACCAACCAGTTGGATAATTTACCCAGACAAATTTCCCTAGATGATATTGCTTTAGCATCCACCAATGTTCCTGACCTATCTTCATCACCTGATGAGATTACAACACCTGACCAGGCAACAGAATTATCCGATGAAACCTCGGTAGATAATGATATTAATGATATTTTGGCAACTAATTTCCAAGCATTGGAAGCAGCTTTTGCCAATGAAAATATCCCAGAGTCATCAGTCGCACAAACCCTCAGTTTAGAGGAATTGACCCATACAGATCACCAATACTTGGAGCCAAAAACAGAGCCAATTACAGCTGGTCATCGCAGTGAAGTAGGGGAAAATACGGTCAGAGTTTCCAGCAAAGAATTGGAGGGAATTAATGATTTATTTGGAGAAATAATTATCCAGCGCAATGGATTGAACTTACAACTAGAAAGATTGCGTAAATTAATGGGTAATCTTTCCCAGAGAGTACAAACTTTGGAGCGAGAAAATCAAAAACTACGTACCGGATATGACAAAATAGCCACCCATAACTTACATCCTAGCAATGCTTCATCCCCAGCGATCGCTACCAATGGGGAAGTTAATGGTTCCGAGCTAGGATTGGCAAATCACGAATCCTTACAAACCATGAATGTGGGATTTGATGCCTTAGAGATGGATCGCTATAGCGAATTAAGTTTACTGTCCCAGGATGTGATGGAAACCATCGTTCAGGTACAGGAAGTATCAACAGATTTGCAAGTTAGTCTGGATGATACCGATAAAATTGCCCGTAAATTCAACAAAACATCAAAACAGTTACAGAGTAAACTGACAAGGGTGAGAATGCGACCCCTATCAGACCTAGTGGATCGCTTCCCCAGAGCTTTGCGGGACTTGAGCGTAGAATATGGTAAAAATGTCCAACTCAAGGTGGAAGGAGTTAATACCCTAATTGAACGCAATATCCTCGAAGCATTAACAGACCCCTTAATGCACCTGTTGCGTAATGCTTTTGACCATGGCATTGAAACACCAGACATGCGCCGTAGTCTCGGTAAACCAGAACAGGGATTAATTACCATTCAAGCATCACAGCAGAACAATCGCATTATTATCAAAGTCAGCGATGATGGGCAAGGTGTTTCCCTAGAAAAAATTCGCAACCGGGCAATTGCTATGGGTTTGGATAATAATTTAATTAGTAATGCCAGCGATGAAGAATTATTATCCCTAATTTTTGAACCAGGATTTAGTACCTGTGAGCAAGTCACAGCATTATCCGGACGGGGAGTAGGTATGGATGTAGTCCGCAATAACCTCAAACAAGTGCGGGGAGACATCAAAGTAGATACAGAATCAGGTCGTGGAACTACCTTTAATCTACTAGTACCATTTACCCTTTCCGTTGCCAAAGTATTACTAGTGGAAACCAACCGGATGTTATTGGCATTTCCTACCGATGTAGTGTCAGAAATGTTTTTACTCCAAAGCGACTTAATATTCCCTATGGCAAACAGCGAAATGCTCAACTACAAAGGTACTATGTTGCCATTAATTAGATTAGGGCAATATTTTGAGTTTAATTGTCCCCGGTATGACCACTACGAATTGGAAACACCAGCAGCAATTAATGCTAATAGTGTGCTGGTTGTGAACAGTGGAAATCAATTATTAGCATTGGTTGTAGAACGCTGTTGGGGAGAGCAGGAAGTAGCAATTCGTCATGTGGAAGGTAATATTCCCCTACCCAAGAGTTTCAGTAATTGTACCATTCTCGGTGATGGGCGGGTTGTACCCTTGGTGAACATTAACGAACTATTATATTGGATTGCTAATCACAAGCGTACTCCCAAAGAGAATCAACTACCATCGGCAAGATTAAAAAGCGTATTCCTGGCACCAGCTCATAATCAACCAGTAGAAATATCGAGGAAAAACAAAGGTAGCATTCTAATTATTGATGATTCAATTAATGTGCGCCGTTTTCTAGCTCTCACCTTAGAAAAAGGAGGATATCAAGTAGAACAAGCCAAAGATGGGCAAGATGCTCTGGAAAAGCTGGAAAGTGGTTTAAGGGTACAAGCAGTTATTTGTGATATTGAAATGCCTCGTGTTGATGGTTATGGCTTTTTAGGTCGTGTCAAATCCAATCAAGAGCTGAAAAACATACCAGTTGCCATGTTGACATCTCGTAGTAGTGAAAAGCATCGGCAATTGGCAATGCAACTGGGAGCTCAAGCGTACTTCTCTAAACCCTATAACGAACAAGAACTACTCCGGACTCTAGAAGGTATTATGATAAGCGTTAATTAGTAATTTCAGAATAGTTCAGATTATAAATATTTAACACAAGCAGCATTAGCCGGTATTTAGGGGAAATAGCCGTTGTTTGACGAACTATTTGCTGTTTTTTACCTGAATAGTTTAATATATCAGCTTTTTGCTTTTGATTAATGATTAATTTGTTTATTTGCGTTTTGATGAAACACCAGGCTAAACCTTTGAAATGCTGGGCTGTTTACTGTGTGAATGTTTCTTTCATTTATAGCAAGAGGATTTAATTGTTTATGGGTAAACCCTAGAATCTTGTCAAAATTTCTGATATTGGAGTTATGTGCCAGCAATTTCTGGCTAAAATAGTATATCTGTTCTATTTAGATTACTAACCCAACACACCCTAGATTCCGTATACATAGAGGTAGGAATGGCTGTTAACACCACTGACAATGCAGGCAAACAAAAAGCACTCAATATGGTGCTAAACCAGATTGAACGTACTTTTGGTAAAGGTACAATTATGCGTCTGGGTGATGCTACCCGGATGAAAATAGAGACTATTTCCAGTGGAGCATTGACTCTGGATCTAGCTTTGGGTGGCGGTTTACCCAAGGGTAGGGTAATTGAAATTTATGGTCCTGAAAGTTCTGGTAAAACCACAGTAGCTTTACATGCGGTTGCTGAAATCCAAAAAAAGGGTGGAATTGCAGCCTATGTGGACGCAGAACATGCCCTCGATCCAGCCTATGCAGGAGTTTTAGGGGTTGACATTGAAAATTTGCTGGTTTCCCAACCTGATACTGGGGAGGCAGCTTTAGAAATAGTCGATCAGCTAGTTCGCTCTGCTGCGGTGGATATTGTGGTTATAGACTCTGTAGCGGCTTTGGTTCCCCGTGCTGAGATAGAAGGGGATATGGGTGATGCTCACGTAGGACTACAAGCAAGGTTAATGAGCCAAGCTTTACGTAAAATTACTGGTAATATTGGTAAATCTGGTTGTACAGTCATGTTTATCAACCAGTTACGTCACAAAATTGGCATTACCTACGGCAGTCCAGAAACTACAACTGGTGGTAATGCATTAAAATACTATTCTTCCGTGCGTCTAGATATTCGCCGCATTCAAACATTGAAAAAAGGTACAGAGGATTTTGGTATTCGTGTCAAGGTCAAAGTAGCAAAAAATAAAGTTGCTCCACCTTTTAGGATTGCTGAATTTGATATTATTTTCGGTAAAGGTGTTTCCACTCTGGGTTGTGTTGTAGATTTAGCAGAAGAAACTAAGATTATTACCCGTAAGGGGGCTTGGTATAGCTATAACGGTGATAACATTTCCCAGGGTCGGGATAATGCAATTAAATATTTGGAAGAAAACTCAGAGGTTGCCGAACAAATCAAACAGTTAGTGCGAGAGAAGTTGGAGATGGGGGCTGTGGTTTCTGCTAATTCTGTGGGAAAAGCAACTAATGAAAAAGCAGCTAATGACGAAGATGATGATGATGGTGTGGAGGATTGATGCTCCCCACTCTGCTTTAAATCAGAATTAACTGAGCAACTACTTAAGGGTACGGCATCTCAAATGTTTTTTCACAGCACATCATTTTTCAGATGTCGTATCCTTTCGGCTTTGTTTGCCACTCTTAGCTAAAATTTTGGGGAATTTGTCTGTTAAAAAATTTATCCAATATATCTGAACGTTGTTGGTACATGGAGTGGTGAGGATTTGTTCTATCTACATGATTGATTTTAGCTGGGGTTTTTATCATCTCTAAAGTTACTTCAGCATCACTTAATATCTCGCCTGATGGTGATGCTGACAATATTTGATTTTCATTGTCATTCCTATTATTAACTCTGGGTATTAACTGCATCAATAACTCCACAGCCACACTCGGTAAAACTTTAGTATTATAGTTGACAAAAAATGAGAAACTAAGTTTACCTAAACGGATGCGATCGCCATCTTTAAGTTTAGTTGGTTGATAAATAGGTTCTCCATTCACATGGGAGCCATTTGTGCTACTAAAGTCGATTAGATAAAAATTTCTATGCTCTGGAAGATATTGAATAGCTCCATGACGATTGGATAGATAGGGATCAGCAATACAGATGCCATTACTGTTATCTCTCCCAATAGTCCATATTTGCTGTGGCTGTAGTAATTTTTGTGTATTACCTGTAGATAAATTCGTGGTTATATAAGTTTCCGATTCATCCACCACACCCTGTAAATAAGGTTGTGTCAATTCTTTTGCTGTAGACTGATATTTCTCTTCTGATTGGAGTAAATCATCTATTAAGGCGGTATTGCGCTCATATAATCTGAGAAATCCTTGATACAAATTTAGTCGCTTCGCTAGTTCTTCTTCTAATAAATCAGCCATAGTAGATGAGTCTTCTAATGCTAACAAACGTAAATCACTAATACTAATATTCAGGTACAAAAGTTTAGTTTCAGCCTCAAGTCAGAAGTTTTCCTTCCTTTGGTATTGAATATTACCATAAACTCGTTTGAGTTTTGATAATTTATTGCCTGATGGAATTAAATTATACACTGTATTTTTAGTAAAACGAATATATTCTTGTGGATTTAGCATATAATTATCAATCTTTTAGTAGTTTGCTATACATTATACGATTAAAAAAATATAAATTCCTAAATAAATAGCACCATATTTTTACACATAAATATTTATACTGTTTTTTCTACCTCTACGTATTTATTCATATAACCTTACATTTTATTTTTAGGATAATTCTAATCAGTTAATTATCTAATTTCTAGACTCAACCTAATTCTTAAC
>JAAUYI010101228.1_pt1 | contig 11757 bp, 9 predicted proteins | sample 7278041 | NCBI WGS metagenome assembly JAAUYI01 (sample SAMN14350216, study PRJNA611818) | marine sediment metagenome | isolation source: surface marine sediment (0.6m) | place: French Polynesia: Moorea | collected 2018-08
AGCAACTGGCGTGGATTGCCGTTTATCCCTGTAGTTTTAGACATTTGGACTAAGATTACTAACATAAAAGTCTAGACATGGGTAGCTTTGTCCAGACTTTTATGAGCGGTGGGATCTATTTCCCCAAGCTTGAATTCCCGTGCGCCCCACGGTTGCCATCTTGTACTAGCCCAAACCAAGTTCCCGTTTGAGTAGGTTAATTGATTTAGTCCCAATATAATTTTCACAGCGAATTAGCTTTGGTGGGCGGATAATATCTTCTAGGGCATTGTGTACAGCTGCTTGTACGGCAGCAAAGCTTGATGGATCGGTACAAAAAATCACCTGTGCCCGCTTGACAATTGCTTGTAGCTTGTAAGTATCTTTTGGTTGAGCCGTCATCACAAGTAATTCATCTCCCCTCAAACCGTGGAGGATAACTTCTGTAGCTCTGAGGATACCCGGACTCAGGCTAGCTATACCAATACAACTGTCCTGGGAAAGACCTTTAACTACATCAAATTCTTTGGCATAGTCATAAATATCTAGAGGAATTACCCTTACTGCCCGAGGAGCGGCGATCGCTTCCACTTCTGCGATAAAATATCTACTAGTGACTACTGTTGCAGAACTAGTTTGATCTAGAACAGCAGCTAATTCTTCCATAGCTACTAGTTGGATGGGAATTTGCAAAGATTCTTCCAACTCATAAATCATTAACTCCCCGGCTCCCATATCCGTTGCTGGCACCGCTACCAGGACTCTGGCACTACAGCGCAAACGCCAGTCAATTTCTGCTAAAAATATTTCTCGCGCCTGATTGAGAGAACAACCTTGGGAAAGTAATTCATCAACTGCCTGTTGGACTGTTTTATATGCTTGTTTATATGCTTCGGGATACTTCTGGAAAATGGGGGATTGTAGGCTACTACCGCCACCCTCATGTCCTTGGGCGCGGACGTAAATTCCCGAACCGGCAAGACTTTCCACAAAGCCTTCGTCCTCTAACTGGCGATAAACCTTACTAATTGTATTACGATGCAACCCCGTCTGCATGGCTAGTGCCCGCGTACTTGGCAATTTATATCCGGGTGGATACTGCCGAGAAGCAATGGCAAACCGAATTTGATTAAACAGCTGGGTTGAAGAAGGAATTTCACTATCTGGTTGAATACGGAATTGAAGCATCACCAAAACTCCTAAGTGCTATTAGCAGTGTATGACCAGCTGCATCTGCTACCTGTTAGATATTTTATTTATACCGTGAATGTTGATTTTGGCAATTGCTCATCCCCCCACATTCATAATTAATTTACAGTGGATAGACAGTATACAGTTACTTTGAGATACTGGCATAGTTATATCTAAAATAATTACACGGTATAAGTAAATAACTATTATGACAGAACTAGCCATCGACACCACAACAGTTAAACTTTCGCAAATTGATGTGACAATAGATGCCTATTTAGCCAAACCAACTGCTCCAGGTATTTATCCCGGCATTGTTGTATTACAGGAAATATTTGGTGTCAATGCTCACATTCGTGAAGTTACAGAACGGATCGCTCGTCAAGGTTATGTAGCGATCGCACCAGCATTATACCAGCGTCTAGCTCCTGGCTTTGAAACTGGTTACACTGCCAAAGATATTGAAATTGGCAAAGAATACAAGGCACGAACCAAAGCGTCGGAGTTATTAAGCGATATTCAAGTCGCAATCGATTACCTCAAAACCCTACCCCAGGTAAGTAAAAATGGTTTTGGTTGTATCGGTTTTTGCTTTGGCGGCCATGTAACATATCTTGCTGCTACCCTACCAGATATGAAAGCCGCTGCCTCCTTTTATGGGGCTGGGATTGCCACCAATACCCCTGGAGGAGGGGCTGCCACCATTACCCGTACCCCAGATATTCAAGGCACCCTCTACGCCTTCTTTGGCATGGAAGATGCCAGCATTCCAGCAGAGGAAGTCAACCAAATTGAGGCAGAGTTAAAAAAATACAACATTCCCCACCGCGTGTTTCGCTACGATGGAGCTGACCACGGATTTTTTTGCGATCATCGCGCCAGCTATAATCCAGTAGCCACTGCTGATGCTTGGGAACAGGTAAAACAATTATTTGCCCAACTACAGGCATCTTAAGGCTATATTTTGATCTGAGGTTAAGATACTTAAAAGCAAGGGAAACGGAGAATTTATACCAATAATCCCAGAGGCAGCATTTTCACCTGAAAATTTGTCTCAGGGACAAGGTTAAAAATTTTTCTTTCTACTTCCCCTTGACTGATTAAATATTGGAAATTATCTGCCAATATCCAAACATACCCATTTCATCCCTACAGGGTGGGGACTACCATAGAGGTTGAACAAATATTTATTTTGTCAATACCTCTAACATAAAAATATATATTCAAACATCATGAATTCCGAAGCGAACATCTCTCAAACAGACAATTCGTCCTTTAGCATGGACGACTTTGCCAAAGCCCTAGAGCAGCACGACTACCACTTTCAGAAAGGAGAGGTAGTTAGAGGTAAGGTATTCCAATTAGATCCTGATGGTGCGTATGTGGATATTGGTGGCAAATCATCAGCTTTTATCCCCCGTGACGAGGCTTCTTTGAGGACTGTAACTGATATATCTGAAGTATTGCCTCTAGATGAAGAGCTAGACTTTTTAATTATCCGGGAACAGGATGCAGAAGGGCAAGTTACCCTTTCCCGGCGACAATTAGAAATTCAACACATTTGGGAAAAATTAGGGCAGATGCAGGAAGATTCCCAAACAGTAGCAGTTCGGGTGACGGGGGTGAATAAAGGTGGTGTTACCATTAACGTTCAAGGGTTACGGGGATTTATTCCGCGATCGCACCTGGTAGAGAGGGATAATTTAGAAGGGTTAATTGGGCAAACTCTCACCGTGGGCTTTTTGGAAGTTAACCGCAGCACCAAAAAACTGATACTTTCTCAACGATTGGCTACTCGTTCCGCAAGTTTCAGTTTGTTAGAAATTGGTCAGTTGGTGTCAGGTAAGGTAACTGGGATCAAACCTTTTGGGGTATTTGTAGATATTGACGGTATGAGTGCCTTACTCCACATCAAGCAGATTAGCCAGAAGTTTATTGACAATTTAGAACAGGTGTTTCAAATTGGTCAATCTTTGAAAGCTGTAATTATAGACTTAGATGAGGGTAAAGGTAGGATTGCTCTTTCTACCAGGGTGTTGGAAAATTTCCCTGGGGAAGTGTTAGAGAATATGGATGAGGTGATGAGTTCGGCAGAAGCTCGTGCAGAACGAGCGAGAAACAAGTTATCTGAACAAAGTTAAGAGTTTGTAGGGGCGCAATGCTTGCGCCCTAGAGGAGTGAGGATTTAATAGTACTTTTGAAACAAATGGAGGAAGTATTAGCAAATTTAAAAGATGCAATTGAAGGATGGCTAGAAGTTGCAAATATTACTCACTCGCTTGAATCAAATGCTCAAATCGTTGAGATTGCGGTATGAAATCAATCTCCGGTAAGCAGTTATGTAAAATTATCGAGCAGCGATAATGCAATATTAATTTTGATTCTTCTTTTTTTGCTGAACTTTTTGGATAATAGCTTCTTCAATTATTCGCATATTCTCTTCTATAGGTTTACCGTCTTCAGTAAACATGGAGGGATATATAATTGCTTCGGAATCGGGAGTACGACGACTAAATAAGATTTCCAGTGCTTCTATATCTTCCCGATGAGCAAGCACATAAGCTCTCAATTCTTCGGTGGACATTTGGGCAAAATTAGGTTTCATTTACAAATCTCCAAGTTCCATCACGAAATACAAGGATTTGCAGTTCATCACTTGCCAGAATAAAAACATTGCCAGTTGTGTCACTAAAACGGAATAGTTGAATTTCTTGGTAGAAATTGGACAAATACTGGCAAAGAATCACACACATAAGTGCTTGAGGAGTCGTAGGATATATATTATTTTCCTCAATTGTGACATAAATAATATAAGCTTTCCAGCGCACCAAAACTCATGCTCTTAGTTATTGAGTAAAATGAAATTTCCCCTCTCCTACCCTGCACCGAAGCCACTTTGTGTCTATAGCAAGGAGAGGGGTTAAGGGTAAGGTGAAAAATCAATCAAAACTTACCTAAATCTCTTCCCCATCGCCAATATCCCGCTTGGGCTGACGTTTATAGGTAAAAGTAAAAGTATCACCACTCGCCATCACTTTCCGTATTTCCTCGTACATGGGATAATTACCCACACCAGTTAAACTAGCCCAACCCCGTGCCCTAGTTAAAGCCACAAACAACTGGTTACGGAAACTAACATCATCCTCATTACGAGCAATGCGATCGCAACCTACAATATAAACCATATCAGCTTCATGTCCCTTGGCACGAGTAATCCGGGAAACTGTAACACCGCCATCATGCCAGAATTTATTGGGATTGCGATCGGGATATTTAGGATGTAAATCATTTATACTCAAAGCTGTGGGAACATAGATATCTATTTCCCCATCCATCAAAAACCTAGCAACTTCCATTTCTAATTCCATCGCTTCGGAGTTAGCACCCAAAACCAGCACTAAAATATCCCGACTGGGGTTCAACCCATCATAAACAATGTTATGCATAATATTCTCTGCCAAAGCATTAAACTCTTCTCGGCGAGAACTATAGGTGTTAAATTCTAAGACTGGTTCGCCCCAAAGTTCAGGAATTGGATTCGGGGAATATTCTGGGGGACGTTGTATAGTAATTGATTTACCCACTTGGCGAAAGTCCCCCTTGACTTCATAGCCAATTTTGTTCCAATCTTTCTTATTAGTAATACCAGAAACCATTCCCTCCGGACGTAGTAAACCCATGCCAATGGCATGTGCTGCGGTGATAATTGGCCCAGGGGTGCGGTAACAATGACGCATGACTTCCGAACGCTTGATACCTCCTGGATATTGGGGTTGTTTGGATAATAAATTACTTAACTCCTCCCCAAATACTTCTTTTGCTTTGGGTACTACTAAATTATCCAGGCTTTGAGCTTCATCATAGACCCAAATTAAGCGTCTCTCTTGGGGTTTATCCTCGCTTACAGGGCGCAAAGCTTGATAAGCCATCCAATATATCGCTTGCTTATCCTGGTACTTTAAATCCTCTTCTGACACCAAATCCTGACCTTCATCAATCAAGATTGCATCAAACATCGGCTCAATTTCAATCTCTTCCAATAGCCGCTTGCTTAAGTCTATTAATCCCAGGTTGGGCTGTCTTTCATTGGTATCATTGGGAGTTCCCCGTCTTTTACCGTGGCGGTTGCAAATTGTTCCGTATAAACCCGGTTGTTCTTTTGCACCCCAAGCATGAAATACGCGCAATTTCTGGTTTGTTTCTGGGTCATAATGTAGTTCGCCACCACTAAAACGGCGTATCCATCGATCCAATAAACCAATCATTAGATCGTATAGAGAACGGTTGAAAAACACTAAAGCAATATCCCAATCTGGATGCTTGAGGTGCATATGCGCTGCTTTTTGACACAGCAGTACGGTTTTCCCAGAACCTGCAATTCCGCGAATTCGCTGAGGGCCAGGGGGAATTTCTTTACCAATATGTTCTTGCTGTAAATCGATGTCATACAGGCTTTGGCGCAAAGCATCTATGATATTGGCGCGGCTTTTACCTGTGGTAGAGACTTTAGCACGGTTCGGTTTGCGTAGTACTGGAGTTCCACCAATCACAGACAGGAGTAATTCCCAATCTTTATCTTCTAAGTTTTCTCCGGGAACTAGGGGGGAGATTTGTTGTATTCTTTCTAACAAGCCAGCATTACCCAACTGGTCTTGAAAAATGATATTAGAGGAATTAGGTAATTGGTCAAAACCTTTTTGTTGCCATTGTTCTTGGGTAATCAGAGGTAATGCAACTATAGTTCTACCTGTAACTTTACGCCAAATTGCCGGTTCCCTATCGGCATATGCAATCAATGCTCGCAGTTGATGGGCTGCGTTTTCATTGGGATGAGCTGCTGGAGTATGAAAGTTTTGCAGTTGCCAATTTTCATCATTGATAGTGTCAATTTGCTCAATGGTAACTGGCATCACCTCAATCACCACTAAACCAAATTCCCGGTCTGCAATCAAGATATCAGGCTCTTTGCGTACTTCTCCAACCTGGGAAAAAATTGGATAACGCCAGTAGCCGATACAGCTTCTATCTGCAAAAGCACTACGAATAGCATCCCAAACCTTCTGTTCCCTCTCCTCAGTACCAGCTTGTAGAGGCTCGGTGGTAATAAATTTGCTTCCCTGTTCTTCCATTCCAACAGTCATTTTCAGCCTTTCTATTAAATTTTTGAACAGTATTTTTAATAAAGCCAACCTAGCACTGAGTATATGGTGTCTAACAGTGAATATATACGGATAGATAAGACTAATAATCAACTATTTATTTCAGTAAATATTCTCTACCTCAATATGTATATATGTTGTATTTATTACTGGAATTATTTGATAAATAGCTATAAATATGTGATGCGATCGCTCTGCGTGTAGAAAAGCTTGATGATGGTTTTGATTCAGTAACTATAGAAGAGTTATGATGCTTGTCAATGTACTTACCTAAAGATAAGGCATCGGGAAGCCAAATTCCTGGTTGATTACCCTATCTGTGTAGCCTCAGGATTCTATAATTGCGGTAGCTTGCCAAAAGTCGGATAATTCTGGGCTGATTTCCGTCACTACATGGGATAGTTCTCATTTTTCTGGTTGCAATGAATTTGTCATTTTATCTGAGAAATAGATTGTGGGGTGTGGGAGAAAGAAATTTTGATTAGTTTTTTTATTCTTTTTCCTAGTCGTGTACTTAGTTTGTCATGAAAACTTTATACATACTCCCATAAGATAACGCAATAATTCCTAAATCAAGGATGTTGACAGATGGGTTTTAACTCAATTTTGGTCAATAATTAATAGGAGATATATTTTGGAATGAACAGTAACAGTTCAAGTCCATTGCGACTACGTGTTTGGCGGCCTTATCGCTTGGAAAAGGAATACTTGGATACAAACAAGAATGCTTTAGTAGATGTTACATCTTTTCAGGAATGCCTCTATTCCTGGGAGCCTTTCGGAGATCCCTTTGGCTCAGTAACCAGCAGCGAACAAACCCAGCGACTGCGGGAGGAATTAATGGAGAAATTTGCACCAGAACGACCTGTCGATGAACGTGGAATTGAGAATCTTAAGAATGCTATCAAGGTCATGGACTATATATTGTCTAGCAAAGATAATTCATCTTGGGGTGATTCAGAAGATGTTGGATATTTATCCAACGGTGAGAATGTAAACCTTCGTCAACACCAGCTTCTCGCGTTGCGCCAACACATTCAATGGGTGTGTGATACGTTTGTTAATGTTCCTGGTGTAAACGTATCGCTTAGCTAAAATGGTAAATACATGGAATTAGAGTTGCTCAATAAAGAGAAAGCGCTTGAATTCATTGCCCAAATAGGTAAGCAAGGGGAACCTTTTGAAATCTCCCTCGGAGAAGATATATGTTTTGGGAATGGAAAATGGGTGAATGTTGGGACTATCTCTTTACAGCCTGGAAAGAAATTTTCCGATACCGAAACCCAATATGATGAATTTTGTGCTGCTAAATTTGGTGGGTTTGAGTGGCAGTTACCAACCTCAAAAGATCTTGATGATAATATTTCTGACTCCCTTCAAGAGCCTGAAAAACATAAACAGAGAGTTCAAAAGGCTTTTCGGCAAGGATTGCAGGATGTTATCCGCAGGACATTGCTACTTTTGCCTATTTTTGATGTTGATACTATTTCCAGAATACCTCTAAGAAAACCGATGACAATTGTTCCAGATACGTCAGCGGTTCACCAAGGAGGACTTGATTTTGCATGTCGTTTTCTTACTCCTTGGGCGAGAATAAAAGTACCTGCTATCGTTCATATGGAAATCATTAACCAGGTAGACAACTACTTTAAAGCTCGTCAGGACGGTCAAAAAAAGAAGAAACCTATTCCTGCAGCACTTCAACAACATCTTCTTAGCCAGGGAGGACAAAGAACTTTACTCCGTATTGAATTGCACTCAGATACAGAAATAGAGCGCGGTGATTTAGGAGCAGATCCTTTGCGTGGTATTGTCACACCAAGTAGTGATCCAGAAGATAAAGCTCTTGGTTTACAAAACATAACCAGGAGTTTTGCCGATCGCCTGATTGTAGAAACTGCACGCCATTTTCAAACTCAAGTTCGTCCCAGTCATCCCCTTGCTCTTCTTACCAGCGATCAGGGAATGGCTCGAATGGCAATGGCTGAAGGAATAGATGTATTGTTTTTTCAAGCTCGTTCTGTTCCTAAATTTGAAGATAAAACACTTACTGGTACTCTTTTTCACCCTTTCAAGCAACAACTTTATACCGTTCCCCTGACAGATGTACTTTGGGAGTTAGCAGTATCTTTTGGTTGCCTGCGTTTGCACAACCGTGAAAGTGATGCTTCACTAGAACTATATGGAATTGCTAGCTCTGAGGAAGTTACTTGGCAGCCTCTTCATAGCAAAGACGATCTTCTTTGGGGCAAGTTTGATACTGGAGGAGCAACTTTAGCTGACTCCACAAAACCAGATACAAGCTCCAACTCACAGTCCAACCCAAAAGCTAGTCAAAAACAGAGCATTTCTGCTACTGCCCAAAAGAAAGAACCTCCAATTAAAGGATATGAATTCAGTCCAGACAAAATGTTCCTACTGATTAAAAATTTAGTAGAAACAGGAAATTTAACTAATGAACAAGCACAAGAAAAAATAGGTCTAAAACATCAAGGCAGTTACAGTCAGTATAAGAATTTTCTCCGTAGCGGTTCATTAGTAGAGGAGCGGGATCGCACAATTATATCTACAGAATCTCTCGAACAACTTTGGCAAAGTCTGTTACATGAAAAACCTCTAGATTTGTTAAATCATTTGCGGAAAATACCGTCATTTAAAGCAGTTTATCAATATGTAAATCAATCCAGAACTGTTAAAGCGGAAAATAGCACATTTCCCATTAAAGATAAATACAAATCCGCTTACATTAGACTTGGGGAAGCTGCTTGTGCTTGGCTAAACATACAAGATAAAGGAATTGTTGCTACCGATAACATACCTGATTTAACAGATTTTGCTACTTTAGCAGTGGATGTTTATAAATTTATTCGCTCTCAAGAAGAGACAGAATGGATACTCACGGGTCGCTGGTTAGAAGAACTGGCTCTTCAACATGCAATCCATCCCATATTGGCTAGAAAACTTTTGCAGGAGGTGCAATCTCAGAAATTATTGAATGTCTATGTTGAAGGGTCTACACCCGATACTCGCTTTGAACAGCACGATTTGTCAATTCTTAAGACAAGTGATGAAATTCCTGAGTTAGAAAAAGTTTTTCTGTATCATGGTAATTTTCTCATACCTGGTACAGCTTCTGTACGTCTTAAGGTAGAAGGAGTTAAAGATGCCTCTTGAAAATCTATTTACAGATGAGGTGGCTGTTAACGCACCAGAAGAACAACAGAAGTTGCTCTACGAAAAGTTTGGTGTGTTAAGTAACCCTTTCCCCAGTGCTGGACAAACAAGCGGTCATCCCCATATGTCTACAGAAGCAGACCAGAAAGTTGATACTGCGGTCAAGACATTTTACTCAGATCGTAAGTCTCACGTAATTTCAATCACTGCTAGCCAGGGAATTGGAAAGACAAATTTGCTGAACGCTTATGAGGTGGCTTTGCGTGAAAAGCTAAGTCCCCTAGGCTTTTTTGTAATTCGATACGTGGCAGATCCAGAACCATCTTTTGACCCACTTATTCGGTCTATATTTGAAAATCTTGGAGAAGAATATTTACATCGGTCTGTTAATGCACTAGCAAAAAAAGTAGAAAAAAATGATGATGTTGATGAATTATTAAACTTTGTTCGGACAAGTGAAATTAAAACAATGCTCAAAGCACTGTTGGCAGCCAAATCCGAAGAAGAGCTAAGTGTTCGCTTGTCTTTAGCCTATCAGTGGCTTTTAGGAATGCCTGTTAGAAAAAATCATCAAAATGAATTAAATGTGAATTTCCGTTTAGACACTGTAGAAGCAAAGACACGGGCATTACGTGATATTGTCTATTTAGGTGCGGAAATGGAGACTTTAGAAGGAATTTTTATCCTTCTTGATGAATTAGAAAAACAAGACTTTAGCCTATCTAAAACTATCGTTTTAAGATATTTATCAGCACTGCGTGCTTTAATTGATGCACTGCCAAAATATCTTTTCCTGATGGTTGCCTTAACTACAGATGCTCTTAATCGTTATCGCGAGATGCTTCCAGCTATTAGAGGTCGCCTTGCTAACGAAGTACAGCTTTCACCCCTAAGAAAGCAAGAAGAGGCTGTACAATTGTTTGAATTCTACATGGAACAGGCAAAGAGAGAAGCAAAAAATTTTGCTTCAGATAAAGAATGGCTAGTTGGAAATGATTTACTCCTAAATAAGGACTCTGTAAAACTATTGTTTTATGAGTTGTTAGAGCGTAGTAACATTCAAGGGGTTAGGCAGCGTGACTACCTTAACGCATTGTACGAGAAAGCACAAGAATCTATAACTCCATCGCTTTAGTTAATAAGTATTTTCTCCAACGGAGAGGGTGGGATTCGAACCCACGGATGCTTTCACATCACTCGATTTCAAGTCGAGCGCATTCGACCACTCTGCCACCTCTCCAAAAAAGCTGCTGGCTTTTAACCATCAGCTGTCAGCAAAAAGGCTGACCAATTACATAATATAACCCATAATCTACGCAGTTTGCACTAGGGGATGGGATTGTTGGTACAAAATTTCTTCAGATACAACGCTGAAACCGTTACCAACCCAGACTTGGGCTATTTGTGAAATTATCCCCTCTTCCAAGGAAACGATCGCAAAGGTACGCTGTTTATCGCTGCCGTTCTCTTTAATTCTAGGCACACTGGCGGCATTCAAGTAGATTGTCCCTTCTGGACTCTTAAATACTCGCTTCCGTAGCACTTTTTTGGTATGCCGTAACGTATGATGCATATGACCAAAGGTTACTAAAGGAATTGTTTTCCCTGCTGTCAGGCTTTGGGAAATTGCCTCTGCTAAGTCTGGATCGCCATAGTCACCGCCGATGGGATGCCAATCCTTACCACAGGGATCTTCCGCGCGATCGCCTAATCCAGAAGGTCCATTATGCCCTAGAAAAATTACTGTCTCATAGGTCGCATTTTTTGCTTCCTTTGATATACGAGCGGCGGATTCTTCCAGATTATTCACCCCATATCGTTCTCGGCAAATGTCAGCAAATTTCCATTCCGGTCCTCCCCAACTAAAGGGACGACCCCCCACCACAGTTAAATTAAAAGCGGGTAAATCCAACTTACCGTAACCAACATGAGCTTCGCCCAGTAAGTCTAGCTGTTGCTGCACCCAGTCTTCCTTACTGCGGTCATAGGGACACTTCCTCCGTCCCCACTCCGTAGCAGTGTACCAAGCATCGTGATTGCCCATTACCGCCGCTTTGGGAATATCCAAAGATGCGATCGCTCTTACCACTTCCACTGACTCGTTCCCAAAGTCTCCCACAAACAGCACCAGGTCAACACCCAGATGCTTCAATGCTATGCCATCATCCTCTTCCCATTGGTCGTGAATATCGCCAACTACAGCTATTTTGAGGGTTCTTAATAAAGTTTTTTGACTGGTCATGCCTGTTTCAAA
>JAAUYI010069565.1_pt1 | contig 11738 bp, 6 predicted proteins | sample 7278041 | NCBI WGS metagenome assembly JAAUYI01 (sample SAMN14350216, study PRJNA611818) | marine sediment metagenome | isolation source: surface marine sediment (0.6m) | place: French Polynesia: Moorea | collected 2018-08
CTCATATCAAGCTGCTCAATGGTGGTATCGAGACATGGCCGCAGCTGCTGCCCTATCTCGGGAGACTCGAGATTGAGATCCTCGAGATTGAATGAGTCGAACAAGGTTGAATCAACACCATGAACCAAACGGCAGAACAGCACACCGAATCGCAGGTTCCATCGTTGGCAGTCAAAACGCAAGCCCTGACCCGACGCTTCGGTACCAAGACCGCAGTCCGCAATCTCGACCTCGAGATTGCCGAGGGCGAGTTTTTCTGTTTCCTAGGCCCCAACGGCGCCGGCAAGACGACCACGATCAAAATGCTCACCGGCCTCCTGCGGCCGACTTCAGGACGCGCGATCCTGGGAGGATACGATATCCAACTGGATCCGATACCAGCTAAGCGTTTGGTCGGATACATTCCAGATCATCCGTTTCTCTACGAACGATTGACCGGGCGCGAGTTCATGCGTTTCGTGGCTGGGCTCTACCAGATGCCTGAGGAAACCTTGGCTGACACATGCGACAATCTGCTAGAGATCTTCGAGATCCTCCACGCAGGTGAGCAGTTGATCGAGAGTTATAGCCACGGCATGCGGCAGAAGCTCAGCTTCGCTTCTTGCTTCTTACACCAACCTCGAATCGTCATCGTCGATGAACCTTGGGTCGGCCTCGACCCGAAGAACATTCGCGCGGTCAAGACTTTCCTTAGGCAGAAGACCCGTGAAGGGATCACCGTCTTCATGTCCACTCACAGCCTTTCGATTGCGGAGGAAGTCGCCGACCGCATCGGGATCATCCATCACGGTCGGCTGTTACATGTCGGAACCGTCAACGAGATCAAAGCTTTGGCGTCGCATTCTGGATCCGCCAATGGCAGCGCCTCAGATTCCCTCGAAGACGTCTTTCTTGAGCTCACTCGTCAGGCCGAGGAGGAAGGGCTCTGAGACGGTTGTCAGCGCCGGGTTCCAGGCCCAGCTCGCCACTCTCGACGTTACTGTGGGCCAAGCGACGGATCGCACGTCACACCATCGCTTCGGTAAGGCGGGAGTCGAAGCTCAAGGTCGCTTTTGTCTCGGTGTCTGCTGTCGGACTATGGTTTGGCCTCTTTCAAGTCGCTCGCCTTGGCTTTCGACTGTTTGAGCGTTTCGGCGAAGAGACCCTGGGAGCCGCCGGTCTGAATCTCTCTGACCTGGTGATGGCTCGCTTGTTGATGGTCTTCGCACTGGCCCTCTTCGTGATGCTCATCTTCTCAAACGTACTGATCGCCTACACGACGCTCTATCGTTCTCGCGAAGTCGCTTACCTGGTCCAGAGCCCGATCTCGACGCCAGCATTCTTCCTTGGCCGTTTCTACGAATGTGTGACCTTCAGCTCCTGGGCGTCTGCTTTCCTGGGCTCACCAGTCATGCTCGCCTATGGGCTCGAGAGCCAAGCCCCGCTGAGCTTCTATTTGGCACTGGTCGGCTTCTACCTGCCCTTCGTGACGATTCCAGCTGCCCTGGGTTCGATCCTGGCTATCGGCGGCGTCCGGTTCCTTTCAGAGATGGGGCGCGGCGGGTGGCTGATTCTCGGCGGCGCCATTCTGCTGGCGTTGTTCGCTTCCTTCAGAGGTCAACTCGAAGCTCCGAGCTTCGCTGAAACGCCGAGCCTCCAGGCATTGAGCGCAACCCTTGGACGCGCTCATTCACCTTTTCTGCCGAGCGCTTGGGCCGCCCAGGGCGTCTTGGCCGCGGCTACCGGCGATCACCGGGAGTCGGCCTTCCGTTTCTTGTTATTGCTGTCGAATGCACTCTTTCTGCTCTGGCTTGCGACCCTGGTCGCTGAGCGCTGGTTCTATGCCGGCTGGTCGAATCTCGCTGGTATCGGCAAACATCGGACCCGCCGCTGGGGCGTCCTGCAACGACTCGAATGGCTCCTAAATCCCCTTCCGCAACCGTCTCGCTCCCTGATCGCCAAAGATCTCAGGCTATTCTGGCGAGATCCGGCACAGTGGTCTCAATTTGTGCTCTTCTTCGGCATCATGACGATCTATGTCGCCAACCTGAGCGGGGCCCGCAGCTTCGCTGGCCAGGAGGGGTGGCGAGCCTGGGGCACCTTGCTCAATCTCGGCGCCGCGATGTTGATCTTGGCGTCCCTGACCACGCGCTTCGTCTATCCATTGATCAGCCTCGAGGGGCGTCGCTTCTGGATCCTGGGCCTGTCGCCGGTGACGCTACGGCATATCCTGTGGCAGAAATTCTGGCTGAGTGTCGGCTCGACATCGGTGTTCACAATTTCGCTAGCAATCCTGTCCGCAATCCAGCTCGATCTCGATCGCACGGCCTTCATGATTTCGGTCGCGGGTATCGTCGCCACGACGGTGGCGCTCTCAGGACTCGCGGTCGGGCTCGGTAGCCTCTATCCCAACTTCGAAGAAGATAACCCGGCACGCATCGTCTCGGGCATGGGCGGCACACTCAACTTCCTGCTCAGCATGGTCTATATCGCCCTGGTCAGCTGTGGCCAGGCGGTCGTGCTGCTGTGGCCGCGCCTGGAAGGGATGCTGGGTGGCGACTCTTACCCTTGGGTCGTCGGCGGTGCGGCGACCTGGATCTTCGCCTGGACCGCAATCGCCTGCCTGGTGCCTCTGCACTTGGGTCTGAGAAACCTCGAGCGGGCTGAATTCTAAGCGGATTCCGGAATCCTACAATCAACGCTGCCAGTCTTCGCCTCCGCCCGTCGCGTCAGCACTGGGTCAATTTTGAGCGTAGCCCGTCGCGTCATAGCAATATGCTTATGACGCCCCATCTGCGATAGACTGGAAGCCTTCACGAAGGAAGAGCTGGGCGGTCCCCGGAACGCCCGCCGTTTTGAGGTAGCGAGGAAGAGGTGTCGATATGTGGATGATCCGAACCATCATCGCGTTCCTGATCCTGCTCGTCTGTCCCCTGGCCTGGGCCCAGGAGGAAACCGCGAGCGAGCCGACTGCGGAATCTTATGTCTGGTACGTAATCCGGCCCGGTGACACGATCGAGGGCCTCACCGTCCGTTATCTGGGCTCTCCCGATCGATGGCGGGAAAACGCCAAGCTCAACGAGGAAAAGTTCCCGAACCCGCACGTGATCAGCCCGGGCGAGTACGTCAGGCTCCTGGCCCCGAAGAAGCTGCCCGCCGATGGCGCTCTGGTCCTAGAAGTCGCCAATCGAGTCGAAGATCAGCCGACGCCGCTGGCTTGGCAAGATACGCTCGAGGGTGAGCTGCTTCGGGCCCGGGATGGCCTGAAGACCCACGCCCAGTCCTCCGCCGAGCTCCGGTTTGCCGATGACACCGCGCTTCTAGTCACCGAGCAATCGATCATCTTCATCGGCGAGGAAAACACACCTCAAGCCCAAGTCGACCGCACCCAGATCGAGATCGTGGTCGGCCAGGCCGATCTCGAAAGATCGACCACAGGATCTGCCGACACCAGTCCGTTCGAGATTGTGATCGGTGATGCCAAGGCGACGCCGAAGGCCGACGAGGGCAATTCCCTCCAGACCCGAGCCCGGCGTTCTGAAAGCGGCGCACAACTCATGGTCTACAGCGGTGAGAGCGAGCTCGAGGCGGGCGGCGCCAAAGTCAGCGTCGGAACTGGCATGGGTTCGTCGGTGCCTGAGGGTGAGCCCCCACAGCCACCGGAGCAGCTGCTGCCGGCGCCAGCCAACCTCATCCCAGCCGCCGGCGCAGGTCTCGCCACACCTAAGCCGACTTTCACCTGGGCACCGGTTGCAGGCGCCAGCAGCTACACCCTCGAAGTGTGTCGGGATCCACGCTGCGGGTCCCTGCTCGAGCGCGTGACCGAACTCTCTCAGACATCCTGGCAACCGTCCGGATTACCGGTCGAAAAGCTCTTCTGGCGGGTCACGGCCATCAGCCCATCCGGGCTCGACGGCTATCCCAGCTCGTCGAAGGATTTCGAAATCCTGACCGCGAATGAAGATACTACGCCGCCCGAGATCCGTATCAGCTTCAACGGTCCCCAATTGGCCCCGCGTTCCGGCCTCAACGAACGCTGGATTCTCGGGCCCGGAATGGAGATCGAGGTCGAGGTCGAAGACGACTCGAGCGGCGTCAAAAAATGGACGCCGGCCATCGACGGTGAGATCGTCAAGCGTAAAGCTTTGCGAGGCCCGTGGACTCGCGGCGAGCATACCGTCGCGGTAACCGCCGCCGATCGTGCCGGCAATCGACATCGGGTCGAGGTACCCTTCACCTTTGACCCAGATCCGCCTGAGCTTTCCTGGGGCGTGGAAGGCAGCAGTGAGCTCGGCAATACTGCAGGTGAGCCGAGCGACGATTCGGCCAGCCCTTCACGACCCTTGCGCGGGCGTCGCGAGATAAAGATTGGCAAGCACTACTGGCAGCTCGACTCCGACATGGCCGAGGTCTTGGTCCGGCCGCAGTCCGGCAAGCCGGTGGGCCTCGAAGGGCTGGGCTCGATCGGGCGCGACCATGGACTCTGGGTGCTGGCACAAGACGCGGTCTGCTCCGAGCTCGACGACCTCAACTACGAACTCGTCACCGGGCCCCAAAAAGGCAGTTACGTTCTGCGCATCGAGGCGATCGATTGTGTTGGCAACAAGCGACACGGGCAGTTGCCGTTAGGGAAGGCGAAGAAACGCTAAAAACCTCCGACGAAGATGTCGTAGATGGCTAAGCCCAGACTCCCGTTGTTGGCCAGGGTCGTGGCGGCGCTCACCGCCATGGGCCTGCTGCCGCTCGCCATCAGCTACTTTCAGCTACGAAGCAACAAAAGCGCCCTTGAGGCCCAAGTCGACCGCACCAACGTCGTCGCCTCCCTGGCGGCGGCGGCTCAGGTAGACACCTATCTCGAAGGCATGCTCACCCTGGCCCGATCGATCGCGGCCCACCCGGTCTTGCTGTCGAGCCCACAATCAGCGACGGCCCAGGAGCTGCTGAGAGGCACGTTGATGGCGCAGCCGTCGATCGTGCTGGCCAGTGTCTTCAGCCCGGCCGGCGAAACCGTCGTCTTGGTGCGGCGCAGCGATCTGAAAGAAGAGTTCGACAATCCGGACAATCCGGCGGACGATCCGGGAATCGTTTCGATCGTCCGCGGCGCAACCCGACGCTGGCTTCGGATCCGCGCGCCGCTGCCGGGAGACGCCGCTCAACTCGTGCTGCTGGCCGACGCGGAAGTCCTCAACGAGAAGGTCCAAGCGTTCGAGATCGGGGAGCAGGCGCTGGTCGCGTTGGCAAGCCGTGAAGGCGACGCGGTGTTCGGAGGAACTCGGAGTCTCGAATCTTTTCCTGCCACTGTCGTCGAACAGGCGATGACCGGCAAGGTGGGCTCCGGTAAGAGCGAGCACTACGACCCGCTGATCGGTAACGTCATCGTCGGCCAAGCTCAGCTCGTCAACGCTCCCTGGTTCGTACTCTCCCGCCAACCGACCGAAATCGCCAAAGTAGCTGAGGAAGGAATTCGACGGGCAACTCTCTTCTCGATCGCGGGCGCAATTCTGATGATGGCGGGGCTATCAACCGGAGCATATCTAACAATCGTCAAGCCGATTCGGCGCCTAGCCGCCGCCCAGAGTCAGCTGATCGGCGACGAGGAGGTGACGTCCGGCGGCTCGGAGATCGACCAGTTGGAGGCTTCTTTCGAGCTGCTCCAGCAGAGAATTCGTGACTCGGAAGATCTGGGGCAGGTCTTTCTCGGCCGCTATCAGGTGACTGGTTTGATCGGCTCAGGTGCCATGGGATCGGTCTTCCGAGGTCGGGACCCGAAACTGAAACGCGACCTTGCACTCAAGACCATGCGAGTCAACGCCGAGGACATCGATCAGCAGAAACTGATCGCCAGCCTGCTCGACGAAGCTGCCATCAGCGCCCGCTTTCATCATCCCAACATCGTCACCGTCTACGATGTCGCCGATCAGGGCAACGCGGCATTTATCGCGATGGAACTGGTCGATGGCACCAATCTCGAGAACTACCTCAAGAGCGAAGGCCCTTTGTCTCCCGAGCAGGTCATCCCGATGGCCGTAGCGGTCGCCCGCGCCCTGGCCACCGCTCACGAGCACGGACTAGTGCACCACGACGTCAAACCAGCCAACGTGCTCCTCGGGCACGATCAGTCGATCAAAGTGACCGACTTCGGAATCTCCGAGCTGATTTCGGCGGCTACTCGCTCGGACGACGTCATCTGCGGCACGCCAGGATACATCGCGCCCGAATGCTTCCTCGGCGATTCCTACACGCCGCGCGCCGACCTCTTCGCTCTCGGCTTGATCATCTACGAAGCCCTGGCGGGCAAGCATCCCTTCCAGGGGCGGACCTTGCGCGAGACAATCCTCAACACGGCGACGCTGGAACCCGAACCGATCGAGCATTTTCGAGGTGACGTGCCAGCGGAGCTGTCCGATCTGACCTTCGCACTAATGGCCAAAGAGCCTGCAGACCGCCCGGCAAGCGCTGAGGAGGTTGCCGAGCAGCTCGAGGAGATGGCACGCGCCCAGAACCTGAAATGGACTCCGCAGCCCTTTGATCCCGAGCCAACACCCGTAGTCACGGCGGATAAGACCCAGCTGGTCACCCTGGTTTCTGCGAATCGGTAATCACCGAAGCGATCGAAGCCGCTGGCATCGAGCGGGCCGATCCCTGAGTTAGGGTCGAGACAACATGCACCCCACGACGATCCTCCAGGTTCTGGGGACCTTGCTTCTCGTCACCGGCTCGTCGATGGTGTTGCCCTTTTGCTGGGCACTCTACTATGGCGAGGACGATCGCCTGCCACTGCTGATCTCCGCCGCGATGATCGTGGTCCTGGGACTCACCCTGCGCTTCTCGACTCGTCGCGGTAATCCGGAGCTTCAGATCAAAGATGGGCTCTTCGTGGCGGTCTTTGGTTGGATTGTCGTCTCGGCTGTTTCGGCGCTGCCCTTCATGCTTCATGGCTCGATTCCATCCTTCACCGACGCCTTCTTCGAGATGATGTCGGGCTACACGACAACCGGCGCCACGATCCTCGAGGACATCGAAAGCGTTCCCCATGGCCTGCTCTTCTGGCGCAGCCAGACCCATCTTCTCGGCGGTATGGGCTTCTTGACGCTGACGATCATCTTCATGCCGCACGGGATGGGCGGAGTGCGGCTCTTTCGAGCCGAGTCGAGCCCTGGCCAGATCATCACCCGCGAGAAATTCATCCCTCGCAACCGCGACGCGATGATCTTCTTGTGGGCGATCTACCTCGCGCTCAACGCGATCCAGACTCTACTCCTGTGGCTTGGGGGGATGTCTCTTTTCGACTCCTTATGCCACGCCTTCGGCACTGTCTCCACCTCGGGATACTCACCCAAAAACGCCAGCCTGGGTCACTACCAGAGCGCCTACGTCGACTGGGTGACCATCGTCTTCATGATCCTCGGTGGAGTGACCTTCGTTCTCTACTATCAATTCCTGAAAGGAGACTTCCGGGCGATCGTCCGCAACACCGAGCTGCGGTGGTATCTGATTCTGATCGCCCTCTTCTCGGGCTTGGTTGCCTGGAGTTTGTGGCAGGGTGAGACCTACTCGGGACTCTTGGACTCGATCCGATTCGGCACCTTCCAGGTCGTCTCCCTCTTGACGACCACCGGGTTTACAACCGCCGACTATGAATTGTGGCCGCAGGCGGCCCAGATGCTGCTGTATGCGGTCTGTTTTATCGGGGCCTGTGCCGGCTCGACCACCAGTGGCATCAAGACCGTCCACTACGTCATTCTGGTCAAGTATCTCTACGCGACCGTTCGTCGCATCATGCTGCAACCGATGGCGGTTTCAACCGTCCGGCTCAACGGGCGCGCGGTCGAGTCCTCCGCTGTCGAGCTCGCGATCTGCTACTTCATCATCAATATCTTCATGGTCCTGGCAGGCGGCTGCTTCATGGCGCTGGTGGAAGGCCTGGACTACAGCTCGGCGATGAGCAGCGTGATTTCCGCCCTGATGAACATCGGTCCCGGCTTCGGAAGCGTGGGTCCCTCTCACACCTTCGCGCCGCTATCAGACCTCAGCAAATGGTTCCTCTCCTGGAACATGTTGGTCGGTCGACTGGAGATGTTCACTGCCTTGGTCGTCTTCTATCCAGCATTCTGGAAGAAGTAGCGCCTCGGAGGCTGCACTTCGCGGCGCGGCCTGACGATTATTTTGAAAACAGACGTCGTAGGTCTTTCAGGGACCGCGGATGGCAGACCACGATCACTCGCTCGCCAGGGCCGATTTGAGTATCACCCAGACCGATCTCCCATCGACTGTTCCGGCACACACCACCGATGATGATCTTGCCGGCGAGAAGCGAACGGAGCTTCGAAAGGGGCTGCTTCGTGATCTTCGAACCTGGCGACGCCACGAGCTCGACCACTTCGGCCGCCACGCCATGAAGACGGGCGACGGAAAGTAGCTCACCCCGGCGAATGAAGCGCAGGATCTCGCTGCCGGCCAGCATCTTCTTGTTGAGCGCGACATCGAGACCGATCGTCGACGCGAGAATCACATAGTCCTCTTTGTTGACCATCGCGATAGTCTTGCCCTTCGATCCGTTGGGATCTCGGTTCTGCCGATTCATCAGATGCTTGGCGAGCAGACAGCTGACGATGTTCGTCTCGTCGCTTCCCGTGGTCGCGATAAAGATATCCATGTCCAGGATTCCGGCCAGTGCCAGGACATCCGCATCCGAGCCATCGCCGTGCAGCACCTCGGTGTGTCTCAGGCTCTCCGAGAGCTCGGCACACGTCTTGGCATCGCGCTCGATCAGCTTGACGTTCATCGACTTGCCGAGGAGCTCCGCGACCCGCCGGCCCACTAGACCGCCTCCCAAGATCATCACCCGATGGACGGCGTGCTCCTCGACTCCGGCCATCTGCATGAGCTGAGGGACAGCCTCCCTTCGAGCCATGATGAAGATGTGATCCTGAGGCAGGATCTTGAGATCTCCTCTCAGAGACAAGGTCCGGATCCCGCGGGCGCAAGCAACGATTCGAAAGGGGTATCCGGAATAGAGCCGTGCGATCTCGATGAGGGTACGGTTTGCCACGGGCGAGCTCACCTGGACCGAGGCAGCCACCACCTGACACTGCCCATCGGCGATCTCGATAAGATCGTTGCCGGCCGTGCGCTCGACCAGACGATGAATCTCCTGGGCGGCGACCTCCTCGGGGTGAATCAAGAGGTCCGTCCTGAGATCTCGATTCGAAAAGCTCTCATTCTGATCGCTAAACTCCAGGGAGCGCACCCGAGCGATCTTGCGCCGGATCCCGAATCGGTGGCCGATCATCGAGGCGACCATGTTCACCGCGTCGTTGTCGGTGACGGCGATCAGGAGATCCATGTCTTGAGCGTTCGCCTCCTGCCAGCAAGAGACGCTCATCGCGTCTCCCTTGATCAGCCTGGCATCGAGATTGCCGTCCGCCCGCTGGAGTGGCTCGCGTTCATTCTCGATGACCGTGACCGCGTACCCTTCATGTACAAGCCGTTTCCCGAGGTAGGAACCGATCCCGCCGAGCCCGAGCACCAGGACACTCTCCACCCGCTTGTTCTTTCTTTTAAACATCACGGCGTTCCCAGCCTCAGGATCCGGGAGCCGAAGGCATCAAGCTCAATCATCATTGTCGCTCCAGTGCATCTTTCGGCGAATTTCCAGCGTAGAGTCTACTGATGATTCCCAAGCCCTGCCCGAATGTCCCGGGCCCCTGAACACCCACTCGCCGCAACGCGGCTTGCGAAGAGAGCTCGATCTTTACGATAATCTTCGGACTCTCTTCAACTACCAACCCGGTTCCCGGGAGGTGAGGACCTTGACGTCACAGGTCAGCACACCAGATACGACAACCGCCGACACACTCGGCAACGCGCCGGCGAGCGAACCGGCAGGAGGAAGGCATGCGAGGTAAGCGAACTCTTTGGATGGTGGCTTTTTCAGTGCTGCTTGTCGTTCCGGCTCTGGCTCAGGACGGCCAGATCGAGGGAACGGTGGCCCGCGACGACGGTAAAGGAGTCGGCGGGGTCACAGTGGTACTCAACGAGCTCGGCCGGGTCGAGATCACCGGCGGTTCAGGTGCTTTCGCTTTCAGAGGCGTGCCGGCCGGTAGCTACACCCTGAGCTACTCCCTGGGCGAGAACGCCGATTCCGGCACCGTTGAAGTCGATGCGGGCGGCACCGCTACGGTAGAGCAAGTAGTGGACTGGGACGTCAGCTTCGCCGAGACCATCACCGTCTACTCGGCGTCACGGCGTCGTGAGCGCGTGGTCGACGCTCCCGCGGCGGTCACCATCGTGCCTGAAGAAGAAATCCTACGCGAGGCGAACAGCGGTCAGCTGCCCAAGGTGATCGAGTTCACTCCCGGCGTCGAAGTCACTCAGAGCGGCATCCACGACTACAACCTCAACACTCGTGGTTTCAACAGCTCACTGAATCGCCGTGTCCAGGTGATCGTCGATGGCCGTGATCCCGCGGTGCCTTTCCTCGGCTCGACCGAATGGAACTACCTGTCGAACATGTCGAACGTGGCCAGCGTCGAGTTGGTGCGCGGACCAAGCTCGGCTCTTTACGGCAAGAACGCATTCAACGGCGTCCTCAACCTGATCACCAAAGCGCCACGTGATATCGACGGCGGCCGGATCACCCTCACCGGCGGCGAGCTGTCGACAGTACGCGGGGATTTCGGCTGGGCGAGCGGCCTGGGCAACGACTGGTTCATCAAGCTCGGCGGCCAGTACACTGACGGCGACGCTTTCACCAAGGCACGGAACGTCCCGGCGGGCCAGCGTGAATACGCTGGCCTTCCCGGCGAAGTGGTGGCGGCCGACGACGCCTATGATTCCTTCAACTTCGACCTGCGCCTGGACAAGTACTTCGGCAACAACCTGCTGACGCTCGAGGCCGGCACCTACGAATCCACCGGCGGCGTGACGGTCACCGGCATCGGCCGGGTCAACATCCAGGACGGCGAGCGCAACCATTTCCGGTTCAACTTCTCCGGGCTTCACTACAACATCCTGGCTTACCACAACGACCGTGAGACTCCCGATCAGATCGCGCTCTCCTCGGGTGGCCGGATCTTTCTCGACACCGACAATCAGCACCTCGAAGTCCAGGGCAACGGGGAATTCAACGACGGCAAGATCCGGCTGGTAGGCGGTGTCTCTTACCGCGAGACCTCGATCGACACCGCCAACTTTCAAGGGCAACAGACGCTGGTCTTCGCGCCGATCGACTCCGACTCCCAGGCGGCCTTCGCCCAGGCTGATTTCGAGCTGTCGGACAAGGTCAAGCTGGTGGTGGCAGGCCGCTACGACGAGAGCAGCCTGCACGAATCTAAGTTCTCACCCAAGGCCGCGGTGGTCTTCGGCCTGTCGCCGAGCCACACTCTCCGGGTCTCCTACAACGAAGCCTTCCAGGTCGCTAACTACTCCGAGTTCTTCCTCGACGCACCGACGTTCATCACCACCGCGGCCGGCCCGGTATCGTCGTTCAACCTGAGCGCGATCGAAGGCCTCTGCGGTCTGCTCGGGGTCAACTGCGGCTTCCAGAACCCGGTTGGCGTGCGCGCGCTCGGCAACGCGGACCTCGAGCTCGAGGAGATCACCGCTTACGAGATCGGCTACAGCGGCATCTTCGGTAGCAAGGCGTTTCTGACCGTTGACTACTACGCCAATGAGCTCGAGAACTTCATCACCGACCTGACCGCCAATGCCTTCGGCAGCATCAACCCGGCCAGAGTCTGCTGCACCAGCGCTGGTGC
>JAAUYI010062233.1_pt1 | contig 11730 bp, 8 predicted proteins | sample 7278041 | NCBI WGS metagenome assembly JAAUYI01 (sample SAMN14350216, study PRJNA611818) | marine sediment metagenome | isolation source: surface marine sediment (0.6m) | place: French Polynesia: Moorea | collected 2018-08
GAATGGCCGTGGCTGGCTCTGCCTCCACAGCATCCCTTGGTCATCCAGACGCAGAATTTCTGGACCAGCGTTGGTGCCGGTCAGGCCGCCGGTACGCGCGATGACAGCAAGTGGAGCGCGCTCACCTGGACGGACTGGGTGCTGGGGGATCGAGACGCAGGCACCGCCGCGCACGGCTCGTTCACCCGGTCTGACGACGACGAGAATCTGGAGTTCGCCACCGAGCTATTCGATGCCAGTGATCGGTTGATTACCCGTATTCGTGGCCGGGGCGTGGTGTTCCGCACGCGCGACTTCGAAAGCTGGCGTGAAAAGTCGAAGAAAGAGGCCAGCAAGGCGAGCACCGATATCGGAGCGTTCCAGTTTGCCGACCGTGATTTGCTTGGAATTTCGCGCAAGGAGCCACCCTTGATTGCTCGCTTGAGCGAGCGATCAGGCAAACGGGTCACCTCGGCCCTGCTCACAAGGGAGAATGGCCTGATGCCCGGCCACCCGTATTTCAGTGGATCAGGGGACCACGTGAACACACCTCACCTGGCGGAGATTGCCCGGCAGATAGCGTGTCTTGTCTGTGACGGCCGGTCAGTGACCGTCACTTCTGCCGAAATGGACATGCACCGCTATATCGAGTTCGGAACTCCCATCGACATTGTCGTCGACCGGATTTCGGAAGACCGGTTCACCCTCTCGGTCTCGCAGCTTGAAAAGCCCTGCTCCACTATCTCGATGGAATGGGCCTAACGCTTCTTCCACCGTGCAACGAAGAAACCGTCCAGCCCGCCTTCATCCGAGAGCATTCCGGGGTGGGTACGGAGCCAGCCCTCCGGCATTGGCTCGATTCCCTTCGGCAATTCCTCCGAGGTGATCGGGACCGGATCAAGATCGAATGTCGCGTCGATCCACGCCGCCTGTTCTTCGCCCTCTTCCGCTTCCAGCGAGCACACCGCGTAGACCAGCACCGTGCCTTCGCTCATCCACTCGACCGCCTTCATGATCAGCGATTGCTGGATTTCGGTCATCTCGCCGATCTGGCGCGGGCCGATCCGGTGGAGCACGTCGGGGTGGCGGCGCGCGGTACCGGTCGCGGTGCAGGGCGCGTCGAGCAGGATCGCGTCGAACCGCTTCGCGGGGGTATACGTGAGAGCGTCGGCCTTCACGATTTCGGCTTCGAGCCGAGTGCGTTTCAAGTTCTCACGCAGCATTTCCATACGCTTCTCGCTGATGTCGAGCGCGGTAACCTTCCAGCCCTGCGCTGCCAGCGCGAGCGTCTTTCCGCCCGGCGCGGCGCACAGGTCTAGTACGCGTTTCCCCTCGCCAGCGCCGAGCAGGCGCGTCGGGAGCTGCGCTGCGAGATCCTGCACCCACCACGCGCCTTCGTCGTAGCTCGGCAGCATGTCGATCGGCGTCCCGCGCGGCAGGCGAATATGGCCCTGCGCGAGGCTGACGCCACCCATATCGAGCGCGCGCTGCCGGGTTTCGGCGGGATCTTTGAGGGCGAGATCCACTTCCGGCGGGTCGATCAGGCCGGGCGCTATGGCCTCGGCCCGCTCACCCCACCGTGCCAAGACCGCGTCCGAAAGGGTCGGCACTGCGGGCAGGCTCGCCTCGCGCTTCATCAGCGTCGAGAACACCCCATGCGCTAGCCTGCGCGGCCCGCCGGCCAGCAGGTCGAGCCCGGTCGCCACCACCGCGTGTGGCGGTGTTTCGAGCCTGAGCGCCTGTGCCAGCATCAGGCGCAGGACCGTGCGCGGCTTTGCATCGCAGGGCAGGCGTTTCTTGGTAGCGCTGTCGATCAGGGTATCGAGATCAGTCAGCCAGCGCAGGGTTTCGCCTGCGATCGCCCGCGCCAAAGCTCGGTCTGCGGGACCTTGCACGCCCTTCATGGCCGCATTCTCCGCCTGTTCGAGCGTCTCGCCCCGGCGCAAAACTGCGTCGAGCAGCTTAAGCGCGGCACGTCGAGCGGGAAGTCCTGTTGTCTTGGGCATGCGCACTTCGCCTAGCGGCAGTTGAAACCAAGCGCCAGCACGCGCATTTCTATGGCGTATGACCAAGAAGAAATCAGACGCTGCAAAGGCCTTCAAGAAGCCCGCGCACTGGACCAACGACCCGCCGCCCAAGCCCAAGGCGGTCGATCCGCTCAAGGACGAACCGCGCGACATTTCTCCCACTCGCTACGGCGATTGGGAAAAAGACGGCATCGCCTGGGATTTCTAAAGGGGTTTGAACGTCACCTTCAGCCCATCTTTGGGCTGCGGGATCGGCCAAGGCTGCCAGTCGGGCGCGTAGCCCTCGGCGACCTCGATCCGATAGCGCTGTAGCAGCTGGGCCATCAGGACCTTCACCTGCATATAGGCAAAGTGCAGGCCCAGGCACATATGCGCGCCGCCGCCGAAGGGGACCCAGGCGTATTTGTGCCGCGCTTTCACCTTGTCGGGCGTGAAGCGCATCGGATCGAAGGTGAAGGGATCGTCCCAGTACTCGTCCGAATGGTGGGTCCAGTAGATGTTGATCCCCACCATCTGCCCCGCCGGAATGCGATAGCCGCCAAACTCGAACTCGCGCAGCGCGCGGCGCGGCATCGAGGGCACCGGCGGCATCATCCTCAGCGCCTCTTTGAATGCCATTTCAGTGAGTTCGAGCTTGCCGAGATCGTCGTAGTCGAGCGGGCGCGGATTGCCGTCTCCATCCGGTCCTCCGGTCACTGCGATCACTTCCTCGCGAAGTTTCTCCTGCCAAGCGGGATTGGCCGCGAGGTAGTAGATCAGTGAGGTCGCGCTGGACGTGATCGTGTCGTGCGCGGCCATCATCAGGAAACTCATGTGGTCGACCACTTCGTCGACCGGCAGCAGCGATCCATCTTCGCGCGTCGCGGTCGCGAACTGGCTGAACATGTCCTGCCCGCCACCTTCGGCGCGGCGGCGATTGGTCTCGCGGGTCAGGTATTCGACCATGTATCTGCGGCCATCGACGCCCTTCTTCATCTTGGTGAGGGGCAGCGGGCGGCGGATCGGCGCGACGGAGGCCTGCACCATGTCGACGAAAGCCTGGTTGATCCGGTCGGCCTCAGGCCCCCATGGGATGCCGAGGAAACTGTCGGCGGCAAGATCGAGGGTCAGCTTCTTGATCGCCGGATAGAACAGCATGGAGCCTTCCCAGCCAGCCACTTCGCGCGCGATACCGCTGTTCAGCGCGCCCGAATAATGCCGCATCGGTTCGGGCTTGAACGCGATCGACAGCGCCCTGCGATCGATCCGATGATGGTCGAAGTCCATCAGCATCAGCCCGCGCGGGAACAGCTGATCGAGCACCGGGCCCCAGCCCTGTTCGCTGGAGAAGATCTTGTCCTTGTTGAACAGGACGAGTTCGTTGGCATCGGCGCCAACGAGTGCGACTTGCCAGCCGCCGAAGGCCTTGGTCCGATAGACTTTGCCGTATGTTTCGACCATACGCCGAGTAAAGGCGTGCGGATCGGCGAGCATTTTGAAAGTGTTGCCCACCAGCGGCCAGCCAGCCTCACCGGGAATGTGCTCTATCTCGGTGGCTTCCGGAATTCCCTCGCTCCAATGCGTGTAGGTCGGCGCGGAGGCGGGTTTCTCGGCTAAGGTGGCCATTGCTGTGGTTCCGATTGGGGTTTCAGGGTCGCTACTTACCGCAATGTAAGTAAGAAAGGCGCTCAAATCCAGCCGGAAAGCTCGCGGCGGATCAGACTTTCGAGCATCTGCAATCCGCTGCCGCTGACATTCAGGCAATCGAGCACGGCGTAATCTTCGCCGCCCGCTTCGCGGAATTCATCCCGGCCTTCGAGCGCAAGCTCTTCCAGCGTTTCGACACAGTCAGCGGCAAAGCCGGGCGCGGCAACCACCAGCCGTTTCGTTCCCTTCTCGCCTTCGGCAATCAGCGTGTCGTCGGTAGCAGGTTCGAGCCATTGCGCCGGGCCGAAGCGCGACTGGAACGTGGTTTCGAATCGGATGCCTTCGAATTCAGGCACTTCCGTGAGCCGCTCGCGAAGTAGCCGCGCGGTCTTGTGGCAGTGGCAATGATAGGGATCGCCGCGCTCCAACGTGCGCTGCGGCATGCCGTGAAAACTCAGCAACATGACTTCCGGCTTGAAATCCAGCGCACTCACTTGCCGCGTCATATCGGCGGCGAGCGCGTCTAGATACGCTTGGTTGTCGTGATAGGGCGGGAGGAAGCGCAGCGCGGGTTGCCAGCGCATCTCGCCCATCACCCGCGCGACTTCGTCGAACACGGTGGCAGTCGTCGCGGCGCAATATTGCGGATAGAGCGGCGCAATCAGAATCCGGTCGCAGCCCTTGGTGGTGAGCTCGGTCAGGCGCTCCTCGATCGACGGCTTTCCATAGCGCATGGCGTAATCGACGACGATCTCCTGCCCCATTTCCTGGGCGATCGCTTCCGCCTGCCGCGCCGTGATGTCGGCCAGCGGCGACCCGCGATCGGTCCAGATCTTCGAATAGGCCTGCGCGCTCTTCTGCGGGCGGGTGTTGAGAATGATCCCGCGCAGGATGGGCTGCCATGCAATGGCAGGGATTTCGATGACCCGGCGATCCGAAAGGAATTGCTTTAGGTAACGCTTCACCGAGCCCGGATCGGGCGCGTCGGGCGTGCCGAGATTGACCAGCAATACGCCAATCGATCCGCTGTTCACCGGCGGATGGTCATTGGGGAGGCGTTGAGGCTGCCAGGTCATGAGGAGTGCAACGCCTCAAACCGGATTGGTATCCGGGAACAAATCAAGGCGTCGCAGGTCGTCATAGGCCGCTTGAAAGTAGGGGCAGGCGCCGCAGTCTCAAGCCCGTGGCGGAAAACAGCGCGTTCGCAATGGCGGGCGGAGCAACCGCGACCCCCAGTTCTCCAGGGTCGGCAGGAGGCGCTTCGCTCTGGATGAACTCGACGGCAATTTCTGGACAATCGGCCAGCGTTGGCAGTCCCAATCCTGCATAATCCAGCGTGTCCGGCAAGCCTGCACGGTAGGTAACGGCATTGCCGAGCGCCATTCCGATGCCGAACACCAGCCCGCCTTCGATCTGTTGCCGGGCGATGTCGACATTGACGATCCGCCCGATATCGACCGCGACGCTGAGGCGCGTGACGCGCACACCGCCTTCACCCGGACGCGCCGTCGCGACGCAGGCAATCCGCGCGCCATCCTCCGCCCCGCCAATCCGGTGGCAGGCAAGGCCCATACCGCTCTGTTCGAGCCCGCCATCCCAGCCTGCCAGCTGCGCCGCGCGCTGAAGGCAAGCGGCAAGACGGATGTCGCCTCCGAGCAGCGCCATCCGGAACGAGAGCGGCTCGCGCGAATTCGCCTGGGCGACTTCATCGATGAAGCTCTCGATGGCGAAGGCGGTGTAGCTGTGCGCGTTGCCCCGCACCCGGCCGACCGGAAGGCCTATCTCGACCGGCACGTGTTCGACCACCACGCTCGGCAATTCGTAGGGCGGCAAACCGCCGTCGCAGGCGATCACGTCTTTCTTTCCCGATGCCTCGCGCACAGCAGCAGACGCGGTAAGATTGTCAAACAGGCGATGCCCGAACTCGATCGTGCTCGACGGGGTCGCCAGGCGCACCCTCAGCGCGTCGATCTGCCCCGTCGCTCCCTCGGCCAGTTGCGCACCAAGCAGCATCCAGGCAGGAGCGCGCGGACGGGTGCGGATCATTTCGCTGCGACGCGGCCAACTCAATTGCACCGGGCGGTCCAGTTCGCGGGCGATCAAGGCGATCTCGATGGCGTGATCGTGCTCCAGCCGCGCGTCGAAGCTCCCGCCCGCGGGCATCGGGTAGAGCGCGACATCCTCCGGACTAATGCCAATCGCCTTGGCCGCAGCGGTGCGCGCCAGTTCGGGCGCCTGCGTCGCCATCCACAGTTCGAGACGCCCGTCGCGCAACCGCGCGGTCGCCGTCGCGGTTTCAAGCGGCGCGGCCATAGACGGCTCGACTTCGTAGCGGCGGGCGAAATCGACCCGGCTCATACCCTCGTCGCCGAACCCCGTCTCGGCAATCTTGAAGGACGGCCCGCCGGTGAGCACTGTGTCGAGCCGCCCTGCAATGTCGTCGCTGTTGACAGGGAAGCTGGTCTTGAATTGCGGGTCCATCGCTTCAAGCGCGCGGTTGGCGCTCCACCACGTATTCGCGGCCACCGCGAGCCAGCGCTTGGCTTTGACCGCGCCGACGACACCAGGCACCCGCGCCCCGGCCTCCGCCTCGAATTCGGTCAGTTCCGACCCATCGGTCGGGCCGTGCCGGATTGCTGCGTAGACCAGCCCGGGCATGCGAATGTCGCCAGCGAACTGGAACGTGCCATCTACCTTTGAAGGCAAGTCGATGCGAGGAAAGGTGATTTCCGCAGGAACCCCTTCGCGCGGCGGGTCTTCCGATGGCGGCTCGGTCCTCACTGGTGGAGGATCCGGGGGTGATCGTTCGGCGGCGCCCGCAGCCAGTTCGCCGAAAGTCGCAATCTTCTCACCATGGGTGACGAGACCTTCGGAGACGCCGCATTCCTCCCATGCGACGTCCCATTGCGACGCGGCTTCCTGTGCCAGCATCGCCCGCGCCGTCGCAGCCGCTGCCCGGCACGGCCCATCATATGCGGCCAGCGCCGTCCCGTCGGCAGTCGCGGTAAAGCGCGCTTCGCTTGCATATCGCTTGGCCAGCATTTCGTCGGTCGCGTCGGACAGCCCCGCGCCGACCGGGTCGACAAGGTGAAACCAGCGCTTGGCCAGCGGGACGTTGGGATAGGCCCCCGAGATCGCCGCCGGTTCGACCGCGACCTGCCGCCAGTCTGCACCAAGCTCCTGCGCGATGATCTGCGGCAGCAGCGTGGAAACACCCTGTCCCATCTCGAGCTGCGGGACCGCGACCGTGATAATGCCATCCTCGGCGATCTTGAGCCAAGCGTCGAACACATGCTCCCCAATCGCGGGCTCAAGCGGATTGGGATAGCTGCGCGGCATCAGCCACCACGCGACGAGCAGCCCGCCGCCGACGGCAGTGCCTGCAACAAGACCGCGCCTTGTGACCTGCATCGCCGTCAGCCCGTCTTGGCCTGCAGCCAGCCGTGCAGCTGTTCGGCTATCGCGGTGAAGGCCGCCGCGTCGTCATTATCGACCAGCGCCGGCGGGTCTCCGGCATCGCTCTTCACTCGAATTTCGAGACTGAGCGGAATGCGCCCAAGGAACGGGATTTCGAGCGACTTCGCAAACTTCTCGACCCCGCCCTGCCCGAACGGATCGCTAACCTCGCCGCAATGTGGGCAGGCATAGCCCGCCATGTTCTCGACCAGCCCGATGATCGGGATGTTGCCCTGTTCGAACAATTGCCCGGCGCGTGCGGCATCGAGCAGCGCGATATCCTGCGGGGTCGAAACGAGCAGCGCGCCATCGGGCTTGTGCTTCTGCATCATCGAAAGCTGCACATCGCCTGTGCCGGGCGGCATATCGATCAGCAGCAGGTCGGTGTCTTCCCAGCGCGCTTCGACCAGTTGGCCCAGCGCACTTCCCGCCATCGGACCGCGCCACGCCAGCGCCTTGCCCGGATTGACAAGGCTGCCCATCGAAAGAAATTTGACCCCGTGCGGGCTTTCGATCGGGATCAGCTGTTCGTCTTCGGCGGTCGGACGATCGGATTCGTTGGCGAGCAGGCGCGGCTGCGAGGGACCGTATATGTCGGCGTCGATCACCCCGACTTTGCGCCCCATTTTGGCCAGCGCGACCGCGAGGTTGGTAGTCAGCGTCGATTTCCCGACCCCGCCCTTGCCCGATCCGATCGCGATCATCTGCCGCTTCACGCGGTCGGCCATCAGCGCAACTCGCACTTCGCCGACCCCTTCGACGGCTCCGAGCGCTTCTGAGATGTCGGCTTCGAGCTCTTCCCGGGCCTTGGCGGACAAATCACCCGCCTCGGCGACCACGACTGCACGCCCTGCAACCGTTCGTGCGGATTTCACACGTGCTTCGATTTCCGTCGGCAGCGCCGCGCGCAATTGCACTTCGGTGGGTGCCGAATTATCAGCCATGGACATGGGTTAGCGCCTCTAGCAGCAAAATCGAACGCTCAACCCCTGTTTTTCGCCAATCCCCATACCTATAAGGGTTGTATGCAGATTTTGGACGGTTTGAGAGAGCGCTTTGGCTGGGCCGGGAGAGGCCTTGCGATGGCGGGCAAGAAGAATCCCTGGGGCGGCAAGTCCAACGACGAAACGGGAGAAAGCGATCCCGGCAAGTCGAACGGCCCGCGCAACCCGTGGCTGCCCGGTGGCGGGTCGGATGATGGCAAGCGCCGCTCGGCCAGCATCGAGGACATTTTCAAGAATCGCGGACCCGAGGGCCCGCGCCGCAGCGGCGGACCGGGAGGGCCAACCTTCCGCATTCCGGAGCGTCCGGGTGGAAAAAGCTGGGTGCCGATCATAGTTGCCGCAGCTGCACTGGTCTGGGGCGTCATGAGCAGTGTCCACTTCATCCAACCGCGTGAGCAGGGCATCGTGACGTGGCTCGGCAGCAAGTATTCGGACACCCTTTCACCCGGTACGAACTGGACATTTCCGTGGCCGATCCAGTCGGTGGAAGTCACGAATGTGAGCGAGATTAGGCGCGAGAGCATCGGCGATGACGGTGAGAACCTGATCCTGACCGGTGACCAGAACCTCGTCGATCTCAGCTATATAGTGCGCTGGAACATCAAGGATCTGGTGCAGTATCGATTCCAGCTGGCGGAACCCGATGAGACGCTGCGTGAGGTTGCAGAGGCCGCCATGCGCGCGGCTGTGGCAGAAACCGAGCTCGATACGGTTCTGTCAGGTGCTGGTCGTGAGAATGTCGAAGCACGAGTGAGCACGAGAATGCAGGAAATCCTCGATGCCTACGGGGCAGGAATTGCCGTCCAGGGTGTCGAAATCGCGCGGACCGAAGCTCCCGAGCAAGTCATCGAGGCGTTCAACGATGTGCTGGCAGCGCGGCAGGATGCCGAGCGTAATTTGAACGAAGCGCGCCGGTTCGAGCAGCAGCAACTGGCCACGGCGCAAGGTGATGCGGCCGAATTCAACGAAATCTACGAGCAATACCGGCTTGCGCCCGAAGTGACGCGCCGCAGGCTGTATTATGAGACAATGGAACAGGTGCTTTCGAGAACCGACAAGACGGTGATTGGTAGCGACGGCGTCCAGCCCTATCTGCCGCTCAACGAATTGCGGCGCCGCCAGAATCAGCCGGCTACACCCGCTCAGCAAGGAGGGCAGTAATCATGGCCGATATCTGGCAGAAGTATCGCATCGCCATCATTGCGGTCGGAATACTCTTCGTCGGGCTTGCAAGCAGCATCGTCATCGTCCCGGAAACGCATCAGGGTGTGGTGATCAGGACGGGTAAGCCTGATCGGACAATCAACGCGTTCAACCCGGATCAGCCGTTTGGCCAGACCGGAGCTGGGATCGAATTCCGCTATCCGTTCGTGGAGCAGGTCCAGATGGTGGACCGGCGCATTCTCGATCTGGATATGGAAGGCGAAACCGTCTTATCCAACGACCAACAGCGCCTGGAGGTGAATGCTTACGCTCGGTACCGGATTTTCGATCCGGTTCTGTTTGTCGAGCGCTCCGGCTCCGAAGCGCAGTTGCGCAACCAGCTTGAACCGATACTGACATCGGTGCTCAGACAGGAGCTGGGTCGCAGGACTTTCGCCAGTCTGCTGACGCCAGAGCGTGGCACTGCGATGGTCAGCATCCGGAATTCTCTGGATCGCCAAGCACGGCAATACGGCGCGCAAATCCTCGATGTGCGGATCAAGCGCGCGGACTTGCCGCAAGGCACGCCGTTGCAGGCAGCATTTACCCGAATGCAGTCGGATCGGCAGGAAGAAGCAGAAACCATCCGTGCAGGCGGTCGGCGTGACGCGCAGATAATCCGCGCAGAAGCGCGAGCCGAAGCCGCGCGTATTTACGCCGAGGCCTATGGCAAGGACCCCGAGTTCTACGATTTCTATCGTGGGATGCAGAGCTATCGTCAGACTTTCCTGCAAGGCGATGGCGAGAGCTCGATGGTGCTGTCGGAAGACAACGAGTATTTCCGGCAGTTCCGCGGCCAGCGCTGAGCGAAGGCTCGGCGCTGACAGCGTAAGTCGTAACCTGGGCCGTTTCGCCGACGAACGGTCGATATGAACCGGCAGGCGGCGTGGCACTCAGGCGACGTTCAAACGTCGTTCAGTGCGTCTGCGCGCATTATGGCGTCGTAGCTGAGGAAAGGAACGGGCGCGCGCACTCGCGCGTTCGGTCAATAGAATAAGGAACAAGAGGACGTGAACAACGTGCGGTATGTTTATGGACTGACAAGCGCGCTTCTGGTGGGAGGCGCCGCTGTATCGCTGATCACCGGCCAACCGGCCGGCGCCCAGGTCGCTCAGAACGACGACTCGGTGATGAGCCGGGTGGTCCCCCGCGCCGGCGCGCCCGAAAGCTTTGCCGACCTTACCGAACAGTTGCAGCCGGCGGTGGTGAACATCGCCACCCGCCAGCGGGTCGAGGTCAACAGCAATCCTTTCGCCGGGACGCCTTTCGCCGACCTGTTCAATCGCCGTCGCGGCGGCAACCCGCGCCAGCCGCAGACGCGTGAGGCGCAGTCGCTGGGCTCGGGCTTTATCATTTCCTCCGATGGCTACGTGGTCACCAACAACCACGTCGTCGCGCCGAACAACCGCGCGACGCTGGAAGAAATCACTGTCACGATGCCGGATGGCCGCGAATACGAGGCCGAACTGGTCGGTGCCGATGCTCCGTCCGATCTCGCGGTGCTCAAGATTAAATCGGACGAGACCTTCCCTTTCGTGCAATTCGGCGATTCGAGCGAAGCACGCGTGGGCGAATGGGTGGTCGCTATCGGCAACCCCTTCGGCCTCGGCGGAACGGTGACGTCTGGAATTATCTCGGCCGTGTACCGCAACACCGGTCAGGGCGGCGCCTATGACCGCTACATCCAGACCGATGCCAGCATCAACCGGGGTAACTCCGGCGGGCCCCTGTTCGACATGCAGGGCAATGTGATCGGCATCAACAACGCGATTTTCTCGCCTTCGGGCGGCAGCGTCGGGATCGGCTTCGCCATTCCTGCCGACATCGCAGCCCCGATCGTAGACAAGCTCAAGACCGGCGTCGAAGTCGAGCGCGGCTTCCTGGGCGTCAGCCTCCAGCCGATGGATGACGATCTCGCGGATTCGCTCGGCCTGCCGCGCAATCGCGGCGAACTCGTGCAATCGGTGCAGGACGACAGCGCGGCTGAAGCCGCCGGCCTGCGTGCCGGTGACATCGTAACGGCCGTAAATGGCCGCGAAGTGACCTCCGAGCAGACACTTTCGTTCCTCGTCGCCAATCTTGAGCCGGGTGCGCGCGTTCCGATCGAACTGCTCCGTAATGGCCGTGAGCTGACCGTGACAGCCACGCTTGGCAAGCGCCCGAGCGAGGAGGAACTTGCACAGCAGGCTCAGGTATTCGATCCCGAATCCGACGAACCGATGGACCCCGACCAGACCGACAACGTGATCGCGGAGAAGCTGGGGCTTCAGGTGCTCACGATGACGCCGCAGATCGCCCGCCAACTCGGCGTCGCAGGCGATACCAGCGGCTTGGTCATTGGTGCGGTCCATCGGTTCGTCGGATTCGGGATCGAATACCTGAGCCTGCTGTGCAAGTTCCTCCTCGCTCGGGCGCTTGCCAAGCGTGGCTGTCAC
>JAAUYI010106427.1_pt1 | contig 11730 bp, 12 predicted proteins | sample 7278041 | NCBI WGS metagenome assembly JAAUYI01 (sample SAMN14350216, study PRJNA611818) | marine sediment metagenome | isolation source: surface marine sediment (0.6m) | place: French Polynesia: Moorea | collected 2018-08
CGCTTTGTTATACAGCAAAGCTTTGTCGGCAACAACCATTAGATTTTCATCTGATGCTATACAGGTGTTGCCTGCGAATACGCAGGTTTGCACAGGTTAAATGTTGCACACAGAAAGATTTAGCAGAAATTATGGGTCGTCCAGTTCAAACCATCAACGAAATTATTCGGGGAACCAAGAAAATTACACCAGAAACGGCTATAGAACTGTCCCAAGCCTTGCGTTCTTCTGCTGAATTTTGGACAAACCTAGAAGCCAAATATCGACTTCATTTAGTAAGCAAGGGCAAAAAAGAGCAAGATATCACGAGAAATTAGTTCCCCATAAAAACTTGAGAGTATTAACAGTCAAAGTGAAACCAGTTTTGGAACGGTAGATTGATTCCTAATATCATGTTCGGTTAAACACTTATAATTAAACGTAGGTTGGGTAGAACGAAGTGAAACCCAACAATAACAATATTTTTGGTAGTTGGGTTACTCTACCCTAGCCTTCGGCAAGCCCTTCGGGTTCGCCACTTGCTTTATGCCGGGGAACCCGTCCACCGCAGTGGCTCACCGCTGCGCGTCTACGGGAACGCCTGACGGCGTTAGCGCAGCTCCTCGCGGAGCTCGGCACGAGAAGCCCTTCGGGTATCTCCTCCGGAGAGACTACGTCAACGCCAGTTCCTTTATGCCGGGGAACCCGTCCACCGGACTGGCTCACCGCTGCGCGTCTACGTTCCTCAAACGCCACTTTTCTCAACGCGGGGCTCGCGTAGCGTATCCGCAGGATTCACCCGCGCACAAGAGTGGCTCCCCAACCTACAATTCTAATTTACTGGAAATTTTCTTAGCGTACAAAATTCATCCACCGTCGCCAATTTGCCCTTACCACTTTCCAATATTTCAAAATATGTAACATAATAAATGCCAAAAACGTATAAGCCAACCAAAAATGTGAATTACGTCCTATTTCCACCATTGCTTCATTTTTGGGAAAAATATCGGGTAGCAAAATTCCGAAGAATTTGACATTATTAGCTTTAAAGGAATTTGAAAGCAAGAAACCAGTAATAGGTACTCCCCACATAAATATATATAAGCTAGTATGCAAGGCAAAAGTTCGCCACCAAGATGAAGATAATTTGGGAGTGCGTTTAGTGTATTTACGCCACCAAACTCGCAATAATATCAAAATTCGCCAAGTTAATAATGCCATCGTCAGTACACCAATGGACTTGTGAAAATCATACAACTCATTACGCAAAAACTGTCCGCGCTCCAGCCTAGCCATCAACGAACCCGTACAAAATAAAACGAGATAGGAACCAGCCATCCACCAGTGGACTTGCATTAATGCCTGAAATGCTGAATTGAGTCGCGGTTTCCGAGTACCTTTTTGACTAAGTTGGAATCTTTTCATAGTTATGGAAGCAACGCATCAGCAAATTATTAGGTCTGTCAAGTTAAAAATATAATTCTTAATAAGAATATATTTACACAACTTTTCTGATTTTATTGCTGATATTCCATAATCATTTGATTGGTATATTTTATGGAGAGAATAAATTGCAATCTCACCTGGGGAATATGGTATGATTTGTCGTTTTTATAGCAGTACCCCTGCAACCTATAATCACCAGTAACTGTAAACAAACCATTTGTGGGAGCATCCCAATTTTTATGCAATACCCTAGAAGGGTATCGCTACACGAACAAAGCCCACGATTAGGTGGGCTAAAAACTTCTAGCCTGCGTAGGCAGGCTTGGTTTGTATAGCCTCACCCTTCCAGGGTTTGGGTGTTTTTCAAAAATTGGGATGTTCCCCCATTTTTGAAACCACATTTGACTCAAATATTTTTCAGTTACTTTTGCCTTCGAGGGAAGCTTGTTGACAAAATTCTATGGCAGCTGACACATCACTGGTTTGTTGGGGATAATTAACCAAGGGTCTATTAATGACTATCAACGGTATCCCTAACTGGGCTGCAACCATACCTTTGATATCTTCTCCCCCAGCAGTTCCCGATGCTTTAGTAACTACCAGGGAAATTTGCCAATGTCGCCACAATGCTGTTTCTAAATCAGCCGAGATGGGGGGACGCAAACAAATTAATCTATCTGGGGTAAATCCAGCCTGCAAAGCTGCTTCTAAGGCTGTGGTAGAAGGAAGTAACCTGGCAAATAATGTAGCTCGATTTTGCCATGTTTGAAACATCTGTAAAGGTCGATACCCCACCGTCAGTAATACCCGATGATTCGTGAGATAATCTCCCCCTAACAATGTCTCAAAACTATCTAAATAAATAACTCCCCTATCTGCCCCTGATTCTACAGTAGGGCGCTCATAGCGTAGGTAAGGAAGATGATATTCTTGAGAAAGAGCGATCGCTATCTGGGAAATTTCCACAGCATAGGGATGGGATGCATCCAGAATGGCGACTATTTGCTGTTGTTGGCAAAATTCCCCTAATTTATCTACTGATAAACGCCCTACCCAAACCTGTAAACTGTCTACATCTGGGTAGAGTGATTCTGCCGATTTTGTCGTGACTGTGACAATACAAGGTATTTGCTCTTGTACTATTGCTAATGCCAAGTTAGCACTTTCTTTTGTACCGCCAATTAACCAGATACGTCCCACTGGTGGAATTTGAAGGATTTAAATTGAACCAATATTCTTTTGGATGTTAACCAACCTTGGGGGGTTGAATTCCCCTGCTTCTATAAGCAGTGCGTTTTGCGTCGGGGTAAAATCCCCGTTGCAAGACGTAATTCGCTCATTCTAAATTCTAAATTCTACATTCTTTTAATTAGCCTTTGAGGGCTTTTTTAAAGTTACGACGATAAGATTTATTAGCAATAAATAAAGCAGGCCATAAAAAAGATAGGGCAAGACGATTGGGAAGGCTGCGAGAGAAATTAGTCCTCTCAAAACCACTCCAAAATCTCCAAAAACCACCTGCATAAACAACTATCAAAGCAAGTACTACTAATTCTTCCATACTGATGAACTCCGTGACATTCTCCCTGCGTAAAGAAACCAAATATTGACACTCCCCAGCCCTAGAAGGGCGGGGATTCTTGGCTCATCGACGTTTCTTGCCTTTGCAGGTGTGACCACCAACAGAGGTAGAGGAAACATCTCCCCAAGCGTTACTTCCCGGATGCCCTCCGGTAGTTGCACGGTTTAGTATTACTTTGGCGGCATTCACATCGCGTTGTTCAGTGTGTCCGCAATACCAGCAGGAATGAGTACGAGTGCTAAGAGATTTTTGTACTCTAACACCGCAATTACTACATTCGGTGCTGGTGTAGTGTGGCGGCACTGCAATTATTTGACGACCGAATTTACTACCAAAATATTCGAGCCACTGGCGGAAAAGATACCAAGACGCATCAACAATACTCTTGGCTAGCTTGTGGTTTTTCACCAAGCCCCTTACATTTAAGTCTTCCAAGACGACTGTACTGTTAAGTAGGCATAAGTTACGCGCAAGTCTCTTTGCGTGTTCATTCCTTTGTCTTGTTACTCTTAAATGCTTGCGGGCATAAACACCACGCGCTTTTCTCCTGCCAGATGACCCTTTTTTCTTTTTATAAATCTTGCGTTGAGAACCCTTTATACTTTTCTCAGCTTTACGTAAGAATCGGGGATTCTGTTCATGATTGCCGTTGCTATCTGAATAGAAATGTTGCAAACCCACGTCGATACCGACTTCTGCGTTAGTCTCAGGTGCAGATTGAGTATTATCGACTTTGACGCAAAACTGAACATAAAAACCATCGGCACGCTTAACTATACGTACTCGTTTTATCAGCTTTTCATCAAAAGTATGAATATCCCACTTACCTAAAAGTTTTACTTCACCGATACCTTTTTTATCTGTAAAGCTAACCCGTCTTTTGGTTGGGTGTAGTTTCCAGCCTGACTGTTTATACTCAACAGATCGACTGTGTTTCTTGAATCGCGGGTATCCCTTCTTTCCTGGTTTACCTTTCTTGCAGTTATCAAAAAAACGATTGATAGCACGCTCTACATTTTCTACAGATGCTTGGCAAGCATGGCTATTTAAGTCTTTAACAAACTGGAATTCATCTCTTATTTGAGTGTTGTAACGGTAAAGTTCTTTCTTGCCAACACCACGATTATCTATCCAATAACGTAACACTTTATTACGGACAAATTGAGATGTCCTAATAGCTTCGTTTATCGCGGTTTCTTGGGTTTTGTTGACCACAGCTTTATATTCCATTACAAGCACTCTTGAATCACCTCCTTTTATTTGCTAGCTTATATTTAGTATACACGGCATATCTAGCAATGACAACTAAAAAAGGGAAAAAAAGACTAAAAAATATACCTATCTTGCACGACGAAGTTAAAACAAAAAGAACAGTAGTGTTAACGCCTACCGCATGGGGAAAAATGAAGCAAGAAGCAACCAGGCGTGGCATTAGTGTTAGCGAACTAGTGGAAGAATTTGCACGGACAATGAATTGTCCTACGGGCTTATCCCCATAAATTGAATTTAGGGGCTTGCGCCCTATGATTTCCGGTCATAAAAAAGGGGATACTTTCAGTTTTAGCAAATTTTTGTACCAATTATTCCCAATCAAGTCGCTGATGCAAATCTTAAAACCCAAGCTCACGTTAATTTTCTGGAGCTTGCTTCGGAGCGTAACGGGTACTAGTAATTAAATATGGGTGTGATGATCGAGATTCGATTGCTGAACTACCCGTACCCAGAAATTTATTTTTCCTGGGTTTTTTCAGTTTTCTCCCAAATCATCAGCCTTAACTCCTCCAGTTTAATTTAGCTTCCCTATGGTTACCAGTGATATCAATTGGGAATCAATGGTAGATGTTCAAATCTACGTATACTATGGTGATATCTATCTAATTTATATATTTAATATTTTAATTCGTCATGGTTAACCCGTAGCTTATTATAACCCAGGAACCATCGCCCCTTGTGAAACACTACTGCCAAAAATTAAGTCTGAAGGAAATAAGTTGCTCTGGTTGAGTTATTATACGTAAAAGTACTAATGATAAATACGTAATTTCTACTGACAAAAAATTAATATATAACTATATACTATTTTAGCTTCTGTGTATAAAAATATTATAGTAGAGTCTCAGTAAGAACCTGTGGTTTTACTCAATCTTTACTGAGAGTTGGCAGACATAAAGGAAATTTATATGGAGAATTGAAACTGTTGGTGTTGGCAAACAGCATCAATGAATAATCAAAACTATTTATGAAGCAACACCAGGTTAGCCCTGGTCAATGCATATGCGAATTTTAATTTACTCTTACAACTATCATCCTGAACCAATTGGTATCGCTCCCTTGATGACTGAATTGGCTGAGGGGTTAGTCAAACGAGGACACACAGTGCGAGTTGTGACTGCCATGCCCAATTACCCCGATCGTAAAATTTACCAGAATTATCGGGGAAAATTGTTCCACACTGAGTACAAAAATGGTGTCAAAATTCAACGTAGCTATGTTTGGGTTCGTCCAGCACCCAATCTATTAGATCGTTTGCTGTTGGATGCTAGTTTTGTGGTTTCCAGCTTTATTCCCGCACTAATGGATTGGCGACCTGATGTAATTTTAACGACATCACCATCTCTACCAGCTTGCGTGCCTTCTACTGTTTTAGGGTGGTTGTATCGGTGTCCTGTGGTGTTAAATTTGCAAGATATATTACCTGATGCAGCAATTAAGGTGGGTTTAATCAAAAATCCCTCATTGATCTATTTACTTGCGGCTTTAGAGAAGTTTGCTTACCACAATGCGACAAAAATTAGTGCGATCGCAGATGGATTTATTGATAACTTAGAGAAGAAGGGAGTAGATGTTAACAAAATTGCCCACATTCCTAACTGGGTAGATACTAATTTTGTCCGACCCTTACCAAAGGAAAATAATTATTTCCGTCAGGCTCACAATCTCCACGGGAAATTCGTAGTTTTATATTCCGGGAATATTGCTCTGACTCAAGGATTAGAAACGGTAATCGCCGCTGCTGCCCAATTGCGAGATATGGTAGATATAGCGTTTGTGATTGTGGGACAGAAAAATAGGCTCAAAAAATTACAGCAGGAATGTGAAAAATGTGGAACAGATAATGTAGTGTTTGTTCCTTTTCAGCCCAGAGAACGTTTACCGGAAATGCTAGCCGCAGCTGACTTGAGTTTGGTGGTACAAAAGAAAAATGTTGTTAGCTTCAATATGCCATCAAAAATTCAAGTGTTAATGGCTAGCGGTAGGGGGATTGTTGCTTCCGTTCCCCAAAATGGTACAGCAGCTAAGGCGATTGGGAAAAGTGGTGGTGGTATAGTGGTTCCTCCAGAAAATCCCCAAGCTTTAGCAAACATCATTTTAAAACTGTATCAAAATCCGGACAAAGTCAAAGCTTTGGGTTACAACAGTCGCCAATATGCTGTGAAACACTATACAGCCGAACAAGCTTTAAATAGTTACGAGTCCTTATTCTACGAAATTGTCCATCAGAACTCGGTGATGAAATCAGTTATAGTCTCGAAACAGGAAGTTTAAACCGAGCAGTCATTTCAGTTATCAGTTATCAGTTTCCCCATTGGTAAATTCACACGACTTGAGTAGGAGAAATATTTTTCCACCACTACAAAATTGGGGGTTTTGACACCGATTGCTGTTTGGTCATAATCAATCGTTTGTACCAAGGATGGTGAAAAACTTATTGATTGCATCTTCCTTACTTCCCAATCCCAGTTATCTTCCATTTTTCATCTTCCTACATTCATCAGTGGTGTTGTTCATGCAGCGTGCCGCAGGCATATTTCCGCCCCGATTTCAAAATGCGGGGCTATACTACCATTCTCCCTCGTACTTTTAGGTGTATTCATTCACAATAGACACTGTGATTCAGTTTATTCTCTTCATTGAGTCCAGTTCGCTATTTAAGTGAATAACTCGGTTAAGATAGAAGTATCCAGCCTGAAAAAAAACTGTATTTGGTTGCATTGCTATGGTGCGGGAAAGAGTAATATCCTGGCTAAAAGAGAATGTTAAAGCTTCCAGAGTTGACCATATTCTTAGAGTTGAACAGATGGCTAGGGAACTAGCTATTCACCATCAACTAAAACCAGAAAAAGTCGCGCAAGCTGCATTAATGCACGATCTTGCTAAATATTTCCCCTCGAAAAAACTATTGCACATGGCATCAACAGAGGGCTTGGATGTTGATGAGGTGATGAGTGCTAACCCTCACCTATTACATGCAGATGTAAGTGCCATAGTAGCTAGAGATACATTTGGCGTTGAAGATAAAGAAATATTACAGGCGATCGCTAATCACACTTTAGGTAGACCAGACATGAGTCCGGTGTGTTGTATCGTATTCTTAGCTGATACCTTGGAACCAGGAAGGGGTGATACTCCTGAATTGCAAACTTTACGACAAGCAAGTAGAAAAAATATCTATGGAGCTGTGTGGCAAGTATGCGACTATTCTCTCCAGTTTCTGGTAAATAGTCGTGGCATGATTCATCCCCGAACTATTGCTACCCGTAACTGGTTCCTGCAAAAATGGAAGTCTCAACAGTCAGCATCTGGTACATAATACATAGAAACTGATTTTTTTGTTAGTATGCAAAAAAAACCCACTCATACAGTTGCGTTCTTATTGTTATTTGTAGGTAATTGCCAAAAATTGTTATCAAGAGAAAAATTAGTCGAGGTTTAATGTCTGATTATCTCCAAGGAAATTTTCCACTCCAATCTATTGCCGTAACCGATGACGAAGTTCAACCTGCAACGGTTAAATCTGCTGAGTCGGAAGAAAGTGGACAATTAGCCTTAACCATCGCCGCAGCCGCATCGGATCGTAAAGCTGGAGACCTTTTAGTTTTGAAGGTGGCAGATGTATGTTATCTAGCTGACTACTTTCTGATGATGACTGGCTATTCTCGGGTGCAGGTAAGGGCAATTGCAGATGCCATTGAAGATAAAGTAGAAACAGAATGTCAGCGTCTCCCTTTACGTACAGAAGGCAAGGGAGAGGGTAATTGGATACTGCAAGACTACGGTGACGTAATTGTTCACATCATGATGCCAAAAGAACGAGAATTCTACAACCTAGAAGCATTTTGGGGTCATGCAGAAAGGGTACAATTACAAACAAACGATGATGGTGGGAGTATGCCAATATGACCTATTCTTCACTATCCAATTGCCCAGTTCCCACAGAGCAGCAACCACTCAATGAATACCAAGAATTAAAATCTGCATGGTTATTTAGTGATTGCACCCGCAATTGGTTAGGGTATCTGAAAAAAATGGCTTGGATTTGTGGCTTTTGTTGGCTAGTGGCAGCACCAGTGGCTGCGGCTAGCTTTTCACCCCAAAAGGAAGCGATCCATTTTTTCCTCTGTAGTATAGGGGGAGCCAGTATTGGTGCGATTCTGGCTTTAGTACATTTGTACTTAGGATGGTCTTATGTGCGCGATCGCCTATTTAGTTCAGTGATATTTTATGAGGAGTCGGGATGGTATGATGGTCAAACTTGGACAAAACCCAAAGAATTATTAGCACGCGATCGATTAATTGTCAGCTACGAAATCAAACCGATTCTCCGTAGGTTGCAAATTACCTTTGCAGGCTTGGCTGTGTTGTTCGTTGCTGGTACGATAGTTTGGCATTTGGTCTGAAACATTTGCTATGGGAGAGTGTACCCGGTGCCATCCATAGCTAGTGAATTTCAAGGCTACAATTTAACATAAATTATTATTGGTGAAACTTAGCCCATGACAATGGGAAAACGAACTCAAGCCACTGCATTGGAAGTTAGGCTACTGCGAGAAGGCATTATAGAATCCCGGCATATAGTCCATGCGGCTGTTTGTGACGAGAGGGGGAGAGTACTTTCTGTTGCTGGAAATGCAGAAACAGCAACATTTATCCGTTCGGCACTCAAACCATTCCAAGCCCTGGCGGTGACAGCAACAGGCACTCTAGAAAGCTACGAACTGAGCGATCGCGACCTAGCAATTATTACCAGTTCCCACAAGGGTACCATAGAGCAGGTCAGACAAGTATTTAATATTTTATGGCGGGCTGATATCGATCCCTCCCTACTGCAATGTCCCATCCCTTCAGGCAAACGTAGCCCTTTAGAATACAATTGCTCTGGCAAACACGCAGGAATTTTGGCTGTATGTCAACAGCGTAATTGGCCTTTGAATAATTATTTACAACGCAAGCACCCAGTACAACAACTGATTTTAAAAAAAGTAGCGGAAATTCTGCAGATGCCAGCAGAAGAATTTATTAGTGTCCGCGATGATTGTGGCGTACCCACCTATTTGATGCAACTAGGGCAAATGGCATCACTGTATGCTCGTCTTGCTTCTGGGGGCAATTTGGATATGGAACGTATTGTTCGCGCCATGACCCATTATCCAGAAATGGTAGCAGGAGACGGAGAATTTGACACTGAACTCATGCGTTTAACCCCAGGGGAATTAGTCAGTAAATCAGGGGCAGAAGGGGTACAGTGTGTGGGTATGCTCGGTGAAGGTATGGGATTGGCAATTAAGGTCATAGATGGTGCTAAAAGGGCTAAATATGCTGTTGCCATCCATTTACTGCAACAGTTGGGCTGGATTGCTCCCAGCGTTGCCGAAGCCTTAGGAGAAAAGTTTCTCACCTTCGATCAATACAAGCGCCTGGAAGTGATTGGGGAATTATCAATTTTGTAGTTGCCAAAATTCTGACTTGGGGTTATACTAATTAAAGACGACGCGGGATAGAGCAGCCTGGTAGCTCGTCGGGCTCATAACCCGAAGGTCAGTGGTTCAAATCCACTTCCCGCTACCAAATCTAATTAATATCAAACCCTGTAATTTTTCGGAATTGCAGGGTTTTATTATTTTACAGGCGATCGCTTATTTTTGATTTTTTGATTTTGCGATCGCTCGTAATATCAAGTCCGGATGATTACTTGTAATAAAATGGGGTACTCCCCGTAAAGATAATCTCGATCGCTAAAATGGAATGTGTGTTGTAACTGATAACTTGCAGCAATCTCGTTTAGTCCACATTCCCACCTTGAAATTTATTTCAAGGCTAATAAACCAAGCACGTTGAAACGCGCTCTCCTGTATTACGAGCGTCTGATTTATCAGACTTTGTCTTTAAGAAAAGGGAATTCATTCCCGTGAAATCTGGGCTAATTGAGAATGCTGCAAATTATGAATTATAACTTAATCCAATACATCTAGCAATTTATCTTTACCATTCTACACATTGGAAGCGGTAGTATGAATATCGAAGAACAAATAGATACACTCCAATCTGAAATTGACCAGAAGAGACAGGAAATTCGATCAGATAACTACTCAATGTCCATTGGTGAATGGATTAGTCTATACCAGCAAGGAGAAGTAGAAATTCATCCAGAATTTCAGAGATTCTTTCGTTGGTCTGACTATCAAAAAACCAAATTAATTGAATCTATTTTATTGGGTATACCCATACCACCTATTTTTGTATCTCAACGGAAAGATGGTATTTGGGATGTTGTTGATGGCTTACAAAGGTTGTCAACTATTTACCAGTTTGTAGGTATATTAAAGGATGATGAAGGTAAATTAATTCCTCCATTAACTTTACAAATAACTGAATATTTACCTTCCTTGGCTGGAAAGATATGGGAAGATAAAAAACATCCAGAAGGTTCTATGCAAGGGTTTACGCCAACCCAAAGATTATTGATAAAAAGAGCTAAAATAGATGTCAATATTTTACTGCAAGAAAGCGACCCTTCTGCAAAATATGAGCTTTTTCAAAGACTAAATACTGGAGGTTCGATTGCTAATTCCCAAGAATTGAGAAATTGTATTTTAGTTAGCTTAAATCCAGATTTATATCGATGGATTAAAGAATTAAGTGCAAATGAAAATTTTCAAGCTTGTATTGCTATAAATGAAAAATCTCTAGAAGAACAAGATGATATTGAGATTTTTTGTAAATTTTTAGTGCTGCGTAAAATTGATGTAAACTTGATTCAAAAAATTGTTGATGTCGATACATTTTTTACAGAAAAAATTAAAGAAATTGCCAATAATCCTAGTTTTGATTTTAAAGAAGAACAAGCTGCTTTTGAAAGAACATTCCAAGTTTTAGGTGAATGCATGGCGGGTGAAAGCTTTAGAAAATATGATACTAAAAAACAAAAATTTTTTGGAGGCTTTATGTTAGCACCTTTTGAGACAATAGCCTTGGGAATTGGTTATAACTATGAGCAATATAATCCAAATTGTCAGGAACTGCGAGAGAAAATAATAGAACTTTGGTCTAATCGAGATTATACATCTGCTTTTGGGCGTGGCAAGGATGCTAGAGTTCGATTACCTAAACTCATTCCTTTAGGTCGGGAATTCTTTGCTGTATGACAATTCAGACACTGGAAGACTTAAATGAGTGGTTCACAGAAGATTTAATATGGTGAATATTTATCACTCACTCGTGACGAATATCAACAATTGCATGATGAAATTCTAGGGATGATGAATCATTTTAAAAATCAGATTGAAAATCATGCCAGCCAGAAATTATATTTACGTAATCCTTAATTCCTATATCTGAAGTTCCCCCAGAGCAAATGTACGAGAGGGTATTATAAGTCTTGTCAATCTTGGCTTTCAGTGATATAGAACAATAGTGCGATCGCAATCCTCCGTAGGTTGGGTGGA
>JAAUYI010001406.1_pt1 | contig 11726 bp, 17 predicted proteins | sample 7278041 | NCBI WGS metagenome assembly JAAUYI01 (sample SAMN14350216, study PRJNA611818) | marine sediment metagenome | isolation source: surface marine sediment (0.6m) | place: French Polynesia: Moorea | collected 2018-08
ATCAGTCAATGGCAGCTTTTAAGGGATAAGTTGGAATGCGATCGCTTTACGGAAGTACTGGGGGACGGTGGATGCGATCGAGTAAATGACAGCTTTGGAGTATTTCGGGACGTTCGTTGAACTTTACCCTAACTATACAGATATTTATACTGAACTTTATACACAATCACTTGAAACTTGCTATAATTAAGAAGACAAGGCAAGGGACACAAGGTTAACAATCAGCGAGACACTGTTAACCACCTAAGTTAAGTTGCCAAGATTACTAGCTAACAATGGGCGTAACTCCCATAGACCAAATAATAACACTGACAGCTATTTTTCTTAACTAAACTAACAATAATTACAAAGGAACTTAAAACAATGAAAAACTACGCTTATACAATCAATATCATTCACAATAATCTTGATAATGCAATAGTTTATGTTTCTAGTATTTTTGATGGAGAGAAATATATAGGCTATGGCAAAGAGTCTAACGCTGCTTTATCCACTCATCTATGTTGCAATATTAATGATAAATACTTGCTACCTACTCAATATTTACGTTCGTTTGAACATTAATCAATTGACCTAGTCAAGTCTTTAAACTGGCTAACCAAACTAACAATAATTACAAAGGAACTTAAAACAATGACTACTTTTAATGAAATTCAAAACTTTGCCAAGGAATATAATAACGATGGCATTATTTATTATGGTCGTTATTTTCACGGCGATAAAGAATATGTCCAACTAGGCTTTACATTACATGGTGATTATATTGGTTCAACTGTTGAAAAAAGCAATTACAAAGTATTACTAGAATTAATTTCTGAAGTATGCGATCTTGAAACTTTAAACGGTTTGTCCTATTCTCAATCAATGGGTTACTCAACTTACCAAATTGAAATAACCAATGACTTACCTAATGATGTTTGGGAAATAATTAAAGATGCGATCGAGTCAATAGAAAACTATCCTTTATTATGTGACGATAGCTATGAAATGCAGCAACTAGAAGACTGTGAGTCAAGCTGGTTTAGCTGGCAATACCAAGATATTTCATCGGAACTAGAAGATAGAAATCTTGATATTGATCAAACAAACTTAGATGAAACTGAATTGCTATATTTAATAACAGATAACAATATAATTGGTGACTACAATCAATTAGAAATCACTGAGGTAAACTGTGAATCTTACTATAGTTTTACTAATGAGATGTTAGATAAATTAGCAGAATATTTAATTAAAAAATACCCTAACTGTGAGTTGCAAAAAGCAGTATAAAAGTTATATATCTCTATCTCTACAAACTAACAATAATTACAAAGGAACTAAGAACAATGACCAACACAATTAACAATCAATCCAATTCCGTAATAGATGAAATTAACGGATATGCTGTATGCCTATTACCAATTAATCAAACTGAATGGAATGATCGAGAATGCGATTATGATTGCCCTAAAATATACGTGGCTTGCCTTGCTGCTTACAATCACGGGTACCTACACGGGATATGGTTGAATGCTGCTAGAGATGCTGAAGATATAAGAGATGACATTGAATATATGCTCTCATGGAGTCCCGTAAGGCATTTAGAATATTGCGAAGAGTGGGCAATACATGATCAGGAAAACTTTGGTAATTACTCTGTAGATGAATACGAGGATATAGAACAACTCTCAGAAATAGCTTTAGATATTAAAGAACACGGAGAAGCTTACCTAGCTTATTTAGAATACTTTGACTATGAGCCAAGCCAAGAAGACTTTAAGGATAGATACATGGGTGAATGGGAATCAGTAGAAGACTATGTACAGGACTATTACGAGTCAACAGGCATCATCGATAAAATTGATAATTGCCTAGCTAGATATATTGACTGGAGTGCGATCGCTAGAGATTGGGAAATAAACGGAGACATCACAAGTGTAGATAGCGATTCTAACTCGGTTTTTATCTTTAACAACCATTAATTTTTATGCCTATTGTTATACACAATATTTATTTAATCTTTATACACAATGGGCATAAAATTCGATAGAATATAAACAACTAAACAACAAAGGAACTCAAACAATGAAATTTACCCCATATAGACGTGACAAAGCATTACTAGAAATAGTTTGTGAGAGAAATAATAGACCATATCCAATTAAAAAGAATGCTAGCCATAAAGCAGTAAGAAAAGCATTAGAAGATGAGTTTTTAAACTCTGTACCATTGATAGAAATACAAGATATAAATACAACTGTAACCCTTGAACTTTACGACAGTAAGAACGATGAAATTAATTATGACTATATTAATGAAATTTATCTAAAAATAGTAAAACAATTACATAAATTGGAAGCAGTAAAATTAAAGAAACTTTGGTACGAAATAACAGAAATATTAGAGGTTGTAACTCACTCCAATCAAATAGAAGGTGAGAATGATATTTTTCATTTGATTAAAGTTAAATTCAACAAGAAAATAATTAACTTAACTTATGACTACAAATACTATCAAGGTAGCTGTGAAGACGGTACAGACTTCCAAGCTTACACTCCAGGTTTAAGAGAGATAATCATTAGTAAGTGTGAGACTGCTATAGCTCAATCAGAAAGGGAATATTATCAGAAATTAGACAATACAGAAATCTACAACATAAAAGCAAAAAATGTGAATGAACATGAACAAGTTGAAATCCATAAAACTTATACAGAAAATACTCTCTTAAACAAGCTCTTAGATAAATTTTGTAGATTAAATAATGATATCAATGTCTCAAGTTCTAGTCGTATTCATTCTTTAAAGACTGGCAACTTATACTCAAGGTTAAAAATATACATTAGTAAGGCTTATCGCTTTGTAGATGACAAGCAGATAGACAATATTTTTAATGATGTAATCTGGAAAAATTTAGATTTTTATGAAGATAAGATAGATATAAATGTAGATAAAGCTTATGAAACTATTATAGACAAACTAGAAAATTTTACTGAAGAAAATAAAGATAGAAAAGATGAACTTGGGGTAACTTTTATCATCAAAAGCATACCCAAAAAGATAGAACATAATGTAAAAGAAAAACATTATATACTCTTCATTTATCCCAGTGGTTATGAAACAGAAATATCATTAGATAAAGATTATTATGACTATCTAGAGTTACTGACAATTGCAAAAAGTTTTGAAAGTAACTATAAAAATAAACCTGAACCAGTAACAACAGTTAACCCGAAAACTGGACAATACGAGCTATTTCAAACTGAAGATAGGCAATTAACAATTTTCTAGCTTACTGACCTGATCAAGTCAAAAAACTGATCAACCAATTAAACAACAATCAAAAAGGAAAACTACCATGATGAATCGAAGTGTAGCAGAATATAAAAATAGCTTTAAATACCAATTAGCGCAAGCTTTTGTAGAACAAGAAACCCAATTATTTGAAGGAACATATTTTACTAATGGTGAAGATTTTTTCTTAATGACTCCTTCGACTATATCTATACCCATTGATTTTGAATCTGAATACATACCTATTGATGAGGACTTAGATCAAGATAATATTTATGACTTTGAAATTGATCAAACATTATGGGAAGACTATTTACAATCAAAACAATACGGCTACTCATATATAATTAGAGCTTGGCTTGAAGCAACAGGGGAAGAACTAGAAGATAACGGCGATATTCCTTATTGGGTAAATGAGCAATTTTGCTCTGATATTATAAATTTTGCTAGAGATACAGAAGTTTTCAGCAAAATAATCGAAGAAATAGAAGAAGAACACTTTGACAATTGCGTAGGTTTTGTCTATGAGTCCGTTTTAGAAAAACCTTGGACAGAAGATTAATCTGGTTGCTGGCAACAACGCCCCAAAGGAAACGGGCAACCTTGCCAGCACTCCCAAGATAACACAAACAAGCTAGAATAGATTAAACACAAATATATACACAACATGAGACAATCCCTAACCATTAGTTGCACTGATGCACAAAAGGAAAAGATAGATAGCAAGCTAGAAAAACATAAGGTTAGACCTTATCAAAAAAGCTTATTTTTCCTAGAAAAAATAATGAAAGCTATTGAAGCAAAAGATACCAGGCTATCTAAAATATCTTGGAGTGAAAAAGGCACTTCCAAACAGCAATTAAGGATATCACTCACACCTGAAGAGAAAGAGATTATCAATAATTACGCTAGTGACAATCTGGCTAAATCTAAAAAATCCAGTTGGATAGTTAACGCTATTCTTACCTATTAAACAAAGGAGTAAAGAAAAATGACTGAATATATAAACATCGGACAAATTGTAATTGATGACATCGAAGACGAAGAAACAATAGAGAGAATAAAAAAGATAAGACCTGAATATTATAAAGGTTACTGGATAGGTCAAATAGTTTTTCCCCCAACAGACTGATAAACAAACAACAATAATAGAAAAGGAAAACAAAATGATTAACAACCTAAAAGAATTCGCCAACAAGTATCAAAACAACTTTTTTAAAATAACTTATTGGTGGTACGGGAATCAAAATGATTACAGAGAATGTGAATACTTATCAGAAAAGGAATTCAATAATTTATTAGATGGCTATGACATAAAAAATTTTGTGATGCACAACAATGATACTTGTGTTTTTGAAATGATAGACTCATCTACTCATGATTGCCATAAAGTTTGGCTAGAGCTAACCGAACAGAAACAAGATGAATACAATTGGGGATGCAAATTTGATAAAAATGATAACCCCATAGCTGGTAAAGGTTGCCATATAGTTTATGAGTATTGGGGCGACTGGGAGATGGATTCAGAAGCGCAAGAAGAACTGAATAAACTTATCTCTGAAGATACAAAAGACAGGATATATGATTTAGAGCTAACCCCATTTTGGCAATGGTTTTCTATATATTATTCAGAATATTTAGATAGAAAAGAACCTTTTTTGATAGAGCTTAATTTGTGCGATGCTTTTGTAGGATTTACTAATGAAAAATTTAATTCTGATAACTGGAAAGAAGTTATAGTTGACTACCTTTTTTATATTACTGAAGAAGAAATTGAAAAACAATAATACTGTGGTACTCTAAAAAAATAATTGTAGTTAGCTTCTAGCTTAGTAGAAGCAAGGATAAAAAGATGGAAAATTATTCTATACCCGTAACGGGGGAATTAGATCTTGAGATCGAAGCAGATTTAATATTTGAAGAATCAACCTATTGGGTAGATGGAAAAGATAACAACCGCTACCATAAGCTAAATATCTACGAAGCAGTAGATGATGATGGGACTTATTATGTTCTGCATATCTTCTACAAAACGCAATGGCAGGGAGAACCCGAAATAAGCGAAGCTTGGGAATGTGAGACAAAAGAAGAAGTAGCAGCACAGCTACAGGATTACGATCCTCTAGCTCATTTAGTAGGATTTCCCACAGGTGAAAGGTATGACGAGAGACAAGAACGCCTTAAGCAAAGACTAGCTTTTAATTGGAAAAATATGATGGTGGAAGCTCTTAAAGAGCTTGGCATCAAAAGAGAAGGACGCAAGACTAAACCCAATACTAAAGTACTTGTGACTATCTCTCCAGCTCTTAAGAATCAAGCTGATAAAGCAAATTTAGATTTATCAGAACTCCTAGAGACTGCTATTAAAAATGCGTTGGTGTAAATCCATCTCCCTGGGTGGCAAGCTGGTAAGTGCCACCCAGGGAGACTACCAAAAATCTACTAAGGAGACTTTAGTGTGTAGTCACTAGAAAAAATTAAGCAAGCAACAGAAAAAATTAGCTCGTTTTTTGTTGAAACCAATTTAATACAAGCTTATCTATTAACAGGAGAATAATTATGCTAGTAGCGTGTAGTTTACGCTATGGTGGGATGCTAGTAAGTAGTGAAGATTGCAATCATCAATCTTACCTTTCCCTTGGTCTTGTATGCCCAAACTGTCAGAAGCCTATTTTTTACGTAGAAGGTTTTGATAGAAAAAATTCTTTTAGAAAAGATAAAGAAGGGAGAAAACATTTTGTTAAAGGCTCAAAAATACCAGCACACTTCAGACATTTTAAAGAAGTTCCTAATGAACTTATTGAACAGTGCGAAGCTAGGGTTAAAAGTATCACTAAAAAACAAGTGAAAGACTCCCAAGCTAAATTTAGAAGACAACGTAAAAAACTATTTGATAAAAGAATACTAGATTTGCTCCGATTTAATCCTAAGTTCGCCAACTATGATTTTATGTTGCTTTTAGCTAAAAAAGATTTTCTATCTTATTTGGGAAAGCACTCCAATATTAAACCTGGATTTTCTGATGATTTAAGGCTTAAAAAATTCCAGAGAGTGATAGTTAATACTCTAAAGACAAATCGAGCAAAATTATATTCAGAGATGAAAGTTATATTAGAATCATTTCAAATAAATGAAAAAAGTGATGCTAGTTTTGATGTAACTATTCAAAAAGAATTGATAGGAAAAGTACTTGATAAAGGAGTTAATCTGCCTCAGTTACAATATCTAGATTCCCCTTTAGAAGTTAAAATGCACGAAAAAATTTGCTATGAAGTGTTAGACTATTTTTTAATGGGCATTGACTATGGGACTTTAGCAAATGTAAGTTTTTTAAATTATTATCTAACTAAAGTTTGTTTCCTAAGCGAAGTATTAGCAGACGAAATAAAGCACCAAGATTTAGAAATCGAGAAGTTTCAAGAATCTCTTTCTGAATTGTTATTTTTGCACGCTGAAATTGTAACTAAAGCTATATTTTTCCCAATTGAACAAATTATTGAAAAGGATACTTTTACTAATTTAATAGCTAAACAATCGGTCTTTGAAAATGCTTATTTTTTCCAGTCTAAACTTCAAGAAAGTTCGATACCCGATCATGAAGTAATTAAAATTAATAAAGCATTTCATGAACAGACTGACAACAGTTTAATTAGTATGACGGTAGGCGCGATAGCTACAACTCCTTGGATGAAAGCATTTGAATATTTTGATAAAAATTTATCAGCACCTAAAAAGGTTTTCGATCCTCAAAAACTTTTGTTAATTGATGGTTCGGTAGAGCTTAGGACAACATTTATTAATTTGCAAAAAGAACAAATATCAAATCCTGAAACTCTCAAAATACAAGAGATTATCGATTTTAACAAGACAACACAGTTTGAGTTAGATATGAAAAGTGCTGCTTACAGTTTGAAAGTTCAAATGAGCCTAGAATTGATCTCAAAAGAAAATCAAACAGCAAAATTATTTGTTTCTATGCTTAACTCTAAAAATAATTCATCTCTTTGCGAGGCTGTTTGTTGGACAAAATATGAAATCAAGAAAAAAGACCCTTGGCTAAAAAGAATTAAAAAAGATTATCCAGAAATAGACAAGGTCAGCCTTGAAGAAATTAAAAAAATTCCTTGTGTAATTGTGGATTATCGCTCTGAAAAATTACAAGTAGAAATGGAAAAATATTTAATATGGCTTGTAAATATTTTTCTTGATAAATGCGCTATGAATTTTGCCCTAAATTGATTAGCGGAATATAATTGAATTTACTTACCAACTAACTAAACTTATCTACCATGACCGTTAAAGAATTCCGTGAAAAAATTGTCGCTCAGGCTCCCAAAGGTTCCGATATGGAACGAATTTACAATTCTGTAACTGAAGAATTAGATGGCTCAGAAGCAAAAATCAAGGAATTACAGACAGAAATAAAAGCCATTACCAAGAGTCACTCCGAAGAAACTAAAGCTTTAAAGGCTCAAATTAAAGAATTAAAAGCAGCAGCAAAAGAAGCTAAAAAAACAACTACGACTGCTACCGAAGAAAAGGTAGCAACCGCAGATAAAACAACTAAGAAAAAAGCTGCCTAGAAGGGAATGACTATCAAGTCTTTAACCTGATTGAACCAGTCAATAAATTTAGTTTCAGAAGATGGCAATTCGCGCCATCTTTTTGTTATTTCAGCCATAGTCATTTCAGGCAATTTGTTTACCGCCCAGGAGATCGCGTCATCTTCACTAGACCAAGATTTATATGGCTCTTGATCGTTCAAAGGAACAAAAGAACTTATCTTGGCACTAATCAAGTCGATATCTTTCATGGGAATATTTTTCATCGAGTCATAGCCCATACCATAGGCTATCTCTTTGACCTCATGGCTACTCAAACCATAATCCCTACCCAAAGCAAAAAGCATTGACAATTGAGATTGACTACAAAGTCTAGGAGTAACGCTGGGCGACTTTTTTGGCTCTACCACCTCCCCATTAAAGGCATTAGCAACATTGGTTGCTGCTTGGTTTTGATATTTATCGCGTTTCTTTTTATCGTAAAGATACAAGCCTAAGCCAAACTTGGCAGCAGCACGACGAAAAGCTTTACTCTCAGCATTTGATGCAGGATCGCCATAGGCTATCTCTAGTATTTCCATCTGGTTAGTCTGCTTGTTCCACTTCTCGCGCTTCAGCATCTCCGACCCCTTAGCACAGCGAGAGATAATGCCATCGCTACTGGGAATAGATAAGCAACCAGTCACGTAAATGCGATCGGAACTAAAAACCGTTTCCTTTATTTCCCATCCCCAGCCAGGGCAATACTTACTCAATACTTCATTGACTCGATACCAAGCTACATAAGGAGCCTTGCTTTTATCTTCAAGATAACTAAGATAATTAGCTGGAAAAGGTCTGGACAATACCGCTTCAATTTGTTTAATTGACCATTCCCCAGGTCTATTAGGGGGAATTATTTTTTCTTGTTGCTGATTCATGCTTCTTCGACCTCCTCAGAATAACAACCCCATTTATTGAAAAAATCGTACAATTGACAAATTTGTTTCTCTATAGAAGACTCATTTGAAAACCTGAAAAAATCATTAGTATTAAGTTTTAAACCTCCTGAGTTTAAAGTGCCAATAACTTTATAAAGACAAAAATCAGAAGTTGAATTTAGAACAAAACGGATAACCCTATTTTGATCGGGCATTTTAAGGCAAATAGTAGGGAAAGAGATAAAAGGAATTTTAATATTATTTATCTCAGAAGAATCCTTAATATAACGTATTTTTACACCTTCTTTAGTAGCAGGGTAAACACTAAATCTTAAGAATTTAAACTCAGGATGAGCTTGATAAAAATTTTCAATAGTTTTCTGAGCTTGTACATTCATCTCCTGTATCTTTGATTCGATTAACTTAGGTTCCGCATTTAATCTATCCTCTGCTATTTTTCTGCGATAGGTTTCAACCCAATCCTTTAAATCTTGTGAGTTTTGTATCTGTTCAATGTTCATATTTTTAATTCTGAGATGTATTAAAAGAATCCATGAGAGTATGATCTAAAAGATAATAAATATCTTGTCCCCAATCGCTCATGCTAATGCCTCCAAATCTCTATTTTCAACAATCCAAACCAAACTAGAAACTAACTCAGGCTTCCGTAAATCCCAACCGTTAATGCGCTGGGGGAATCCTAATTTTGATGCTATTTTACGCAACTTTCGATAACAAATACTCAACAGTTTCTGAGCCTTGTGAAAGGGAATTTGAAACTGAACATGATTAGGCTTTTCTTTAGGCTTGCTCCAAAGTCTAGGCTTTTTAGGAACCTCCCCAATCTCAGGTTGAAATAGCTGTAACTGAATTTCCATATCTTCTGGCATCATAGCTACTAGCTTTGAATAAAAGCCTTCGATAAGTTCCAGATAGGGTCTAGATTTGATAGTGTCTCCATCTTCGTCTACATCATCTTGAGAATTGTAGATAATCAAATTATTGATCCACATTCTAATTAACTTTAGAGCCTCAGAAAATAATTCTGCTTCTTGCCTTATTCCTTTCTGCTTATATTTGTAAATACTCCTAAATAATCGCTTGATCTTATTTAAAGGATTAGTAAAACCATTGATGAAAGGAATATAAAACTGATAAAAAATACCATCAGTTCTATGTAGCCAGCTACGATCATGCTCTGCAAATTTTTGACTTTGCGCGATCGCATCATCTAAGGCTTGGCACAAGTCAGGGAACTCAGCATTTATCTTGTCTTTGAGGGTTATAATTTCTTGCATTGTTTTGATTTACTAGTGGGACATTGGGGCATTTTGTGGGAATGCCCCATTTTTTTTTAATAAAGGTCAGTAGATGTTTCTCTTCCCTTATTGGGATTGTCTAGATATTCAGCTTCAGACTTTTCCGCTAAATAATCTTGATAAAGATCATCGTTTCTGGAATTTTTGTAATCACGAATATGTTTGAGTATCGATTCATCCAAGAAAGAATTGCTTAAAACACATTGATTGTGGTTCATAGCTTCTTCTGGATAATCAGATATTTCCTGAACCATGTCTTTGATGGTCTGATAAACAAAGTCGGTGAAAACTGGAACTACTAGGGAATGATCTAATTTTTCCAGTTCTTGATCGGACAATTCCTCGGTCACTGCCTTGATCAAATAGTCTTTTATGTCTGAAAAATCTAAAGTTATAGAAAAAGTTTTAGTCATTTTGTTTGATCTCCACTAATTAAAAAGGTGTGCCATATAAAAGATAGGAGCGATAGCTATCACACCAAGCCTCCCAATAGACTTTGTAATCAGCATATTTGGGGGCATAGCCATGACCACCATCAAACTGTCCTTGACGTTTTAAGTCAGTGCCATTGCTGCCTACCTTGACATTATTGATTTCAAGATTTAATTTAGCTGGTCGCTCAGGGATAGATTCGATTTGATCCTCCCCTCTATATTTATCGTTTAAGCTATCCCTCAAATCTAAGAGGGAATTAAAATTGTTCATGTTAGTCTGAGAATAAGATTTAAGTGTTGATAGGGGTTGGGGTTTCCAAGCCCTATTTTTTGTGAGCATTTTTGCCTCACAAGAAATATTATAATTGTGTTGACACTTTTGTGTCAATAAGATTATCATGCCTTTAACGTTAAGTTACAATGGCAAGGTGTAAATGATGGATAACTCAAAAAATGACAGTAAGAATCAAACTCACAGAGCTAATGGAAGAAAGAGGAGTAACTCAAATAGATTTAGTTCGAGAATTAAAACTTTCACCAACAACCATAGGAAAACTGTACAGACAGAAAAGTACTCGCCTCGATCTTGAAACCATAGACAAGATTTGTAATTTTTTTGAAGTTCCTATTGATGGATTGTTAGAGGTAGAGAATGAACATAAACACCGAAAAACTAAAAATTAACTTGCTGCCATATACAAGATTGAGCGAGGTAAATAATTTACCTAAAATACCTGGTATATACTTTGCTATCGATGCTATTGGAAATGTTCAATATATTGGTAAAAGCGTCAATATCAATCAAAGATGGACTAATCATCATCGACATAAACAACTTGAACAACTAAACGACATAAAAATTTTCTACTTGGAAATAAAAAAGATATCTTTACTAGAAGTAATAGAAAAAATTTTGATTGAATTATACAAACCCCCCTTAAATAATTCAAAACTTCCCATTAAACAAAAAAATCAAATAAAAGAAAAATTTTATAAAAAATCAGCAACCAAAGAAAAAACCTATAAAAGTCTCAGTTTTGGGAAATGGCTAAAAATTAGAAGAAATTTTTTCGGATTAAACCAAAAAGATTTAGCTGATGAATTAGGCGTAAACCAACAAACGATATCAAATTGGGAAAACGGAATATCAATGCCTAATAAACTGAACCCAGATCAAACGGTAAAACTTTGCGAGACTCTGGAATGCGATATTTATCA
>JAAUYI010062466.1_pt1 | contig 11719 bp, 8 predicted proteins | sample 7278041 | NCBI WGS metagenome assembly JAAUYI01 (sample SAMN14350216, study PRJNA611818) | marine sediment metagenome | isolation source: surface marine sediment (0.6m) | place: French Polynesia: Moorea | collected 2018-08
TGCTACCCCTCCGGGGAAGCAAGCTACAACCCAACAACCGCAACCGATTGCGTTGGGTGGAGGGGCTAGGAAATTTCAACACTTCCAAGACTTTTGTCAGTCAACCAGCCCTTTACCCTTTATTTCTTTTCCAGCTTGTAAGTATAGAACTTGTCAAAAGCACCTACTGTCTCAAATTTGTAACCAGGTATCCAGGGATTAAGTTTAAAATCTGTACGGTAAATGCTCAAGAATAGAAAATCTTGCCTTTGTGTAGTTGCCTTGAGAATTTGCCGCATTTGGGGATTAGCTTCATCCACCAAGCGTTCGCAATTGACCTTAATTAAATTTGCTAATATATTCGGAGTTTGATTACAAACATTCTTTTTGAAATAACCTGTTAATTCTTGGGCTGCATACTCTTCATACTCAGCCTGAGAAGGATTGGTTTTTGCCATAACCGCACCTAATACTACTAGCCCTGTAACTGCCATACATGTAATAATATTTGAGGGTTTCATGTTTCCCAATTTTTTCCCAATTGTAATTGCCTGTAATCTATAGACATCAGGTTAACTGACCCCGTTCCTTGCAAAAAAAAAATTTGGATTTATCCATCCAGATGTGTTATGATAGCCGATGTGATGGCGAGCGTAGCCAAGTGGTTAAGGCAGAGGATTGTGGTTCCTCCATTCGTGGGTTCGAGTCCCATCGTTCGCCCTTTTTAAAGGCTAGAGCTTTACTGAAAAAATAAATTATCCCGTAGGGGCACGGCATCTATAATTCTGGTGTGTATAAAGTAAATTTGCCGACGCCGTGCCCCTTCCCAGGGAATGGAAATTTTTTATTTGCAAGTAGGGGCACGGCATCTATAATTCTGGTGTGTATAAAGTAAATTTGCCGACGCCGTGCCCCTACCCAGGGAATGGAAATTTTTTATTTGCAAGTCCCTAAAGTAAAGAATTTCGCGAAAGTGATCCACGAGAATTAAGCAAATTTGATCTAATTTACTCTCTATCATAGTTTGTTTTTTAATTTACTAATGTTAATAATTAATAAACAATCTTGCAAAAAATACCATTATGGCTTTATACGCAGAGTTACATAGGCATTTGGGAGGCTCGGTTGTACCTCGTATTTTGTGGCGATATTTTGAGCGTCAGGAGTCGGAGTTAATTTCCCAGTTTGCAGACTATCCAGCATTTGAAGAGTTTTATACGCGATCGCGCAATACTTTAGATGAATATTTGGAGTTACACACCTTGGTAGAAAGGGTGCAAACTGTAGAGACTTTACCCTACTTTATCTATCGCTTGTTACGGGGTGCTTATATTTTTGAGAATTTGGCATATTTGGAATTACGTTATACCCCTTATTTACGAACACCGGAACATCTAAGTCAATCAGAACGCATTGACAAGATGGCAGAAATTGTGGAAGTGGTGGGTAAAGCTAGCAAAATACCGGAGTATCCAATTGTTACGAGTCAAATTCTCTGTATGCATTCGCGCCTCCCCTATGATGTAAATAAGGCGATTGTGGATTTAGCTGCCCAAAGCAAGCAGTATGTTTGTGCTATAGATGTAGCAGGGGGAGATAGCAGCTATGGCGAACGTATGGAAGAATGGGTACAACTGTATAATTATGCCCTGTCTTTGGGTCTAAATACCACCGGACACCTATACGAAACCACTGCTGGTTGTTACCCACAATTGTTACCCTATTTGATGCGTATTGGTCATGGCATCCAAATTCCCTTACTATATCCAGAGTTACTCCCTGAATTAGCACGACGTAACCAATGTTTGGAAGTTTGTCCCACAACCTATATTAAAACTGGTACTTTGGAGGATATTCGCCAATTAAAGCAAGTTTTTGACAGTTGTTTTGATGCAGGTGTAGATATCGCTATTTGTACAGATAATGCTGGGTTACATAATGTACGTCTACCGTTTGAATATGAAAATCTTTTAACTTACGATATTATTAGTTTTCAACAGCTACAAGCTTGTCAGGAAGCTGCTTTTCGTCATGCATTTGCATGGTCATACGGTGAACCCCCTGCTTCGCTCCTGAGTAGTTTGCTTAACCCCCAACCTGTGAAAGCTACTGCTATGAGGGATTAGGGTCGTAATTTCAGAGAAACCGGGTTTCTTCTCGACTGGGTACGAAAATTTGGCGTTGCTGATTTCATGTATGAAAATGATTTTGTGTGATTCCAAAACCCTTGTTCCAGACGTTGCAATGCAACGTCTCTACATCCAAATTCATACTTCAATTATGCAACGCCGAAAATTTTATATGTTTTACCCCAACAAACCCGGTTTCTTGACATTTCTACAACTGAATTGATACACAGTCAAACTTCTCCGGTAAACTGGAAATTATGACATCTACCATCCAAGTTTTACCATCAGAAGTCGTACATCTAATCGCAGCGGGAGAGGTAATTGACTCTTTGGCAGCTGTGGTAAGAGAATTAGCAGAAAATTCCCTGGATGCTGGTGCAACGCGGATTGTAGTTTATGTCTGTCCGCAACAGTGGCAGATAAGGGTGGCTGATAATGGTTGGGGAATGAATTTAGATGACCTCCAACAAGCCGCAACTCCCCACAGTACCAGTAAAATTCGTAGCTGTGCAGACCTATGGAAAATTACCAGTTTGGGATTTCGCGGAGAAGCTTTACATAGCTTAACCACCTTGGCAGATGTGGAAATTTTGAGTCGCCAAGCCACAGGGTGGGAAAACGGTTGGCGAGTGGTTTATGGTTATGGTGGAAAGCCAGTAGAAGTAGAAACAGTGGCGATCGCCCCAGGTACAGTGGTAACTGTTTCTCATATCTTCGGTAATTGTACAGCTCGTCGTCAAGGTCTACCCCCAACCACACAACAACTCAAAGCGGTACAAGCAACTATTCACCAAATTGCCCTGTGTCATCCCCATGTTACCTGGCAAGTGTGGCAAAATGAACGTCCTTGGTTTACCATTTCTCCTGCCGCTAACATTAAACAACTGTTACCGCAAATTCTCCATCAAGTGCGATCGCATGATTTGCAAGAGGTAAAACTACCATTAACACAACCCAACTCAAGGTTAAACTTAGTAATTGGTTTACCAGATCGTTGTCATCGTCATCGTCCAGATTGGGTACGGGTAGCGGTAAATGGACGAATGGTGAAGTCACAGGAGTTAGAACAAACTATTCTCAGTGCTTTTCATAGAACCTTACCACGCGATCGCTATCCTCTGTGTTTTCTACATCTGTGTATTTCCCCAGACCAAATTAACTGGAACCGCAATCCCGCCAAAACAGAGATTTATCTGAATGAAATTAGCTATTGGCAGGAACAAGTTCATTTAGCCATCGACAAAGCCCTAGAGATTAATTCTACTCATCTTCCCGAAGCAATTCACACCACCAGGGTAAGTCAATTACTTAAAGCTGCTGAAGAAACTGTTGGTTACAACGTCAATAGCCGAGGAAAGGGGACTCGCAAATCCCTGAAAGCAGTTGGTCAAGTTAATAACACTTATATTGTTGCTGAACATCCGGGTGGTGTGTGGTTAGTGGAACAGCATATTGCTCATGAAAGGGTTTTGTATGAACAGTTGTGCGAACGCTGGCAAATTGTTCCCGTAGAACCCGCAATTATTTTGTATCAATTATCGGAAAATCAAGTATTCCAACTGCAACGCATTGGCTTAGATATAGAACCTTTTGGGGAACAACTGTGGGCTGTACGGAGCGTACCTGTAATGTTAAAGGAACGGGAAGACTGTGCAGAAGCACTTTTAGAACTGAGTCGGGGAGGGGACTTACAAACTGCTCAGGTAGCTGTTGCCTGTCGCAGTGCAATTCGTAACGGTACACCATTAAATATGCAGGAAATGCAGACATTATTAGACCAATGGCAGAATACTCGTAACCCCAGTACCTGTCCCCATGGACGTCCGATTTATTTACCGTTGGAGGAATCTTCCTTAGCCCGGTTTTTCCGACGGAGTTGGGTGATTGGTAAAAGTCATGGGATTTAGTATCATTTTGCCATTAATGCCGATGCCGTGTTGGGGATAATTTGATTTTTTTGATACTCCCTTTAATCTTGATCGATTAGTTTTCCCTGGGAGAGAAAAATAAGCAGACAAGAAGAAACTTTTTATAAGTGCAAATAAGTTAAAATTATGTTTTCGGGCATTTTTTATTTTATTTACCAATATAATGCTGATTTTTGTCAAGTTTTTATCGAAAATAATTCCTATTTATTGACGAAATTACGTTGTTTCAGGCTATAATCAGAAAATTATAATCTAGGCTTAGTGTATCTTTTTTCTGTCAAAAATCGCTGAAAGCCCCTTTTTGTAGTTAACTAATGCTTTAGGACAGGTTTAAAATTACATCGAGATAGGCTTACTTTTCCTGTTTGGGGACTGGCTGGATTAGATGTAAGTTTGACAAATTACAGTGAATGTGATATGAAATTGATTTTTTCTAGAAGATTGATGCAACTGTCAGACAAAATTACGGCATAAGTGACGTTACCATACATAGGCATTATAGAAGAAAGCCTATCACATATCTTGCACCTTCTCAATAAGAGTAAGTAGGGCTACGCCCCACCTACGAAATAATAAGTCGCGCATCTCGGCTCAATGCCCAGTTCATTCAAATGTCATTGATAAGAAAAATACTGCTTGGATTGCATTTTAATGCAAGTAACTTTGGTGTATCTTGCTCAGCTAAATTCTCTATATCAATCTGCATATAACCTAAATCAAAGGCAGTTTTGATATCCCGACCATAGCCTAGTGCCTGATAGAATGCTGTAGCAAAACTGATAGCTGCTTTATCCGAAATTGCTTTAGACATCCCCACAACGCAGTCAATATGTTGAGCAATGGCTTTGGCTTGTTTTTCTGAGTAACAGGCATTCAAAACGATACAGCAAATGTTATCTTTTAGAACCGAAAAGAGTTGGCTTAATGCTCTTACAGAAACGGGATGGCTGTTACCAGAATCGTCCTCTAATATGATTTCGCTGGCTGAACTTCCATGACCGCTAAAATGAACGATATTAGGTTGATGGCGTAGAAGAAGTTCTTGTAAATCAGTAGCACGAACTGCCCAATGCTGCTCTATCTCAAATTTGTCATGGAATTCGGCTTGACGCAAGGCTTTATCAATTGCTCGATTCTCTCGATCTAATCTCAGACGAGTGGTATCTGAAGGATTAGCTGCTAGAAAAAGAATTTTAATCGTTTGATTCTTGTTTTTTGTATTAGACGAGTTAAGAACTATTTGTTTTGTAGTAATCTCTTGGTCAATTTCATTGATTAAGTCCAGAAGTGAATATACAATCCGATTTTTCTCCCGTCTAATCTCTTCATTGCTAAGGATACCCTTGCGTTCATTTCCCTGGATTTGCTTTAAGCTAGCAGCGTGTAAGATAACTTCGTTATGAAAGCGGGATAAATACTGATTGGTAATTTTTATCAGATGTATAATAGCGTTTTGTAAATCGCCCTGGTGGACTAATTTTTTGATGTTTGTTAATTCAATACTCATTGTTCTTTAGGTAAGGATAAGAGTTTGATAAATTCTCCTGTGAGATAATTAATGAGAGGAAAATATGCTAAAAAAGAAGCAATAACCAAAAATGAGGTCAAAAGGATTTGTACATCAAATTTATTAGACAAGGATAATACTTTTGTAAATCGATTCGAGCATAGATGCACAACTGAACTGTAGATAAAAACGACTAAAGTTAATGGTAGTGTTGACAATAAGAATTCTTGACAAAGTGAGTATCTTGATTCTCCCTTGAGGCATTGCTCTAATAAAATCCAACTTAAGATTATAATTAATGTGAATAAACTACAAAAAGAAATCCAAAAATATAATGGAGCAAACGAATCAATAAACTCTTCTTTAGATTGAGAATAACTCCTAAACCAAACAGTTTGAAGCCAAAAAATAAGAAAACAAAAATAGAACATCATACACGAATAGCTTATGTCTGAGTATTCCAAGAAAAATAAGCACAAAGGTAAATAAATTAAGACTAAAGCGTGAGAGGCAAAAAATAATACGCAAAATTTAAACGGTAAATATATAAGATTATAGTTTCTTGCAAGATTAAGATAATAAGGTACTTCAGCGAAACCAAAACCTTTAAATACTATTATTGCAATTGCTCGCCGAATTTTTTCTTGTTTTTCCGAATCAGATAGAGTTTCATATTTAGATAAATAAATAGGTAGAGATAGTAGGTGTTGTGATGCTCTGTCTGCTCTTTGTTTACTATCTTCTTGATTACCTAAACTAATACCTTCGTATTTCTCAATTGTTTGAAAAACTCTTTTATAATTACCTTCTTTGAGCGACATAAAAAAATCGTCATTGGATTCAATAATTTTCTTTATTTCTTCTGATGAATAACTACCTTTTACTGAATTTTCTATAAAGTTACAACCTGAAAAATCAATATATTTTGATATTGATAAACAGTAATTTTTTTCATTGCTTTTGTCTTGCCTTTTTGCTATCCAAAATTCTAGGTATCTCTTTAGAGCTTCCCAAGAATCATTTTTTAAGTTTTCTAAAGCTTCTATTTTTATATATTTTAAGTCTTCCCAGTTTTTAAGACAAAATTCGTCTTCAGGGTATAAAGAACACAAGTAGCTAAAGGCTAATACATCTCTGACTCCTTGTAACATTACTATATCAGCAATTAAATTTTGTTGAGTTATCCCTGATAATGAGAGTTTAGCTCTAATTGTCCAAGGAAAGATTAGTGTAGGTGAAATTAAAATAATTATACAAGCCATGTAACCCATTATTTGCAGATAACCTTTGCTCTTAATTGTATTACCATATTCCCTTGCCACATCATATCTTTGTTTTCCAAGGACATACTTTAGCAGAATTAAATCAACAGCCAAAACTATAATCCCTACTTTCCATAAGTGCTGAATATGGTGTGCCTGAAACGGAAAAATTATAATCAACGAAATAATTAAGGAATCTGCCAGTAGTCCATAATAATAAGCATCATGTATCCTCATTGCCCATAGCCTTGGACGATTAAGCAATAAATACCGATCTATTCTTTGTAGAAACCTAGGTTTGAGAATTGTTGAAATTAGTTGCTTTAACATAATTAAGACTCAAACAATTTACGAGTGGATTGACTAATATCTCTAAAGTATTTCAAAGAAATATTATGCTCTGCAAAAATATTTAGTAACTGAGATGTTGTTACTTCCTTGGGAATATCAATAATAAAATTCAGTCCGGCTTCTTCAATTCTGCTACAGTTGATTGTTTGCAGTAAATTAATTAGTTCTTCCCTCGATAAATTACAAGCTACTTCATAAGAATTTATATTTCTGTTTTTGTCAAAATCTTTAACTGAACCACTGTATATAGCCTGACCATCTTTGAGAAAAACTATATTATCTGCAATGCTTTCCAGTTCATACAGATGTTGTGAACTGATCAAAATTGACATAGGGTTAGCACTAGAATTTGTCAAATTTCTCAAATCTCGTAGGAACACTCCTTGAGTATTGATATCCAAACTTCCCAATGGTTCATCTACAATAATCAATTTGGGCTTCCAAACCAGTGCCTTAGCTAATGCAAATCGCGTCTTGTAACCTCCCGATATTTGGTACCAAGTAGCTTTTCTATACTCATTTAATCTCAAACGGGTGACAATTCTATTGACTGTGTCTTCATTATCTTGTCCAGTAATTCCGTGAATTGATGCTAGAAAATGCAAGTTATCCAATAACAAACCGTTCCAGTATGGTAATTCTTGAGGAATATAAGCGATTTGTTGCTTAATAGAGTACCAATCCGTTTTACCATTCAAAGTCAAATAGGGATATTTTAACTCTCCTGTACTGCTTGCCAAATCTCCAGCAACTATTCTTAAAAGAGTCGTTTTACCTTGACCATTTTCTCCGACAACTGCCGTTATCTCACCAAGTTTCAATCTTAGATCGAGTGAATGTAACCTATATGAAATTGCTTTACTTTTATAGTTTTTAGAAATTCCTGTACCTTCAAATACGATTGAAGTAGGGGGCATTTCTTTGATTAGCTCCCAAATTTCCCTTGCTAACTCATCTCGATATTTTCTCTTATATTCTTCATCAATCTTTCCAGGATACTTCTCGTTAATTTGAGAGTGAGAATGTGTTTGTAAGCTAGATATATTCTCTTCTCTAATTAAATCTATGTTTGCTTCGTTAAACTCATCTACGATAACATCAAGCAGCGTTAAAATTTGCAATCTAAGTCGTGCTATCTTGCTATAGGTAAATTCTGTTAGCCCAAAAAGACGGATCTGCTCGCCTAAAAGAGCAGCTTCGCCAGAAATAGTGACACTTTCTCGCTTCAGTTCTCGTTTAGAAGAAAAATCTACAGCAAAATCTATAAGTTGCTTCGTTGCTTCATCAAGATTACCAGAGGCAACAAGTTGTCTAATTCTAGAGGCTTTTGTTTGAGGATCGGCATCAATCATTCATATCTCACCTCTGCCGAAAGTAATGTTAAAATCTAACTCTATTTCAAAATTTATCAAATTTGAGCGAGATTCTACTTAGAAGAAAAATAACTTATCATTAGACCGCAAAGTTTTTTATAAATTGTGTCACATGGACATTTCAGCAAAAGCTAGGACATCAGTAAAGTACGTTTTAATCAGCATTTCAGCCAATAGTTCTAGCTACTATTAGGCTATCGCTCTTAAACTAATGCTGTTTACCTTTTTATTCACAGTGGCTGAAACCTTTTGGATGAATATGCTCAATTATTACATTGTCGATGTATTTGCAGAACAAAAATATGCAGGTAATCAATTAGCGGTATTTACGAATGCTGCTAACCTGGATGGCGAACAAATGCAGAAAATTGCGAAAGAAATCAATTATTCCGAAACCACATTTATCACTTCACCTCAAGAGAAATCTGGGGGATATGACGTGAGAATCTTTACACCAGGACAAGAAATTCCTTTCGCTGGACATCCAACTTTAGGTACAGCATATATTCTGCAAGAAGCAATTATTCAAAAGTCTGTGGAAAAGATTATTTTAAATTTAGGAGTTGGACAAATACCAGTAACAATTAATTACGCTAACGGTTCCCCAGAATGGTTATGGATGCAGCAAAATCCACCTACATTCCATAGTAAGTTTACAGCGGAACCTATCGCTGAAATTCTACAATTAGATGTGAATGAGATAGATTCTCGCTTCCCAATTCAAGAAGTATCTACTGGTTTACCTTTTATTATTGTTCCTTTAAAAAGTCTTGCTGACATCAAAAAAATCAAACTGAACAAAGATAAATATTTTCAGTTTATTAATGACACTCTCGCTAAATGTATCCTCGTTTTTTGTCCAGAAACTTACTATCAGGAAAATCATCTTAATGTGAGAGTATTTTGTGATTATGTTGGCGTACCAGAAGACCCTGCGACAGGTAGTGCTAATGGTTGTTTAGCAGGTTATTTAGTCGAACATTCCTATTTTGACAGTCAGGAAATCAACTTACGAGTTGAACAAGGATATGAAATTGGGAGACCATCTTTACTGCTACTAAAAGCTGCAAAAAATAATATGTCCATTGATGTCAGAGTGGGAGGAAAAGTAATTATGGTAGCTAAAGGAGAATTTATTTAAAAGAAGAGTTTGTTTAAGCTGAATTAAATCATATCCGGAACCATTATTAACAAGTTGGCGAAATCACCCACCCTGAACTAAAGTTCTGGGCTAATAGACAAAGTCTACTCAAGTAGACTGAAGAAAATCGAGGTCATTTAGTTATCTTTTAGATTACTTCATTAGACATCTGCTGGAAAAGAATGTAGAGACGTTGCAATGCAACGTCACCGAACAACGGTTTTGGACAACGCATATTTAATTTCCACGCCTAGGTCTATTTGTTAGCAAAAAAATTAATTTCCTTGGGGGATATGGATTTTACCTTCAGCTGACACCAATTAGATTTTGCTTTACCCCTACCAACAATCTACCTGTATTAGGATTTTCGTGAATTGGTATCAGCTGGATTAACAGCAATATCCTGTTACTAAATCCACACCACTACAAATGACAAAAAAGCCCAGTTGACTAAACAACTAGGCTTAACACACACACATCACAAAGTCACACTAAATGAGGTTCAAATGCAACTTTTTTCAATCTTATTTCTCTGACAAATTAACCTTTACTACCTTGTTCTTTACTTCCACTGTTTTGGGTAGTGTTAAATTCAAAATACCATCTTTATATTCAGCAGTAACCTTGCTATTTTGAATTTTAGTTTTCAGAGGAATCACACGCTGGAATTTACCATAGTAAAACTCAGAACGTTTACCTTCTTGATGTTCTGATTTGCGTTCCGCTATCACTTTCACTGCGTTTTCTGTCACTTCAATATCCATATCTTTAGCTGACATTCCAGGTAGTTCTAGCTTCAGATGTAATGCATCCTCTGTCTCGGTTAATTCTGCTGCCGGACTTCTAAAGGTTGGTGGTTGTAAATCTTCAAAAATACGGTCAATTTGACGTTGGAGAGTGTTCATTTCAGCCCAAGGATTGTAACGTTCAATAGCCATATATTTCTAACTCCGAGTGTTATCTAATTAGTGATTGAATTTATTATTCCTTTGATTTCTATACTAGTGATGATTAAAAGCTGTGTAAATTCGGTTTTTATCACTTATTTATTGATGAATACCGTCCAACAAAAGAGGGTTAATAAATAGTACGGTAAACTGTAATGTTATTGGTACGGTTTCCCAGAATTACCAAAATAATTGATTCATATAGGAATCCGGTTTGATTTGTGAAATGACTTGTGAAGGTAAGGAACTCTTAACAAGGAACAGGGAACAGAAAGTGTACTGAGATTTTTAAGCGCAAGCGCAGGCTACGCCAACAAAAATCAAATATGAGTCCTATATATGGCAATCCGATTTGAATCCTGAGATTTTCCAGGTTCAGATCCCCGACTTCTGTGAGAAGTCGGGGATCTTGTAGGTATAGTCGCGGTTTAATGAATAACAAAAAATACGATAAAAACCTGCTTACGGAGGTTAAAAACCTTATTTTTTCAATATCTTGCTAAAAATATATGTTTATTGCCAGGAAAATAATTAATACCAAATCAAAAAATGTAGGACTTACGCAACTGGCACATTTTTTCTTGTAGGGTGTGTGACGCTACGAAACGATGTGAACGTAGAAATAAGACTTGCTGCGTCACGCACCAGCTACCAATTGTGACACTATCGTAAGTCCTGAAATGTTTGCTACAAATTCAATCCTAGTAGTTCACCAAGCAAAATTTCCAGGGTTAATTTCAGCAAAGGAAGAGTCCTCTTCTCCCCTTACTTCCCGTATTTCCCCTACTTTAACTAACCCAGCAATTTTGGATTGGTGGAGTACTATTACTTGACCACATAAGTTCTGAGAGGTAGAAGAAAAAACCGCACAGACGCAGCGAAAAGTCCGGTCTTGTCGGTTTCCCGCAAGAGCAACTTTTCAAGAGAGAGAACGCAGAGAAAGAGAAACAGAGGATAAGTCTAGAAGTTGCTTCACCCATCAAAGTTGGTGTGGTGGAGTACTAGTGGTTTGTCCCATAAAATATGATGGGGTTTCCATCACACCCACCTGGGACTATAAGTCCCAGTCTAATAGTCAAAGTCATATAAATATGACTATAAA
>JAAUYI010077122.1_pt1 | contig 11718 bp, 11 predicted proteins | sample 7278041 | NCBI WGS metagenome assembly JAAUYI01 (sample SAMN14350216, study PRJNA611818) | marine sediment metagenome | isolation source: surface marine sediment (0.6m) | place: French Polynesia: Moorea | collected 2018-08
CAATTCGAAATCAAAGTTCCAAAGAATCAATGAGTCACTACGTGTCTGAATAGGTCGACTATCCACCACACGAGTGCCCACACATCTGTCTTCATCAAACTGTTAAAAAGCAGCCTTCAACGCTTGGTGAGGGCTTTGAGATCAACCGGGGCCGGCTGATCGGGAGGCGTATTATACGTGCGCCCGATCGACGCGCAAGCTTTATTGCAAAGAAATTACAGCCGGGTCGGAGAGGGGACTTTCCCCCTGCCTCAGAGGGCACCCATCCCTTGCAGAACTAGGCCCGTTCGAACAGGTGGTACTTCTTTTTGCCCAGGCGGACGAGGAAGAAGCGCCCGTGCAGGGCTTTTCCGGCAGCAAAGACCTCGCCGGGTTCTCCATTGGAACTCAACCCCACTGTTGCTCCGTTCACAAGGACGGCGTCGCGCTGGAGCGCATCCTTAACCTGCTTGCCGGAGTTCGCCAGTCCACAGTCGGAAAGCATCTGTGTCAGTGTCTCTGGCTGCGACGCCGCAGATAGCGTGCTGCTTGGCAGGCCATCCTGCCGAAGCTGCTCAAAGTCTCCTTCCGAAAGCGCATTGGCATCGCCACTGAAGAGGCTGTCACTGATTCGACGCGCTGCCGCGAGACCGTCCTCACCGTGCACCAGACGAGTAACCTCGGCCGCGAGCACGCGCTGCGCCTCGGGTCGACCTTCGCGCTCCCGGTCGGCCTCCTCGATCTCTGCGATTTCCTCCACCGGAAGAAAAGTGAAGTAGCGGAGGAAGCGGTAGACGTCGGCATCGGCGACGGAGAGCCAGAACTGGTAGAAGCTGTAGGGTGATGTGCGGCTCGCGTCCAGCCAGATCGTCCCGGCTTCAGTCTTGCCGAACTTGCCGCCATCTGCCTTTGTGATCAGCGGAGTCGTGAGGCCAAAGCCCTGCCCGGAATGGAGACGGCGTGTCAGATCGATGCCCGCGGTGATGTTGCCCCACTGGTCGGAGCCCCCGAGCTGCAGAGTGCAGTCGTAGCGCTTGTACAGCTCTGAAAAATCGTAGGCCTGCAGAATCATGTAGGAAAACTCGGTATAGCTGATGCCCGAGCCCTCGCGATCAATGCGCTGGCGTACGGACTCCTTCTGCACCATGTTGTTGATGCTGAAGTGCTTCCCGATATCCCGAAGGTAGCTGAGGACGTTCAACTCCCGGGTCCAGTCGAGGTTGTTGACGACCAGGGCAGACCTTTCGCCGGCATCGAAGTCGATAAACTGGGATACCTGCTGGCGCAGCTTTTCGACCCATCCCGCAACAACGTCCGGCGTGTTGAGCTGTCGCTCCTGCGCCTTGAAGCTTGGATCCCCGATAAGGCCAGTGGCCCCACCTACAAGCGCGATGGGTCGATGTCCGGCCAACTGAAAACGCCGGAGCATAAGAAGCGGCACCAGGGAACCGATATGCAGACTATCCGCGGTCGGGTCGAAGCCGCAGTAGAGCGAGCGGACTCCGCCGTCCAGGTGTGCGGGTAACTGCTCTTCCCCTGCGATCTGGAAGATCAGCTCCCGTTCCTTTAGCTCTGTCAGCAGCGCACTGCTCATCGCCCCTACCCTTGTCCTGCGTCCTGAATATGTTCGTCCATTGCTTCAGGAGTGACCGTTTCACCCCTTCCGTTCCCGGACCGCGGCAGCGGACAATACCGAACCAAGCCGGGAAGGCAAGCGTACTTATGCAGGTCTACCGCAACAGACGGGCCGCTGGGTATAATCACGGGCCAGCCAGACAGGCATGTTCATGTTCTCCCACTTCCGCCAACTAGCGCGCCGGCCTAGGGGCGCTACCCGCGTCGACGATCGCCCGCAGATTTCTCACCACCACGTGCTTGCCGTTGTGGGACTTTCTGCATTTGTCGCGGTTATGGCTTCGGTGGTTCCGTCCGGGGATGTAAAGGCTAAGCGATCACCGGCGGAGACCGATATTGAAACTCTCGTTTCCACCAGCACACCGAGCATCGATGCGCCTGAGAGTTTACTGCCGACAACCCTGGAGGAGCCCTCTGCCGCCGAGCTCGAGGCCGCAGCCGGGCTCGACGCTTTGCGCGAGGCCCCGAGCTCGCCATCCTCGCCCTGGGAAGAATTCATTGTCCGCAGCGGCGATAACCTCTCACTACTCTTCAAGCGCGCGGGTTTCAGCACCAGGGACGTTTACCAGATCGTGAACACTGCCCCGCAGGGACGAGGCCTAGAGCGAATGTTCCCGGGCCAGAGCATCGCCTTCATGCGTGACGAAAACGGGGAGCTCGCTGCCGTCCGGCACACCATCGACCAACTCCAATCCGTTCTCTATCGGCGCATGGACGGCGGCTTTTCCTCCGAGCGCACCGTTCTCGAACCCGAGACCCGGGAAAGCTGGGCGAGCGTGCGCATTGATTCCTCGTTATTCCTGGCGGGCAGGGCCGCGGGACTCTCCAGCAACCTGATTCTCGAAGTCGCCAACATTCTCGGCGGCGTGATCGACTTCGTTCTGGACCCTCGTACTGGCGACACACTCGAGTTGCTGTACGAAGAGCTCTACCTCGATGGCGAAAAGTATGCAGACGGCAAAGTCCTCGCCGTGGCCTACACGAACCGTGGCGAACGCTTCGAGGCCTACCGCTACGTCGACAGCGAAGGCGCCACGAGCTACTACAGCGCCGACGGCGTCAGCATGCGCAAGGCGTTCCTGATGGCTCCGGTGGACTTCACGCGCATCAGCTCGAACTTCAATCCACGACGCCTGCACCCGATCTACAAGACGGTCAGGCCACACAACGGCACCGATTACGCGGCGCCGCGCGGCACCCCGGTCTTCGCAGCCGGCGACGGCCGCGTCGTAAAAGCGGGCTACTCCCGGGCAAACGGCAACTACGTTTTCATCCAGCACGGCGAGCGCTACGTCACCAAGTATCTCCACCTCAACAAGCGCAAGGTCAAGCAGGGTCAGCGCGTGGTTCAGAGCCAGGTAATCGGCTCCGTCGGGTCCACCGGAGCGGCGACCGGTCCCCATCTGCACTACGAGTTTCTCGTCGACGGCCGGCACCGCAATCCGCGGACGATCCACAAGAGCCTGCCCAAGGCGAAATCCCTTCCCGCCAGCGAAATGCCGCGCTTCGCCGAGACAATCGGCCACGCGGTAACGCAGCTCGCTGCCCTGCGCGACGACCGTACACTGGCGGCAGGCTCGGAAGCGCAGGCGCCGGCCAGCCCCTAGCACCGAGCCCCCGGCACCATGGCCGTTGACGGCCTCTTCGTCGGCCTGATGTCCGGTACCAGCATGGACGGCATCGACGCCGTACTCCTGGATATTCGCGACGGCTCCCACGAGTTACTGAAAACGCACAGTCAGCCTTACCCGGCAGATCTTCTCCAGAGTCTTCGCAGCGTCGCCGGCGGTCGATCGGACAGCGTAGACGAGGTCGCCCGCCTGGATCGCCGCATCGCCCGATCGTTCGCGGAAGCCACGAATACACTCCTGAGCAAGGCGAACAAGTCCGCAGCGGACATCGCCGCTGTGGGTTCGCACGGACAGACAGTGCGGCATCGCCCGCGAGGAGAGCCCGATGAGCGCTATACCGTGCAACTCGGTGACCCCTCCACGATTGCCGAGGAAACCGGTATCCGGACCGTGGCGGACTTTCGCAGACGCGACCTTGCCGCCGGCGGTGAAGGGGCTCCGCTCGTCCCTGCTTTCCACGCCGCGCTGTTCGGCGTCCCGGGCGAGTTGCGGGCCATCGTCAATATTGGCGGAATCGCGAATGCCACGCTTGTCGATGGGACTAACGTTCGCGGCGGCTTCGACTGCGGTCCCGGCAACACGCTGCTGGACGCCTGGGTCCGCCTGAACCGTGGCGAGGATTACGACGCCGGTGGCGCCTGGTCGGGCGAGCATGCCGTCGACGAAGCGCTGCTTGCCAGGCTCATGGACGACGACTACTTCCATCGCCGCGGACCGCGCAGCACCGGCCCGGAGCTCTTTAACCTCGATTGGCTTCAACAGCAGCTTCGCGGCAACGAAGACGCAGGCGCAGTCCAGGCGACGCTCTGCGAGTTATCAGCGCTGGCGATCGACCAGAGCCTAGGCGATGACGGAGCCCCTCCAGATTCTGTATTCGTCTGCGGTGGCGGCGCGCGGAACATCGACTTGATGCGCCGTCTGAGCCGGCGGCTCGACAGGAGAGGAATCCGCCTGGGCACCACGGATGAGCTGGGCCTGGCGGCCGAGTGGGTAGAGGCCGCCGCATTCGCCTGGCTGGCTCATCGCTGTGTGTCGGGGCTTCCCGGCAACGCGCCCTCAGCTACCGGCGCCGCGGGGCCCCGGATCCTGGGCGGCATCTACCAGGCCTGAAAGCGCCGACGTGCGCGCCGGCGCTTCTATCACGTCGGAATTCGGTCAGGGACGACCGTGCGGTTGGCCTAAGCCACACCCGGCTAGATGGAGAAAGAAGCCCCGCAACCGCAGGTCGTTACGGCGTTCGGGTTGTTGACGATAAACCGCGAACCTTCGAGGCCTTCGCTGTAGTCGACCTCGGATCCCGCGAGATAGGGAAAGCTCATGGGATCGACGATAACCGTAACGCCGTCACGCTCGATACGGGTGTCGTCGTCTTCCGCATCTTCGTCGAAGGAAAAACCATACTGAAAGCCTGAACAGCCGCCGCCGGTGATGAACACGCGCAGCTTGAGATCGTTGTTTTCTTCTTCGCTGATCAACTCGAGAACCTTGTCCACAGCTCGCTGCGACAGGGTAATGGCGTTGGGATCAAATGCTTCGGCAACAGTCATGGCGGTAGGTTTTGGCAGCGGACGTGTGGCCCGGGGTACAAGTAGCAATATGCGGTCGCGCCGGGAAAAACCAAGCGCCGCCGTCAAGTATAGCGGCAGGCACGCTTATCTCAAGGAAGCAGACCGGGGAAATACAGCCCCTCGGTTTCGGCAAATCCGAACATGATGTTCATGCACTGCACGGCCTGACCGGCGGCGCCCTTGACCAGATTATCCTCCACGGCGGTTACCACGGCGGTGTTGCGGTCCTGCGGCCGGTTAACCGCGATCTGACACATATTCGCGCCGCGCACGCTGCGGGTTTGCGGATTGACTCCGCTGGGCAGCACGTCGACGAACGGCTCGTTGGAATAGTAGGACTCGAACAGCGATTGAAGGTCGCTCTCCATCCCCTGTTCCGTGAGCCGGGCGTAGAGCGTGGCGTGGATGCCGCGGACCATGGGAGCGAGGTGCGGCACAAAGGTGACGCTCACCGGCGCCCCCGCGCTGTCTGCGAGTCCCTGCTCGATTTCCGGAAGATGTCTATGGCCATCCACGCCATAGGCTTTGAAACTGTCGGACACCTCGGCAAAGATGTTGGCGAGCTTTCCCTGCCGCCCGGCACCGCTGACCCCCGACGCCGCGTTGGCGATCAGGTTGTCCCTGTCGACCAGCCCATTGCTGAGCAGCGGCATGAATCCAAGCTGGATGGCAGTCGGGTAGCATCCGGGACAGGCAACCAGGTCGGCCGTTGCGATCTCACTGCGATGCCGTTCGGGGAGTCCGTACACCGCCCGATCGAGAAGCTCGGGGCAGTGATGGGATTCGCCATACCATTGCTCCCAGATCCCGGCGTCGCGCAGCCGGAAGTCTGCGGACAGATCGATCACCCGGGCCCCGACCTCCAGCAGCGCAGGCACGCTGCGCATAGCGACGTTATGGGGCGTCGCGAAGAAAACGACATCGCAGACCGCCAGGGCTTCGTTGTCCGGTTCGGAAAATACGAGGTCGACGTGGCCGCGCAGGCTCGGGAACAGGCAGTCCACACGCGTGCCCGCTTCGCCCCGGGATGTAATCAGGCGCAGATCGACGGTCGGGTGCTGCGCCAGAAGGCGCATCAGTTCGACTCCCGTGTATCCCGTCCCACCAACAATAGCCGCGGAAATCATCTACCGCTCCCTGACTGCCTGATCAACGACACTGCCGGAGGGTCGAAACCGCGATCGCACTGGCAGCCCTAGCAAAAGATCGCGAGTATAGCCTCAAAGGTCTGGGTGGACTTGCTACCATGCGGCCTTTTGCCCCGAGGCGGACCGTTGCCCCTAGGCTTTCGCACCTTTCGCCGCTCCCTGTCGCGCTACGACGCCGCCCTCGCCTACGCCGTGCTGGGCATCGTGGCGGGTCTCCTTTCCGGAATAGTCGTCATCGCCTTTGAACACGGCATCGAGCAGGCGGCGCTGCTCTGGGGCGTCGGCGCGAGAGGCGACGGATTCGAAGCCCTGTCCCTGGAGAAGCGGATTCTCCTGCCCATCCTCGGAGCCCTCGTCCTCGGCGTGGGGTTTGCCCTGCTCAAGCAGGAGGACCGGGAAGTCGGGATCGTGCACGTAATCAGCCGGCTGCACGGAAGCTACGGCATGCTGCCCTGGCGCAATGCCGTGGTGCAGTTTTTCGGCGGCGTGCTCGCCCTCGCCACGGGCCAGTCCGGCGGGCGCGAGGGTCCGGGCGTTCACCTTGGGGCGGCGGTCAACAGCCTTGTGGGACAGGTCCTGCAGCTGCCGAACAACAGCCTGCGTATCCTCATTGCCTGCGGTTCGGCCGGCGGCATTGCCGCGGCTTTCAATACGCCTCTGGCCGGTGTGATCTTCGCGATGGAGGTGGTAGTCAGCGAATACAGCGTCGCGGGCTTCATGCCGGTGATGCTGGCTGCCGTGTCCGCCTCCGTACTCAGCGAACAATACGGCGGAGGGTCGGAGATATTTGACCTAGCCGGCATGCAGCTGCAGAGCGTCAATCAACTGCCCGTGATCCTCGCTGTCGGAATCGCCTGCGGAATTGCCGCTGGCCTGTTCATTCGCCTGAGCACGGTCTCCGCGCGGCTCGCGACCTGGCCCATACTCCTGCGCTTTGGCTTTGCCGGTGTATTGGTCGCCGCCCTGGGCGCCGTCATACCCCAGACCCTGGGTGTGGGCTACGACACGCTCGATTCCGTTCTGTTTTCACAGCAGAGTGCGAGCGTGCTCATCAGCATCGCCGGCGCCAAGATTCTCGCCACCGCGATAGCCATAGGCGTCGGCATGCCCATCGGGATCATCGGACCGAATCTACTCCTCGGCGCCTGCGTCGGCGGCTTCGTAGGCACAGTTGTTCTTGCGTTTTTCCCAGGCGCCGCTGTCGATACGCAGCTTTGTGCCACGGTGGGTATGGCCGCCACCATGGGCGCTGTGTTTGCCGCCCCCCTGGCCGCGAGCCTGGCGCTTATCGAGCTCACGCAGAGCACCAGCGTGGCGGTACCGGGGCTGCTGGCAATTATCGTTGCGCACCTGATCAACCTGACGGCTTTCCGCCAGAAGTCCGCTCACCGCAGCGTACTGCGCCAGCTTCAGCGCCAGGTGCCGGACGACGCCTTCAGCCAGCTCCTGCATCGCACCGATGTCAATACCGTGCTCGACGCCAGCGTCGTTGTAATCAGCGATCGGGTGAGTCCGGCCGTGGCCCGCACCTTGGCTGTCCAGGTGCCCAACTGGTGCCTGGTGCACCGCGAAGGCGAGGGCCTGTTCCTGGTACAGGGCAGGGAGCTGGTCGACTGGATCGAGGAACTGACCCAGGCATCCAGCGAACTCGAACTCGATGTCACGGAATCTTCCCTGCGACGCTGGAGCATTCGCGAAGCGCCGGAGCAGGCGACCTTGCACCAGGCTCTCGATATTCTTCGGCGCCACACCGTCGAAGCCGTCTGCATTTACGCCCGCGTGGGCCGCAGCGGCCGCGAGCTGCGCGGCGTTATCACGCGCGACCGCATCGAGCGCTTTACCCTCGACCGTTTCACCTCCTAGGATTACCGCATGCTCTGGATTCGCGCGCTCCACATCATCTTCATGGTTTGCTGGTTTGCCGGGCTCTTCTATCTGCCGAGAATTTTCGTGAACTACGCGGCGAGCGAGCATCCCGATACGCGCCGCCACCTGGCGGAGATGGCGCGGCGACTGTATCGCTTCGTGACCCCCTTCATGTGGCTTACCGCGGCTTTCGGCATCACCCTCATCACGGTGAATCACCAGTACTATCTGAGCGCTACCTGGATGTGGCTGAAGCTTGCCGGGGTAGCCTTCCTGATCGTCTACCACTTTCAATGCGGACGCTACGTTAAGCGAATTAACGCAGACGAAGACCACCACACCCATGTCTTCTACCGCTTCTTCAATGAGGTTCCGGTCCTATTCCTCTTTGCCATCGTCTTTCTGGTAGTCCTCAAGCCATTCTGACAACATTAGGTCAGGCGCGGCTGGTCCTTACGAAGGACGCTACCGTTGTATTTTCTTTGCAGGTAAACACTGAATCATGAGTCGATCCGCGCAGCTTTTCGAACGCGCCACGCAACACATCCCCGGCGGCGTCAACTCCCCGGTCCGGGCCTTCAAGGCCGTCGGCGGCACGCCGATCTTTATCGATCACGCGGACGGCGCCTATATCTTCGACGCCGACGGAAAGCGCTACATCGACTACGTACTGTCCTGGGGCCCCATGATCATGGGCCACAACCATCCCGAGGTTCGGGAAGCCGTGGTCCGACAGGCCGAGAAGGGGTTGAGCTACGGCGCGCCCACCGAGCTCGAGATCGAACTCGCAGACACCATCTGTGACATGGTGCCGAACATGGACCTGATTCGCATGGTCAGTTCCGGCACCGAAGCGACCATGAGCGCCATTCGCCTGGCCCGCGGCTACACCGGGCGCGATCTCATCGTGAAGTTCGAGGGCTGCTACCACGGACACTCGGATTCGCTGCTTATCAAGGCCGGGTCCGGCGCGCTCACGCTGGGCGTGCCCTCGAGCCCCGGGGTGCCGGCGGCCCTCGCCGAGCACACCATGACCCTCACCTACAACGACGCCGAGGGACTGCGCCAGGCCTTCGCCGAGCACGGCGAGCGCATCGCCTGCCTGATCGTGGAACCCGTGACCGGCAACATGAACTGCGTGCTCCCCCAGGCCGATTTCCTCACCGCCATGCGCGAGGTGTGTACGGCGAGTGGCGCTGTGCTGATCCTCGACGAGGTCATGACCGGCTTCCGCTTCGGCACCCACGGGGCCCAGGGCTATCTCGGACTCGAGGCGGACCTGACCTGCCTTGGCAAGGTCGTGGGCGGCGGGATGCCCGTCGGGGCCTTTGGTGGCAAGCGCGAGATCATGCAACAGATCGCACCGCTTGGCCCCGTGTACCAGGCGGGCACGCTTTCAGGAAACCCGATCGCCATGGCGGCGGGCCTGGCGACGATGCGAATCATCTCGCGCGACGGCTTCTACGAACCGCTCTTCCGCCATACGCAGATGATTTGTGAAGGCATGCAGAGCGCCGCCGACAAGGCCGGCGTGCCCTTCACGACCAATCACGCGGGCACCATGTTTGGCGGCTTCTTCACAGACGCCGAGGGCGTGAACAACTACGCCGACGTGATGGCCTGCGATACGGAGGGCTTTGCGCGCTTCTTCCACAAGATGTTGGACGAGGGTGTCTATCTGGCGCCGGCATCCTACGAAGCCGGCTTCATGTCGGCCGCGCACACGGACGAGGATATCGAAGCCAGCGTGGACGCTGCGGCACGGGCCTTCGCCGCGCTCTGAAGGTTGACCTGATACCCAAGGCAGGATTTAAACGAGAGTTCTACGATGAGTTACGTACACAGCCGCGGCCCCTTCCCCGTCACGCGCATGCGCCGCCTGCGCGCCACGGACTTTGCCCGGCGCCTCGTTCGCGAAAGCGCCCTGTCTCCCGACGATCTCATCTACCCGGTATTCGTACTCGAGGGTGAGGGGCAGCGCGAGGCCGTACCCTCCATGCCCGGCGTCGAGCGCCTGAGCGTAGACCTTTTGGTAGAACTCGCCGCCGAAGTAGTGGCCCTTGGCATTCCTGCGCTTGCACTGTTCCCGGTTGTGCCAGCGGAGAAGAAATCCCTGGAGGCCGAGGAAGCCCACAACCCCGACGGCCTCGCCCAGCGCGCCGTGCGTGCTTTAAAGGCGGCCCAACCGGACCTCGGCATCATCACCGATGTCGCCCTCGACCCGTTCACGACACACGGCCAGGACGGAATCATCGACGAACACGGCTACGTCCTGAATGATCGCACCAGCGCCACGCTCGTCGCCCAGGCGCGCAGCCACGCCGAAGCCGGTGCAGACGTGGTCGCACCTTCAGACATGATGGACGGCCGTATCGGTGCCATTCGCGAAGCGCTGGAGGCGGACGGGCACGTTAATACGCTGATCATGTCTTACGCCGCGAAATACGCATCGAGCTACTACGGCCCCTTCCGGGACGCCGTGGGCTCGGCGGGCAACATCAAGGGCGGCAACAAGTTCAGCTACCAGATGGATCCCGCCAACAGCGATGAGGCCCTGCACGAGTGTGCCCTGGACCTCAGCGAGGGCGCCGACATGATCATGGTCAAGCCGGGCATGCCCTACCTGGACATCGCGCGGCGCGTCTCTGAGGAGCTCAAGGTTCCAACCATGGCCTACCAGGTCAGCGGCGAGTACGCGATGCACGTCGCAGCCTTCGAGCGCGGTTGGCTTTCCCGGGAGGTTGTGATGCTCGAATCGCTCCTCGCTTTCAAACGGGCGGGCTGCGCCGCCATCCTGACTTACTTCGCCATCGATGCGGCGCGCGCACTCCAGTAAGAGAACGCACGCCACACGGCGAACGCGAGAGACCGTCGCGCGCAGTTACTGTGTCGCCGCGCTCTGTTGCCTAGCGCTGACCCTCGTAGCTCTCACTCCCAACACCGCCAGCGCGGAATGCGCCTGCCTCTGGCAGGGCGCCTTCGCGGATGTGCAGCAAGAAGCGGACGTGGTGGTGGCCGGCAGCGTTCTGCGCAGCAAGGGGAATTCGCTCGATCTGGCTGTGGAGCGCAACCTGCGCGGCGATGCGTTCTTCGACGAGATCCGCATATGGATGCACGCGAAGGACTACTGCCGCCCGCCCGTGGATGACTTCCCGCCCGGATCGCGCTGGGTAATGGCACTGACGCGGATCCGTGAAGTCCCGGAAGACGGCTTCGATCCGAGCACACCCAATCAAAGCTACGGCCGCGTCGGGGACTACTACCTGCCCAACTGCGGCGGCTACTGGCTTACCTTCAGCGGCGAGGCCGTTACCGGCAACCTGATCGACGCCCCGCGCTGGGCTCGCGATCCCGACATGCAGCCTGTGCTGATCAGTCTGCTGGAGTCATTCCTCGAGGGACGGGCGGATCGCGATGCTTTGCGGGCTGCTACGCAGGAAGATCCTCAGTTGGAGGATCTCATGCTGGATACTCGGGCGTTTCTGCGCGGCGATGTTGAGCTGGACGATCGTCAGCAGTAAGCCAAACCCCGCTTTTCTCAGCTCTTGCGATCCGCATGCGGTGCGGTAGGTGACCGCCTTCCGAGGTTCCAGCGTAACTCCGTGGGTATTTGCCTTCGGAAGACGGTGAGGCAGGTGGCCGTGTCCTTCGAGCTGCTCGCGTAGCTCCAGCAGGGCATGCGCACTGTTCCAGGCACTCGACGGACGCTCGAAGGACACGGCCACCTACCTCCCCTCTCCAGTGCCAATCCCCGGCCTTCGATTATCTCGGAAGTGCCACATCCCGACGCTGGGTGGCAGACCGGGGCCGGTCTGCTTGAGCGTCCGTCGAGCGCGCTGTAAAGAACAGAAGAGCCGATGGAGCTACGCGAGCAGCTCAAGTAGACCGGGG
>JAAUYI010000984.1_pt1 | contig 11716 bp, 10 predicted proteins | sample 7278041 | NCBI WGS metagenome assembly JAAUYI01 (sample SAMN14350216, study PRJNA611818) | marine sediment metagenome | isolation source: surface marine sediment (0.6m) | place: French Polynesia: Moorea | collected 2018-08
CGATGCCATGGCATCGGCCATGGAGGCGGGCGTTAGCGCGGTGGCAAAGAGCAGGGCACCGTAGGCGAGCTTGCCCCAGAGATATCCCCAGATGTTGTCGGTCATCACGGCGTCGGGTTCCGCAAGACGGAACAGCGCGTGCATTTCCTGCAAGCGGGCCGTTGTACTTCCGTCGAGCTCGCCGAGGGCGACCGCGGCGCGATTGCCGTACAGCACGCGTCCGGGTGCGAGCCAGTCGGCGCCGAAGTTAACAAAGCACCCCATGGTCCGCTGTGCACCGATGCGTTCCGCGATGCTCTGCTCGTTCAGCCCGTTCTGCGCCGATACCACAAAGCCATCTGTATCCAGGTGAGGGACTAGCTGGTCGAGGGCGCCCGCTGTGTGATGCGCTTTCACGGCCAGGATCACGCGACGAAATCTGCCCTGGAGGGTCGTCGGGGTTTCGGCCCGGAGACGCTGGCAGAAAGACTCCACCGGACCCTCGATACGCAATCCCGGATCGCGCATGGCGGCGACGTGATCTTCCACCAGATCCACCATGTGAACCGGACAGCCGGCGCGAGCAAAGTAAGCGCCAAGCACTCCCCCGATCGCACCACTGCCCCAGATCAGGACGGAATCGGCGCCGGCGCCGTCGCTCACGCCCAGTCACCCTCCAGCAGCGCGCGGGTTTCCTCGACGGCAACGGCCCAGATTTTCTCCATCACGGCGTCGGGTTTTTCGTAGACGCCACCGAAGTTGCCGTCCCCGATCAGTTCCCGCACACCCTGCGCGTTGCGATCGCGCAGGCGGCTGTAATCGACCATCGGCTTCTGCGCATCGGGCATCTCCCGCCCCGGAAGCCGGGTCCAGGGAAAGTTCTCCATCCACGACGCGTGTGAGGCAACCGGGTCTTCCGCCTGCACCGCTTCCCAGGTTTTCGGCGCCTTCCACCAATCGTGAAAACGGCAGCGAGCGCCCTGCCGCTGATCCATCCATTCGGCGCAGGCCGTTTGCACCGGGCTGTTCCCGCCGTGACCGTTGACGATCAACACCCGCCGGAAGCCGGTCTCGTAGAGGCTGTCGAGGATATTGCGGATCAGCGCCGCATAGGTGGCCAGACTCAGGGACACGGTGCCGGGGAACGCCATGAAATAGGGGGTCATGCCGTAGGGGACCACGGGAAACACCGGGACCCGCAGCGGCTCGGCGGCGTCGCTTGCCATTTTTTCCGCAAGTATCGAATCCACCGACAGGCTGAGGTAGGCATGCTGCTCCGTACTGCCCAGGGGCAAAACGCAGCGGTCGTCTTCTTTCACGCGCTGCTCGATCTCAAACCAGTTGCTCTCGCTGACTCTCACCGACTGTTTCCGTCCTTCTGCCTGGGATATCACGCCGGGCGACTGTACTGGCTGCGCCGATCCAGAGCTATGGTTCTGCTTGGAGAGCGTGCGACACAAACCCGACTGTGCCAGCATAGCGCGCCCGGAATCAGAGCGGCTTCACTCGATCGCGTCGCAGTGATCCAACGCGCGCGACGAAGGCCGGCGCAGGAAGGCGATCGGCCACACAGGCGCTCAAGCAAAAAAGGAAAAGCAGACAGCATGAAAAACATATTGATCACCGGAGGTTCGTCCGGCATCGGGGCCACCTGCGCTCGCATGGCCGTGGAAGCCGGCCACCGGGTAGCGCTTGCGGCGCGCTCCGCCGGAAAACTCGACGCCCTGGTGGAGGAGCTCGGGGCGGAGAATGCCTTCGCCGTGACCTGCGATGTGACCGATCCGGATGCCCAGGCCTCGATGTTCGACGCCGTGATCGAGCGCTTTGGCTCCCTGGACGTCGTGTTCGCCAATGCCGGCCTCGGCGCCACCGCGACCGGTACCGAGCACGGTGAGATCGACAACTTCCGCGAGATGATTCTCGTCAACAACTTCGCCGTGACGATCACCAGCAAGTTCGCTATCCCCTGGCTCAAGAAAAGTAAGGGTCAGCTCATCCTCATCGGCTCCCAGGCCGGCCACGTGGCGCTCTCAGGCTCCGTATACAGCGCGACGAAGTGGTTTATCCGGGGCTATGCGAAGAATCTCTCCAACGAGCTGATCGGCGAGGGCGTACGCGTCACCAGCATCGATCCCGGCATGGTGGAGACGCCATTCTTCAGTTCGCCGCAGCCCCAGGCCCTGCGTCCCGAAGATATCGCGCGGGCGTTTCTCTACGTAGTTGAGCTCCCGGCCCACGCGCGCATCGCGGAAATCGAGATCAATCCAACCGTGGGTGCGCATCACTCCTAGCGCGAGAGCCCGTCACGGAGAACGGTTTCCCCCGGGAGGAAGACTCAGGCGGCGTACACCTGCCTGCCGTCCATCCAGGTCTCGCTGATGGCAATGTCTGAGATTGCCGTGGCCTCGACCTTCCGGGGATCCTGCTCGAGCACGACAAAGTCGGCGAGCTTGCCCGGCTCCAGGCTGCCCAGCTCCTGCTCCGAGTGGCAGGCCCAGGCCGCGTTGCGGGTGACGGAGCGAATTGCCGCCTCAACGCTGACACGCTCCTGCGGGGCGAGAACAGTGTCGGGCTCCTTCCACAGGTCCCGGGCCACGGCGACGCGGATCTTGTGCAGCGTTCCCAGGGGCGATACGGGGGCATCCGTATGCATCACCCAGTTCAGCCCGGCCTGCTCGACGGCGGCGCAGCGATCGAGGAGCTGCACTTTCTCGGGTCCGAACACCTCGTCACGCATCACGTGACCCCAGTAGTGCACGTGGTTGATGAGAAAACTCGGCACCATGCCCAGGGCTTTCATGCGCGCGATCTGTTCGTCGTGAAGAATGGAACAGTGCTCGATGCGACAGCGCAGGGCGGCGACATCGACTCCCGCAGCCGCCGCTGCCTCGGCGGCATCGAGGATACTGTCGATCGCCGCGTCGCCGTTTCCGTGCATTGACAAGGGCCAGCCGCGGCGACCCCGGTCAAGAACCATGGCACGCAGCTCCTCGGGCTCAACGTAATAGAGCCCAAGCGTATCGCGCGTGTAGTAGGGCTCGCGCTGGCGCCCGGTGAATCCCTGGTTCGAGCCATCGGTAACAATCTTCCAGCCAGCAACGCGCATCAGCGCGTTACCACGGCCTGCCTCCACGCCGGCCTCGTCCCAGCCGGGTTGTTCACTGTAGGCGTAGGCGCGGACGCGCGCGTTCATCAGCCCACCGGCGTACATGGCCCGATAGGACTCGAGTTCCTCGGGCCCCGCGAGAGCGCCCGTGGCCTGATCGCAGAGCGTGGTTATTCCCAGCGCAGCGGCCACCGCCCCGACTTCGCGCCCTGCAGAGACGAACTCCGTGGCCATCCGCGCTGCGATCTCCTCGTTGCGCATCAGCACGGGCATGTGGCTGCTCGTGCCGTAGAGCACTCCGTTAGGAGAGCCGTCCTCGTAGCGGCCGAACTCACCGCCGGGTGGGTCGGGCGTATCGCGGGTAATTCCCGCGAGTTCGAGGGAACGGCTGTTGACGTAGGCGACGTGACCGGAAGCGTTGAGCACAAAGGCAGGGCGATCCGGCACCACGGGATCCAGATCCCGCGTGGTCAGGTCGCGGGCCGGGGTCAGGAGAATGGGATCGAACTGGCGGCCCATGACCCAGGCGTCGGGGCCAGCCGCGACAGCCTCCTCGCGGACCTCGGCGAGGGCGGCGAGCGCCTCGTCGAAGGTCGGGTAGCGGAACGGCCCGACGTCCCGGGTGTGGCCGAAGCCCGCCAGCAGGGCGAAGTGCATGTGAGGCTCAATGAATCCGGGCAATACCACCCGCCCGTCGAGGTCGACTACGCGGGCATTAGGCCCCGCGACGACCCTAATGTCCTCCGCCCTACCGACCGCGACGACTTGGTTGCCGCGAATAGCAAGAGCCGAATGCTCGGAGAAGGCCTCGTCGACAGGCAGCACGACGCCGTTTTCAAAGATAGTCGTCGGTAAGGCGAATTCGCCTTCTGTGATCGGCAGCGGCGCTTCCTTTCTGCCGCATCCCACGAGAGACCCGCCGACGGCGGCCCCCATACCAACAAGGAAGGTTCTTCTTCGCCAGGACATCGCGCGGTTCCCTCACGCAGCAGACCCGGGGCCAGTATTGGACGGCGCGCGCAAAAACGCCAGAAGGAAGAACCTCGTGCCCGCAGGTCGGGACGGGACGTCCCGGTGCCGTTGTCTGCCGGGCAAAACACTCACGGCACTACTCTATGCGCCGTTAGCTGCGGATGCCTTCCTGCGCTCTGATGCCAGGCGTTTCGCCATCTTCATCTGACGCCCGGTAGCCGCGGCCACGGAGAGCCCCTCCTCGGCGTTGCCGGTGCGCCCGATCTGCAGGATCTGTTCATAGAACCAGTACATGACTCCGAAGGTGGCGACGACGCGCACCAGCGGCACGCCTTCCAGGAACTTCAGCCAGGACGGAAGCAGGGAAAGCTCGTTCTCGAAGCGGGGCAACTCCTCGAGACCTTCAAGCAGCTGCCGCGGTGCATCGGTCATTACGCACATGGGACGCCCAATGCCTATGACATCCGCGCTGCCGGAGGCCAGGGCTTCCTCCATGGCGTCGCGGCGGCGGAGGCCGCCGGTGACCATCAGCGGGATGTTCAGCTCCTTGCGCATTGCCTGGGCAAAGTCCACGAAATAGGCCTCCCGCGAGCGCGTGGACTCGGCGATGGCCTGTTCTGCCACGGGCTCGATACCGTCCAGTTTTACGAGCTTGGGCTGCTCGTAAGTCCCCCCGGATATCTCGAGGAGATCGACCCCCTCGGCTTCCAGCCACTTGGCGACCTGCAGGCTGTCTGTGAACTCGAAGCCGCCGCGGAGAAAATCGGCGCTGTTGAGCTTCACGGCTACCGGGAAGTCCTCCCCGACCGCCGCTCGAACCGCACGCACCGTTTCAAGCAGCGCCCGCGCCCGATTCTCGAGCACGCCACCCCAGCGATCCGTGCGCAGGTTGCTGCGCGGACTCAGGAACTGGGAAAGCAGGTAGCCGTGCGCGCTGTGAATCTGCACCCCGGTGAACCCTGCATCCTTCAGGACCCGGGCACAGCGCGCAAAACCCTCCACGGCCTCCAGTATCTCTTCCTCGGTCATGGCGACCGGTTCCCCGAACTGACCGCCGGGCAATCCCAGCTTTACCGCCGAGGGCGCCCGGGGATGGGGATTGACCAGCTTCTGGGTCTGGCGGCCGGCATGGCTGATCTGCGCCCAGAAGTGGTTGCCGCCGCGCGTGCCCGCCGCAGCCCACTCGCGCAGCGCCGCACTCATCTCCTCGCCGGGTTCGCGGTCCACGATGACGTTCCCGGGCCGCTCGAGGTGATCCCGGTCGATCTGCACATTCCCCGACAGCAGCAGGCCCGCGCCTCTGTCGCTCCATTCACCGTAGAGGCGGATAAGTTCGGGAGTGGGTATACCGCCCGCCGTGGCAAGACCCTCGGTCATCGCCGCCTTGCAGAGCCGATTGGAAAGCGACTGGCCGCAGGGCAGATCCAGTGTGTCTTCGATCATGCGTTTGTCTCCAGGGCGGTCTAGCGTTCTGTTACTGGGGAGGGAGCCGGGAGAGCCGAGGGAAATCAGAAAGCGAAGATGTCGTCCGGGTCCGGCGCATGGTAGCGTTCGGCGGTGATGGCATCGGCGGTGAGCTCCCGGTTCAGCAGTTGTGCAAGATCGTCACCAATCCGATCGAGGGTCTCCTCAACATCGCCCTCCGCGACGGCGCGGCTCGCCGCGATGCTCCAGGTCGCCAGATTGTGATTCTTGACCAGGCTGATACCACTGTCCTTTGACCATTCCGCGGCGATGTCTCGCCCCAGAACTGAAAGGCGCCTGGCTATCCGCTGCCTCCCCGCCGGATCCTGGGTCGCATCGAGGATGTCGTCTGTGATGTCGCTCCAGCCGCGCGGATAGAGCGCGGTACCCTCGTAAAACTTGCGCACCCAGTACATGTACTCGTGCAGGGCCTGGTGTTCCTGGTTAACCGCATCCCGCTCGTAGCTGCTCACAAAATAGTTGGCGGGAGGCAGATTCTCGGGCCAATTCTTGACGAAATCGCGCTGGAGGCCGGCACAGCCCCCGAGCATCACGCAGAGCAGCAGTGCCGCGAGAGGTATCGGGATTCTTCGGGGGCGTTGAACTCCGATTCGGGGCATGCCTAGCGTCGCTCCCTCTCCTCGTCGAGGTCCGGGCCGAGAATCCGCATGAAAGCCTGGGACTGCGGCTCCACGTCGAGGAGCACGGTGTTGTCCAGTGCCGGGAAGCGCCGCGGGAGGCTCGTTAGCCATTCCTGGTACACGAACATGAAATCGTCCTCGATCTCAGCGCCGATGGTCTCAAGCTCGCCCTCGCCCGGTTCGGCCCCGTCCGTCTCTTGCACCGGGCATTGCAGCCTGAAGCGCTCTTCGACGTACAGCGCGACACGCGCCAGACTGCGCGGTTCTTCGATGGCCTCCCGGCCACCCATGAAGCGGTTCACGGTGATCGCATCCGCCAGGTGCATACGGTGCACGATCTCGAAGCGGTCGCCGGCCCAGGTGATATCGGTCCACACTGCGTGACCGCGATGGGCCAGGCCCGGGGCGGCCAGCAGGAACAGCACCAGGGGCAGGAGCGCCAGCAGGCGCTCGCACCCATTCAATACCCTAGCGACCATCCGCGGCATCGAGCGGCACCGCGCGATCGTCTTCATCGCCGTCTACCTTGCCGCTATCGCGAAGCTCGTGGAGCAGATCGGCCATCAGATTGCGCTTCTTGGTCTTGGCCTTGTATACCGCGAGCCGCGACTCGTGAATCCGCGGCGGGAAGCGGTTGTTGCTGTAGTCCGCATCAGCGGTCTGGTGACGGTCATCCACGCTGATGGAAGCGATGGGCTTGCTCTCGATCAGCCGGTGCGTCACCGCCATGGCGTCGCGTCGCCAGATCTCCGCCGGGAGCTCGAGGTCCCGGGTGCTGCCATCCTCGTAGCTGATGTGCAGCAGCAGCGGCGTGGGGACCCCCCCAAGATTGTCAAAATCCACGAAGTAGAAGATGGAGTCTTCCTCTATAGCCTTCGCGAACACTTCCTGTTCCCAGGGCTCGAGCTTGTCGTAGGCCTTTGCCGCGTCATTGCGATCCTTGTTGGTCACCGTGTAGCGATCGTTGTCGCTGTAGAGATCCTTCAGGTCCTCAAAGCGAGACTCGCGCGGCACGATGCCCGCGGCACGGTTGCGTTCGATATTGATCGGGACCGGGTTATCGCGCGCGTGCTCCTCGCGATCCAGGGGATAGTCGAAGTCCGGATCGTTGCGCTTGAGACGATAGGCGCGCACGTCGGCGATGGCGATGTCGACGTGGTCCGTGGTGTAGAACCAGGCCCGCCAGAACCAGTCGAGATCCACGCCGGAGGCGTCTTCCATGGTGCGGAAGAAGTCCGCCGGTGTGGGGCGCTTGAACTTCCAGCGTTGCGCGTACTCGCGGAATGCGAAGTCGAACAGCTCCCTGCCCATCACCGTCTCGCGCAGCACGGTCAGCGCTGCCGCGGGCTTGCTGTAGGCATTGGGCCCAAGGCGAAGCACGGAGTCGGACTGGGTCATTACCGGAACCTGGTTCGGCGAGGTCATGTACTCGGGAATCATGTCGAGGACGTTGGTCTCCTGCACCAGCGAATCCGAGATGCGGCGGAAGGCGGGAAAGTCCTCCTCCCACTCGAGTTCGGCCACGTACTCGAGGAAGGTGTTCAGACCCTCGTCCATCCAGGTCCACTGGCGCTCGTCGGAGTTCACGGTCATGGGGAAGTAGATGTGCCCCACCTCGTGAATGACCACGCCGATCAGACCGTACTTGATGCGGCGAGAGTAGGCGCGCTGCGCTTCGGCGCGGGACTCCGCGGCCTCGGGATCATCCTCCTTCGCCCTCGGCGGGTCGGGACGGTAGCCGTTGAAGGTGATCATCGGATACTCCATGCCACCGCCCTCCCAGGTATTCACCGACTGTGCGGTCGGATAGGGATAGTCGAAGGAGAAGCGGCTGTAGACGTCCATGGTGTGCGCAACCGCATGGGTGGAATACTTCGACCACACGGGCTCGGCTTCGTTTGGATAGAAGGACATGGCGAGCACGCGGTCATACTTCGCACCAGGCTGCTCGTGAACCATCGCATCCCAGATGAACTTGCTGGAACTCGCCCAGGCGAAATCCCGGACGTTCTCCGCGACGAAGCGCCAGGTGCGTTCGCCGCTCGCCCCGGTCTTCTCGTTTGCCAGCGCTTCTTCCGGCGTCACGATGAACACGGGCTTGTCCGTGCCCGCCGACGCAAGGCGCTGTCGCTGCGCCGGGCTCAGCACCTCGTCGGCATTCTGCAGCGCCCCGGTGGAGGAGATCACGTGGTTATCGGGCACGGTGAGTGACACATCGTAGTCTCCAAACTCCAGCGTGAACTCTCCGCTTCCCAGGAACGCCTTGTTGTGCCAGCCCTCGTAATCGCTGTACACGACAAGGCGCGGGAACCACTGGGCGAGGAAGAAGATCTGCGTGTCGGACTCGTCGAACTGCTCGTAGCCACCACGGCTGCGAACCGTATCGCGCTGCACGATGTTGAAGCCCCAGGTGATATCGAAGGTCACCGCCTCACCCGGCTGGAGCGGCTTCGGCAGGTCGACACGCGCCATGGTGTCTACCACGACAAACGGCAGCGCCTCACCGCTGTCCAGCGTGAAGCTCAGACCCGTGTAGCCCAGCGTATTGGGCGAGACCGCCTGGTGTTCGCGAAGATTCCGGTACGTTACGCGGTCGCTGCTGGTCGTACGGGAGCGCTGGTCCAGGGAGTCGGCGCGGAAGCGGTTCTGATCCAGCTGCATCCACAGGTAGCGCAGCGCATCGGGGGAGTTGTTCTGATAGCTGATGCGGGCCTTGGCGTCGATACGCCGCGCCTCGGCGTCCAGGCGAGCGTCGATGCGGTAGTCGGCGCGCTGCTGCCAGTAGGCATGTCCCGGAGCACCGGAGGCGGTCCGGTAAGCGTTCGGCGTCGGCAGCTCCTGACCGAGCTGTGCGAACGCCTTGGCACCGGAACCGATAGCGTCGGCGGCCTGTGCGGCCGGCAAAAAACAGGCGCAGAAAAAACACGCCGCTCCGATAAGGGAGCAGATTCTACGGATTGACATGGATTCAGTGACTTCTTTGGCGTAAATCGAGCGCGAAGATTACCAGAAGGAGCCAACGGCAGGGATGGCGCCGGGGGCGGTGTCGCGTCGGCGTCCATAACCTCGCACAGACCGTGCGCGCCTCGATTACACTCGGCCTACGCACCGAACGCCAGAGCAAGGAGCAAAGCCATGGATGTCCTCGAAATCGCTGACAAGGAGACGCTCGTCCGCGAGGCCGCCGCCGAACGCCTGCGGTCCATTGCCGATGCCCTGGAACGGCACAACGGCCTGCGCCTGCAGCGCGAGGGCAAGATCATCGACGTAAGAGTCGCAGACGCGGTGGAGTTCGAACTGGAGGTCGAGATCGAGACCGACGGGTCCAGCATCGAGATTGAGATCAGCTGGTAAGCCTGGGACGCGAGACAGTGGCGGCTTCGGGCCAAAGTGTCGTTGTCGGCGCCGGCATCGTTGGTCTGTGTACGGCCCTCTACCTGCAGGAAAAAGGACGGCAGGTTTGCCTCGTAGACCGGGTACCGGCGGGCGAGGGAACGAGCTCGGGGAACGCCGGCATTGTCTCCGTGGGATCCACGCACCCCGAAGCCATGCCCGGCATCTGGAAGGACATCCCCGAGATGGTCCTGGGAAGGCTGGCGCCGGTATCGCTGCGCCCGGCATACCTGCCGAAGTTCCTGCCCTGGTTCGGGCGCTTCATCGCGAGCAGCGCGCAGAGTCGAGCAGAGAGCTCGTCCATCGCTATCCACGGTTTATCGCGCCACGCACTTACCTACCTGGAACCACTGGCGGTCAAAGCCGGAGCCGCAGCGCTGCTTGAGAAACGCGGGCTTTTGTACATCTACGAGGGCGACGGTGAATTCACGCGGGCGAAGCAGAACTGCGCGTTCTACGATCGCCGCGGTGTGGACTATCGCATCATCGAAGGTCGGGACTTGAGCGACGTCGAGCCGGCGCTGCGACGGGATCTGGCTGGGGGCATTCTCATACCCGGGGCCGGACACACCCTGTCGCCGCTGGCATTGTCCAGGGCGCTGTTCGAACTCTTCAAAACGAAGGGCGGGAGCTTTCACCTGGAGGATGTGCAGGGTTTTCAAACGTCCGGCAACCGCGTGAGCGCCGTGCAGGCGTCGCAGCTATTTGGCTGCGACGAGGTTTTCGTGACCGCGGGCTCGTGGTCCCATCTCCTGGCCCGGCAACTGGGAAGCGACGTGCCCTTGGACACGGAACGCGGTTACCACCAGGAGCTACCCGACCCGGGATTGGAGCTGAAGCAGCCGCTCCTTTTTTCACGCCGCGCGTTCTGCGCGACCAGCATGCAGGACGGCCTCCGCCTTGCGGGCACGGTCGAGTTCGCCGGCCTCGACGCCGCGCCGGACTATCGGCGAGCACGCGTGCTGGCAGAGCATGCCCGGGAGCTATTCCCCGGCGTGAACACCGACGGCGGAAAGTCGTGGATGGGTTATCGCCCGAGTCTCCCGGATTCCGTTCCCGTGGTGTCCCGCTCTCCCCACTTCGCCAACGCCTACTTCGGCTTCGGTCACGGCCATCTCGGTCTGACGCTCTCAGCGGTGACCGGGGCCACCCTGGCCGCATTGGCGACCGGTGAAGAAGCGCCGGTCGACACAAGTCTCTACCGCATTGACCGGACCTGCTGAGCGCAGCGTGGCAAGCGGACCCCCGGACTACAAACTTCGCAGCGGCTGGAATGCCCTGCTCCCGCCGCGCGAGCCGCAGCCGTCGCTGGCCGGGAATCGGGAGGCCGATGTCGTGGTCGTGGGCGCCGGCTTCACCGGTCTCGCCTGCGCGCGACGCTGGCATGAGCTCGCGCCCCAGAGCCGCATTGTCGTTATCGACAGCAGCGAAATCGGTGAGGGCAATCCGGGACGCAACTCCGGCTTTCTCCTGGAAATCGCCCTCGCCGACGATGCGGATGCCCAGAGCACGGCGCGCATGGAAGCCTGCAATCGTCTGACGCGCGAGGCCATGCAAGCTATCGTCGCCATAGCAAGGTCGGCGAACGCGACCGTCGATCTGCAGCCCGCGGGCACCTATCGCGCCGCGGCCGGGCCGGCGGGTCTCACGGCGCTGCAGAAGTACGAGACATTCCTGCAAACGGCGGGCCTGCCCCACCGCCGCCTGGATCGCGCCGCTCTCGGCGAGGAGCTGGGTACGGAGTTCTATTGCGCCGGGCTCTATTCCCCCGACTGCTACCTGGGCCAGCCGGCGGCGCTGATCCGCGCCATCGCGGATGATCTGCCTACGCCCATTGTCGTTTTCGAAAACACGCCGGCACTCACGATCCAGAGGAACGCCGGGTCCTGGGAGGTCCAATCACCGGGAGGTGAGCTCCGCTGCGGCAGGCTTGTGCTGGCGAACAATGCCTTCGCCCGGCAGCTTGGCGTTGCCCGTTCGCGGCTCGCCTCGGTATACACCTACGCGGGATTGACCGACGTACTGAGTGACGAACAGCTCGCCAGCCTTGGCAGCGCCCCAAACTGGGGCCTGCTGCCCACGCACAGACTCGGCAGCACACTGCGCCGCACCGCAGACGGACGACTGCTCATCCGTTCGTAATCGTGCAGCGAACGGATGA
>JAAUYI010100151.1_pt1 | contig 11713 bp, 8 predicted proteins | sample 7278041 | NCBI WGS metagenome assembly JAAUYI01 (sample SAMN14350216, study PRJNA611818) | marine sediment metagenome | isolation source: surface marine sediment (0.6m) | place: French Polynesia: Moorea | collected 2018-08
ACAGCTGATTCGCGCCGACACCTTCGAGCTTGCCGATGGCATCCTGGCCTTGATGGGCAAGCTCGATGAATACGCGATGATCAAGTCCGAGTTCCTGCAATGCTGCGTCGAAATCAACACGCCGCCGTGCCTTCGCGGCGACGAAATCGAAGCATCGCTCAGACGGGTACTCGCCATTGTCGAGCGACAGGCTCGCCTGCTCGACGTTCGGCTCGCCGGGGCCGGCACGCACCCGTCCGACCGCAAGCCTGCGATCGTCACGCCAACGAGGCGCTACATCAAGATGGCGCAGTCACACAGCCTCGAGCCCATGCACCCGGTCACGTTCGCAACCCACGTGCACGTCGCCTGTCCCGACGGCGATTCTGCGATTCGTGCGATGCGCCGATTGACACCGTGCCTGCCGGTGATGCTGGCGATCGGGTCGAACTCGCCGTTCTGGCACGGCTATGACACCGGTTACGTGTGTTTTCGGCAGCGGCTGCTGGCTTCGAACCCGACCTACGGCATCCCGCCGTATTTCGAGGACTGGGCGCACTACAACCGCATGCTTGAGGCGGCCATTCGCAGCGGGACCATCAAGGGGTTTCGCGACCTGCACTGGGATATCCGGCCGCACGGGGATCTAGGGACGCTGGAGATGCGGGTGTTTGACGCGCAAAGCAATGCCCGGCGAAATGCACGGCTGGCGGCGCTGGTTCGCGCGCTGGTCGTCATCGCTTGCCGCGACGACGGCGACCACGACCAGTGGCCGCTCAGGCTGCCGCACTGGATTGAGGTTGAGAATCATTTCCGCGCGTCGAAAGGTGGACTCGACGCACATATCATTACGTCGCTGGACGGTGAGACGGTGCCAATTCTGGAAATCGCTTACCAACTGGTTGAACTCGCGCGCCCTGTCGCGGTGCGTTTCGGCGACCAGCTCTTGATTGACGAACTCGAAGCCGGTCTCGAACGGGGTTCGGGTGCGGCCGAGCAACGCCGCGTGTGGCGACGACGGCGTTCAGTCGGCGATATTGCCCGTTTCCTGTGCGAAGAACTGCACGAATCCGATGCGGATGGCAATGATGCGACGCCGCACTTGCGCAAAACTGCGCGTTAGTCAAAGCACGCCACTTGCGAATTTACTTTAACAATGAATGCCAAGGTTTGGTGCTGCTGACATGCCGTACTGCAGCAAAAAAAAATTGCAGACGAAAAGCTTGCAACATTCCGCGTAAAGAGTAGTCTCGAACCTGAGGCGAAAGCCTCGCGCCAGCAAGTTCGCTTGTTGACAACCGCCCTGCTGAAAGAGGTCCGAGCCTCAACAAGTGTCGGGGGCGGTGGACGCAAAGGCAGAGCCTGCGGGGAAGGAGAGAGGCGCAAGCCGATCGACGGAAGCGCAGGGACGGAACGCAGGTACTCGGAACACAGGCGTGACGTTATGCCAGGGTAGCCCGATACCAAGAGCGTATGCGGGCGCCGGATTGGAAAGCCGGCCGAAAGGCAGGTGGACCGGGAAGGAATGCCGGTACGCGACAAAGCAGTACTACCTGAGCGTCCTCTAACGCACTGGAAGCGGCTCCTGGATTACCAGGGGCCGCTTTCTTTTTGCCTGCCGAAACGGCGTATGCCGGTTTCCTGCCCCGCCTAGACATCCCCCAGGTGACCCCATAGACTGCCGTGGCCCGCCCACTGGCCGCGGAGGCCCCGATGCTGCGTAACCTGACGCTTTTGTTCGCTCTGTCGTTGACCGTCGTCGCTTATGCCGATGACGGTGAATCCACGCTGGAACGCATCGCCCGGACCGGGGAACTACGCGTCGGTTTCGTGCCCGACGCGCCGCCACTCTCGTTTTATGACGAGAACGGCATGGCCATCGGCTATTCCATTGACCTGTGTCGCCACATCGCATCGTCGATACGTGATGAGCTCGGTCTCGACAAGGTTGACGTCACTTACACGGCACTCGTATCGATGGAGGATCGCTTGAGTGCGGTTGAAGACGGTGAGGTCGACATCGAGTGCGGTGCAACGACCGTAACGCTGTCACGACGCGAGCGGGTCGATTTCACGTTGATGACTTTCATCACGGGCAGCGCGATCCTGTCGAGCAAGAAGGATCCCATCCTTGCGCTCGAACAGCTGGACAAGCAACGCATTGCCGTCGTTGCCGGCACCACTACCGAAGACGTGCTGCGCGATTTCATCGAAGTCAACGAAACACGCATCAAGCTCCGGCTGATCGAGACCCACGACGAAGGCATGGCGCTGTTGAACGACGGCAAAGTTGATGGTTACGCATCCGATCGCGCAATGCTGATCGGCCAGGTATTCCGCAACGCGAATGCCGATAACGAGTACAACCTGACGCGGTCAACGATGTCGTTCGAGCCCTACGCGATGATGCTTCGCCGCGGCGATACGGAATTCAGGCTGGCGGCGGATCGCGCACTCGCGTCGCTGTACCGAACCGCGCGAATCCGGCGCCTGTACCAGAACTGGTTCGGCCGCTACGGCGAGCCGCTGTCCCCGATCGTCGCAGCCATGTACCAGTTCCAGGCAGTCGGCGAGTAAGCTAGCAGGCTTTGCCGATAGCACCGAGGTCGGCGCCAGCCGGCGCCTGGAAGACGCGCAGACCAAACTCGCCGCACTGTGCCAGTATGTGGTCGAAGATATCGGCCTGGATCCCTTCGTACTCCGCCCACGCGGTCGTGTTGGTGAAGCAGTAGATCTCGATCGGGATACCGTTTTCGCCCGGCTGGCGTTGTCGTACGAGCAGCGTCATTCCCTGGTGCACGCGCGGGTGACTTCTGAGATAGCTTTCGAGGTAAGCCCGGAACGTGCCCAGGTTGGTGAGCTTGCGCAGGTTGACGTTGGCCGTCTCACCGAGATTGGCGTTGTACGTTTCCAACTCGGCCTGCTTGCCGGAAATGTAGTCGGTCAACAGCTTGAACTCGCTGAAACGTTCAGCTTCTTCGTCGAGCAGGAAGCGCACCGAGTTGACGTCGATATTGATCGAACGCTTGATGCGACGGCCGCCGGACTCCGACATGCCGCGCCAGTTACGAAACGATTCGCTGATCAGCTTGTGCGTCGGGATCGTCGTGATCGTCTTGTCCCAGTTCTGCACCTTGACGGTGTGCAGGGCCACGTCAATCACATCGCCGTCAGCCTTGTACTGCGACATCTCGATCCAGTCGCCGACACGGATCATGTCCATGCTCGACAACTGGATACTGGCAACGAGCGACAGGATCGTGTCGCGAAAGACCAGCAGTAGCACCGCGGTCATCGCGCCGAAACCGGTCAGCAGTACTACCGGAGACTTCGAGATCAGGATCGAGATGATGACCACGCCGCCGAGTATGTAAACGACGATGTTGGCAACCTGGATGAAGCCCTTGATCGGGCGATCGCGCGAAACCGGGTAAGTGCTGTAGATCGCGTTGGCCGACGTCAGCAACGCACTGATCGACAGCACGACGGCCAGCGCGACCCAGGCGAGAGAAACGTTCTGCACGACTTCGGTGAATGTCGCGCCGAATCCTGTGACAAACGGTGCACCAAAATAGACGACCAGTGCCGGCGCGGCCTGGGCAATGCGGCCGAACACGTTGTGCTCGAAAATGATGTCGTCCCACTGGCTGGCTGACCGTTCCGCAGCCGTCCGTGCAAGCCGTATGAACGTCCGCTTGACGACGACGTCGGCAAAGATGGCGACGATAACGAGTAACAGCAGCCAGATGCCGTCCTGTACGAGCACGGGCAGTGTGGCCAGTGAGGCATTCAGCTGGTTCAGGATGTCGTTCACGTTGTCGGGGCCAGTCGCGTCAGTAGTATTCGAGTTTTGTCGCCTTGCCGCTGAAGATGCGATAGGCGAAGACCGAGTATGCAATGATAACGGGAAGTACGATGACGGCGCCGACGAATATGATCATCAGCGATTCCGGCGCGCTCGCCGCATCCCAGATCGTCATTTGGTCGAGGACGAGGTAGGGAAACAGGCTATAAGCGAGGCCGTGGAACGCGAGCAGGAAGATGCCGACGGTCGTACCGAACGGCACCCAGTCGCCGTAGTCATTGTCCTGTGCGAGCCGCACCGGCAGACGCGTCAGCGAACGCCACGCGATGAAAAACAGCGCAGCGGTCACGGCCGGCATCGGCCAAAGCATGATCATGTTCTCGAAGCCGAACCATTTCTCGAAGATGCGTGCGCTGACCAGCGGGGTGGCCAGCGAGACGGCGAGGATGCCGACACCCAGCAGGAAGATCGAGCGTTTCGCCCAGCTCACGGCTTTGAGCTGCAGCGCTCCGCTTGTCTTGATGACCAGCCAGCCAGCGCCCAGCAGTGCATAGCCCGAGGAGAGACAGATGCCGATGAACAGCGCAAACAGCTGGCTCAGTCCGTCAGCAGCGAAACCGGTAACGACCCGTCCGAGCATGTAGCCCTGCGCCAGCGAGGCCAGCAGCGAACCGGCAAAAAAAGCGCGGTTCCAGGCGGTCTTGTGCTCGTCGCGGGCCTTGACGCGAAAGTCGAACGCAACGCCGCGCAGCGTGAGGCCGACGAGCATCACGGCGACGGGCAGGTACAGGTTGCCGAGGATGACGCCGTGCGCGGCCGGAAACGCAACCAGCAGTATGCCGATGCCGAGGATCAGCCAGGTTTCGTTGGCATCCCAGAACGGCCCGATCGACGCGATCATGATGTCCTTGTCGGCATCGCCGGCCAGCGGCAGCAGGATGCCTACGCCAAGGTCATAACCGTCGAGGATGACATAGGCCAGGATCGCAAGCCCCATGATCACCATGAAGGCGAGCGGCAGCCAGCCGGCAGGCTGCGTCAGGTCCGGTATCACGTCAGGCATGGCCCGGCTCTGCGCGCGGTACAGGCATGACCGGCGGGCCGAGGGCAGCCGGTTCCGATCGCTTGGTTTCGGCGAGTCCGGCCTGTCGCGCCAGGTAGAAGACCACGGAAACGTAGGACGCGATCAGGACCGTGTACATGACCATGTAGATGACAAACGTCGTACCGATGTTCAACGCGGGCACCGTGGTTACGGCGTCGGCGGTGCGCAGTACGCCGTTTACGAGGAACGGCTGGCGGCCGATCTCCGTCGTGTACCAGCCGCTCAGCACGCCGACCCAGCCGGCGAAGGTCATCCAGGTAAAGGCTTTGGCCTGCCAGTCGAGCAGCGCACCGCGCCGCTTGAGCGCCACGACGCCCAGCCATGACAGCACCAGCATCGCGATGCCGGTGGCGACCATGACGCGGAAGGACCAGAACACCATCGCGACCGGCGGGTGTGCGTCCGGGAACGCATCGATGCCCTTGACCTCACCGTTGAGGTCGTGGGTCAGGATCAACGATGCGAGTTTCGGTATTTCCACCGCGAAGCGATTGCTCCGGGTGTCTTCGTCCGGGATGCCGAACAACACGAGCGGCGCGCCCTCGGTGGTCTCCCACAGGCCTTCCATCGCCGCAACCTTGGCCGGCTGGTGCTCGAGCGTGTTGAGGCCGTGCAGGTCGCCAATGACGATCTGTACGGGTGTCAGTACGGCAGCCATGTAGATGCCGACTTTCAGCGCCGCGGACACGGCCGGTGTACGGTCACCCCGAAGCCAGCGGTAGGCAGACAGGCCGGCGATCAGGAACGCCACGGTCAGGAAGGATGCGATCGTCGTATGTGCCAGGCGATAGGGGAATGACGGGTTGAAGACGATCGCCATCCAGTCGGTCGCATGCGCAACGCCGTCGCGCATCTCGAAGCCGGCTGGTGTGTGCATCCAGGAGTTGAGCGCAAGGATCCAGAAAGCCGACAGGGTGGTGCCAACGGCAACCAGCGCCGTTGCCAGCGTATGCACGCGGTTGCTGACCCGGTTGAAGCCAAACAGCATGATGCCCAGGAAAGTTGCTTCGAGGAAAAAGGCGGTCAGTACTTCGTATGCCAATAGCGGTCCTGCAATATTGCCGACCGTCTCCATGAAGCCGGGCCAGTTGGTACCGAACTGGAAGCTCATCGTGATGCCGCTGACAACGCCCAGCGCGAAGGTCAGCGCGAACACTTTCACCCACAGGCGATAGGCGTTCATCCACTTCTCGTCACGCGTGCGGTTGTAGCGCAGTTTGAAGAACAACAGCACCCAGCCCAACGCGATGGTGATCATCGGGAACAGGATGTGGAAGCTGATGTTCGCTGCAAACTGCAGGCGGGAGAGTAGCAGCGGGTCCAGTGCTGACATTGGGCAGGTCCTTTAATGTAAACGCTAGTCGTCGCGTTGCGCCTTCCTGCGCGACGGAATGAATTTTTTGATGCCGCTGCCGAGCTTCATGAGCTTGACGACAGTGTCCTGGTCGAGTTGCTGCAACTCGTCAAACCAGCTGGTCACCAGTTCGATCAGCGTCAGCATCTCCTGCATACGCTGCTCGGCGTACTGGTCGGCCGGGTCTGCGCTGGCATCCAGCAGCGCCGTTCGCAGCATGCTCAAGGTCGGGTCCATCTCGCGCTTGCGGCGCTCTTCGACCAGGATCTGAAGAATTTCCCAGACGTCGTCCGGCGCCGTGAAGTACTCGCGGCGGTCCCCCGGGCGATGCTGCGGTCGTACCAGCCGCCACGACTGCAGCTCTTTCAGCCCCATACTGACGTTGGAGCGGGACATCCCGAGCGCTTCGGTGATCTGCTCGGCGTTCAGGGCCTCTTCGTTGACGAACAGGAGGGCGTAGATCTGGCCGACCGTGCGGGTGATCCCCCAGCGGCTGCCCATTTCGCCGAAGTGCAGGATAAAAGCCTGTTGATACGGGGTGACGTTCATTGTGTTGTTCGGGGGTTTCTTTGGATTTCAGTAATTGCTGAAATTATAAGAACATTTAGACTGAGTTCAAGTCTCATTTGCGAATCCGACGTCCTGTCGCAAGTCAGCGACATATAAGCGGTTTTTCCGCCTGACCGGAACTGCGTCACTGTCTGGAGGCGACGGGCAGGGCTACACTGCAGGCGCAGCACGGGAGATCGTCATGAAAAATTTGCTTGGGATACTGCTGCTCACCCTGGTCGCCACGGCGTCGGCGGACGTTGTCGTGCCGAGCGACGAGGTGGAGTCTTTCGTCAATATTCGCAGCGCGCCGGACGGTGGCGCCGATGTTATCAGCCGGCTGCAGCACGGCATTCCGCGCGCGCACGTCGGCACCGCTGACGGCTGGCACGAAGTCGAACTCGACGATGGCTCGACCGGCTTCGTCAGCGCGGACTGGTCGCGCGTAATCGCCGGCGACGCAGTCGAACCGGAGTCCGTCGAAGCCGTGGAAGAGGCGCCGGTCGCCGTCGAGGAACCGGAGGCGCCAGCCATCGCCGAGGAAGGCGACGAAGCACTGGTCGCTGCCGGTGATACCGCGGTCGACGACGCAATGGCATCCACCGCCGTCGAACAGGAGGCCACCGAGCCGGAAGCCGAGCCGGTCGCTGAGCCGGTGGTCGAGGAACCCGCTGCCGAAGCCGGGGAAGGGCCTGCAGAAGCGGCGCCACCGCCGCCCGCCGGCGAACCGGTCGTCGGGGTGCCCGGTCCCGCCGGCCCGCCGGGGCCCCCTGGACCGCCCGGTGAGGCAAGCATCAAGGGCGGTGAGAATTTCCTCGTTCGTTTCAAGGACCAGACAACCGGCGTGTCGTCGCAGGTGTGGGACGATGGCAACTTCGTCGGCATCGGCACGAAGGAACCGAAGCAGCGCCTCGAGGTCAACGGCAGCATCCAGATTCACGAGCAAAACAGCAGCGTCGCCGGAATTATGATCACGCAGTCGTCAGGCGACACGGGCTACATACTGCACAACCGCGCCAGCACGCTGACGATCGGTGCGGGTTCAGTCGATCGAATGACCATCGATCGAAACGGCAACGTCGGGTTCGGTGTGCCGCGCCCGTCGCACCCGATCGAACTGGCCAACGGGGCCCACGTTACCGCGGGCGGCGTCTGGACGAACAGCTCATCGCGTGCACGCAAGGAAAACATCCGCGACGTGACCGTCGAGGAAGCGCTCAAGGCGCTGGCGGCGCTCGAGCCCGTGCACTTCAACTATCGGAACGACAGCGAAGCCTATCTCGGCTTCATCGCCGAAGACGTGCCGGACCTGGTTGCCATGCAGGATCGTTCGACGCTGAGTTCGATGGACGTCGTTGCGTTGCTGACCCGCGTCATCCAGGAGCAGCAGCGTCGAATCGACAAGCTGGAGGCCGCGCTCGCCGTCGAGCGCGAATGAGCCTTAGCGGTGTCCGACCAGGACCTCGCGTTCGCGGTAGCGCGAGCTCGAGGCATAGCGGCTGTAATACACGGACGACCAGCGGCCATTGGTCATCAGCGTGTCGTGGCTGTGTACGCTACGCCGCTGGCTGTCGCGCTGCGTATCCGCCTGACGCCGCAGGTTGAAGCTGCGGAAGACCGACGCGGCGATGTCGGCCGCGATGGTGGCGTCCTCGCTGTAACGGACAGGACTTGCTGCGGCAGGATCACTGAAGCGGCCACCGCCGGACCACAACAAAGCGCGCGGTGACTCGCCCCACGGGTCGGCCACGATCGCGGACGAGAAGTGCCGCCCGAAACGGCCGATCGGGCTCTTGACCACGAACTGGCTTGCTTCGGCCGAGGTGCTCGACGCGAGCATCAGTACGTTGACTGACGGCGACGTTGCCCCGTTGACATAGCCCTGTCGCGGCACGACGCCGTAGACGAGCTTGTGCGGATCGATGTCGCGCAAGGCTCGAGCTACCGCCGGCAGCATCGGCGCATCGGTGTACAGGAATACACAGGATTCGGCGCGTTCGATCAGGTCGACGAGCACAACGGCGATCTCGGTCTCGCTGAGCGCCTGCGGCGCCACGTCGCCAGCTGCAAGGACCTCGTATTCGGTCTGGGCAAGCAGCGCCACGTTGCTGGCCGAGCGGGTCCCGTGGTTGCTGCCGAAAGCACGTCGTTCCGCAAGTTCGATGCGGGTCGGCGCGACCACATCGACTTCGATCGGCGCCTCGAAATGCATCAGTTTCGGCGTGCCGCGAACCGGCACGACGGAGTAGCGGTAGCGGTAACCGACTTCGATCGATGGATCACACCACGAAAAGCGCTGCAGCGGCTCGGTCCGGGTCGAGTGTACGCCCGCATGACTTTCGCGCGTGTGGAAGCGGCGCGGCTGGGTGACCCATTCCTGTTCACCGCCGGCACCGTTGGCGAGGTTTTCGCGTTCGCGCTGCACCCCGAAGCCCAGCAGGTCGCTGCGGTCGACGTGGTCGCCAACATTCCAGCCGAGCACCACCGTGTCCTGGCCGACGAGCGCGGTCAGTTCGTAGTCGAGTCCGGATTCGCGCACGACCGGCTCGTGATTCGGGTTGTTCTGCATGACGGAACTCATCGTGGATTCAGGCCAACGAGGTGGGCAAGGTCCTTGAAAAAGATGCGGATATGGGCGGCCGGCTTGGCGCGCACGAGGCGCTTGTTCATGTACGCGTCCCAGGTCAGGCGTTGCACGTCGGGATCGCGGCAGATCTTGACGAATTTCTCGCGGCGCTTGTCGCTGGTGTACCAAAAGCGCTGCATGATACCGAGCACGAGAAAGACTGTCCCATGCAATTTCATGAACCGCCGGCGTGCCTGCCTGAGCGCTCGACCGTCGCCGGTCTCGAGACAGTCTGCGACTGCTCCCGCGGCGAAACGGCCACAGCTCATCGCGTAATAGATGCCTTCGCCCGACGACGGTGCAACGGCACCGGCGGCGTCGCCAATGACGATGACGTCACGGCGGTTGTCCCAACGCTTGAGTGGTTTCAGCGGCAGAGGCGCGCCCTCGCGTCGCACGATCCGGTTGTGCGACAGGCCGGCTTCGTCGCGCAGGCGTTTGACCGCATTACGCATCGAAAAGCCCTTGACGGCGCTGCCCGTGCCGATGCTGGTGCGCTCGCCGTGCGGGAAGATCCAGCCGTAAAAGTCCGGCGAAATGCGCCCCTGGTAATAAACGTCGCAGCGGCGCGCATCGAAGTCTGCATTGCTGTTCGGGTCCGGCGACTCGACGATCTCGTGATAGGCGAATACATGTTTCATGCGTTCGGCGCCGGGAATACACTGCTGGCGCACTTTCGACGCCGCCCCGTCCGCACCGATGACAATGCGTGTCGCAACCGTCACCTGCTCGCCGCTGTCCTTGTCGCGGTAAACGACGGCCGGTGCGTCATTCGCGTCGCGCTGTACTTCGACGAAGTTGCCGGTTCGTCGATCGGCGCCGGCTTCGACGGCGCGATTGCGCAACCATTCGTCGAAGTGCTCACGGTCGACCATGCCGACGAACCCGCCGATCGACATGTCGACGCGCTCATTGGCCGGCGACACCATGCGCGCCGAGGAGACCTGTGCTTCGAGCAGCGACTCCGGGATCTCGAATTCCTGCAACAGCTTCGGTGGCACGGCGCCGCCGCAGGGTTTGATGCGGCCGTCGCGGTCCAGCAGCAGTACGCGATAGCCCTGCCGGGCAAGGTCGGTGGCCGCGGTGGCACCGGCGGGGCCGCCGCCAACGACGACGGCATCGTATCGATCGGTTTGTCCTGGCATGTGATTCAGGCTGAGCCTGCCTCCGTCATCAGGTTTATTGTTTTTTCGGTCTGCCGCAGTCGCCGTTTGTCCGTCAGCCGCGCAGCCAGCAGTGCGGCGAACGCGAACATCAACGCCTGCAGCAGGAAGACCAGGCCGTAGGCGAACACGACGGAGCCGGTGAAGAAACGGGTGACGTCGACGGCGAACGTGCCGATGATGCCGCCGGTACCGAACGCGATGGCCTGGGCGGCGCCCCAGACGCCCATACGCATGCCGTCACGCTGGCGCGCACCTTTCGAGACCAGGCTCATCATCGATCCGATCGCGGCAACGGCAAACATGCCGTTGGCGAGGCCCAGCGCGAGTACGGTGGTATGAAGCGGCCACGCCGGGCCGACCAGTCCGGCAACCGCCAGCGACGCCAGCATGACGGCGGACAACAGGCAGCCGGCAATCATCGACAGGCGCAACATGTTCGGCAGGCCACGAAAGCGGCGTGAGCCCAGGAATGCCACCAGCAACATGCCCGCGAGCACACCGGCATGCTGGGTACCGCCCAGCTGGGTCGATTCTCCGGGCGTCAATCCGAACACGGCACCGGCAAACGGCTCGAGCACGAGGTCCTGCGCGCTATAGGCGAGCATGGAAATCATGACGAAGAAGGCAAACTGGCGCGTGTGGCGTTCCGCCAGTACGGTGCCGAGTGCCTGCATGAACGGCATGTCATCACGCTGCTCGTTGACGGACACCTGGACCGGTCGACGGTATCGCTCTTCAAGGCCCCACACCGCGACGATCGTCACGACGATGGCGATCAACGCGACGGTGCCGCAGATCAAGATGAGCCGCAGGTAAGAGAACGGGTCGAGTACGGCGCCGACGAGGCCGGCCGTGATCGCAAAGCCGGCGATCATCATGATCCAGGTGATCGACGCTGCGGCAGCGCGGCGCTCCGGTGCCACGGTCGTGGCCAGCAAAACCAGCAGGCAGGTGCCGCTCGCGCCGACTCCGGCACCGATCAGCAGGAAGGCAAGCACGGCCAGGGCGATACCGGCTATCGTCGAAACAGCCATCCAGGCGGTTGCGACGGCGGCGAGCAGACCGCCCAGTCCCAGTGCGGCCATGCCGCCGATAATCCAGGGTGTGCGGCGGCCACCGAGGTCGGAGC
>JAAUYI010092563.1_pt1 | contig 11709 bp, 10 predicted proteins | sample 7278041 | NCBI WGS metagenome assembly JAAUYI01 (sample SAMN14350216, study PRJNA611818) | marine sediment metagenome | isolation source: surface marine sediment (0.6m) | place: French Polynesia: Moorea | collected 2018-08
CTTGAACGAGGTGGTCCACACTCACTCGTTACGCCCATTTGACCGCTTTTAAGGACCTTTTCCAGTTTGCTATCAGTATGCAATTCCACTATTAAAAATCCTCCAGTTTAAATGACCTTGGCCCACCAGCTCTGTCTTTCGACCAATCTTTTATAGGTGTTACCTTCTCGTAATCATCTAATTTACCGAGTGCTTCAAGGCGATCTACGACAAGCTGCCAGGCACAGTCGATATCCTTGGATATTTCACACTTTCCATCGGCTGAACCGCCACAGGGCCCATTAAACAATCTTTTACAGCATCTGCTCACCGGACATACGCCTCCGGTGATGCCAAGTACGCAATCGCCGCATGCCTGACATTTTTCTGTGTACACTCCTTTTTCCAGAACATCGCCAAGGAAGGTGGTGTTCAGGGCAGGATATACCGGTGTTTTTTCATATTTCATGGCCACATACTGGACACCGATACCGCAGGCGAGACTTAAGACAGCTTCTGACTTTTCGAGTAATTCCTGAGCCGATTCAAAAAACTCATGCTCGCATTGTCTTTCAATGCCGCTGTCGACAATTTCGATGTCAATCTCATCCTGAGTTGCTCGCATCCTCAGCAACGAAGCCAGTATTTCCGCCTCTTTGTTTCCACCTTGATGGCAAACAGCAACACAGGTATTACACCCGAAAACGGTTAACTGCTTATGCTCTTTCACCATGTCCCATATTTCTTCAAATGGTTTTTGTTCACCTACGATCATTCTATTATACTCCTTATTGCAATATGGGCTGCTCGACTAGCCAGTGTATATTTTCGTTGTTAAATGTAGCTACTGCCCATTTTACTTAGCAGGCTCACTCTCCATCTGTTTCTTTGCTGATTTTTTCTGCAAGGCAACATGGATTGGAGATGGGCCTAGCTCTGATATCTTCTCGGTAAACTCAGTGCATATCTCTGCCCAGCGCGGTCCCATGGCAGCTGAGAGATTATAGAACTGTAAGCGCTCACTATCCACACCAACAGTTTCTAGCAATTGATGCACTTTGGTCACTCGCTTCTTGGCATTAAGATTTCCTTCCAGGAAATGGCATTGACCCTCAAGTCAGCCGGCAACAAAAACACCATCAACTCCTCGTTCAAAGGCACGCAGTAAATAGGACTGGTCCAGCTTTCCGGTACAGGGAAGTCTGACGACCTTCACATTGAACGGATAGGTAAGGCGCATTACCCCTGCCAGATCTGCTGCAGCGAAGGCACAGTAATGGCATGCAAAAGCAATAATGTTTGCCTGCCAGCCTTCCGGAATCTCGCTTGGCTTTTCAGGGCTTTTACGTTCTTCTGTTTTTCCTTCTTCAGCACTCATATTGGTATTGCCTCATGTAATGGAGAATCAAATATCATCGGTTGCAGCATCGATCATCGCTCTTATCTGATCGTCCCGGAAATAGTTGACCTGAAATGCTTTTGCAGGGCAAACTCCGGCACAGATACCACATCCGGTACATTTGATTTCGTTATGGCTAACCCTGCCATCTTCATCAATAAAAGGTGAACCAAAAGGACAGGCTCGAAAACAGGCCAGACACGACATGCAGATATCTCGGTTATGCTTGGAGATGACACCTGAAACACTCAATTTTTCATGAGAAAGCAGGGTCCCGGCCCTACCGGCAGCAGCCAGCGATTGGCTTATTGTTTCTTCTATGTTTTTGGGTGCATGAGCCAAACCTGCCAGAAAATATCCTTCGCTGGGAAAATCAACCGGCCGCAACTTGACGTGGGCTTCAAGAAAGAAGCCATCGGTGTTGCAGGTAAGTTTATATTTTTTAGCGATATTTTCAGTTTCCGGATGAGGCCGCAATCCTGTCGAGAGCACAACATAGTCGGCTTCAATCTGCATTTCCTTATTGAGGATGTTGCTTTCGAAATTTACGTTTACTTTGTCTCCTTCAGGATTGACAACAGGCTTATTCTCAGGCGTGAACAAGAAGAACAAGACACCAAGATCACGAGCTTTTTTGTAATATTTCTCTTTGAGACCGTAGGCCCGCATATCTCTGTAAAGGATGACTACCTGGGTATCGGGTGAGTTTTCCTTTATCAAGATCGCGTTCTTTAAAGCATCCTGACAACATACTCTGGAACAATAATTGTGAGGCTCTTCACGGGAACCAACACATTGAATCATCACGATGGTTTCGTTCGCTGAAGGTGTTCTCTCGGCAAGTATATCCTCCAGCTGCCTCTGGGTGATGATTTTCTCAGAATTCTCGAAGCTATATTCAGTCGGTGCATACTCGATGCCACCACTGGCTATGAGAATTGCTCCATGCTCCAGAACTTGACCATTGTCGAGTTTTGTGTTGAAATTACCGACAAATCCATCTGATTCCGCAACCGTAGTCCCTGTATAGACATTGATTAACGTATTTTCGTTGACCTTATCAATGGTCTCCTGAAGATGCTTCTGCACATCATCACCTTCAAGATTAGTTCGAACGGAACGCAGTAAACCGCCTAGTTCCTGCTCTTTTTCAACTATAAAAACACCGTATCCCTGGTCCGCCAGGGAAAGAGCTGCGGTCATACCGGCAAGCCCCCCACCGACAATGAGGGCTGAATGCATAACACCAACGGAATTTTGAGTTACCGGATCGAGAAGTCTGGTTTTGGCCACGTTCATATTGACAATGTCTATGGCCTTCGTGGTTGCCTTTTCAGGGTTATCGGAGTGACACCAGGAACATTGTTCACGGATATCGGCAAGTTCGAACAAAAATTTATTCAAGCCAACTTCCCGGATTGTGTCTTGAAATAGCGGAGAATGAGTTCGTGGTGTACAGGAAGCAACAACCACTCTGTTGAGTCCCTTTTCTTCAATGAGCTCTCTAATCTTTTGCTGTCCATCGGGGGCACAGGCATAGATTATCGTCTCGGTATGCGTGACGCCTTCCTGTTTGGCGGCCTCCTCAGCCACCTTGTCGACATCGACGGTGCCAGCTATATTTACTCCGCAATGGCAGACAATAACGCCAACTCTGGGTTCTTCCCCGGTAATATCTCTTTCAGGAGGAAGAACCACTTCCTCAACCTGGGTGCCTCTGCTTTCTCCGAGCAAAGCCATGGAAGAGGCTGCAGCGCCACTACCCTGAATAACTGTTTCCGGAATATCCTTAGGTCCCTGATAAATACCCGCTACGTATATTCCCTTGCGGCTGGTTTCTACAGGGCTAAGCTTGGATGTTTGGGCAAAGCCATATTCATCACTGGCAACACCAAAGATGTCAGCGAAATCTTTTTGATTCTCCCGAGGTTCAAAGCCGATTGAAAGGATAACCATATCAAATTTTTCTTGTACACGGTTACCCTGATCGTCGACATAATTGATGGTTAAATCGCCGGTCTCTTTGTCCTCGACAACATCTGAAACCATGGCGCGCTTATAGAGGACACCCGCCTCATTTTTCGCCTTATCCACATACTTGTCGAAGTCCTTGCCGAAGGCCCGCATCTCCATATAAAAAACACTGGCTTCTACTTCCGGATCGTGTTCTTTGGCGATAATTGACTGTTTGGCTGCGTACATGCAGCAAACCGAGGAACACCACGGATTGGAATTGTGTTCGTTCCTGGAGCCAACGCATTGAATCCAGGCTAGTTTTTTGGGATGCCTGCCATCAAAGGGACGTTCGACCTCTCCCCCGCAAGGACCGGAAGCGGAAAGCAGCCGTTCAAACTGAAGCGAAGTGACCACGTTCTTATTCTTCCCATAGCCAAATTCCTGGCGAATTTCGGGAGAATAGGTTTTTAAACCGGGAGTAAGAATGATGGAGCCAACATTGATGTCGTAGTGCTTGTCTTTATCCTCAAAATTAATGGCATTGGCATCACAGGCCTTTTCGCATTTACGACAGACCCCTTTATTCAGATAAAGGCAATAGTCGGAGTCAATAGCTCTGGTATTCGGTACCGCTTGAGGAAAGAGAGCATAGATGGCTCTTCTTTTATCCAGGCCTTGGTTGAATATATTGATTACCTTACTGGGACATTTTTCTTCACATGCCCCGCAACCCGTACATCTATCGGGATCTACATAGCGAGCCTTCTGTTTGATTGAGGCAGTGAAATCCCCTTCATCACCTTCGACTTTTTCCACACTCGCCATGGTGTGTAATTTTATATTGGGATGTCTGCTGCTTTCCACCATCCGGGGTGATATCATACACATCGCGCAATCACCGGTGGGAAAAGTTTTATCGAGTCGGGACATGGTCCCGCCAATTGAAGGTTCATCATTGACCATGTGAACCAAAAGGCCGCTATCGGCAAGATCCAGCGCAGCCTGCATACCGCCTATGCCTGCGCCAACAACCAGAACCGCGCCCGTTTTGTCCTTTTTTTCCTGTCCGGGGGTAATTCTTGTCACAACATTATCCTCCGTCCAACAAGCACCGTTACTTCATCGTTCTGGTATATGCTCCATTCCAGTGTAAAATACCGGTTACTCATCGGAACAATACATTTTTTGAGAAGCTATGACATTTTTTATGCCATTCTGTCATGCCATCTCATTTGTACGCTCTTATTTTGCTAAATCCTCCTTACTTTGTCAGGCTATTGTCGTAGAAATTCAAACAATTTTCGAAATCCAGCAGGGAGATTACCAGAATATTCAAAAGAGTGAAACTTTTTTTCAAGATTATGCAACAAATAAGAAACGATGATCTCAGCTTGAAGAGATAACCATTGTTAAGCTTACAAATTTCTATTAAAGTTTTAACGTTGTACTTGCGGTAAAATTTGTCGGTTTAGGATTTCAGATGAATTATAAACACTTTACCCTAACCTTGGGGGAATACATAGCATGGGGGAAAGCTAACAACTAATAGAGTCAACAGATTTCAATTAATAACAGGATGTTTTGAAAAACAGGTGTCTTCTGAGATTCTTCTTTCTTTTCTGGAATCACCTTCAATTGTTTTTAGAATATCCTCCAGCTGAGGAAAAATAAACCTATGAGCTACAAGATTCTTTTTGGTATAGCACTAGCTATCTTCATACTAGGTGTCCTTTTTCGTTTCTCAATCTGGTTCTCACAGAGCATTGATCCCACGCGGGAAAAAATCCCCTTTGGCAAAAGACTCACCCAGGCATTCGGTGGTATAATTTCCACCGTATTCAGCTCCAAGATTTTCCAGCTTATTCAATCCCTTTTCGCAGACCTTCTGTTTCAGAAGAGATCATTCAATAAAAGCAAGTACCGCTGGATAACACACGTTCTCATCTTTGCCAGTTTTCTCCTGCTGTTTTTCATGCATGCAATTGGTACCTTTACCTTTGAGCTCTTTAACCGAGAATACATTTCTACTCTCAATCCTTCTATGGTCCTGCGCAATTTATTTGGTTTGCTAGCCGTCGCAGGTATTGCCTTGGCCATATACAGGCGTCTCAAGATGCGATCTCAACGCATGAAGTCGTATGCCAGCGACTGGACAGCATTAATTCTCATCGGCGTCATCATGGTCTCAGGTTTCCTGCTTGAAAGTACCAAAATTTCTTCCTATTCCGTCTATCAGGCAATGTATGATGAATATGGAATGGTTGAGGGTGAAGAGGCACAAGCCCTGGAAGCCTATTGGGTTGCTGAAAACGGTCTTCATTCCCCGAATTTTACCAAACCGATCGAACCTGAAATGTTGGAGTTAGGTAAAGAAACACACGAGTTTTCAAGCTGCATCGAATGCCACGTCAGCAATAAGAATGCTTTCATCAGCTTTTCGGCGAGTAAATTTATGGGACCGCTGGCTGCAGGTATCGGTGACGAGCTAACCATTGCCTTCTTGAATTTTCTTCACTTGGTTGCCTGTTTTGGTTTGCTGGCCTGGCTCCCATTCAGCAAGATGTTTCATGTAATCTCTGCCCCGATAAGCCTGGCCATTAATCGGGTCATGGGTAAGGAAAGTGATGACCCCATCAACGCCCTGAACAGGCAGCTTATTGGCCTTTCAGCCTGCACCCATTGCGGAGCCTGTACCGTAGAATGTTCATCACAGATGTTTTATGAATCTTTTCAAAATGACTTCATCCTGCCATCGGAGAAAGTCCAATTTCTCAAAAAAATAGCAGCTGGTAAAGAGATAGATACGGCAACGCGCAAACGTCTTCAGGAAGGTCTGTATATTTGTACGAGTTGCGACCGCTGCACCGACATCTGCCCTTCAGGGATTAATCTCAGGGATCTTTTTGTTAACTCCCGTTACTATCTATTAGGTGATGGCAAAGTTGAGACCTCGATGCTCAGCCACTTCTCCTTCCCCCTGTCATTGGCTCGCCGTTACATCTCCAAGCATGCTCAGGCACTACATGCCGTTCAGGAGATGTTTAAAGCTACCTTCTCCAGCCTCAAAGATCTCACGGGACCAATAACTCTTTCCAGGGAAAAATGGCTTGAGAACACCTCATATAACAGTTGTTACTCATGTCAACGATGCACCAATATCTGTCCTGTGGTCCGCAACTATGAATCTCCCGCCGAAGCATTGGACATGATGCCCCATCAGATAATATATAGTTTAGGGATAGGAAACCAAAACCTGGCTGTGGGCTCTCAGATGATCTGGAGTTGCTCAACCTGTTATCTTTGCCAGGAACACTGCCCAAACGGAGTGGAGCTGACTGATATCTTCTATAGATTGAAGAATATGGCTATAAACAAAATCGAGGCAGGAGAAAATAAATGAAATATGCATTTTTTCAGGGATGCAACATACCCGTCAGAATAGAACAATATGCTACGGCAACGACAGCTGTGCTGGCAATGTTTGATATAGAACTGGTGGAGCTGCGTGACTTTACCTGCTGCGGCTATCCAGTACGTAATGTCAATGAAAAGGCCTATATCCTGCCTTCAGCCAGGAATCTGGCTATAGCGGAAAAAGAAAACCTCGATATTGCGGTCATCTGTAACTGTTGTTTTGCTAGCTTGATGAAAGCAAAAAATCAGTTAGCTAACGACCGGCAACTTCTCGAGGAGATTAACCTTATTCTTACCAAGGAAGGTCTTACCTACTCTGGCAATGTACAGGTCAAACACTACCTTGCCGTTCTCCATGAAGATGTCGGAATCGAGAAACTCTCCTCCAAGTTTAAATACATGGTCAAGGATCTCGATATTGCAGTTATTCAGGGATGCCATGTATTACGTCCCAGAGAAATAACCAAATTCGATAACTCTTTCGTTCCGCAGATCACCGATGCCCTGGTATCGGCAACGGGTGCGAAAAATCTTGATTGGCGTGGCCAACTTGAATGTTGTGGTGCCGCTCTGGCCGGTATCAACGAAGATCTCAGTCATGATCTGCTCAACGAAAAGATTAGTGGAGCCAAAGAGGCTGGAGCAGGTTTTATTACCCCGATCTGTGCTTATTGTCACCTGCAATTTGACACGACTCAACTCCATATCGTTGAAAATTCCAAGGATGTCATGCCGGTGCTGCTTTACCCACAGCTTCTTGGTCTTTGCCTCGGCTTCACCGAGAAAGAATTGGGTATCGAGATGAATTCAACGATCAATATTGAACATTTGAATGAGTTGAAAGAAAAACTTGTCTCTCCTGAAGAACTCACCAAGAAGAAAAAAAGGAAGAAAAAGGTGAAAGAGAGCGCTTAGCCTGTCATTCTCACTTTTTAAAAAGAAAAAAGGCGAAGGGGCAAGCAGCTCCTTCGCCTTTTGCTATTTTGACTATAGTGTTTGCACGGCCTGTAGAAGTACTCAAGAGCAGTAGCCAGCTAGAACATTTTTAAAATATTATTGATAGTTACCTTGCAGTTTAGCTGGTCTTCTTCTCAACTTCCTAAATATGAAACTAGCGTATTTTTTGCAGGTAGATGGCCATCTCCTGTTCATGCCGCTCAGGTATCGGGTCGGCAATCGATGATATGCAGGAAATCTCTTCGATATATTCTTCCGGTAAGTGATTTTCTTCAGCCCCTCGTAACACATGTTCCTTATACCAGTGAAAAGGCTGGAGGGATGAATCAACGGTGAGCGCAAAATAGGTGGCTGCTTTTCGTTTAGCACCATTGCTGAACTGAACCATCACTTCCTTGCGGATATAGCCCACTCCGGAACCCTCTATTGCATCAAGATGGATGCGATCGGCATAGGATATCTCGTAAATAACACCATATACACAGCGATCAATCTCCGTTGACGGACAGATATCACATTTTCCAGAACCGTCCATCTGGCTTACCTTGTGAAAGCGAAGTTCATGGCCTGGTATGCAGCCTGTTCCGACGATCTTAGCATCCGGTATCCTGGCCTTGAGTCTGCGGGCCGACATGTTGGAGCCATAGGCAAAATAGTACATGACAATTCTTTAAGTTAGAGTGGTATTAAAAGTTGGGGTGGTGAAGAGGATAATTAATAGAAATACTTTCTGGAGATGCACACGGAAAGTGCTGCACCATTTAGGTGAGTTAGTTGATACGTTCGTATCGATTATAAGTGAACTTTCTTCCATCCTGTTGCTATCACATATTATTTTTAAAAAGACATTTTCCAGAGACTTCGCTAACGATATCTGAACAATGTCTAATTTTCTTGTAACCTAAATTTTTTCAAAATCCAAATATTGTTTTAATTTTTTTCATCACTCATAAAATTGTGTGTATTAGTTCACTTATCGACAGAATATGAAGGTTTCGTTAGGTACATGATTAAGAGAAGAATTTTTAAAATCTAATCAGGCTTTGATCCGGAAGAAGTTTAAGGCTTTTGTAATGGGATAAAATGTCAGATTGTACTACCAAACATTGGTATTTAATTTTATGAATATATGGTTATATTTGCAGCGTGTACGATATAATGTGATTTGTTCTTTTAACTCAATTGTGTTTACCATTGATAAGTTCAATAATGACAACACAGGCAGATTTTATAATGGAGAATTTTTATGAGTAAAGTAATTGCATTTGCTGGAAAAGGTGGAGTAGGCAAAACCACGGTTGCCACCCTGGTGGTTCGAAATCTTTCCCGCAATGGGAAGGCCCCTATTCTTGCAGTCGATGCCGATCCCAACAGCAATCTGGGTGAAACGATGGGTCTTGAGGTCACCAGCACAATTGGTGATATAAGAGAAGACTATATGAAGGATCCTCAGGGTATTCCTTCCGGTATGGATAAGGTTAACTACCTGGAAACTCTCGTTGAACAAGCCTTGATTGAGCAGCCGGAATTTGATCTATTGGTAATGGGCCGTCAAGAGGGCCAAGGGTGCTATTGTATGGTAAATAATATCCTTCACAATTTTACAGAGAAGCTCTCTGCCAATTATAAATATCTGGTTGTCGATAACGAAGCAGGAATGGAACACCTCAGCCGACGCACCAGTGGCAATGTGGACATGCTCTATCTGGTTACCGACTATTCTCTTCGTGGTTTACGGGCAGTCAAGCGTATCAATCAAATGCTCGGCAGTCTTAAACTGAACATTGGCAATCTGGGTATTGTGGTTTCACGGGGACCTGAAGATTTGAGCAAAGCCTTCCTTGATGAGGTTGCCGAAATAGATCTTCCCATATCTGCTGTCATTCCTGAAGATCCGGCTCTGTTGGAATATGACATGGAACGCAAATCCCTGCTAGAGCTTCCCGATGACTCCCTCTCCGTTGTAGCTATAGATGAGATGCTCAAGGAAACTTGCCCAGCTTAAAACTCACAACGTTTAGGGTGGCCAGCAATCTGTTGGTCACCCCACTTCCACATTGTGTATCCAGTATCTGCCTCTCCAGACAATCCTTTTGACCTAGGTCAAAGCATATCGTATACCGCAATGCTACTATTCTTCTAAGAGATATAGAATTTTAAACTCTTATTTCTGTAGAACGATCTTTCGGTGATTACTATACCTAAGTAAATTATCTGAAATTTACACGTAGCGGAGGAAACTGATGAAATGCCCCGGACAAGATATGCAGTTTTGGGATAATGATGCCATATATGAAGTGAAGTGTCCGGAGTGCGGTCAGATGGTAGAATTCTACAAGGATGATACAACACGCAAATGTAACCATTGCAGCCACCGCTTTGTAAATCCAAAACTTGATTTTGGTTGTGCCACTTATTGTCAGTTTGCCGAGCAATGTCTGGGAACTTTGCCGGAAGAATTTGTATTACAACAACACAATCTCCTCAAAGACAAGGTTGCAGTCGCAGTGAAAAGATATTTTCAACGCGACTTCAGACGTATTCGACTTACGACACGAATAGCTAGTCATGCCGAAAAAATAGGAAAATCAACTGATAACGCTAATCTGGCTTTGATTCTCTGTTCTGCCTATCTTTTCTTTACAGATCTGGATTATTCAACACTTCAAGAAGCACATGAATTATTGCAAAAGAGATCTGTTACCAATTCGGAAACCGTGACAGAATTATTAACGTCCGTTGGAGCCAATGAAACACTCATTGACCAGGTTTGTAGAATTGTCACCGGTACGCCCTTAAATGAAGAAGCTGAGCAGACTGCCCAAGCTATTATCCAAGATGCTTTCGCAATCACGATTCTGGAAGAAGAGTGTAGAGATAATGAATTAAGTCCCGAGAGGATAAATGCTGAAATAGAGAAATTAACATCAGCAGCTGCAAGAAACGAAGCCCACCAGACTCTACTTGCCACCTGATTGTTGGCAAGTCCAAAAAAAATTTAGCTATTGATTTCATATTCATGGAAGCAAGAACTTCCATGAATATCTTAGCCGGAATTAGGTGCTCTCAAACCAAACATTTTTTTGGTTCAACAGCCGCTCCGCAGGCCGTACATTTGGCTGTTCTCTCAATTTCATCAGAAAATATTTCAAATTCAGCATTACATTCAGGACATCTGAGCTTAACTTCGTTTAATGATTTGTTGCTTTCAAAACCCGGGCAATGTTGATCGGAATTAGACATGTTTTCTCTCCTTGATTTATGTTTTCTGGCAGTACTTACTTATTTTTTCCCCACATTCCTTTACGGTTAATCACAACATGATTAGAGAACGAGATCCATTGTTACTGGTCATCCCCACTTTCCTTGCCGTTTTTTTCCATAAAATGGATCACACATGAACTTCGGAATTTGCAATAGATTTTTCGGTCATGACATTTCAAACAATCATTACATAGATACAAATTATACTTCTGACAGTAATATCCAGTATCTTTATTTTTATGATTTTTGCACTTTCCCATTCCACTACATTACGAATATTTCAATATTAAGGTCCTATTAGTCTACTTGTTAAATAGGTTCCGGTAATAGCCAGGCATTCCATATCAAGAAACTGACCGGCGTCCGCTTGAAAGAGAATAGAACATTTTGCCGGGAACTCGTCATCTGCGTCATTGAAATAAAGATAAAGCGGTATACGCGGCAACGCCTTGAATTTCATGGAAAGATCATAACCAACTGCAATTTCCTCCACTCCTCCTGTCTGCACACATTTATTATGAAGTTTCGCAATTTCTCCGGAATGAGCAATTTCCAGGGTTTTACAAGTGTTTGTAGTAAAATAATCAATAAGAGGTGCAGCGTCTCTGAAGTCTCTATAATTGACCAGACGGGCATCTTGTTTAGGCATATCGTCAGGACACATGAGTACATAGCGACACAGAACTACTTTAACAGGACATGGGACATGTTCATGTCCTTCACTGCTAATTCCAGACGAC
>JAAUYI010101532.1_pt1 | contig 11696 bp, 11 predicted proteins | sample 7278041 | NCBI WGS metagenome assembly JAAUYI01 (sample SAMN14350216, study PRJNA611818) | marine sediment metagenome | isolation source: surface marine sediment (0.6m) | place: French Polynesia: Moorea | collected 2018-08
GATCGAAATCCGGCAGCGTCAATTGAAAGAAAAACTGGATCTTTTACTTAAGCAAAAAGGCATGGAAAGTCTACAACCTGAAATACATATGGTTGAGGGGGTAGCAGATGATGTGATTCCACTTATAACCCATGAAAAGCAAGTAGACCTCATCGTCATGGGAACTGTCGGACGCAGCGGCCTGTCCGGTTTTTTCATGGGCAATACTGCTGAACAGATTCTCAGCCAAATCAATTGCTCTGTTTTGGCTGTTAAACCATCTGGATTTGTCTCTCCTGTAAGCTGACTTTTAGGTGCTGGTGGGTGACAAAGGGGGCGCCCACTTCAAGACCCATGAGAAGAACAAAAGAAACTTCCAGTTTTTTCTGTGGAATTTATTGCATCACCATTCCCCGCATTCATAAAGCAGCATCCCGAAACGATAAAACAGTTTGAAAGCCCCCAGAAATAAGAGATATTTGCAGGATGTTTTTTGAAGGAGACCGAAAAGATAAATCCGGTTTTTACCTAATCTCCAGGAGCTTGATAAATGTCATTGGGCATTCACTATTTGATCACTCAGTCTATATGCGGTGTATTAGGACTTCACCTTTGACTATTGCTTGGAATTTCTATAAACAATGAAATCAGGGAGAGAGAGAAAATCCGGCATGGAATAAAGAGCATAGATGGATCTCTTTGCCTCAATACATTGAAAAGCTCGATTATATGAGTACTCCAACCCCGACCTATATGCATAGGCTTAAGATTAGGGGTTAGCAGAAAGGCTAATTCAGATTGTGGAAACAGCCTCACTGCCAACTAGCCTCACATGTCCTGCCAGTATTACATTCTGAAGATAAATGTGTCTAACCTAAAACAATAATATTAACGCCCTGAAATATGATCGATAACCTCTCGACCAGGCTTCCCGGTTTTTTGCAGACCATTTGCCTCCTGGTATTGCAACAATGCCTGACGGCTACGAGGTCCCCAGACACCGTCAACAGGACCGGGTGAATAGCCCTTTTTCGTCAACAGGCGCTGCAGGCTGGTGATTTCAGCTTTCAACTTGATATTTTTCACAAAGCCCTCATCGTTTAATCTGTTACCGGAAACAAAGGAATGATAGAAAACGACAGGCCTGGACAGGAAAATGTCCGGCTTATATTTGCGATAGACATTGTCTGTATCAAGCTTGACAACCCTGCAGCTTTCCTTTCTTGACTGCATTTGCATACATTTCTGGCCATTTTTCTGAACTCGCCAAGTACCGGTGCGCACTCTGTCGTTTCTAAGCTGGCGAACCTTTCCATCCTTTGTATAGTAAGAAATCGAGAGAGTGCCGGTGTTAATATTTTCCGAAACCACTGTTTTTTCTTTAAATAAGGATCGAACCTCACTGCCATTAAATTGTGTAGCCTGCTTTGTTGATGGTAATAAAGCGCAACCCGAGGAAAGGGTGACAACACTAAGCAAACTTCCCATTATCAAGATGTATTTTAAACGTGGGGTAAACATCATGAAACCTCCCAAATGCGTTAGGATGGTAGATTTATCAGCCTGATTATTGATTACCAGAACTAACTCCCTTCTATAGTGACAACGGCTGTGAAACAAAGATATTCCAACCTTTTGACAATCTTCCTGCTGGTTCTATTGCGTTGACCCGGTAAAATACGATCAGAGTGTTAAAACAAATAATGTAGAGTGAAAATCTGTGTTGACTCACAGTTTTCTCCACAGTAGGAGCTGAGAGGATTGAATCTAAAACGGCACCACCCGGTGGTTTAAGTAACGCAGTCAGACTGCTTCATGAAAAGAGATTGAAATGAGGTTGCCACAGGACCTTAGCTATTGAGACACCAGGTCTGCTTTATTTTTCATGGATGAGAATAAGGGGTAAACATGGGGGTACTATCCTCCTGCACTCTTTATATAAATCCGTGATTATATTTGTTTTGAGGTCCATCCATGGGTGAGGAGGTCATGCTTTTTGCAAGTTTCTGGATTTTTGATTCCAACAATGCAAAGAGGGGCATCTTTTTTCTCAAGTATAATCTGGATAGTGTGCCATGGCCCTGAACACCCTCTATTGGTAAATGTTTCACTCACATGAATTATAACCAAAAGAGCCCCTCGAGCCTTGATTTATTTGGTAGTATTTACATATTAATAAGACAACACAGTTATCAAATAGTGTAACTCCAATAGCTTTTTTCATGCGACTGAAGCTTAGCAACATACAAGAGATAATCGGAAAAATACTCATCGACTTTTGATAAATATCGAGAAAGTTACATGCAAAATATTATTGCACTGTTTTTAGCCCTGCTGCTATCTGGTTGCGCATTACCACGAAGTGAAGAGCATACTGCTCTCGCTCTGTTCACGTCTTACAATTACGTCAAGACGCTTGCTCCAGATGGTTGCCACTATCGTATTGGCTCGGAGAGTCCCGAAAAGTGGTTTTGCGAGGAAGAGAATTTAACACATGTCCTTAATACTTCTGGAATTACTCGGGCCTGGATAGAAAAAAGAATAAATCGTTACGGCAGTCTTGACAGGGATGATCAGCTTTTTGCGCTTCTTAAGCTCTATCAGTGCCAGGAAGATTCAGCATCCAAAATCACCTGCAATGTACCACTGAATCAACGACTGACTCAATTTATCAGCCCACTAGCCACTAAAAACAATGATGGTACGACAACATATGAAATCTATCGAATTCATGATTGATCTGCCTGAGCATTGATATCAGTTGAAATTGTTAGACCTGAATCAATTCACACGAGTGAAATAAATTTGACCTTACTCACCTAGAGGTTTCATGGGCGAATTTATATTCGAAGAAGAAAGCATCAATTCTTATTTAGTTCTCATCCTAAAACTAGGCATTCTGTCCAAGATCAAGGCGCGGCTGGAAATTTTACCACAGACATATAACTGATATTTCGAGGATAAAATTTTCAAACGCAACGAAGAGATCGGGCATAATGGAAGTTTAAGGATGGGAACTATTTAAAAGATCTCGGTACCCTATGAGCGCCAATAGAGCATGTTGGACATAATCAATTCGAATTTCACCGCCCCTCTCGTTTACAGGGCTGCATTGAAGATTATAGCGTGTAAAAGCACCTTTATATGGGCCTGCAGTAACCTGGCCAGCAGCTAAAAACTGCATCGCTGGTTTCACCGATTCAAGCACTCTATCGTAGAGCCTCCCTGAAGGAAGAAAGGAAAGTGCTGCAAGTAATCCTTCAAGTCGCGTAGCTGTTGGTGCGATTCTGCCATCCTGATTAAATCCACCATTTAGGCACTCCTGAGGGTTATTCTGAATCTGTTCGGAGAGAATCGACTCCACCACTTTTTCGGCATGGGCCATCAGGCTCTTTTTGATACTTATCTGTTCTGGTGAGGCATTCCACGGAATATTGGCTGGAGAAGCTTTAGTCAAAGCCTCTGCGTTCAGTTCAAAAAGATGTTTGGTTGCAATCAAAGCCCAATGATCAGCCTCAACCATGGATTGATCTTCCCGCTTCCTGGCAAGATAACGCAGGGCATCGATAGCAACTTCCAGCCAACGCAGATCCCCATCAACCTGGTAAAGCATAATGAGTCCAAAAGCTGCTTCACCAGGATAATAGAGCGAATGCCAACCATCATATTTGCCGTCTTTTCTATTGGGGAAATATTTAGAGGTAAAGCTTCCGTCTTGGTTCTGCATAAACATAATGAAGTTTCCCAGGTTTTGCAGAGTTTCACGTTTTGTAAGACCCGGGGTAATGTTTTCAACCTGTATCAGGGCCACCAGCGCAAGGCCTGATCCCCCCAGTTTTGCCTGAAGAGAAGCTTGCGGTTTCCCTGTTAACTCAGGCGGTGACCATAGAGCAAGCATGTCTGTTTTATGGTTAACCGAATCAAGGCAGCAGTGGTGTAGATAATGAGCGGCTCTACGTATCGCATCATGAGAGTATGGCCGTTGTTCCACCTCATGATAGAGGGCCATGGCATAAAGAGTACCTGCATGTCTGAGAAAATTGTAGCGCTCGGGATTCATGTTTTTGCCGAACAGGCTCCGGCTATAGATGAAACGCCCTGAAGCAAACACCGCATTGTCGAGATAGGATGCAGACCAATTAATTCTCTCGGTCAAAGTGGGAGATGACCATGCAGTAAGCGGGCTCGGCAAGAGTACTAACAGGCAGAGTACGAGAATATGCAATGTTACAGTCTTCAAATATTTCATTCAACATACTCCGTCACTTATCTGCTTGATAAGCGAAAAAAACATCAGCAGGCATGCGAAAGATGTAGGGATAATTATTATTTGCACTCGTGTTCAGAAAAGTTGTCGCTTGCACTTTATACAGAGCTATGAATCGCAAAACGAAAGTCACCCCTGTCAAAGGGGCCATCTTATGGTACAAAATGCCAGAATTAATGGGTACACAGTGACTTTCTATTGAGCACCCCCAGATTGCCATTTTCAAGGTTCCATATCCTATCCATCAAGTTCAATTGAACCTGATCATGTGAAACCATAAGCACAGTGGCATTGGTATTCTGCAAAAGCTGGCGAATCAATGCCTTCCCATTGCTATCCATATTTTTATCGGGGTCATCCAGCAGTATAAGGTTGGCTCGAGTCATTGCCGCTCTTGTCAGCAATATACGTCTTATTTCTCCTGCGGAAAGATTTCGTCCACTCTCTGCAATATGACCATCGAGTCCTCCAAGGCGGTCAAGCACATCTGCTAAACCATAGCTGTTTGCTATTTTCTTAATTTCATCATCTTTTGGCCGACGCCGCATCCCCATGGTTAACGCCCTGCGCATAGAGCCTGAGAGAATAGGTGACTCAGCCCCAAGATATGTGAGCCGCTTATTGCCTTGGTTTACCCATGATACAGCAGGAATTTGGTCCAGCTCGACCCGGCCATTGAGGGGATGTTCCATGCCACCGATGAGTTGCAGTAGCCAGGATTTTCCTGAGCCATTGGGTCCTATAATACCTATTTTCTCACCTGGTTTTGCTATAGCGCTGATCTTCTTAAATCCCGGGCCACTTACATTTTCTAAACAGATTTGCACACCTTGGCCTTTTCCTTTGGCATATTTACCGGTAACCTGCTGTGCTGCCAGCGGAGGTACATCAAGCAATGAGAGACAACGTTTGCGGGCGGCATCCCAGGCGCAGTAGCGGTCCCAGACGGTGCCCAGTTCACGCATTTTTTGCACCAACATAGCCAGTGCTGCCAATGATCCCGCCGTTTCAGCACTTGATACGCCTTCGCTCAAGGCGACAAATAACATCAGCGCAGTCGCCAGACCACCAATACAATCGGGAATAACGCGGATCAATGAGGTGCGGCGTTGCCGCTCAAGTACAGCCTCGATCATAGTAATAGTACGGCGTTCAATTTGTTTAAGCTCCCGCCCTAAACGACCCAATAGGCGTAGTTCAGCTGCATGTGGCAACCTTTCGGTGACATTTGAAGCCAGCTTCGAACGCCGCTGCCGCAGGCGTCGATGTGACTTCAGCAGGCTAGATCCAGTTACGACCATAATGACCAATCCCAATATAACGGGGATAAGTGCGGCAATTGCCAGCTCGGAATTGATGTAATAGAGCACCAGACCGATGACTGGCATCACAATGGCTGCGGAGAGGAGGCGGGTTATCCCGCGACTTACCCAGGAACGGATGGCGGTCAGGTCCCCCACGAACCTCAGGGATAGTCCTCCAATACGACGTTTTACACGTTCAGTTGATGGGAGCTGAGCTATATGCTTGAAAAGACCGATGCGGAGTTCTGAGACAAACTCCTGACCAAGATTTTCCGCTACGAGCCGCTCGTTCCAACGAAGCAGAGCAATTGCAATACCGGATATGGCAATAAATAGAAGAGGGAAATGCCCAAGTGTTCCTGCATCACCCCCAAGTGTTTTAAAAATCTCCCGTGTTGCCACTGCTGCTCCACCTGAGAATACAGCTTGCAATAAGGCGAATGCGGCCACTATCACCATACGCCACATCCGCTTTCCTTCTGCAATTTTGGGAAAAGTATTCATATCGCCAACCTGCGCATATCCTGCTGCAACTTACAGTGGAACAGGCTGCTGGCCTGTGCCGGATCTCGCAAGGCCTCTCTGGATAAAACTGGAATTCCAGTGGCAAGTTCGGCTTCCTGCACATTGAGCGGAGAGGAGCTTATCAGGCCGGTGATGGCTGTTGGTGTAATACCGATTTGAGCCAGATTATGGCACCCACCCAGGGCCGACAATGAATCGGGTACGGCGTAGAGTAAGGCGTTTAACTGTTTGCGAAAACGTGGGCTACGCAGCAGCGCAGCTACCTCCTGCTGCAGAACGCCATCGGCAATTTCAACGACGGCAACATTACAGCCATGATTGGCCGAGGTACTTAAAAGGGTGTCCAGAGCGGCATGAATACGTTGCAGTGGTTGCTGGTAGGTGGACACCATGCCGGTATCTGTGAAGTCTGCAGTATAATCAGCACCGGCATCAACATAGGCATTGAAGTCACCAAAGGCTCCTGTGCCGGTTAACTTGAGTGCCGCAACACGTAAGCCTGCTTTTTTGAACCCATGTACCAATGAGGCGACTGCCTGGGTTTTTCCCGAGTTCATCGAAGCGCCTACCATGGCCACAACATAGACACCATGAGCAGCTATGGTCGGGGGCAAACCATAACGTTCAAGGTTAAGTGTGGCACCGGTTTTGTCAGTTAACAAACCTATTGGTGATACCCGGGTAGGACGTTTCATTTTACTGTTGCGAACACGCATTTTACCCAGACATCCGCCTCCTGCAAGAAGGTCCGTACCCTGCGAACTAATTTCAGCAACTCCTTCGAACTGGTCTGTAGCATAGCGGGCCCCGCAGGTAGCGACAATCAAGTCTCCCTGGTACAGAGTGGAGGGTCTGCCATCCGGCAGTTGAATTCGTTTATGGGAGCCAATGCGCTGTATTCGCCCCAGGACAAGGTCCCCGGATTTGGCTGTTTCAACATCACGGTTAATCTTTACGGCATCTTTTTTATTGACCCTGCGGGTAGAGAAGGCCCATTTAGCTTTATGAATTGTATCCACGTTATCGAATAATTGTTCAATATTCATTTTGAATACCTCTTGGTATGCTTTTTTTTAAAGAGAAAGAATGAATATGTGGTGCGTGAAACTCAACCTCATTTTCATGTTTGGCTATGCTTTAATTCAATAATAACGACTGATTAAGAAAAGCATTTTCGATAAGTTTGCCACGACTGAGACATTCCCGGAAATCATGGCCGCAGTCCTTAAGCTCTTTCAGTTTCACCCTGGACCTAATGTCAAGCTCATGCGCTGCAGATTTCATAGCATCAACCCAGTTTCTCGCACGTTGCACACGGTTAAAGCCCTGTTGTTTGTTTATGCGACTGCCGGTCCTGGTGTATTTGTCAATTTCAGTGTCTTTTTCACCGACATAGACCTCAATAGGTATCTGCAGGAAACCTGCCAGATTTTTCCTGGTAAAGACTGTGAAGCCTGGCATCCTGCTGTCAGGAACTGATAAGCCATAGGGGTACCCGGAATTGTCAGGGAAAGTGTACCAACCCGCTGAACATAACACCAACCTCTGCACTAAATGTGGGTAAAGCAGGGCAAATCGATGGGAAAACTGTGCACCTCCAGAATACCCCAATAGTTCAAATTTACGGATTTCTGGAATATTGTTGAGCTTGATGGTTTCGAAAAGTGAGAGCAGTGCAAGATCGGCTCTGCATTTATCAATGACACGCTGGTAACCATGCCATTTTCTTTTGTCGAAAACAGGAGCAATAATTACCCGACCAGCATGAGTTAATAAACGTTTGCTGACCTCTGCCAGCATACCTTTTGCATCGCGCAAAATCCCATGAATGAGTACCAGAGGTGCCAACCTAGGGTCTGGTTCCTCTGGCATGGCAACCAAATATTTCAGATCACTGGTAGTGTGTCCATCTATTTGGTGGATGGTGTACTGAGCCGGCGAGCTATGATTGTTTTTTGTCGCGGTTGATGGACTAACAAAATATATAGACATTTCATTTACCCTTTTTGTAAGTTTTAGATCAACAAAGATGTTTGCCTAAAGTGATTGTGTTGAAGCTTTTAACCTTACAACGGGTGATGAGCGGTCTTTATTCCATAGCGGAGAATATTATTGCAATTATCCTTTAATTTCTAGGCTTCTGCTTACCCTAGCCTGGATACCAGCAGACCGTATCAACTCGGGAATTATCCAGACTAATGTTCAGCAAAAAGTATTGGGCAAGTGCTTCTCTTTTCATGGAGGCCATTACCCCCTCCCTGGGGCCCCATTACAGCCGTCCAGGCTGCAGATATCCATGAGAAGAGCAATCGTTGCCCTCCTTCGAAGTATTCACTGAAATAGAGGGGGGAGTCAGGTATTAGTTTCCTGATTTTTTTAGGCTCCCACAAGCACCTGCACCCTGTAACAATCCCCAACCATACTGTGGATCTTTGCCCGGTGCTCCAAGATCTACGGCAGAGTTAATGAGGTGTTCTTTTAAGGTGGCGGCGGTCTGGTGGTGTCTGGTCTTTAATGAAGCTGTTACTGCTGAGACAAATGGAGTGGCAAAAGAAGTGCCGTCTTTATAAGCCCCACCCTCTGTCGATGGAGTCCATACACCGACCCCTGGCGCGGCAATAGTAATATATTTGCCTCTGTTGGCATGTATATATGGCCTGAGACGGACATCCACAGCGGTAACTGCGATTACTCCATCATATGCGGCTGGAAATGCTGCCAATGCATTCGGACCACCGTTGCCAGCTGCTGCGACTATGGGTACATTGCGTTTGAGTGCAGCATTCACCACCTTTTCAAGCAAGGAGTTGGGTGGGCCGGTCAAACTGACATTGATGACATCTACGTTCATTTCCATTAGCCAGTTTATTCCCTCAGCAATGTATGCTGCAGTCGTCCGTTGAAACCCTTTTTTATCAGATTGAAAAACGTTGGCAGAATATACTTTTGCATTGGGCAGCAAACCGGGATAGCCCTTATCAGGGTCTCCTGCAATTAAAGCTGCAACGGCAGTTCCATGCAAGGTGTCAGGGTGGCTATTATCATCAGAAAACCGTTTACTTATGAGTGAGTTAATACCTGCCTGTTGCTGGTCAACACCAGTATCTATCATACCAATATTCGCAGTGTGACTGCAGGCACCGACACTGGGAAGTGGCCAGTCGATAAGTTGGTGACCAAAACAGCGTTCACCCTTACAGGGATTAGAGGCCAAAATATACTTATGGTTGAGAGCATAGTCAGACTCAGGAATTGTATTTACCAGGAGAGAGAGGGCATCAATTTCATTCACACCTCGTGGAAGCCGGAGACGAGCAAATGAAATACCAACCGCTTGCAAATTGCGTGAGCTGATGACGGAAAAACCCAGCTTCTCGTATTGATGAAGCATATCAGCTTCAAAACCGAATGTGAGTATTTCATTGACTTCCCATCCGCCGTCTCCCCCACCTAAAAATTGTGGGTTTCGGCTTGTCGTAGTCTCAACCCTGTAGCCTATTATGTCATCATCGTCGTCATCGTCATCATCGTCGTCATCGTCGTCATCGTCGTCATCGTCGTCATCGTCGTCATCATCATCATCGTCATCGTCATCGTCGTCATCGTCGTCGTCATCATCGCCATCGTCATTGGCATAGGCGGTTGTTACAATGAGATCTAGCCAATTTATATCGAGACGAGCTAGAATTGGATGGGTGAAGAGCAAGATGGCCAAAACAATTGATAAGAGCTTGAATTTCATTGAATTCCCCAAATTTGGTTGTCTTTCAAATCATGAGCCTTTCTCGGTATCAGGGCAGATACAACCTCATCTGAAACAGCACCTCTCTCATAGCTGCTCTGTCGCTATCCCAGGATAGCACAAAAAATTACTGCCAGCCGTTTTTCCTTAATCGCTGCTCTGCCTCTGCAGTAAAGCTTTTTTGTGCGCCAAGTGCTGCAAGTGCAGCAGCTAATGGATCCTCAAGGCCAGCAGCAGGTGCATACTCTTCTCCGATACTTGGGGGTGTGGCAAGCAGCTTTTTGTCGATCTCAACGACGGTATTCCACTTTTTGTCCCTGCTACGACAGGCAACTCCAATAAACTGGTTGGTGTCAACCTGCCGCTCATATTCACGACAGATTTGCCCAGTAGAGGTGGAGAAGGTCAATACCGGGGTGACAGACTCTTTCATATCATTTGTAGCGATTTTTTTACCAGTGGGTTGAGATTCAAGAGTGTGCTGCAGCATTTCTGCTGCTGTTATGGAACTCTGCTTATTCATGGGCTTATCAAAAATCATTGCACCTGCGGTTATTCCAATTATCAGGGCAAGGCTTGCTGCAAGGGCATGACTTATCCAATTTGATGCAAATGAGGGTATCCTGGTTGAGCGAAATGGTATGATTGTAGTTTTTGGTTTGTGGTTGCGAATCGTGTCGATGAGATTCTCCGGCACCGGCTGGTCGAGAATGTGGTTGAAACTTTCACCTAGCTGTCCCCTGGTCTCGCGGAAACGCGCAACTATGCTGGCAGCCTCTGGATCCTTGGCAATAATCGCTTCGACTTTGGCTCTCTGCTCCTCGTCAAGCTCATTGTCAGCATAGGCCATTAATAACTCAAGATCGATTTCAGCCATGGTCCTGCAACCTCCTTTAGTTGGTAATTTGTTCCTCGAGCAGCTGACTGAGACGAACCCGTGCCCGTGCAAGTCGACTCATGACCGTCCCGACTGGAACTCCAGTTACTGCAGCAGCCTCTTTATATGACAGCTCCTCTATACAAACCAGCATCAAAATTACACGCTGCTCTTCTGGTAAGTCAGACATGGCATTGGTGACGCGGGATAAATTGTTTCTGATTTCTGGCAACTTGTGTGACTTGATATCTGCGACATTTGTATACTTCTCCGGACTTACAGGATCTCCCCGAACTTTATGTTTTCGTTTTTCATCCAAAAAGATTGTCTGTATAATTCGGAACATCCAGCTATCCAGGCGGGTGCCGGGTTTCCATTGGTGAATTCTTGTCAGCCCTCTTTCACAGGCCATTTGTACGAGGTCATCTGCATCGGACATTTTCCCTGTCAGTCCATATGCAAAGCGACGGAGACGTGGTAACATATTGATAAGTTCCTCTTGAACCTCTTTTTTCATTCCTTGCCCTTTATTTTAATAACGTATCAATACATTGATTTATTCCACTATAAATTGTTTTATTTTGGAAACAATTCCAAGTGAGCCGTTGCCAGGGAAAAATAGTAAAAATAACATTGAGTTTCGGCACAAGGTTATCTGGTATTTCAGAGTAACTTGTTTTTCCAAAATTGCTTCTGGACTGAGTTTACATATATGCTACATAATGGTAATGGCTACACAACAAAGAAAGACCCAATGTGGGAATTGGAGGAAAAACTCCATCACAGAAATCAGGAAAAACAGCATAGGTGAGGTGATGGTGATAAGAAGTTGCTTTGTAAGGCAGCTCTTACTTTTCCGCAATATACATCCAAACAACCATCAATTGTTACAATCCTATCCTTTTCAAGCCGCCATTTCAACCAATATTGAGTACTCCAAGTGGCGCTCAATATTTTCAGAGGAAAAACTGCTTCCTCTATCTTATTTTTGCTGTTTTTAAA
>JAAUYI010020092.1_pt1 | contig 11695 bp, 10 predicted proteins | sample 7278041 | NCBI WGS metagenome assembly JAAUYI01 (sample SAMN14350216, study PRJNA611818) | marine sediment metagenome | isolation source: surface marine sediment (0.6m) | place: French Polynesia: Moorea | collected 2018-08
AACAACTAAGATTTAGGTAAATAAACACCAAATTAACCACAACCGCAAGCACAAAACTCTTGAACCAGTAATTACCATTAGACAGGGCAATCGAAAAACCCATTGCCATATAGCCCAGATAAAGGGTTCATGTCGAATAGTGTATCAACCAGATAATCCCTTATCCTGTGGGGCAGTAGTCTGGATAGAGGTTTTACCCGATACAGTAGTCATTCCACAGTTGTTAACACCAATGGGAGTGTGAATCTTCTAATAATCATTGTAAGTTGTCTTTTTGTTAGTTCTTGTAGAGCGAAAACCTCTTCTTAAGATACAAGGTTGGGTTGAACGAATTGAAACCTAACCAATCAAGCGATCGCTTGACAATTAAGACAGTCGCTACAAACTACAAACACCTAATTTCGTTCAATAATCAAACCGGATTCCTATATTACTTACTACTTATTACTTATTACTTACTTTTTCTGTCTCTCCCACACATTTTTCCTGAAACCCCACTTCACCTGGCCCTGCTTTGACTCTGTTGTAATTGCTCCCACATTGTTTCTGGATTCTCTGCTGGTGCCAAACAGGTTAAACCTTGACACACTAAGCCAATACTAGCTGCTGGTAAATCTGATGCTAGAACAAAGACTGCTGTAGGTAAATAATTAGAGATAAAGGTGTTAATATTTTCGTTGGTGGTACGGACTAGAGTACTGTTGCGATACCAATCCCAAGCTGTAAATAAACTGGGGCAAGCTCGGGGAGAACTACTCATAACGCTGCTAAAAGCTTTTAAACCTTGTTCGGCTAAATCTAGGTAACTCAGGTCATCTGTGAGTGAGGCCAGACGCACTAAATTAGCGATCGCTATTCCGTTAGCGGAGGGGGTAGCGTTATCTATATAACTGCGTTCCCGCACGATTAAATCTTGGCTGGCATCATTAGCGGTATTGTTATAGCCACCTAGTTCACTATTCCATAGGTATTGGTTAAATTCAGCTTGGATGGCGATCGCTTTTTCTAAACATTGTGCAGCTGATAAGTTAGATTCATTACCACTAGCTAACACTGCTTGATGTAAATCTAATAACGCTTTAATTAACAAGCTGTAATCTTCCGATTGAGCTAAGATTTTGGGCTGTCCTGCGTAGTTTAGCCGATGTAATCTACCACCTACAAATTGATGTTTTAAAATAAAGTCTGTGGCTTGTATGGCTATTTCTATATACTCAGGTTCTGCAAATACTACATATGCCCTTGCCAAACCGGAAATCATTAAACTATTCCAAGCCACAATCATTTTAGTATCGGTGACTGGGGGAATGCGACCTTGCCAATTGCCTTGTTTGGCTTCTTGGTTATTACTAGCGGGGGGAAAGGTTGTTAATTTTTCCGTTGTAGTTCCATAACGAGCGGCGAATAATTTATTTAAAGCTATTTCTAAATTGTGACTCAGTTGATGGGAATCGCGCCTTTGCAGCACATTCTTACCTTCAAAATTACCATTAACGCTAACAGTAAATGCTTGTTGTAATTCCGTCAGCTCTGCTGGGGTTAATAACTGCTCTAATTCCCCATGCTCCCAGACATAAAAAGCTCCCTCCTCTGGCTCCGTTGCATTAGCGTTAGTAAAACTATCTGCATCTTGGGCGGCGTAAAAATATCCTTGGGGTGCAGTCATTTCCCGTTTAAGCCACTGTACAGTAGTAGCGATCGCCCTGGCAAATGCTGGTTGTTGAACTCCTGCACTCCATAAATTGGCTAAATACTCCACTATCTGACCATTGTCATAGAGCATCTTTTCAAAATGGGGCACCGTCCAAGTGGGATCGACGGTATAGCGATGAAAGCCACCACCCACATGGTCAAAAATTCCTCCCAATGCTAAGTTTTGTCCCCGTTGAGTACAAATTTCCTTGCCATCATAACGAGATTCAAAGGCAAACCTAGTTCCTGCTAATGCGATATTTGCATAGGGAATCATGGGAAAACTATTGCCATGTTGATTGGGGGTAATGATTCCAGTGCTAGTTTCCCATCCTTGACGTAATAAATCTGCTTCCGTAATAGAGGTATCACTTTGTATATCTAAAACAGAGGAAGTAACTAAGGATTCTAAGATTAGTGCTTTCCGTTTTTGTAAGTCTTCTTTCTCTGTATCATAGTAGCGGCGCAGAGCTTGCAATACCTGTAAAAATCCTGGACGACCGTATTTCGGCAAAAGAGGAAAATAAGTCCCGGCATAAAAAGGTACTAAATCTTCTGGAGATAAAAAGACATTTAAAGGCCAACCCCCTTGACCACTCATCATTTGCAAAGCTTGCATATAAATGCTATCTATATCAGGTCTTTCTTCCCGATCCACTTTAATCGGTAGGAAATTGGCATTCATATACTTGGCGATCGCTAGATCGGAAAACGCCTCATTTTCCATCACTGTACACCAGTGGCAGCTAGAGTAACCAATGGAAACAAATATCGGTAGATTCTGTGACTTTGCTGTGTTCAGTGCTTCATCGCACCAAGACCACCAATCAATGGGGTTTTCTGCGTGTTTGCGGAGATATAAGCTTTGTGACTGGGAAAGGCGATTAGTCATGGGTAGAGATACAGGTGTTGACCTTATTTGCCTAGTAAAGCACGGTGTAAATAAATAGACTATTTAGACAAAGTCAAAGCTAGAGAACAAAGTACTTTTGACTTTTGAATGCGTGACTTTTGACTTCCGTGCAACGGTACTAGTCTACCTTGTTCTAGTATTCGCAGTTTGTAGATAATTGCCATTTCTCCAAAATTGGCTCTACAAACTTCTGATTTGATATATACTTTTAATCAAAATATTGACTAAAAAAACTGTCAATAGGTGTCATGATGTTTGATGATGATGTTGTTTTATAACGCATTCTAGCCGGTGGGGTAATTAGAGTTAATAAATGCAGTAAAAAAGTGATAATTGCTGCTTGCATAATTCTTTCCTTCGTTGAAGGTTCTTTTTTATGGGGAAATAGCATGAATTCTGGGATACCATAGACATCAATTATTTGCATATTTCTTGATTTACCCAATCTGGGATTTTAATCTGAAAAAAGGTGAGATCAACATGATTTTTATTCCTATAAATCAACAATTATCCATCATGTTAAAGACAGTCATCAATGGCTAACATCGGAGAAGATAAACCACTTTGGGCATTCTGGTTAAACCGTTACATAAATCCTGCTCAGAATTAGTCAACGCTTATCAAAGCTATTCAACGAGTCTAAGCTTCGTTTACTTCCTGTTTCAACCTGGCAACGTCGGCGTTATCCAGTCCACAGGCTATCACTGTCTAACTGACAGCTTTACTCAAATTGATTGCTGCGTTCAAGTCGCGGTCAATCTTGAAGCCACAATGACCACATTCAAACACTCGCTCATTCAAAGTGAGTGTTTGTTTTTTAGTTCCGCAGTTAGAGCAAGTCTTGCTAGACGGAAACCATCTATCGACTACAACCAACTTGGAACCATACAACTCACATTTGTAGGTTAACTGTCTACGGAACTCAAAAAAGCTCATATCAGCGATTGCTTTGGCTAGTTTGTGATTTGCTAACATTCCAGACACATTCAGGTCTTCAATCACTATGGTGCCGTGGTTTTTGGCTAATAGTGTGGTGAGTTTATGCAACGTATCTTTACGGATATTAGCTATTTTTCTGTGCAGTCTAGCTATCTGCATCTGTGCTTTTTTCCAGTTATTTGAACCGATATTTTTATGACGGTTCAACCATTGCATTCTACTGAGTTTGCTTTCATATTTTTTGTAGGACTTAGCTCCTAAGACTACTTCACCTGTTGAAAGAGTTGCGAGGTTTTTCACACCTAAATCAACCCCTACAACGTCAGTATTGGGGGATTCTTGCTGTTCGACATCAAATCGAAAACTAATAAACCATCTATCAGCTTGGCGAGATATTGTGCAAGATTTGGTTAATACTTGTGGAAGTCGTTCATAAGTTTTGAGAACACCAATTACAGGTACTTGAATCTTGTTATTGCCTAATATTTTGACTGTACCTTCAAGTGTGAAAGAATCCCGCTTACCTTTTTTCTTGAACCTTGGAACGCCAGCAGTCTTGTTAAAAGATCGCTTCCAAGCCGAGCGCAAAGCCATTAACGCTTGTTGTGGTGTAGATTTGCTGCACTCGTAATACCACTCATTTTCAGATTTCACCAATGCTACAAGCCACTTGTGCAGGTCAATAGCAGTGGGAAATTTGATTAATGAATCGGGATTCGCCTTGTTGTGGTCAAGGATTTGTTTGGTTAAACTCAGACCCCAATTCCAGGCATGACGCGCTACTCCACAGTGTTTTATACTTGCTGTGCGCTGTTGGTGATTCAGTTTCAGTTCTGTCTTGAAACCTAGCAGCAGTACCATACCTCCTTTTGCTCCTCAAAATGATGAGAAATGCTCATAGATGAATAGCTTTTAAGTTACAGTTTTTAGCCCCAAGCTCCAATGGTTCGTCTTGTGCCTTCTGTCTGCGCCTATAGGAAAGCGATGCTAACCCATCTAAGAACCCCTTTTTCCGAGATCCGATTATAGGAATAAACCAATCAGCCCTTGGAATCGATAAAATGTATGTAAAATAACTCTAAGCAGGCGGTATGATTCCTATAGTCATTGAACAATCTGGTCGAGGCGAACGTGCTTTTGATATCTACTCACGACTGCTGCGCGAACGCATTATCTTTTTGGGACAACCCATTGATAGCAATGTCGCCAATTTAATTGTGGCCCAACTACTCTATTTGGACGCTGAAGACGCGGAGAAAGACATATATATGTACATCAATTCTCCTGGCGGTTCAGTGACTGCTGGTATGGGCTTATTTGATACCATGAAGCAGATCCGTCCAGATGTTTGTACAATTTGTACGGGATTGGCAGCTAGTATGGGAGCATTTCTCCTGAGTGCGGGTACTAAAGGTAAGCGGATGAGTTTACCCCATTCCCGGATTATGATTCATCAACCTCTAGGAGGCGCCCAAGGACAAGCTACTGATATTGAAATTCAAGCCCGCGAGATTTTATATCACAAACAACGCTTGAATCAATATTTAGCTGAACACACTGGACAACCGATTGAACGAATAGCCGATGACACAGAAAGAGATTTCTTTATGTCGCCGGAGGAAGCTAAGGAATATGGCATAATTGACCAAGTTATTGACCGCCACGCTTCTGGTAGTCGCCCAATGGCTGTAGTTTAATTGTAATCTAATATGGAACATGAGTCATTAGTTTTTTTTATCAAAACTAGTGACTCATGGTTAAAGCCCGTAGCGAGTTAAAATCCTGCTAATGGATCTATATCACTTAACATATCCATTGGTGTAGGTTGGGATTCCAGGTACTGAAGAAAATCCTTGAGTTCTTCTGGTTTGAGTAAATGGCGCGATCGCTTATTGTAGGTTTTAATTAGATGATCTCTGCCTTGTTCCATTGTCCAACCCAAGCGTTGCATTTCTACGCCAATTTTGGCGATATCATCGGATTGATCTACAGGTTCGCTTTTCTTCTTTTTATTGGCAGTGGTTTTCTGAGTAATACTAGTTTCCGGGGATTTCCGGGAACTACGTTGGGGAAAGGGTTTTATGTTAGTCCCAGAAATATCCATGTCTGCTACGGGTTGTTGTTCTATCTGTTGGCTTAACCCTTCTGTTGAGGTTTCCAGGGGTACTGGTATTTGCAATTCCAAATCATCAGGTTGGGTTGCGGTTATTCCTGGAGTTGGGAAATCATTTGTAGAAGGTGAATTTTGAGTTGCTGGGATGGGAGAAGTGTTACTTTCCATAGGTATGGCAGCAACAGATGACTGGGAAGTTTCGACTTTACCCATTACAGAGTCCCTAGCAGGAGTGGGTACAGGTACAACTCTTTCTCCAGCAGATTTTCCCGGTTCTGATGATGCAGTTGGCGTCGCCAGCACCATTAATGCCCTATCTCTTGCCCTATCTTCAGCTTCTTCTATGGTTGTAGCTGCTGCCATTCCTGTAGCACGGATGGCACCTTCGATTTGTACAGTTGCCCGAACAATATAGTGTCCGTGATCGATTTGTACTAATTCTGAAATTAGACTACCTGAGGGACACAAGCTCTGGAATTGAGCCAAAATCATATGACCACCGATATCAAAAAATTTACTCAGACTAATGGGTTTCTTGCAGCAACATATTTATCAGCGGATTGCACTTAGCACTAATCAATGGTGCGTTGAACTTTTCCGCTTGCATATTATGTCGGATTGTGGATTATTTAATCTGCAATGTATTTTGGTTGGATTATTGATAATATCATGCACCCAAAATAAATTTGTGGTGATGTGCTCAGAACCGAATCCAGCCTATACTATCGAAGCTTGCATATTATTTGATCCACCCTCCTGAGAACATTCTAGCGATCTATGAGGATCAAATTCGATCAATCAAAGAATTTTAATTGTTCAAATGTAGCATCCTTCGTGGTGATGTATGATTTGGCTGATTCAAAATGAATTACATGGTTCGCCCTCAATGCTATACTAAATACCCAGCCTCATATCCAGAACTATTTTCTGGAAGTGCGCTCTAAATCTACAATAATGAAGATAAGGTTCGTCCTCACTACTTCTCACACTGTTGACCCAATTGTTACCGATTCTACATATGGAGTAATGAAGTCGGTCGGCAGTTTCTCCTAATCCCATATCAAAGTTAAATGGAGTGATACCACTTGATGAGCTAGACATTTTTACACCTGTTGCTTTTGCCAACCAAGTTTTTGGGTATGGTGAATAATTATTCCCCAAAAACCTACCCAAAATAGTTGGGCAATTACCCAGTTAAGCAAAACAGCTAATAGTAGCTTGCATCGATTGCATGAATTGAAGATGAACTAGCTCCCAAGTAGATCCCTACCTTAACTTTGTAATGACTATGTAGTGAGAGTTTTGTAGACGTAAAGCAACTAACTCAATTACCCTTCAGGGTAAAGTTGCCTTTGCTGTCAATGCTCCCACATCCGTAAAGACTGAAACCCCGCTACTCCCACCTCAGGGCAAATAGTTTCCGGGTTATGACTTTAAGGTTGTAGGGGTATATAGCAAAGAACCAGATTCAACAAAAACGACGTTTTGACCAAAGGTCGGTTCACTGCATGGAATTTTCAATCGCTACACTCCTTGCCAATTTCACCGATGATAAATTGGTGGCTCGTAAACTTTTAGAAAAGAAACTTGGTTGCGAAGATGACATCAATTTAAAAAAACTGCAAATTTCTCTGGAGGTTCTGGAAGAAATCGGTCTCTTATCTAAGGAAAGGGGTAAGTTTCGACGAATAGCAGAAGAAGAGTTAATTGAAGCCAAGTTACGCTGCTCCAGTAAAGGCTTTTGCTTTGCCATCCAAGATGTGGAAGGAGCCGAGGATATTTATATCCGTGAGAGTCATTTAAGTAATGCTTGGAATGGCGATCGCGTGTTAGTTAAAGTGTTAAAGGAAGGCAGCCGTCGCCGTTCTCCAGAAGGGGAAGTAAAACTGATTTTAGAACGTTCTAATCACACTTTGCTGGCTCGGATTAAACAGGTGGAAGGGGGATATCGTGCCGTCCCCTTGGATGATCGCTTATTATTTGAGTTAAAAATCCAATCAAATAGCATTGATTTGAGTGATGCTATCGACCATCTCGCCCATGTGGAAGTTCTCCGCTATCCCTTAGCCCAGTATCCCCCCATTGGTAGGGTGGTACAAATCCTCGGTAGTGATGCTGAAGCTGCTGCGGATATAGATTTAGTTACCTGTAAACACGATCTTTCCCGTCATTTTTCGGATGCGGTGGAAGCCAGTGCTGCTAAATTACCCAAAAAGTTATTAAAGGCAGACCTGAAAAGTCGCCTGGACTTGCGTAACATCTTTACCTTTAGCATTGCCAGAAATAATAGCGATCGCAATGTGGTGGAAAATGCCTGGAGTTGGTATAAAAGCCCTGATGGGCAATGGCTATTGGCTTGTCACATCGCTGATGTTTCCCACTACGTACAACCAGATGAAATCCTAGATCGGGAAGCTATTAAACGGGGACGGTCTGTATATTTGGGGGACTTGGTGTTGGCTATGTTACCTGAAATGGTGGCAGAACGCTGTTCCTTGGTGCCAAAAAGCGATCGCCTAGCCATTTCCGTATTAATTAACATTGAACCCGATTCCCAAAACATCACCGATTGGGAAATTCAACCCACGGTGATTAAAATAGACAAGTCCATTGGTGAAGCAGATGTAGAGGCTGCTTTGAATGGCAAAACCACAAAATCAACTAAAAGTGCCCCCGAACTACTGGAAGTACTCCCACAAATCCAGGATTTTGCTGCACATTTAGCCCAGCAACGCTTGCAACGTGGCAGTTTACAATTAAATTTGCCGCCGAACCAAAATCCCTACTATGATGAGGGAATTTTCGGTTGTGTGGTGGAGCATGATTCCCCGGTGCGTTCTGTGATAACAGAACTAGTGCTATTAGTCAATCAACTGATTGGCAGCCAATTTCATGCCTTGGGAGTACCTGCGATTTGGAGGGTACAAGGTGCCCCCGATCCTGAAGATGTCCAAGAAATGCTGAAATTGGCAATTAATTTAGGGGTGGATTTGACCTTAGATCCGGACATTGATATTCAACCTTTAGATTATCAACATTTAACTAAGGTATTTGCAGAATCTGCATCGGAACAAGTATTAACCTATCTTTTGCAAGATACCCTGAAACCCTCAGTTTATACCACCACCCAAGGCCCTCACTTTGGATTAGCCTTACCAGAAGGTTATATTCATTTTACCTCTCCCTTGCGACGGTACTCGGATTTATTAATGCAAAGGGTATTACATACCATTGTGGAAAACGGACGCGATCGCCGCAATACTAGAGTCAAAGAGCGAGTTAATTTGCTCGGCTCATCTTGTCATGGTGAAATTAACTGGAATGTCCTGGCACCAGAATTACAGCAAGAGTTACAAAGCGACTTGAATCGGGTGATTACCCAAATCAATGACCGGGAAAAAGAAGTCCAGGAAGCGGAAGCTGATTTAGCTGGATTGCAAAGAGCATCGTTAATGAAACAACGCATAGGTGAAGTTTTCAACGGTGTGATTACTGGGGTACAATCCTATGGATTCTTCGTCGAAATTGAAGTTCCTCCCCAAGAACTGCAAGCTACCACTGGCATACCCTTAAGGGTAGAAGGATTAGTACACGTCAGTTCCCTCAAAGATGATTGGTATGAATACCGTGCCAGACAGCAAGCACTGTTTGGACGGAAAAATCGTGCCTCCTATCGATTAGGCGATCGCGTAGCGGTGCAAGTTAAAAGTGTAGATTATTACCGCCAGCAAATTGATTTAGTCACCGTGGGTAGTGATGGTATGGCGATCGATAAGGAGGATGACAGCGATGATTCCGATACCTACTTTTCCGGCGATATGGAATCTAATGACCTAGAATCCTATCTCGAGGACGAATAAAAAATGGATACATCATGGGGAATTTTTGAGGAGTTAGGAGTTGATTGGATACCAATCACAAATAACTCACAAAATTCCCCTTTATTTCTTTTTCATGTATTAATCAAGTGTTGAATCATCAAAAACCGTTGATTTTGGGCGTATCAGGTGCTTCCGGTCTTATTTATGCTGTCCGCGCTCTCAAATTTCTTTTAGCAGCCGATTATGAAATTGAACTAGTTGCTTCCAAAGCAACCTCTATGGTTTGGCAAGCCGAACAAAATATACGGATGCCCCTAGAGCCAATTCAACAAGAGCAGTTTTGGCGACAACAAGCTGGGGTAGAAACCGCAGGTAAATTAACCTGCCATCCTTGGGGAGATGTGGGTGCTAACATTGCTAGTGGCTCTTATCGCTGTGTGGGGATGATAGTGATGCCATGTAGCATGAGTACTGTAGGTAAGCTCGCTAGTGGTTTAAGTTCGGATTTATTGGAAAGAGCGGCAGATGTGCAGATAAAGGAAGGCAGAAAGTTAGTCATTGTTCCTCGTGAAACACCCTTCAGCCTGATTCATCTACGCAATTTAACTACCTTGGCTGAGGCAGGGGTAAGAATAGTCCCGGCAATTCCTGCGTGGTACCACAATCCCAAAACCATTGAAGATTTAGTTGATTTCGTTGTTGCTCGAACTTTAGATCAACTGGATATTGACTGCGTACCCATTCGACGGTGGGAAGGAGGGAAGGAGGGAAAGAGAGAAGGAGGGAAGGAGTGAAGGGGGGAAAGAGAGAAGGAGGGAAGGAGTGAAGGAGGGAAGGAGGGAAGGAGTGAAAGAGGGAAGGAGGGAAGGAGTGAAAGACTGTCAACTGTCAACTGTCAACCGTCAACTGTCAACCGTCAACCGTCAACCATCACTCCCTCACTCCCTCACTCCATCACTCCCTATCTGGTGAGGTATATACTTGAAGCTGAAAGGCTTGGCAATTCCGGTTACATTTGAGTAAGAACCGCTATATTACTTATCGAAGTCAGAAGTTTGAAGTCACCAGGTTTGAGCGTCCTGTTCTTCAAACTTCTGACTATAGGGGTGAAAAACCCCATCCCCTATGGGTTGTCCGTTTTGAGTTGGGGTCATTTGTCCCCATCTCAAAAGCCCCCTCAAACCTTCTTCCTTCTTCCTTCTTCCTTCTTCCTTCTTCCTTCTTCCTTCTTCAATACTTATTACTTATTACTTATTATTTTCGTTCACCCCTTCCCAACTTCCTCAACTTCCCTAATTCTATGGCTACAAATCGCTTAATTCTATTATTGGTAGTAATAGGAATCCTGACAATTTTGTTAATACAACAAAATTGGTCACCAGCGTTATCCCTAGTAATTTTGGGGATGAAAAGTCAACCTTTGCCATTAGCAATATGGTTAGTCCTGAGCATAACCACTGGTGCTTTGACATCTTGGTTGATTGCTAGTTTGTATCAATTATCCAATTATTTGGGTAGTCAAAAGCAACCAAGCCCTCCCCGCCGTAGTTATAGAGCGCCACGGGTACAGCAGGATACCAGACAAAAAGCTACATTTAATACTGCTACTGCTCCCAAAACACCCAAAAAGCAAGACTCCAAAACTCAAGTTATAGAGGATGATTGGGATGCAGATAACAGTGCTGATGATGATTGGGAATTTGATGAATCACCAGCAAAGCAAAAGACACAAAGCCTGCAAAATCAGCCTCGAAAAGATGCTGATGATGACGAACGTCCGCCACAATCTACTAATAGAAATCCAAATCAATCTGATTCCGTTTATTCTTATAGTTCCCGTGAACCAAAAAACACCGGAGTAGGGAAAACAGAATCTATTTATGATGCTGATTATCGAGTAATCATTCCACCTTATCAACCATCCCCAAAAAAACAACAAACCGATGACGATGATTGGGACTTTTTTGATGATGATGAAGACGATGACTTTGATGACGGCGAACGCTTACGCCGCTAAACTATCAAGGCAAGACGGGACGCGAGAACCCCTGTGTTTGTAACCAGGGGATGAAGCGGACAGGCAAGGTTTTAACCTTGTGTATTCCGGAATAAGCGTTCAGCCATTTCACTGGCGCTAACTCCTTCGGAGTTTGCCTTTTCTTTGAGCATTGTCCATGCTGTTGGCGTGACCATTATAGTCTTCTTTACCTTAACTTC
>JAAUYI010183232.1_pt1 | contig 11692 bp, 8 predicted proteins | sample 7278041 | NCBI WGS metagenome assembly JAAUYI01 (sample SAMN14350216, study PRJNA611818) | marine sediment metagenome | isolation source: surface marine sediment (0.6m) | place: French Polynesia: Moorea | collected 2018-08
ACTGCGGGCTCGTGACCCCGAGGCTCTGGAACATCGACCAGGCCCCGTGGAAGATGTGGATGGCCAGGGCCACGTTGGCGGCGATGTAGATGATCGCGACCGGCCAGCGCTGGAAGCTGTCGACGACGTTGTTGTAGACGTCACCGCGGACCCACTCGTCGCTCGTCCATCCCCAGGTGAGATCGGCGAGGTGGAACAGCAGGTAGAGCCCGACGATGATGCCGGTCCAGCGCATCGAGCGGGAGGCGAAGCTGGCGGCCGCGAACTCCTGGCCCCCGTCGTAGCTCTTCTGCCCGCTGATCGCGCCGGCGGAGCCGCTCGACGCCTGGTTCATGCGGGTCAGCGTGTAGGCGCTGTGGATGTGCAGGGCGAACATCGCGATGAGCCCGAGGCGCAGGATCCAGAGCAGGTGGGTGCGGGGCACGAGCGGCTCACCCATGTCGCGGAGGAACTCGCCGTAGTGGTAGATGTCCTCGGCGCCCAGGTAGAGCTTGAGGTTGCCGGCCATGTGGGCGATGACGAAACCGATCAAGCCGAGACCGGTCAGGGCCATCACCCACTTCTTGCCGACCGCCGTCTGGTAGACGTTCAGCGGCCATGGCAGCGCCGTCTTCGGCGCCCGCCGCGGTGGCTCCGGTCGGCGGATGCGCCGGTCCTGGGTCGGTGCGACCATCGTCTTCTCCGCGCTCGGTGACGTTGCGACTGTCGTCGGCGCACCGCCGACTCGACGCGAACCGGTCCCGGCGGCGGGCACCCACTCGCCGACGACGGTACCCCTGTGCCAGGAGGGGTGCGAACCTCCGGCGACCCGACGGTCAGACGAGCGCGGCGCGGTCGATCCGCTCGATGACCTCGTCAGGGGTGCGCAGCACGACCCGCAGCTCCAGCTCGGTGCCGTCGGCGGGGAGGCGATGGTCGATGGCCCCGATCCGCTCGACGCCGTCGGCCGGCATCGCGCCGACCCAGCGCCAGGTCTGGGTCGCGCCGTCGACGGTCAGGTGGGCGGTCACCTCGACGCCGTCGATCGGGTGCCGCAGGTCGCTGACGACGTGGACGTCGAGGCGGAGCCGCTCCCCGGCGGCCAGGGTCGCCGGGAGCGGATCGGTGAGCACGACCACGGGCCGACACGCGTCCCGCAGCGCCTCGTAGGCCAGCTTCGGGACCCGTCGGTGGTCGACGAGGCTCGTCGAGATCGCCGGCTGGGCGTCGACGAGGCAGTGCACGCAGAAGCCACCGGACGGCCGGTACTTCAGGCGTCGGAGCGTCTCGACGTAGTGGCGGACGAGGTCGGCCTGCGAGCGCTGGGTCGCCCTGGCCCACGAGGCGACGCTGTCGTGCTGCTCGCTCGGCGCCCGTCGCTCGATCAGGCCGCGGCGCAGCCCGTGGTGCGCCGAGAGGCGGGCCCAGTCGAGCTCGGGCCACCGCTCGGGCTCGAGGAAGTCGTCGCTGTCGGGCACCGACTGGGCGCCGAAGGCGCCGACGAAGCGGACCAGGCGGGGCAGGCTCGCCGCGAGTCGACCGAGGTCGGTCTCGTCACCGGCCTCCCAACCCAACCAGAGGTGGGTGTCGGTCCCCGCCAGCTGCGGCGGGTGGGGCAGGACTCCGGCGTGGGCGATGACCGGGCGGCTGCTGTCGGCGCCGCGCAGGGCCCGGGCCACCGTCCGGTCGAGGATCGTGCGGTTCCAGCTCGGCAGCTCCTGCGCGACGAGCTCGCGCCGTCGTCGTCGCCGCCGCCCTGCCGCCTCGGCGACCGTGGCCGGGTCGGCGGTGCGGCCGTCGGGCTCGTCGTGGCCGCACCACAGCAGGATCGACGGATGGTGGGCGAGGAGGTCGACGAGATCGGTGGCCTGGCGGGCTGCCGCCTTGCGGACCCCGCGGGCCATGCCCCGCGTCATCGGCAGGTCCTGCCAGAGGAGCAGGCCGATCTCGTCGGCCCGCCGGTAGAGCGCCGGTCGGGCCACGTGGGTGTGGATCCGGAGGAGGTCGAGGCCGGCGGTCACGGCGAGGTCGAGGTCGGCGTGGATGTCGGCCTCGGTCACGTCGGCCAACGACCGCTTGGACGGCGGGAGGATCGCCCCCTTGAGGTGGAGGCGCTCGCCGTTGATGCGGGCGATCCAGTTGTCGAGCTCGACGCGGCGCAGGCCGGTGCGCCGCTTCCTGACGTGGGACAGCTCGTCGTCGACGACGGCCTCGACCCGGAGATCGTGCAGCGCCTGGTCGCCGAGCGCCCGCGGCCACCACAGGTCCGGGTGGTCGACCCGGATCCGCCAGTCGACGAAGTTCTCGCCCGCAGCCAGGTCGTGGTCGGCCTCCTCGGTCAGGATCGAGCCGGTGCCCTGCACGTCGGCGGCCGGGTCGAGGAGCGTGCGGAGCCGGACGACGGCAGGCCGGTCGGCGAGGAGCTGGGCGTGGAGGCGGAGCTCGGCCCGGTCGGCGGTCGCCCGATGGCACACCACCCGCAGCCGCTCGATCCGGACCGGTCCGGTCCGCTCGAGGCGCACGGGACGCCAGAGCCCGCCGGGGTTCCAGGTCGGGTCGATGAGCTCGGAGTCCTGGAGGCAACCGGTCAGGAGTCGCTTCGACGAGCGGTCACCCGGCGTCGGGCAGGCGACCTCGACGGCGACGAGGTGGTCGGACCGATCGGCGACGTGCTCGGAGACCTCGAAGGCGTGGGGCGAGAAGTACCCCTCGGTCGGGCCGAGGTAGGCGCCGTCGAACCACAGCTCCGACTGCGCGATCGCCCCGTCGAGGACGAGCCACCATCGATCCGAGCCGGTGGACCCGGTGGGCGCGTCGTCGAGCGTGAAGCGGTGGCGGTAGAGCAGTGGACCGGACGAACCGGCGAACTCCTCGCTGTCGGCCCAGTGGCCCGGCACGGGGATCTCGGACCAGTCGTGGTCGTCGAGGTCGACGTCGCGGCCGACCCGGCGGGTCTGGTCGTCGGCGAGCCGGGCACGCCAGGGGCCGGTCAGGTCGATCCGGTCCCGGTGATGCGCGCTGTCGACCACGGACGGCGACGGTAGTGCCAGGGAGCCGTCGGCGGTGACGTGACGCGATCCGAGCTCGCGCCCTCCTCGCGAGGCCCCTCTGCCTCCGCCGCCGATAGGTTGGCGCGCATGGATCGACCGAGCACGTTGGGGGAGCTACGAGCATCCGGCTGGGAGTCGGTGCCGGTCAAGGAGGAGATCCGCCGCAACGCCGTGCGTCGGATCCAGGCCGGCGACCAGCTCGTCGAAGGGGTGCTGGGCTACGAGGAGACGGTCCTCCCGCAGGTGGAGAACGCCCTCCTCGCCGGCCACGACGTCATCTTCCTCGGCGAGCGCGGCCAGGCGAAGACCCGCATGATCCGCTCCCTCGTCGGCCTGCTCGACGAGTGGATGCCGATCATCGAGGGCTCCGAGATCAACGACGACCCCTACCATCCGGTGTCGGCCCACGCCCGCCAGCTCGTCGACGAGCACGGCGAGCAGGCGCCGATCGACTGGGTGCACCGCGACCATCGCTTCGGCGAGAAGCTCGCGACACCCGACACCTCCGTCGCCGATCTCATCGGTGAGGTCGATCCGATCCGGGTCGCCGAGGGTCGCTACCTCTCCGACGAGCTCACGCTCCACTACGGCCTGGTGCCACGGACCAACCGTGGCATCTTCGCGATCAACGAGCTCCCCGACCTCGCGGAGCGCATCCAGGTCGGCCTGCTCAACGTGCTCGAGGAGCGCGACGTCCAGATCCGTGGCTACAAGATCCGCCTGCCGCTCGACGTCGTCCTCGTCGCCTCGGCGAACCCGGAGGACTACACGAACCGGGGTCGGATGATCACCCCGCTGAAGGACCGCTTCGGCGCCCAGATCCGGACGCACTACCCGCTCGAGGTCGAGACCGAGGCCGAGATCGTCCTGCAGGAGGCCCGACCGCTGTCGACGGGTGACGTCGACGTGTCGGTCCCCGACTTCATGACCGAGATCATCGTGCAGTTCACCCACCTCGCCCGTGGGTCGAGCCACGTGAACCAGCGGTCCGGCGTCTCGGTGCGCCTGTCGGTCGCCAACTACGAGACGCTGGTCGCCAACGCCACCCGCCGCTCGCTGCGACGCGGCGAGACCAGGGTCGTCCCCCGGGTGTCGGACCTCGAGGCGATCATGTCGTCGACGGCGGGCAAGGTCGAGCTCGACACCCTCGACGACGGCCGTGAGGGCGCCATCATCGAGAACCTGCTCCAGGGGGCCGTCCTGACGGTGTTCAAGGGCTACTTCGGGCCCGAGCGGACCAAGCCGATCGTCGACGCCTTCGAGGCCGGTCGCGTGGTGCACGTCGGCGACGACGTGCCGTCCGACGAGTACGTCCGGCTCCTCGAAGAGGTGCCCACGCTGCGCGACCTCGTGCGCGAGCTGACCGACGACGAGTCGCCGGCCGCCGTCGCGAGCGCCACCGAGCTCGTCCTCGAGGGCCTGCACCTCTCGAAGCGCCTGAACAAGGACGCCATCGGGGCCCGCGCCAGCTACCGGGGCCGCTGAGCGGAGCGCCGCCGCCCATCGGCGATGGCGGACGGCTAGCGTCACCACCGCGCGGCGTGATGATCCTCGGAGTGAGGTGTCGATGCGACGTGTGTGGACCGCGCTGTTCCTGACCTCGGCGGCGATGGCCGTCTCGATCGTGCCGGTCGGCGCGGTCGACGAGGTGAGCGAGGTCGGTCTCCAGCAGCGGATCTCGTCGATGGGTGCCGACGGTGACGTGGCCTCCGGCGGGTTCGCTCCCGTCGTGGCCCACGACCCGGCCTCGGACCGGTACCTGGTGGTCTGGTACGGCGACACCGGCGAGGCGCCGCTGGTCGACGACGAGCTCGAGATCTGGGCCCAGCTCCTGACCGACGACGGCGCGCCGGTCGGCGAGGCGCAACGCGTGTCGTCGATGGGTCCCGACGGGAGCGCGGACTACGACGCGCTCGACCCGGCGGTCGCCTTCGACGCCGTGACGGGCGAGTACCTGGTCGTCTGGCACGGCGACACCGACGCCGGGGACCTGGTCGACGAGGAGTTGGAGGTCTGGGCCCGCCGCGTCGGTGTCGACGACGTCCCGGTCGGGGGTGCCGTCCGGGTGTCCGCGATGGGCCCGGACGGCGATCCGGCCTACTCGGCCAGCGAGGCGGCCGTCGCCGCCGATCCGGCCGGCGGCTGGGTCGTCGTGTGGAGCGGTGACACCGATGACGGTGATCTGGTCGACGACGAGTTCGAGATCTGGTCGCGCCGCGTCGGCGCCGACGGGACCGTCGCCCCGGTCACCGACCGGGTGTCGCTGATGGGTCCCGACGGCGATGCCGCCTACCAGGCGTTCGAACCGGCCATCGCCGCCGATCCCGTCGGCGGTGGGTTCGTCACCGTGTGGAGCGGCGACACCGACGAATCCGACCGGGTCGACGAGGAGCGCGAGGTCTGGGCCCGCCCCCTCAGCGCGAGCGGCAACGTCGCCGGCGCCGCCCGGGTGGTGTCGTCGATGGGGCCCGACGGCGATCCGACCTATGGCGCTGTCTTCCCCGACGTGGCCGTCGCCCCTGACGGTTCGGCGATGGTCGTCTGGCACGGTGACAGCGACGAGGGGGCGCTCGTCGACGACGAGCTCGAGGTGTGGGCCCAGCCGATCACGGCGGTCGGTGCGACGGTCGGTGAGGCGGTGCGGATCTCGGAGATGGGTCCCGACGGCGATCCGGCCTACCACGCCCTGCGACCGGCGATCGCCCACAACCCACAGAGCGGTGAGTACCTCGTGACGTGGAACGGCGACACCGACGACGGCGACCTCGTCGACGACGAGTTCGAGGTCTGGGCCCGGCGCGTCGGTCCCGACGCGCTCCCGGCCGCCCAATTCCGCGTGAGCGAGATGGGGCCCGACGGCGACGTGGCCTACGCCAGCTCCACCGCCGACATCGCCCACGGTCCGGCCGACAACGAGCTCCTCGTCGTGTGGTGGGGCGACACCGTCGGGGGCGGGCTGGTCGACAACGAGGCCGAGGTGTTCGGCCAGTTCCTCGCCCAGGCGTCGGCGCCGAGCGCACCCCGGGACGTCGTCGCGGCGCTCACGTCACCGGGGCGGGTGAACCTGTCCTGGACGGCGCCCGAGACCGACGGCGGATCCGACATCACGGGCTACCGCGTCTCCGTCGGTGACAACGCGCTCCTCGCGGTCGCCGGGTCGGTCACCAGCGTGGTCATCACCGGGCTCGATCCCGGTGACTACGTGTTCAGCGTCGAGGCGCTCAACGTCAACGGCACCTCGCCGGCGGCGACCTCGAACGCCGTCACGCTCGCCGCCACGGGCTACTGGCTGCTGGAGGCCGACGGCACCGTCTACCCGTTCGGCAACATCGACGCGCTCGGGTCGGCGGCGTTCACCGACGGCGCCACCGGCGTCGACATCGTGGCGCTGCCCGACGGCACCGGCTACTGGGTGCTCGACTCGTCGGGCACCGTGACGCCGTTCGGCGACGCGGTCGCCCACGGCTCTGTCACCCCGGCCGACGTCGAGCCCGGGGAGATGGTCACGACCCTGTCCTCGACCCCGAGCGGTGAGGGCTACTGGGTCTTCACCGACCGGGGGCGGGCGCTGCCCTTCGGTGACGCCACCGACATCCCGGACCTCGTCGACATCGGGATCTCGGGCATCCTGAACGGGCCGGTCATCGACTCCGTCGCCACGCCGAGCGGGAACGGCTACTACATGATCGGCTCGGACGGCGGCGTGTTCAGCCTGGGTGACGCGGAGTTCCACGGCTCGATGGGCGGCACGGTGCTCAACGAGCCGGTCAACGGCATCGTCCCCGACCCGGACGGCGTTGGCTACTGGCTGGTCGCCGGTGACGGCGGCGTGTTCTCCTTCGAGGCCGAGTTCCGCGGCTCGGTGCCCGGTGTGCTCGATCCCGGCGTGTCGCTGAACGCACCGGTGATCGGGATGGTGTCCTACGGCGACGCCTACCTGATGGTCGGCGCCGATGGTGGCGTGTTCAACTTCAGTGACCTGCCGTTCGTCGGCAGCCTCGGCTCGAACCCGCCGGACACGGGGGTGGTGTCGATCGCCGCGTGAGCGGGCTACCCGCCGAGCGTGAGCTCGACGAGGACGACCAGCTCGCCTGCATCCTCGCCCGCGGGCTTGGTCTCCTGGACCAAGCCGATCCCGCGGGCGTAGGTCTTCTCCTCGACCACGTCCGGCTCGAGTGGTGTCCAGTCGCGGGTCACGATCACGTCGTCGAACTCCCCGGCCGGCACGCTCACCGACCCGGTGTCGGCGATGACCTGGCCCATGTCCTCGGCTTCGCCGGGGAGGTACTCCTGGCGGTAGCCGCCGTCGTCCGGTCGCGGCTCCGCGGGCATCACGATGCCGGGCAGAGCCCCGTCGACGCCGGCCTCCCAGGCCCCCTCGTCGCTGGCCACGCCGTCCTCGTAGGCGGTCGTGTCCTCGCCGAAGTACCAGACGCCACCGTCGGCGTGTCGGGCGAACCAGTCGAAGGTGTCCTCCACGAGCTCGCCGTCCGGCGTCGTCACGACGTCGTGCACCACGATCGCCTCGACCCCCATCACGGTCCGACGCTCGTCGAGCACCTCGACCGTGATGATCTCCTCGAGCTCGCCGTCAGGTGTCCGGCTCTCGTAGATCCACGTGTTCCCGGGGATCAGGGGCAGGAAGGCGTGGTCGACGACCGACGAGAACTCGGCCGGATCGATCTCGACGGCGTACTCGCCGCCGTCGCCGGGATCGATGACCGCGGTGTCGCCCGTCGTGGTCGCCTCGTCGTCGCCTCCACACGCGCCGACCAGCAGGATCGTCGCGAGGCCGAGCACGGCGGGGCGCGTCCGTGCTCGTCTCATGGTCAGTCCTCGTCGTCGGTCGCGTCGTCGTCGGCCTCGGAGCCGACCACGTCGAAGTTCTCGTCGAGTTGCACGTCGACCTGGGTGCCGTCGTCGAGGGTCACCTCCACCTCGTAGAGGCTGTCCTCGTCGCCGACCTCGGTCTCGGTGACCCGACCCTCGCCGGTGTGGGCGAGCGCGGCCGCGGTCGCCCGTTCGAGCGCCGGTCCGGTGATGGGGGCCTCGTCGTCGTCGGCGGACGACAGGGCGATGGCGCTGCCGGCGCCGGCGATGATCGCCACGGCACCGGTGGCGGCTGCGGTGATGATGATGGTGCGTCGTTCCATGGGCCCATCGTGCGTGATCGAACCTGACCGTCCCCTGACCGTGGTGACCGCGGTCAGCCGGGCGTCAGCTCGGCGCGCGATCGTGGGGTCGTGAAGCTGCTCCTCATCGACGACGACGAGTCGTTGACGGCGTCGCTGCGCCGCGGGCTCGAGGCGGAGGGGTTCACGGTCGACGTCGCCCACGACGGCATCGACGGCTCGTGGATGGCCGAAGAGGGCCACTTCGACCTCATCGTGCTCGACCTGATGCTCCCGGGCCGCAACGGCTTCCAGGTCTGCGCCGACCTGCGGGCCCGCGGTGACTGGACCCCGGTGCTGATGCTCACTGCGAAGGACGGCGACCTCGACCAGGCGGAGGGCCTCGACACCGGTGCCGACGACTACCTGGTGAAGCCGTTCTCGTTCACGGTGCTCGTCGCGCGGATCCGGGCGCTGCTCCGTCGCACGAGCGGCGGCGCCCCGGCGGCGATCGAGGTCGGCGACCTCCACATCGACCCCGGCGCGCAGCTCGTGTGGCGGGGCGGGCAGCCGGTCGAGCTGACGGCGCGCCAGTTCCAGGTGCTCGAGTTCCTGGTCCGCCACGCCGGCGACGTCGTCTCGAAGACCGAGCTCCTCGACGGCGTCTGGGAGCACGACTTCGAAGGCGACCCGAACATCGTCGAGGTGTACATCCGCCGCCTCAGGAAGGCGATCGACGAACCCTTCGGCCGCCACTCGATCGTGACCGTCCGTGGCGCCGGCTACCGGCTCGTCGACGACCGGACGGCCGGGTGAGCGGCACGGTCGGCCGCGTCGACCGCGGGCTGCGGTCCGTGCGCCTGCGACTGACGGCCACCGCCGTGATCGTCGTGGCGATCGTGCTGGCCGTCACGGGCGTCGTGTTGGTCGCGCAGCAGCGCAGCCGCCTGGTCCGCGGGGTCGACGACACGCTGCGGATCCGGGCCGACGACGTCGTGGCAGGGTTCGAGGACGCTCGGGACGCGCCGATCGCCGTGGCCGACGTGGAAGACCAGGCCGCGCAGGTGGTCGATGCCGACGGCGTGGTCCTGGCGTCGACCGCGAACCTCTCCGGCGAGCCACCGATCGCGGCTGCGCCGGATGGCGCCGAGGCGTTCCGCACGATCGACGATCTGCCCATCGAGGACGACGAGTACCGGGTGCTGAGCCGTCGCGTCGGCACCGACGGCCTGGTCGTGCACGTGGCCGAGAACGTCGACGACGTCACCGACAGCACCCGGGTGCTGGTCCAGTCGTTGCTCGTCGCCTTCCCGCTCGTGCTCGCGGCCCTCGGGGCGTTGACGTGGTGGCTCGTCGGTCGGACGCTCCGGCCGGTGCGGGCGGCGGCGCTGCGCCAGGAGCGGTTCGTGAGCGACGCCAGCCACGAGCTGCGCAGCCCGCTCGCCCGGATGCGGGCCCGTCTCGAGGTCGATCTCACCCATCCCGAGGGTGTCGATCTGCGTGAGACCGCCGGCGAGGTGCTGGGCGAAGCCGTCGCGATGGAGCGTCTCGTCGATGACCTGCTCCACGTGGCCCGTCAGGACGCAGGCGTCGACCGCCGCCGTGAGGTGGTCGACCTCGACGACCTCGTGCTGGAGGAGGCGGCCGCCCTGCGGTCGCGGTCGTCGCTCACCGTCGACGTGTCGCAGGTGTCGGGCGCGACCGTCGACGGCCACCGCCCCGGACTCGTCCGCCTCGTCCGCAACCTGGTCGACAACGCCGGGCACCACGCCGTCTCGACCGTGCGGCTCTCGCTCGTCGAGACCGGCGAGCTGATCCGGTTCGTGGTCGACGACGACGGGCCGGGCATCGCGCCCGCTGACCGGGAGGCGGTCTTCGACCGGTTCGCCCGCGTCGACCTGGCCCGCGCCGGGGGAGGCACGGGGCTGGGGCTGGCGATCGCACGCGACGTCGTCGCGGCGCACAGCGGGACGATCACGATCGGCGACGCCGAGCTCGGCGGTGCCCGCCTCGAGGTCGTCCTCCCGGGCGCACGCTGACCCGTCACCCGGTGTCGTCGACGGCGGCGGCGACCCGCCCGAGCACCTCGGTCGGCGTGGCGTGCGGTGAGGTCCAGTCGACCCCCCACGCCGACGCTGATCGCCCGTCGTCGCCGACCCAGACGGTCGTGTCGTCGACGACCTCGATCCGCGGGGACGGTCCGGTCCGGTCGTCGTCGGCGCGGCTGCGGCGCAGCTCGGCTGCCACGGCATCGCTGCGACCGGGCGGCGTGAAGACGACGACCGCCTGCTCGCCGTCCCCGCTCGTCAGCGCCACGCCGAAGCTCGTCGACCCGGCCGATCTCCCGGAGCTGCACGTGTACCCGGTGACGCGATCGAGCAGCTCGCGAGGGAGCAGCACCGCTGCGGATCCGGCGTCCAGGGAGGCCTCCGCCAGAGCGAGGTCACCGGCCCGGAGCGCGTCGTCGAGCTCCTCGCAGACGCTCGGCCCGTCGCCCAACTCGGCCATCACCTCGCTGAGGTCAGAGGCGGTGGATCGGCTCACGGCCAAGGCGGTGGCGGCGATCAGCACGACGGCGACGATGCCGAGTCGTCCTGGGGTCATGTCGGTGCCTCGGGCCATGCGAACCCTTCCGCCTCGTCTCGGTCTCACCGAGTGCTTGGCTCCGGGTGACGATCCGTTGCGCGACTCCGACGGCCCGTTCGCGACGACGTCAGGCGAGCGGTGACGGGACGTCGATGACGACGTTGCCGCGCGCCCGGTGGGTCAGCATGCGGGCGACGGCGTCCGCTGCGTCATCGAGCGGGTGGATGCTGTCGATGACCGCTCGGACGTCACCGGACTGGAGCAGGCGAGCCAACTCCGCGAGGTGCTCGTGGTCGACCACGCACCGGGTCATCCTCACGTCGGTGCCTCGCAGCTTGAGGAGGACCGTCCTGGCCATCCGAGGGAGCCGGGCGAAGGTCCCGCCGTTGGTGCCGAGGCTGTTGGGCAGGTACACGCCCGTCGGGGTCAGCTTCCGGGCCACCCGCGCCGGGGGGTGGTTGAGGACGTTGTCGAGGATGACGTCGTAGCGCTCGTCGCCGTCGAGCAGGCTCCGCTCGGTGTGGTCGATGATCTCGTCGGCCCCCAGCGAGCGGACGAGCTCGGCGTTCTGGGCGCTGCAGACCCCGGTGACGTGGGCACCGGAGAGCTTCGCGAACTGCACGGCGAAGGTACCGACCCCGCCGGACGCGCCGTTCACGAGGACTCGCATCCCCGGCTCGACCCGGCCCGTCTCGCAGATGGCGATCATCGCCGTGAGGCCCGACATCACGGAGGCCGCCGCCTCCTCGAACGACACCGACGCCGGCTTGCGCCAGAGCTTCGTCGCAGGGGTGACGGCGAGCTCGGCGAAGGTGCCGACCGGGGCGGCGAGGTCGTCGGTCCACACGGAGCCGAAGACGTCGTCGCCGACCACCAGGTGGCGGACGTCGGGGCCGACGGCCTCGACGACTCCCGAGACGTCGGTGCCGCGGATCGGGGTCTTCGGCCCGCGCAGTCCGCTCTGGG
>JAAUYI010042850.1_pt1 | contig 11690 bp, 11 predicted proteins | sample 7278041 | NCBI WGS metagenome assembly JAAUYI01 (sample SAMN14350216, study PRJNA611818) | marine sediment metagenome | isolation source: surface marine sediment (0.6m) | place: French Polynesia: Moorea | collected 2018-08
CCCCCGCCGGCACCAAGGTCGGCCTCGCGTTCTCCGGTGGCCTCGACACCCGCGCCGCCGTCGCCTGGATGGCCCGGCGCGACATCGAGGTCCACTGCTACACCGCCGATCTGGCTCAGCCCGACGAGGACGATCCGACCGCCATCCCTCCGATCGCGACCGCGCACGGGGCGACGGATGCGCGGCTCCTCGACTGCCGTGCGGGGATGGTTCGCGAGGGGCTCGACGCGATCCGGTGCGGTGCGTTCCACCTCCGCACCGCGGGCCGCACCTACTTCAACACCACCCCACTGGGCCGCGCGGTGACCACCACCGCCATCGTGCGTGCGATGCAAGAGGACGACGTCCACGTCTTCGGTGACGGCTCCACCCACAAGGGCAACGACATCGAGCGGTTCTACCGGTACGGCGTGCTCGTGGACCCGACGCTGCGGATCTACAAGCCCTGGCTCGACCCGACCTTCAACGCCGAGCTCGGTGGCCGCAACGAGATGAGCGAGTTCCTCGCCGAGATCGGCATGCCCTACAAGACCTCGATGGAGAAGGCGTACTCGACCGACGCCAACTGCCTCGGCGCCACCCACGAGGCCAAGGACCTGGAGCGACTCGACGTCGGCATCGACATCGTCGACCCGATCATGGGCGTCGCCCACTGGCGTCCCGAGGTCACGATCGACACCGAGCGGGTGACCCTCACCTACGACCAGGGCCTTCCGGTCGCCATCGACGGCCGTCGCTTCGACGACGACCAGGTCGCGCTCTTCCTCGAGGCGAACCGGGTGGGTGGGCGCCACGGACTGGGCACGAGCGACCAGATCGAGAACCGGGTCATCGAGGCGAAGAGCCGAGGCATCTACGAGGCGCCCGGCATGGCGCTGCTCCAGATCGGCTACGAGCGGCTCCTGTCGGCGGTCCACAACGAGGAGGCCACCGACCTCTTCGCCACCCTCGGCCGGCGGCTCGGTCGACTGCTCTACGAGGGGCGGTGGTTCGATCCCGCGTCGCTGCTGCTGCGCGACTCGCTCATCCTGTGGGTCGCCTCACCCCTCAGCGGCGAGGTCACGCTCGAGCTCCGGCGCGGCGACGACTACTCGATCGTGAGCACCGAGGCCGATGCCGCGACCTACGACCCGGAGGCGCTCTCGATGGAGCGGGTCGAGGACGCCGCGTTCGGGCCGGAGGACCGCATCGGGGCGTTGGCCCTCACCGACCTGTCGGTCCACGACAGCCGCCGCCTGCTCCAGCAGTACGTGCGGGTGCTCGGGCGGCTGCCCGACGGCGCCGGTCCGCTCGGCGAGCTCGGGAGCTAGTGCTGTCTAGTCGACGTCCCTGCGGTTCAGCGACCGGGTGGTGAGCGCGATCGTCGCGGCGCCAACCGCCAAGGGCAGGACCACCGACCACAGCGGTGACCGGTCGGCGAGACGCAGGTCGACGTCGGTCTGCCAGCTCAGCAGGCTCCGGGTGTAGGAGCGGATCGCCAGGCGGGCCAGGCCGGCGCCCGCGCCCGCCACGAACCCCTCCCAGATCAGGATGTAGACGAGCCCCCAGATGAGCGCCCGCGAGACGACCAGGCCGAGCCACAGGAACAGGCCGCAGTAGGCCGCCACACCGATGAGCGACGACAGCGCCGCGCCCGTCACGACGGAGCCCTGCCCGGTGAGCAACGACGAGAACACGAGAGGCAGCGCCACCGCCGGGATGGTCAGGGTGAGCGCGGCGAACCACGCCGCGATCGCGACGATCCGGCGGGGCATCGGCCGCATCGTGAAGTAGAGCAGCGTGCGATCCTCCTCCAGATCGCCGAGCGTCGACGCCGCGATGAGCAGGGAGCCCACCGGCACCACGACGGCGAGGCCGAAGCTCCCGATGACCTGGGTCCCGTCACCGAGCGGGTCGTCGCCCGTCCCCGCCACCGCGCCGAGCAGGAGCGCCACGGCGGCGAGCGCTCCGAGTCCGAGCAGGCGGCCGGTCTTGATCTGGCTGCGGAGCAGGACCGAGTAGACGGCCGTGAAGGCCGTGGTCGGCGAGGGCCGGAGCGGCGTCGGCGCGCTCATCGGGGCTCCACGAGGTAGCGGAAGACGCTCTCGAGATCGTCGTCGAGCGGCACGACCTCCTCGAGCCGGACGTCGCGGTCGCGGGCCACGACGGCGACGGTGCGGGCGAAGGCGCGGGCGTCGTCGGTGTCGATCACGACCTCGCCGTCGTCGCCGAGGTGCAGACCGACCACGACCCCGCGCTCCAGCAGCCCCCCGGCGAGCGCCGAGGGCTGATCGGACCGCAGGCGCACCCGCATCGGGCGGTCGTCCATGAGCGCCCGGATGCCGTGGAAGTCGCCCTGCGCAGCGAGGCGACCCTGCGCGATGACGATGATGTCGGACCCGAACCGCTCGACCTCCTCGAGCACGTGGCTCGACACCAGCACGCAGACGCCGGCGGCGCCGAGCCCGTGCATGAGGTCGACGAGGTGGGCTCGCTGGCGGGGATCGAGGCCGGTGAGCGGTTCGTCGAGGAACACGACGTCCGGGCCGTGGACGATCGCCTGGGCGAGCTTCACGCGCTGGCGCATCCCCTTGGAGTAGGTGTGCAGCCGCCGGGTGTCGTCGGGGTCCATCTCGACCTGCTCGAGCGCTCGGCGAGCCGCATCGAGCGGGTCCGACATGCCCTGCAGCGTCGCTGCGATCTCGACGAAGCGCTCGGCCCGGAGGTGCTCGAACAGCTGCTCCTGCTGGGGCAGGACACCGACCCGTGACCGGACGTCGAGGTCGGTCCGCGGGTCGCCTCCGAGCACCCGCACGCTCCCCGACGACGGCGTCGCCTGTCCGGTGAGCAGCCGCAGCAGCGTGGACTTGCCCGCACCGTTCGGGCCGAGCAGCGCCGTGACGCCCGACCCGATCGTGAAGCTCACGTCGGAGACCGCCACGAGATCGCCGAACCACTTCGAGGCGTTGTCGACCTCGACCATCACGTCGCTCATCGGCGGACCTCGACCCGTTGGTACCGCCACCGGGCGATCACCCCGAACAGCACCGTCCAGCCGACGGCGGCGAGCACCACCGCAGGGGTCGCCATGGTCGAGAGGCCCTGCGTGCCCTCGGTCGCCTCACCGTGGATCCGGTTGGCGAGCTCGAACGGCAGGCCGAAGAGATCGAGCATGCCGACGATGTCGGGTGCGTCGGCCGCCTCGATCAGGACGTTCGCGACCGTCGACGAGACGAGGATGATCATGATGATCCCGGCACTCGCCGCAGCGCGACGATCGGTCGAGGCCGACACCGCGAGGGTGAGCGCGGCGATCGGCGCGGCGACGCCGATGCCCGCACCGACGACCCGGACGAACACGAGCAGCGTGTCGTCGATGCCCTCGGGCCCCGCCCCCTGGAGGCTGAGCGCGACGAGGAGCAGCAGCGGCGGGCCGAGCGTGACGAGCGCCATCACCGCCCCGACCGCCATGGCCCTCGCCGCGAGGTAGGTGTCGCGGTTGAGCGGTGAGGCGAGGTAGAGGCCGAGCATGCCCGACCGTCGATCGGTGCACAGCAGCTCGGGGGCGATGATCGCCGCGAACAGCACGATCGCGGAGGTGACGAAGCCGTAGTACTCGCCGTAGGTGGGGAGGACGAGGTCGCGCAGGTCCTCGTCGCTCAGCAGCGCGGCGAGCCCGACGAACACGACGGCGGGCAGGTAGGCGAGGAGCAGAGTCGCGCCGAAGAGCAGCATCGCCCAGATCGGCCGGCGCCGGCCCGCCACCCGCCACACCCCCTGGGCGAACAGCACGGCGACCGCATGGGTGGCACCGAGCCGGGGCCCGTCGTAGGCCCGATGACCGCGGTCGTGGATCCGAGCCGTCACGTCCCCGCCTCCAGGAAGACGTCCTCGAGCGACCGCCGGGCGGGAGCCAGCCGACGCAACGCCAGAGACTCGGCCGCGACCGCGTCGCGGATGACGCGAGCCGCGTCGGCTCCGGTGACCTTCAGCACGTCGCGCGACCGTTCGACGGTCAGACCGGCTGCCTCCAGTCGCGGCACGAGCCGATCGGGCTCGTCGACCTCGACCAGCAGGCCGGCCTCGGTGCCCTGCAGTGTGTCGACCCGTCCGGATCGGACGACCTTGCCGTCGCTGATGATCGTCACGCCGTCGCAGATCTGCTCGACCTCGCCGAGGCGGTGCGACGACAGCACGACGTCCATGCCGAACTCGGTGCCGACCCGGCGGATCAGCCGCAGCATCTCCTCGCGCTGCACGGGATCGAGGCCGTCGGTCGGTTCGTCGAGCAGCAGCAGGGTCGGGTCGTGGGCGATCGCCTGGGCGAGCTTGACCCGCTGACGTTGGCCGGTCGACATCGTGCCGAGCTGGCGGAAGCGCTCCTCGCCCAACCCGACCTGCCAGAGGGCGTCGTTGGCCCGCTCGGTGGCGGCTCGACGGGGCAGCCCGTGGAGCTCGGCGACGTGACGGACGAGCTCGGCCGCCTGCGCGTCGGTCGGCAGCTCGTGGTGCTCGGGCGAGTAGCCGATGCGGGCGCGGATCTCGGGACCGGCATCGGCCGGATCGAGCCCGAGCACCCGGAGGTCGCCGGCATCGCGACCGTGGAGACCCAGGACCAGGCCCAGCAGCGTCGTCTTGCCCGCACCGTTGGCACCCAGCAACCCGGTGATGCCCTGCTCGACGTGGAGCGAGAGGCCGTCGAGGACCGTCGTCGAGCCGTAGCGCTTGGTGACGTCGACGGCCTCGAGGACCGGTGGTCGCGCGTCGCTCACGGCGCCGAGTCTCGCACCCCGCACGCCCCGCGCCGCGCCACCGCCACTCGGCCGGGGCGGTCCTCTACCGTCGCGGTGTGACCTCCACGGTGGAGCTCGCCGAGGACTGGCTCTCGGCCAAGCGCGTGTCCGAGCGACGCGACGACCCCGGTCACTCGGCCCGCGCCCGCCGGTCCGACCTGTGCCGCTGGGGCCAGGCGATCGCGGTCGTGCAGGGTCGCCGGCCCCAGGCAGATCTCGACCACCTCGACCTCGCTGTCGACCTCGCCGACGTCACCCTCGCCGACCTCGCCGATCCCGACGTGCTCCTCCGGTCGTTGGCGGCGATGCGCGACCACTACGAGGCGACGTCACGTGCCCGCATGCTGTCGACGATGCGGACGTGGTGCCGCTGGCTCGTGCGGCGAGGTCACCTCGCGCAGGACCCGACCGAGATGGAGGAGCTCACGGTGTCGCTGGCAGGGGGCCGGCGCCTCCCGAAGGCCTTCTCCGCCCAGGAGGTCGAGGCGATGGTCGCCGCGGCACGCGAGCCGTCGGCCCGATCGCGGTCGGCGTGGCCGAGCCGCGACGTGGCGGTGCTGCGGGTCCTGGCCGGCGCCGGGCTGCGCACCTCGGAGGCCTGCGGTCTGCTCGTCGACGATCTCGACCGCCGAGGCGAGCGCCCCATCCTGCGCATCACCAAGGCGGCGAAGGGGGGCAAGGCGCGCAACGTCCCCGTCCCCGACGAGGTGGTCGATGCCGTCGGCGAGCATTTGGACGACCGCCGACGCCTCGACGGTGACCGCCCGGTCGGGTTGGACGCTCCCCTGCTCGCCCGACCGGACGGACGCCCGCTCAACCCACAGCTGGTCGACCGCATCATCCGTCGCTGCGCCTCCGAGGCCGGCGTGCGGGTACCGGACGGCGCCGCCGCGCACGCGCTCCGGCACCACTTCGGCGTCCAGCTCACGCTGCGAGGCGTCCCGCTCCCCGCTCTGCAACAGCTCATGGGGCACGCGGATCCGCGGACGACGTCGATCTACACCGCGATGGCCGAGGCCGACCTGACGGGCGTGCTCGAGGACGCCGGCTGGCTCTGAGCTGACGGCGATCAGACGATCGCCAGGATGTCGGCGAAGTGGTTGAACTGCAGTGCCTGCAACCGGTCGGCCTCGGACGCAGCACGGTGAGGCGGATGGACGCACGACTCGTGGGCGACCGTCGTCCCGGCGTGCACGACTCCTCCTGCCCGTACGGCGGCGCCGGTGATGGCGATGCCACAGAACCGGCACGGGACGGTCTCGTCCATCGCGCACCTCCTCCAGTGTCCTTGCCACCCGATCCACTGGCCGTTTCATCCGAACAGACGCGCGGACAGTCCCGACGGATGCTCGCATCCTGCGTCCTCCGGCGCCTCTTCGATCCCGTTGGGGATGGAGGTGTCACACCGTGCTGGTACACTCGAACGTATGTTCGATGACGGGGAAGCAGATCCGGGTGCCGTCGCTGACCCGGCATCGCTCGATGACGACGCCCTCCTCGCCGCCCTCGACCAGGCCGAGTGGGCCATACGCCGGGCCCGGGCGCAGTTCGCCGCAGTGACCGCCGAGGCCGCACGGCGCGACCTCCCCGCACGCGACGGGCTGCGAAGCCTGCGGTCCTGGCTCGCCCACCGCTACCGGCTCACACCGGCCGACGCCGCCAGCCGGGTCCGCGACGCCGCGCTGGTCGAGACACCGGGCTTCGCGGCACCGATGCGTGGGGCCGCGCTGTCGGACTCCCAGGTCGACGCCCTCGCCCGGGCCCGCGCCAATCCCCGTTGCGGCGCCGAGCTGACCGATGCCGCCGAGGTGCTCGTCGAGCAGTCCCAGCAACTCACCGGCACCCAGTTCCGCGCCGCCGTGGCCCACTGGGAACGCCTGGCCGACACCAGTGGCCCCGAGCCCGACCCCGAGATCACCCATCAACGCCGGTGCGCGTCGTGGCTCCAGGGCCCCGACGGCACCTGGCAGCTCCGGGCCCGGTTCGCCGCCGCGCAGGGCGCAGCCCTCGTCGAGCACCTCGAAGCCCACCTCCAGACCGCGTTCGCCGAGGACCGCGACCAGGCCGGCCCCGACGCTCCCTTGGCCCGATCCGGACCCCAGCGCCGGGCCGACGTGCTCGCCGACGCCATCGTGCGAGCCGCCGACTCCCATCGCAGCACCGGCACCGAGTGCATCGTCAACATCGTCGTCGACCACGACACCTTCACCCAACACCTCCGAGCCGCTCTCGGTCTCGAACCGCATGGCACCGTGACCGGGCCGGCCCGTGACCGGATCTGTCGCACGACCAGCGGCGCCGAGCTGCACCCCGACGACGCCGTGGCCGCCGCCATCGAAGGACACGTGCGACGGGTGGTGTTCGACTCCGCCGGGGTGGTCGTCGACCTCGGCCGCACCCGACGACTCTTCACCGGCGCCGCACGCCGAGCGCTCGACCTCAGCACCGAGGGCTGCGTGTGGGCCGGATGCCACACCCCGCTGCGATGGTGCCAAGGCGACCACATCCAACCCTGGCACCGCGCCGGTCCCACCGACCAGACCAACGGCGGCCTGCTCTGCGCACGCCACAACCGGATGAGGAACCACGGCTGGTCCACCCGACGCGACCACACCGGCCAATGGCACACCATCCGACCCGACGGAACCACCGTCGACCCCGTCAGCACACCCTTCCAACCGAACCGAACCAGCGACGCCGCCGCCTGACACGCCAGCGGCTCCGTCAACTCGAACGCAGCCTGCGGCAGGGCTCGACTGCGTGCGCGCCCATGCCGAGCTGGTCCCGGCACAGCTCCTCGATGTCGGTCGCGCGCAACGGTGATGCGAATCGGTATCAGTCCCCCGTCGCATGGTCCTCGACGAGGAGGTCGGGTGCCCAGCGCGAGACGTCGGCTCGCTCCGGGCTGTTCGGCCAGTCCTTCACGTACATCGGGAGGAAGACCCTGCAGCGGCGGGTCCCCGGCCGGTTCCGCAACGACTCGCCGAACCGCGTGCGCCGGATGCAGAGGCTGTCCCACCGATACTGCCGCCACGAGAGGTCGATCCCCTTCGGGCTGAGATCGATCGTCAGCCCGAACCAGATCCCGATCGAGCCCCCGATGGCAGCGGCGAAGGCGGGCGCTTCGAAGCCGAGCTGGTTCGCGATGAGGAAGAGCCCGGTCAGGACGACGGCGAAGAGCGCCACGTACCAAGGTCGCGGTCGCAGCCGGTGTGATGCACCCGTCCAGGTCATGCGGCTCGAGAGTGCCAGGTGCGCCCGGTGGTGTCGGCGCGACCGCTTGCCGGACCGGCGGTCACACGATCGCAGGATCGTCCGGCCCGCCGAGCAGATCGTCAGCCGAGCAGATCGACCGCCACGTCGATCCACAGCTGCGTCGAGAGGGCGAGGGAGTCGACGTCGATGCGCTCGTCGTGGCCGTGGAAGCGCTTCGAGAACTCCTCCCACGTCACCGAGTGGCTGAGGAGGCCGGCGCCGTAGGCGACCGACCCGATGTTGCGGTAGATCCGAGCGTCGGTCCCGCCGACGACGAGGGAGGGCAGCAGGGTGGCATCCGGGTAGACGGCGAGCATCGCCTTCTCGAGCGACTCCCACAGCGGCGTGTCGAGCGGTGAGGCGGTCGACTCGTCCTGGTGGATGATCTCGGTCGTCACCCTCGACGACAGCTCACCGAGCGCCTCCTCGAGATGGCGGTCGACGTCCTCGGCCGTCTCGCCGGGCAGGGTGCGGACGTCGAGCTCGATGACCACCTCGTCGGGCACGACGTTGGTCTTCACGCCGCCGTGGGCGACGTTGGGGCTGAAGGTCGTGTGCGAGCAGGCGTGGAGGTGACGAGCCTTGTCGCTCGGCAGGGAGTCGAGCGCCTCCCAGCTGCGCTCCGGATCGAGCAACGCCTCGCGGGTGGCGTCGTCGACGTCGAGACCGGCGACCTGGCGGCGCCAGAGGTCGTGGATGACGGCCCGTGGCCGGTAGTCGGCCAGCCGTCGGACGACCTCGGCCGCCGTCACGAGCGCGTTGTCGGTGCCGTAGGGCATGGACCCGTGGCCCGGCGTCCCGGCGACGCGCAGGCGCCGCCAGGCCAGGCCCTTCTCGGCCACCGACAGGGTGAGCGCCAGCCCCTCGGCTGTGTGGGTCGGGACGCCACCGAACTCGGTGAGGACGTAGTCGGCCTCGACGGCGTCGCGGTGGTGGTCGACGAGGTACTGCGCTCCCCAGGTCCCACCGGCCTCCTCGTCCGCGACACCGATGAAGACGAGGTCACCCCGGAGCCGCGGCCCCCTGGTGGCGAGGTGCTTGAAGGCGACGGCCATCGACGAGGTCAGGTTGAGCATGTCGACGGCGCCCCGACCCCAGACCTCGCCGTCGACGAGATCGCCGCCGAAGGGATCCCGACTCCAGCCGTCCGGTGAGATCGGGACGACGTCGGTGTGGCCGAGCAGGCACAGCGACGGCGCCTCCGGGTCGGTGCCCTCGATGCGGGCGACGACCGAGCGGCGGCCGGGCAGCGCGTCGTAGGACTCCTGCTCGATGCCCGCCCCCTCGAGCACGTCGCGCAGCAGGTCGGCGCTGCGCTCCTCGCCCCCGGACTCGGGCGTCCCGTCGTTCACGCAGGCGTTGCGGATGAGCTGCTGGAGCAGCTCGACGGTCTCTCCGGTACGGGTCGCGTCGGTCTCCATCGATCCTCCTCGCAAGCCCGGGTGGCCGAGCCGGACCGCCCTCGGACGCTACCTCCCGCACCAGCCCCTCCCCCGCACTCCGGTCGACCTTCGCGCGCTGACCTGTGGCAACGTGGTCTCCATGGCATCACCCCTCGACCGGGGCGGCCGTCTCTCGGATCCGCTCACGCTCGACCTCGCGCTCGCAGGAGCTCGCGCCGCGCTCGGCGTGGCGCTGATGGTCGCGCCGGGCGCGGTCGCCTCACTGATCGTCGGTGACGCCGCGCGCTCCCCCGGGGCGAAGCTGTTCTCACGCGCCACCGGCGTCCGCGACGTCTCGATGGCGGTCGTGTCGATCTGGGCGCTCGATCGCCCGGACGACCTCCCACGGACCCACCGGCTGCACGCCGTCGTCGATGCCTGCGACGCGGCCGCCGGGGTGCTGGCCTTCCGGCACCTCACGCCGGTCGGCAAGGCGTTCGCCGTGCTCGGCGGCTCGTCGAGCGCGGTGACGGGCTACGTGCAGTCGAGGCGGTGGCGTCGGGCGACAGCGGACGACACCGTGGCCGCCGCATGACCGACACCACGGGAGAGACCGGCTCGAACGACCGGCTCATCGCCAGCGAGGAGCGGTTCCGGTGGCTCACCGGCGTGGTGTCGGATCCGCTGCTGATCGCCGCTGACGACGGCGCCCTCCTGCACTACAACCGGGCGGCGGCGAACGTCTTCGGCCACGACATGCTCGCGGCCAGCGTCGGCGGTGCGCCCTTCGACCTCACGTCGAAGCTCATCTCGGCGGAGGGCGATCCGCTCGACCTGATCGGGCAGGACGGCGAGGGCCCCCTGACGGTGGTGCCGGTGGCGTTCGACACCGACTGGGACGGCAAGCCCGCGACGACGATCCTCCTGCGCCCCGCAGCGCCCTCCGACGGAGCGGACGAGCGGACGTCGATCCTGCTGATCGAGGTGTCCGATGCGACGGCGCCGGCCCGGACGCTGCCCGCCGCCGCCGAGCTCCTCGACCTGCTGCGTCCCGGCGAGGCGCTCACGCAGGCCGGCGGTGCGGCCTGGTGCGTCATCTGGCGTCCGACCGACACGGCGTCGGCCCACGAGCGCGCCCTCGAGATCGTCGAGGGACTCTCCGGAGCTCTCCGCGACCGGGGCCTCGTGCGCGCCGGTGTGGCCCATCAGCACGCCGGCGAGGACACGCCGTCGCTCCTGCGTCGCTGCCACCGCGGCCTCCAACAGGCCCGCATCGACGAGATCGAGCTGTCGGTCCACCACGGCGACCAGCGGGCACCGGCCGAGCTCGACGCCCTCCGCTCCGACGTCGTCGACGAGCGCGTCGGCAGCGACCTCGTGCCGATCGTCGACCTGGGCACGCACCGGGCCATCGGCGCGATCGCCCGTCCCAGCGTCGGCGGCATCGTCGTCCAGGACGCTCGGAGCCTCCTGCTGGGGGCCGACGGCGACCTCACCCGAGCGTTCGATCGTCAGGTGGCCGCCGACGCGATGGTCCGCTTCCACCAGTGGCGCGAGGCGACGCGCCGGATGTCGCTGCACCTCCCCATCCACTCGGCGTCGACCCGTTCGGTCGAGACCACCCTCGGGTGGCTGCAGCGGGTCGTCGACGACGTCGGCCTCGCCAGGGACGAGGTGGTCCTCGGCGTCCACGAAGCCGACGTGGTGGCCGACCCGCACACGCTGCGCTTCCTGTCGTCGGCTCGGATGTCCGGGTTCCGCTCGGCGATCCGGGCGTTGAGCGGGGCACGCCTGCCGCTCGCCGCCCTCGTCGACGCGTGGCCCGATGCCCTGCTCCTTGCCGGTTCGGTGGTCCGGGGCGACGAGAGCCGACTCCTCCCGGCGCTGCTCGCCGCCGCCGACGAGATCAGCGCCGTGGCGGTCGCCACCGGCGTGACCAACCCGGCACAGGTCGACCTCCTGCTCGACTACGAGTGCCGCTACGGCGTGGGGCCGGCGCTCACGCGGTCCATCGAGACCGAGCGGCGACCCTGACACCCGACCCGGGAGGCACGCGATGCACCTCGACGACGTCCGTCTCGAAGCGGCCCGCTACGACCGGACCGCCTACCTCGCGACCGTCACGCCGGACGGCAGGCCGCACGTCGCGCCCGTCGCGGTGGCCTGGAACGCCGACCGCCTCCAGACCTTCGTGCTCGGCACGTCGAAGAAGGTCTCGAACGTCCGGCACAACCCGGCGGTGTCGGTGCACTACCCGGTCTCGGAGTCGACCGGTTGGGAC
>JAAUYI010153320.1_pt1 | contig 11684 bp, 7 predicted proteins | sample 7278041 | NCBI WGS metagenome assembly JAAUYI01 (sample SAMN14350216, study PRJNA611818) | marine sediment metagenome | isolation source: surface marine sediment (0.6m) | place: French Polynesia: Moorea | collected 2018-08
AAAAGTAAAGAAAAAGAAAAATGGTCACCAAGCCCCTAAATTTATTTATGGAACGAAGTAAAAACATTTGTTTCGATACAGGTAGTGCAAGAAACAATACGTCCGTAATCAAATCCCCTCAATTTATTTATGGGGATTATCTTTTTACTTTTTACTTTTATCTTTTTACTTTTTAACATCGGGGTCAACAATATTACCGAAAAAGATTGTGTTATGGTCAAGAAAAACAATTTCCGTAAAACTTGGAAAACATTAACTGAACTAGGTCAAGAATTTGGAGTATCAGCCGTTAAATTTGGTAATTTGCTGAAACAGCATGGATTACGGGAAAAAGATGGTGAGCCTAGTCAATTAGCCAAGGAGGGTAGTTTTTTCGAGAAAATCACACCCAAGCAAGGTAAGCCTTATTACTTGTGGCATCGTCAAAAAACATCTGAATACCTTGTTTCTCAGGGCGTAGTCAAAAGTGGTATATCAGCCAAAGACGCTGAAAAAATGACTGAAGCTCGAAAGCTAGCACGTGATTACATGGAAGCTCAAAAGTTAGATAATGAAGGCTCCAAGCTTGGTTACATGATGCTATGTGAGATGGTAGATGATATCAAAAAAGTTGGTTTAGAGCGATTTAATCAAGCACTCAAATCCATTGGTTACAAAGGCGAAGAAGTTACCTTAGAAGGCTGGTAAATCTGAGAAATGAAATTCTTAATCAACTCCAAAGCCTTTGGACTTGACGCGCTTTTTGTCGGTACGAGAAACTTTACCAGTCAGCATCCATTGTAAATGCTGTGGCAGTAGTGTTGCCAAATCATAATTCTTGACTATTGTATCCCGCGCCCGTTGGCGGATAACCTGCATATCTTCAGGATGGTTTAGTACTGACTCTACTTTATCTGCAATTTTCTGGGGAGAAAAGAAATCCACTAATAGTCCATTGATGCCATCCTCAATCATCTCCAACACAGGTGGTGTATTAGAAGCTACCAATAAACATCCCGTTGCCATTGCTTCCAACATTGACCAAGATAAAACAAAAGGACGAGTTAAATAAATATGTGCCGAGGAAGCTTGTAATACCTGAAGATATTCTGAGTAAGGTAGTCTACCTGTAAAGTGCAGTCGAGATAAATCCAAATCTAACTTTGCTAGCATTAGCTGCTTGTAGGTTTGACCCTCAGGTAACTTTTTACCGTAAGCAACCCTATCTTCTCCTACCACTACCACATGACAGTTTGGTCGTCTTTGTTGTATTAGTGCCACTGTTTCCATAAATTGGGGAAATCCCCGGTATGGTTCCATTCCCCTGCCAACATAAGTGACTAACTCATCCACATGGGAAAGATCCAGATTAATTCGGGGTAGAATTAACTTTGCTCCTGGCTGGGGACAAAAGTACTTAGTATCAACTCCATCATGAAAAACAGTGATTTTACTGTGATATTCTGGAGGGAACTGCTGACGCTGCCAGTTAGTAGGAGAAAGACCGCGATCGCAACTATATAAATCGACTAATACTGGGGCATTTTTGACTCGAATCCGGCATTCATCATCAACAGTTAGGGATTCATTGGGGTCAAAGTCAGCATCAGAACCACGAGCATGGTAAAACCACTCAAAATAACATAATAATTCTGCTTGGGGAAAAACATCTTTAATAAATAAAGGGGGACCCCAGCCAGAGTGACCGTAAACTATATCTGGTACAAAACCCTGACTTTTCAGTTGCTCTGCCATGCGATAGACAGCTTGAGCAGAAATAACGGCATTTTCTAAGTTACGAATATAGTGGTGAGTTTGAGCAGAGGCTTGACGAGAAGGATTATAAATGACTTTGTGAACACCCGGTATTTCACCCTCGCGGCGATTAGTACCAAAAACAACTTGATAATTTTTATCCTTACCTAAGGTAGTTGCTAGGTGACGAAACTGTGCCGGAAAATTAGGATGTAAGAATAAAATTCGCTGAGGTTTATGGGAAAATCGTTTCATGGGAAAAATTAGGGAGTCAGCAAATGGCAAATAGTAGAACAGAAGGGTCAACCGCTTTGCGTCAGTCACCCATTCACCCATTCAGGCATTTAAACTAAGTCCTAATAGCTTAACCTAAAGTTAGTATCTCCGTATAATTAGTCAACTACTATAGGAATCCGGTTTGATTCTTGAATCAAATTAGGTAGGGTGTAGGGTGCGTTATGACTTTAGCTATACGCACCAAAACCCCCGCAGCATGGTGCCGTACTCTCGCCGATAACACACCATACGTGTTTTTCTACGTGTTTTTCAAAAATCAATATAGTAATCCTATAGAACCTTAAAGATATGGAGTAAGTTATTTATGTAAATTGAATCATCCTCAAAAAGGCAATATAATTGCCACAGTGTATCACAAGACACCTACTTGTGTTACGGCTGTATAGCAATTAAATAAATCAATTCAATCCCGATGGGATATTTTTAGATTTATAACGAATTAACCAGCGAGTGCCAAAGGCAAACCCATCTAGCTACCAATCAATCATTGGAGTTCAATTGTTTACCTCCAGGATGTGTTTTCCAATCCAACATCTCAAATCGGTATGACTTATATCAAAAGTTCCTTTCAAGAGTTCATTAGTAAGCTTGAGGGTTTTGACCAATTACCCACAGAAGCGATCGTCAATTTATCACAACAGCTCCAACCTTGGCGCTACCGTATAGGTCAAAAAATCGCAGGGAAAGAAAAGAAGCCGGAACAAATAATAATTCTTTATGAAGGGAAAGCTCGCCTACTGGCATACGATCCACGGACACAAATGCCAATTACCTTGAAATTGCTGGAGCCTGGGGCAATTATAGGTGAGATCAGTTTACTCAGAGATGTTGCTTGCGAAACTGCGATCGCTTCTACTGAAGTGATTGGTTTAGCAATTGAACCAGGGGAGTTTTTACAGCTACTACAACGCTATCCCAACTTTGCTGATGTATGTCAAAATCGCTGCCATGTGGCGGAAATTTTTGATGTCCTGGGAATGCAACAGGAGGTGCAAGCTTTTGGGGATGCGAGTCTCAAGGAATTGGCTCAGAATGCTTTAGCAGAAGCAAGGGTTGATTATTTACCACCAGGAAGAACTCCATTTAGTCAACTAAGTAGCGATCGCAGTTGGTTTGTCAGTGGTGGTGGAGAGATCAGTAATTTTTCCCTTGGTTCTCGCTTACAACTGATTGACGGACAAGATACCATTCACGTACAGGGGCAAAAACCAGTACGTTTAGTTGGTTTGCGCCCATCGGATTTATTATTGTCGGATACTCCGGTTGTAGTCAGCGACTCCACAGCCAATACATCCCAGGAATTTGACATTCCCTATGCACCAGAACCGGAAGTAGGAGGGACGGCAGATACTAGGGATACAAAGTTAACAAAACTGAAAAAATACCCCTTTGTCCGGGGGAAGGGAGAGGTAAATGGGACTTTTGCCTGTTTCCAAATGCTTTCCCAATATTTAGAGGTTCCTTTACGTAAAGACATTATTCGGCGGATATTAAACGATCAAATCAAACGCCAGGGTAATGTCTCATTTCAGCTTTGTGCTTACCTGGCAGAATTAATTGGACTCAAATCTCAACTCATAGAAGTGGGTTCTGCTTCCCTAACCAAGATTCCCACCCCGGCAATTGTCCAATATGATGGCAACTTTGCCGTTTTATATGAAGCAGGAGCCAGTAGGGTAGTATTGGGTGTACCAGAAAGGGGAATCATCAGTCGCCAGCCCTCAGAGGTAATTGAAAAGTTAGATGCAGGGTCAGAAAGTTATCCCCCGCAAATGAGAGTGTTATTGCTCTCGCGCACTAAAGCAACCCCCCAAGAAAGATTTGGTTTACAGTGGTTTTTACCCTATTTATCAAGGTACCGTAGGGTATTATTAGAAGTCTTTATTGCCTCCTTTTTTGTCCAATTAGCTCAGTTAGCTAATCCCCTGGTAATCCAAGTTATTATTGATAAAGTCATTAATCAAAATAGCCTGAATACCCTGAATGTTTTAGGGGGATTACTACTAGTAGTAGGCTTATTTGAAGCATTATTAACTACATTAAGAACTTACTTATTTGTCGATACCACCAACCGCATTGATATGGGTTTGGGTTCGGAAATTATCGACCACTTGCTGAGATTACCCCTACGGTATTTTGAACGCCGTCCGGTGGGTGAATTATCTACCCGGGTGAATGAATTAGAAAATATCCGTCAATTTCTCACAGGTACAGCTTTAACCGTAGGTTTAGATGCAGTATTCTCCATAGTTTATATCATCGTCATGCTGTTCTATAGTTGGCAGCTGACCTTGGTAGCCTTAGCGACAATTCCCGTATTTGTACTAGTTACTTTAATTGCTTCTCCCACCATTAGAAAGCAACTACGCACCAAAGCAGAACGGAACGCCGAAACCCAATCTCATTTAGTAGAGGTATTGTCCGGGATTCAGACAGTTAAAGCACAAAATATTGAATTGCGATCGCGTTTTTCTTGGCAAGAGCGTTACGCAAGTTATGTCTCCGCTGGATTTAAAACTGTCATTACCTCCACCCTTGCCAATTCTAGTAGCCAATTCCTCAACAAACTCAGTAGTTTATTAGTATTGTGGGCGGGTGCATACTTAGTACTCCAAGGAGAATTAACCCTAGGACAACTAATCGCCTTCCGCATCATTTCCGGTTATGTGACTGGCCCTATTTTACGCTTGGCACAACTGTGGCAAAACTTCCAACAAACAGCTTTATCCTTGGAACGTTTGAGCGATATTGTTGATACACCAGAAGAAGCAGAACAAGACCGTTTCAATATCCCCTTACCTCCCATCCAAGGCGGCGTTAAGTATGAGAATACATCATTCCGCTTTGCCAATAGTGGACCATTACAACTTTGTAATGTCAACCTAGAATTTTCCCCAGGAACATTTGTGGGTATAGTTGGTAGAAGCGGATCTGGTAAAAGTACCATGATGAAATTGCTGCTGAGACTGTACGAGCCAGAGTCAGGCAGAATTTTAATGGATGGTTATGATATTGCCAAGGTTGAACTTTATTCCCTGCGGCGACAAATAGGTGTAGTTCCCCAAGATACCCTACTATTCGACGGTACGGTGCAAGAAAATATTGCCCTGACTAACCCCGATGCCAGTAGTGAAGAAATTATTGCCGCAGCCAAGGTTGCAGCTGCCCACGAATTTATTATGGGTCTCCCCAATGGTTATAATACCAAGGTTGGGGAACGTGGTTCTGGTCTTTCCGGTGGACAAAGACAAAGAATTGCCATCGCTCGTACCGTTCTGCAAAGACCAAAATTATTAGTTCTCGATGAAGCTACCAGTGCTTTAGACTATCCCACGGAACGAGAAGTTTGTTTAAATTTAGCCGAAGAATTTAAGGGAGATACTCTCTTCTTTATTACCCACCGTTTGAACACCATTAGAAATGCAGATACGATTATTATGATGGATGGGGGTAAGGTAGTAGAACAGGGAACCCATGAAGAATTAATGGCTCTTAAAGGTCATTATTATTATCTCTACCAGCAACAAGAAGTTAATTTGTAATTTTTGAAATATTGGTAAGTTGTTGAGTACTTTTTGTGCAACAACTTACCAATAAAAAATAACCAGTCCTAAAACCAACAAAATTTTTTACTAATAACATAACTAATAAATAAAATGACTCAAGTAAATGGCAAGCAAACCCAGCGCATCCAAGATACTATTTCCCAAAATTCCCAGATAGTTAAAGGTAGACCAAAATCACAAAATTACAGTCAAGAACAATCAGTAGTCCTCAAGCAATCACCGATTTGGTCTCGTGCCATTATGATGAGCCTGGTGGGGTTAGCCTGTTTTGGAATAATTTGGGCAAGCATCGCCAAAATTGAGCAAGTAGTGCCAGCCGCCGGACAACTTAAGCCAGAAGGTGCGGTGAAAGAAGTGCAAGCACCAGTGAATGGGTTGGTGAAGAAAGTACATGTGAAAGATGGGGATCAAGTCAAACAAGGGGATTTATTACTTACCTTTGACTCCGTCGCCACCAACGCAGAACTAAAGTCTTTGAAGAAAGTTCGTGATTTCTTAATTCGAGAAAATAATATTTACCGCAAATTAATGAACTCCACTTCGGGAATAACAGCAGAATTAGAATTTGTACGAGGTAACTTACCCAAAGAAACTGCCTTTCTGCTGAAAAATCGGGCGGCTTTAGTCAAAGAAAATGAATTATTAAGAAATCAACTCAGACAATCTACCACTGGTATTGGTTTAGGAACAGACGAAACTCAACTTCTACAAACGGCTAAAAAAGAATTAGATTCTCGTTCTGCCGTTGCAAAATTAGAAATAGAGCAAATCAAGAAACAATTATCCCAAAATGAAGTGCGGTTACAAGATGCAAAAAATAATTTAGCAATTGATCAAGAAATATTTTCTCGGTTAAAAATATTACAAGAAGAAGGTGCGATCGCCCAAATACAATTTTTGAGACAACAACAACAGGTTGAAACCCGTAAAGCAGAAGTCAAACAGCTAACAGAAGAACAAAAAAGGCTAAAATATGATATTCAACAAGGAAAAGAGGAATTAAGCAATACTGTTGCTGCTTCTAGTAAAACTGTATTGGAAAATATCGGTAACAATAAAAAACGGATTGCGGAAATTGATAGCCAATTGACAAAAATAGTGGTAGAAAATGATAAAAGATTAGCAGAAGTAAAGAGTAGAATTGCCCAAACAGAATTAAATGTTGAGTATCAAGAATTACGCGCTCCTGTAGATGGTACAATCTTTGATTTACAGGCATATCCTGGATTTGTGGCTAATGCTAACCAGTTAGAATTGTTAAAAATAGTTCCTAAAGATACTTTAATTGCTGAAGCTTTCATTACCAATAAAGATATTGGTTTTGTCAGAGAGGGAATGAAGGTTGATGTGAGGATAGATTCTTTTCCTTTTAGTGAGTTTGGTGATATTAAAGGAGAAGTAATTTCTGTTGGTTCCGATGCTTTACCCCCAGATGAAACCCACCAATTTTATAGGTTTCCAGCTAAAGTTCGTTTAGATAGCCAACAACTAAATGTTAAAGGTAGAAAAATATCTCTACAGTCAGGAATGTCTATTAGTGCCAATATTAAAGTGCGGGAAGAAAGAACTGTAATCAGTTTACTTACTGACCAATTTACTAAACAGGTAGAAAGTCTAAAACAGGTACGTTAAAAGAATTTAGAATGTTTCTGTAGGGTGGGCAGTGCCCACCTTACCCTTCCACTTCATTGGTGCAAGATATGTGTTTAGGCACGGGAGGGTCAAGACCACAAATAAGACCTATATATGGGCCAAGAAAGTTCGCATAGAGTACCTCTAGGAGAAAGAGGAGAACGCCTGAATTTACCCTTAAGATGTCGTGCTAAATTTCTAAATTGCTGGGTTCCCCTACCTTCCTTTAATGAAGTAGCACCCAAACCATCATCTATGACATTGATAGTATACCAGCCTTCATTTCTAGTAAAATAAACCTCTAAACGGGTGACTCCTTTAGCATGTTTACCTACATTACATAAAGCTTCTTCCAGAAATCGACATAATCCTCGCTTTTGTGACAAACTCAAATGACAGTCTTGAACTGGTTCAAAACTACGGATTTTGATTTTCAGGGTTTTAAAGCAAGGAAATTTTCGCTCTAAGGTATAATTATAAACTTGATAAAGAACTTCATGAATCGGGTCTTGTAAATTAATTACTAAACCATTTCCTAAATATAAACTACTATCTTGATTTATCGGTTCCCGTTGCAAAAATTCATAAATTCCCCGCAGCTCACGGTTTAACTTTTGTAAGTCACCTGACAATTCTTCCAGTAATTCATCGGCAGGTAAATCTCGTTCTCGAATTAATTTTAAGGCTTTGGCGAGGGTTTGTAATGGTCCATTATGGATGGTTTCAAAGGTGCGCTCAATTAGATCATGGCGAATCTTAATAGTTAAACGAATAGCTTGGTCATATTCATATAAAGCTGTCATCCCAATACCATTCAAAGCCAATACTAATAGTGCTGGAGTAACTGGAATCCACCATCCCCCGACTAAGAGAATGAAATAACTAAATATAATCAAGCTACTACTAGCAACACCCACAACTAAGAGATTGATAAAAGGGGATTGGGTAAGTCTGGCAAAACTAATTCCCATAATTCCCCAACATAAAATCCATAGGTATTCCCAACTATCTCCCCAAGTTCTCAATAGTGGTCTGTTGTTCAATACTGCACTAATAATTTGCGAGCTGGTATGGGCTTGAATTTCCACCCCATATACTCGTCCTGCTGATAGTTTGCTGGATGTAACCGCAGAAGTAGTGATAAAATCCTTAATACTAGGAGCGGTCATGCCAATAATCACAATGCGATCGCGAATCCATTCAGCTTTAAACTTTCCATTTTGCACATCCTGTAAAGAAATGGTGCGGAAGGGTTTTTGACCACTGCGAAAATTTAGTAGTACTTGCACACCACCCGCATCAGTCCCCACATATCCGCCAGAGTTGGACAAAAATCTGGGAAGTTCCCTCCTCCCAAACCTCATGGCTTCGGGATCGCGAATCCCATTTTCTAGGCTTATACCTTCTTTTGCTAAATAATTTTCTGCCAGACGTAAGGACATGGCGAAGTGATAGTCTTTACCAGATGGCGTTCCCAATAAACTACGCCTTAATTTGCCATCAATATCCGTAATTTGATCAGCAAAGCCAATTTGTTCTGGGGGTAATGCTGGAGGAGAGTCAATTTTATCTGGTAATACCTTGTTAATTGCAATTAAATTTTTGCTATTTTGAAAAACATTAATTAGCTCCTTATTACCAGGCTCCACGGGTAAATTTCTAAAAATATCAAGACCAATAACCCTGGGATTATATTTTTGCAATCTTAATATTAATTTGGCAATCTCTATATCAGGAATAGGATAACTACCAACATTACTAATATCCTTCTCATTAATCCCTACTATCAAAATTCTTTCATCTATCGGCTCTTCTGGGCGCAGTAAAAGAAAGGTATCAAAAGCCAATAATTCTAAAGATTGTATGGCACCAGTAAAACGGGCAAGAATAATAACCAGAATCACCACTAGACCTGGTAAGGCTCCTACACGCCAAATACTTAGTTCTGCTTTCAGTTTTTGCCAAAATTCTGATTGCATAGGCTTTGCCTAAACTATAAAAAATAGAGGTAGTAATTATCGATTTCACGGATAGGGGAAAACCTTTAACCTTTGCCCTCAGCCAAAGTTCAAAGTAGGGACATCAATTAAATTACTGAGATTAAAAGTATTTTTAATAGCTCCCAAATATCAGGTATATTGCGGAGAAAACGCCTGACAGAAAATGCAGATGACGACAAAACTTAATCAATTAATCCTTCTTCCCTGGCTTGCATTTCCGTTTGAATGCGGATGTTTTTACCCTCTTCAGGATAAACATGTAAAGCATCTTGTAACTTGCTCCAATAATGACGCACCATGCGCTCGGATACACACATCTGTAATGCGATCGCTTTATCCTGTAATCCTTCGTCAAAAGCTAATGTCAGCACCCTCAGCCATTCTGGTTTTACCTCTAATCCAGAATAAATTCCTTTAATATCTTTAGTATGAGTCAATCCTTGCAACGACCAATCAACTCTGGTTAACATCTCTTGACTAGTCAGGCTTTTATCTGCAACTGTAAAGCCTCCCTTGTGAGCGTCAATATCTGGTCTAACCCTGACTAATGTCCTGACATGAGCAGTCTGGACAACTATATTCAATTCGGGATATTCGTTCATAATTGTCCTCAGCAGTTGAATCCCCGTCTCAGGTCTAGCTATCATACCAACGCTTTGAGGGATGGACAGATCCATAATCACCAAATCTGGCTGGGAAATCTTAATTTCCTCAAGGGCATTTTCCGCATTTAGAGCCTTAACAAATTGTGCATCTGGATATGTATGCTGGAGAATATCAACGGTTCCACTGAGTACTGATTCATGATCGTCAATTACCAGAATTTTTAACAATGCTTTTTCTAATAGAGCTTGCTTCATCATCTGCTCCCCCCGAAATTGAGCAACTATAAATATCGATTCATCAGATGCAGCAAAATAAGCTTAAATTTAGTTCCCCTGATGCTTGATAAAATGGGAATTTATACATTTATACACACAGTATTTATAGTAATTATCTTGTTACCCTTAATTGAGTCTATAATTATTTGTCTCAGCAGATACTTCCTATTCTTAAAGATAAGTTAAAGATAACTTAAGGCTAGTGTAAAAATAAGTTCAAGATAACTACTATCAGTAGAACAATAGGGAAAGCACGTTTCAATCAGCCTTGAGCACCAACGGTGCTAGCTGTTATTAAGCGATGTCTGACCGCAAGCCGCTCTACGTCTACCCTATTACACGAATACTGAATAACCCAAAAGTGGTGAAGGCTAAAACACTTATTTTTACGTCTGTTGACGACAGTTTGCGATCTACTGCGTATATTCCCTATTATACTATTACGGACATGGAGTATGAAGTTCCGGAAAAGTACTATGGTTAAATAACCTCACAACTGCTAACTACTAACAGCTAGTTATTGGGTTTTTACATAAATATTAAGTTTTTACATAAAAAATAAGTAGTCTTAAGAAAGACGCAATAATTCTTCATGATTATTACAGTATTCACCAAGAAAATAAATAGGACATAGATTGTTGTTTCATTTGAAAAATACATTTACCAGATGTTAAGAATTTAAAGCTTTCGCTGAGGTATGATACTTCTGTTAAACGGGAACGACATACCAGTGCAGATACATTTGAATAGTAGAAACGTACTATCAAGATACCGATGTTGTTCTTGAGTTTTAAGCGAATGTAGATTGATGTAGGCTCTGAAGGTTGTGACATGGTGATTCTGAGTAACTCATCCAGAGCAGTTAAAATAACTAGGCTGCATTCGGCTGCTTCTACGCGCCAATTTGTTGGTAAGAGAATGTCAAATTCTAGGTTAGGATAGGACTCCAACCACTTTTCTAGCAAAAACTCAATTGCCAATGGTAAATGATCTGGAAGGCATTCTGGAAATAAGCGATCGCTTAATTTTGCTAAAGACTGATGCCAATTATTAATTGTGACGAAATATTCCTGTGGTATGTCCCCATGATCTCTCGATAGTATTTCTAGATATCGGCGAATAGTGAAAGATTCCTGCAATAAGCTATCCCGGATTGTCTCAGCCTCCTGGAATTGTCGCATGGACTGCCTAGAATACCACCACTGCAATGCTTTTTGAGTTCTGTAATAATATCGGAAATAGCAAATGGTGATGGTAACGTACAATAGAAACACTAAAATGTAAGCATACAAATGGTAAAGCACAGGAAATATTGCTCGAATGGTTTTATGCGGGAATAGCAAATTAGAGATATGACATAATTAAACTATGATCTAACTAAAAAATAGTTAAAAATTGACCGAAAAATAAACTGGATAAAAGCCGTGTGGATTTATCCGTGGAGAAAAACAAAGGGTTCTATGGTTATTTCAAGCCTCCGGGCAAATGACATGGGGTCACGACTCGCGCTACCCAGAGCGACTGTCGTCGTCGCGGTGAGTTAGTACTCCATCCCTTTTCCCCGACTTGAAGTA
>JAAUYI010094895.1_pt1 | contig 11673 bp, 11 predicted proteins | sample 7278041 | NCBI WGS metagenome assembly JAAUYI01 (sample SAMN14350216, study PRJNA611818) | marine sediment metagenome | isolation source: surface marine sediment (0.6m) | place: French Polynesia: Moorea | collected 2018-08
GGCACAAGAAAGGTCAGCAGCAGCACCAGCGAAATCACCAGATCCGCGAACACCTGCGCGCCGCCCGGCGTCTGGTAGGTGTTCAGAATGCCCATGATGCCGCCGTTGAGCAGGGCCCAGGCCGTGAGCACCAGAAACGGTGGGAGAAAGACGAGCGAAAGTACCCGGCGTGACATAGAAGTTCCTCCTGGATGAAGCCGACAGCGCGGCGATGAGCGCACCTTGGACCGGGCCCGTCATCGACTCAATAACCTGGGTAGTCATTGAATCTGCGCGACGGCGCCGTTGAAAATACGGTCTCGGGCCGCGACGAGCGCGGCTACTAGCGAGAGGCTGGCCATGACCGTCGCAGGCGCACACTTCCCCACTCTCTGCAGGCAGTGGCGCCGGGCTCGCCATCTTTCGCAGCTTCAGCTCGCGGAAACCGCGGCTATTTCGCAGCGGCACCTGAGCTGGCTGGAGACCGGACGCAGTCGCCCCAGTCGCGAGATGGTCGTGCGTCTGGCGGAGGCCCTGGAGATTCCCCTGCGCGAGCGAAACACGCTCCTCAACGCCGCGGGTTTCGCACCGCTCTACCGCGAATCAACCCTGGACGAGCCGCACATGGCGCCGATACGGGAGGCGCTCACCCGGGTTCTGGAGCATCACCACCCCTACCCCGCCCTGGTTGTCGACCGGAAGTGGAACTGGGTGATGGGGAATCCGGCCGCCGAACTGCTGCTGGGGCTGAGCGGCACGCCCATGGAAGCGGGGAGAGGCGGCAAGCCGTTTAACCTCGCGGCCGCGACGCTGGCGCCGCAGGGCCTGCGGCGCTTCATTCACAACGCTGAGACCGCGCTGCCCCTGTTCGTACAGCGCCTGCGCAGCGAGGCCCTGGCATCCGGCGACCCTGCCCTCATTTCGCATATCGAGGGACTGCTGCGAAACGCCGGTGACATGCCCGAGCACCAGTCGCTGCAAAACCCGCTGCTGCCGGTTATTCCCCTGGAACTCGACATCGACGGGCTGCGCCTTTCACTTTTCACCGTTCTAAGCACCTTCGGCACGCCCCAGGACATCACCACCGACGAACTGCGCATCGAGGCGTTCTACCCCTCCGATGAAGACACGCGCCGCTTCTTCAGCGAGGCCGCCGGGAAATGAGCGCGACGCATACGCTCTACCTGGTCTGTATCGCGCTGGTGGGGATCATCAATGTGCTGCCCGTGATGGGCATTCTCGGATCGATGCAGCTTTCCACCGCCTATGGCATCGCGCCGCCATCGGACACCCTGCTGCTCCTGCTCAGACACCGCGCACTGCTGTTCGGGATCATCGGCGGCTTCGTACTCGTTTCGCTGCTGCGGGCGGAATACCGGGCCCCGGCTCTCGCCATGGCTGCCGCGAGCATGATCGGCTTCCTGGTGCTGGCCGCTACGACCGATGGCTCAAGCGAGGCGATTCGCAAGATCGTTGCCGCAGACCTGGTCGGCCTCCTGGCGCTGGGCATCGCCGCCGTATTGCACTGGACCCGCTGAACTCAGGCCGCCTCGCGGTCGATCAGGATACGGGCGAGCTCCGCGCGGTGGGCGGCGGCATCGCCGTACAGGCGGCGGCTGTGCTCCTGCCGCTTGAAGTAGAGCTGCACATAGCATTCCCAGGTGAAACCGATGCCGCCGTGGCACTGTACGGATCGTCCCGAGGCAAAGCCCGCCGTCTCCGAGGCCGACGCCTTCGCCATGAGGGCTAGCTCCCGGCGCCGCTCCGGCTCGTGATCCAGGGCGCAGGCGGCGTTGTAGAGCAGCGACTTGCTCTCGTCGATGGCTATCATCACGTCCACGAGCTGGTGCTTGATCGCCTGGAAGAAGCCGAGCGGGCGGTCGAACTGCTTGCGCTGCTGGGCGTAGCCCACGGTGGTCTGGAGCTGCCATTCGGCGGCGCCGACCATATCGGCACTGAGCAGTGTCCAGAGCTCCGGCTCGGCCGCTCGCCAGACATCCAGCGCGTCTCCCGCGAGACGTGTGGCCGGAGTGTTATCAAACTGAATCCGGGCCTGGTCGCGGGTGAGATCCACGATGGCGTCGGCGCGAAGCGTGACTCCCGCGGCGTCCGCCGACGCCCAGTAGAGACCCCAGGCGCCGCCGTCCTCGGCAGCGAGCACGAGGAACCGCGAACACTTGCCCGGGTCCTGGACGAAAAACGCCTCGCCGTCGAGCACGCCATCGGCCGCGCGCAGGGAGCCGGGCCCCGGTCGACCGCCGGCATCGAGGCAGACCAGGGTAGCCGCCCTGCCTTGGGCGATCTCTTCCAGCGCCGGATACGCAGCGGGACCGAGATGACACAGGAACGCGGTCGTCTGCAGCGTTGTGAGAAGTGGCGCCGGCAGCGCGGCGCGACCGGCTTCCTCCAGAAGACCGGCCACGGCGACCCAGGGCATACCCAAACCTCCCGCATCCTCGGGGACGGCCAGGGAGGTCCAGCCGAGGTCCACCATCTCATCCCAGAGCGCGGGGTCCCAGCGCAGCGGTGCCACGCTCTCCGGATCGTAGTCCGAGGCGACGAGGCGGTGAAGTCGATCTATGGGTAGGCGTTCGGCAAAGAAGCGGCGCGCCGCGTCCTTGAGCATGCCGGCCTCTTCTTCAAAGCCGTAGTTGCGAGGTTGTGTCATGCCACTTCCGCTCCTGAGTTATGCGGGTTCACTTGGATTTCGCGAGTCCAAGGACGCGCTCACCGAGAATGTTGCGCTGGATCTCGCTGGTCCCGGCCGCGATCGTGATCCCGTAGGAGTTCATATAGGCGAGGGGCCACTGCCCGCCCGCCGGGGCGTGTTCGTCGCCGAGGTACAGCCCGGCCGCGGGTCCGGCCACGTCCAGGGCCAGGGCGGCGGTATCCTGCGCGAGTTCGGAGGCGAGAAGCTTGTTCTGCAGCGGCAGGCGCATGGGGTGGTCGGTGAGTGCAGACACCTTGCCACGGCGCTGGTGCTCCTTGAGCGCTTCCTCGCGGATGGCCTGGCGCACCATGCGGTCCCGAAGGAGCGGGTCCTCGGATGCCAGGCCGTCGCCACGAGCCGACTGCTGGGCGAGTTCCATCACGGCGCGGGCACTGGTTGTGTGTGAGCTACTGCTCTTCAGGCCTCCGGATCGGGGGGTCACCAGGTCTCCGGCGCCACGCTCGAAGAGCAGAGTCGTCATGGCCACCTGCCAGCCCTTGCCGAGCTCGTCGAGGCGGTAGGCGTCGTCCACCTCGAGGTCCTCAAACAGGACTTCGTTGAAACCGGTCTCACCCGTCATCTTGATCAGTGGTCTCACGGTAACGCCACGGCCGAGGGCCGACGCGATGGGGACCACGAAATAGGACAGGCCCTCGTACTTGTGTCCCTTGTCCGTGCGCAGGAGCAGGATCATCCACTCGGCAAAGTGCGCGAGGCTCGTCCAGACCTTGTGACCATTGATCACCCACTTGTCGCCACGACGCTCGGCAAAGGTCTGCACGTTGGCGAGATCAGAGCCGGCGCCGGGCTCGCTGAAGCCCTGACACCAGATGTCTTCCCCCGAGAACAGCCGGGGGAGAAGACGGGCCTTGAGTTCGTCGCTGGCGTGGTGCAATACCGTGGGCGCCGCCATGCCCAGGCCGATGATATTGGGAAAATAGGGCGTCTTCGCCGCAAGCATTTCCTCGTTGGCGATGCGCTGACAGTCGCTCCGCCCTCCCCCGCCGAATTCCTCGGGGTAGTCGCAACCGACGAGTCCGGCGCCGTAGGCCGCTCCCTGCCAGGCGCGCAGGTAACCCATCTGCTCGTCGGTCATGATTTCCAGGGCCGACGTGGGCAGCCGCACCGGCGGCTCGCCGGGATGGTTCGCGGTCAGCCATTCGCGGCAGTAGGCGCGGAATTCGGCCTGCTCGGGGCTGTCCCGCCGTTCGGGATTCGTCATGGCACTGGCTCTCTTATTTGTGTTGTCTTGCGCTGCGCCGAGGGATTCGCATCCTCGGCGATAAAGAGCGCGGCAGTCAGAACGCGTACTGCCGCGCTTTGTTATCGGTGTTTCTCTCGATTCTCTACGCTGGCTGTCTGCGCAATCTAGTTGCGATAGTCGAGCGGGGGCTCGCGATCGCCGAGCATCGCCTCGTACACGAAGTCGTCACCGCGGCGCTGGCGAAACTCGGCAAGGGCCGCATCGCGCAGCGCCTGGTCCGTGTAGAGCCGGATGGCCATGGAGCTGAGGGTCCGGGCGGCGAGGTCCGCCCCCTTGAAGCCGATGGACGTGCCGCCGGCAGCGATGGCCTGCCAGCTATGGCCGGCCGTGCCGGGCACAAAGGTCGCCGTGCGCAGGCCCACGGTGGGTACGGCGATCGAGACGTCGCCCACATCCGTGGAGCCGAAGCCCAGGCCCATGCTGAAGGGCTGAATCTCCTTCTCGCTGCCCAGGGGCAGGCCAGGCTGATCGAAGCTCTCGTAGATCTCGCTGGCGAAGCGCTGCTCTTCGGCGCTGTAGTTGATGCCGCCCATCTCGCGGAGCGTCTCGTCCATCATCCGCGCCAGCGTCTCGTTCACGAGCAGGGGATGGTTGCCGTGAATGATCTCGGTCTCGACCTCGGTACCGGTGCCGATCGCCGCGCCTCGAGCGGCTTCTTCAAGGCGCTCCCAGAGCCGCCGCACTGTCTTGGCCTCGGGATGGCGCAGGTAGTAGAAGACTTCGGCGTAGTCCGGCACCACGTTGGGGGCGTTGCCGCCGGCGGTGATCACGTAGTGGATCCTCGTTTCCTGGGGCACGTGCTCGCGCATCAGGTTGACCATGTGGTTCATGGCCTCGACGCCGTCCAGGGCTGAGCGGCCCCGGTCCGGATTTCCGGCCGCATGAGCCGACACGCCTGTGAAGCGGAACTTCGCGGAGCGGTTGGCCAGCGTGGTCGTGGCTCCTGCCGAGTTGCGGTCGGCTGGGTGCCAGTGCAGTGCGAAGTCGACATCGTCAAACAGACCGGCGCGCACCATGTACACCTTTCCACTGCCGCCCTCCTCGGCCGGCGTGCCGTAGAAACGAATCGTGCCGGGCGTACCGCTCTCGTCGAGCCAGGCGGCGATGGCCATCGCAGCCGCGGCCGACCCGGCGCCGAAGAGATTGTGGCCGCAGGCGTGACCGGCTTTCTTCTCCGTGATCAGCGAGCGTTGCGGAACCGAGTCCTGCGTGATGCCCGGCAGCGCGTCGAACTCGCCGAGGATGCCGAGGACGGGTCCGCCCGAGCCGTAGCTTGCGACGAAAGCCGTAGGAATGCCGGCGACCCCGGCCTCGATCTCAAAACCCGAGCGCGCAAGCTGCTCCTGCAGCAAGGCGCTGCTGCGCGTCTCCTGGTAACCAACCTCCGCGTACTCCCAGAGGGCCCGGGCCGTGTTCGCCGTCTGTTCGTAGTGCTCGTTCAGCCACTCGAGATTCGCGGGCTCGGCGGATGCCGACTGTGGAAGCAGCGCCGCGGTGGCAAGACCGAGGATTCCCAGAGTTGTTTTCATAGTTAGCTCCATGGGTTTGAGTTTCGCCTCAGGCGGCCGTGTACACCGCCCGGATTTCGTCGATGACCGTCGCAAGGCCTTTTTCGATAGTGGACATATCGCCGGCGTAGGAAAGACGCAGGCACTCGCTTCGATGCGACCAGTCGCGACCCGTGCCGATAAAGAAATCGTTGCCCGGAAGCACGATCACGCCGCGATCCTTGAGGCGTCGGTACAGCTCCGTGCTATCGATGGGAAGGCCTTCACACCACAGCCAGAGGAAGAAGGCACCATCCGCGGCGTGGACCCAGAGCGGCAGGTCGCCGCGCTGCTCATCGATGATTTCCAGCGCCCGGGTGCGCCGCGCTTCGTAGAAAGGGCGCAGGCCTTCCCGGCAGAGCTTTGACAGCGTGCCATCGTCGAGACTGCCGCGCAGCAACTGGGGGCCGAGGGTGCCGCAGGCCAGGCTGATGACGGTGTTCGCCCGCGAGAACGCGGCGGTGATATCGGGGTGGGCGACGATAATGCCGGTCCGGACGCCGGGCAGGCCGAGCTTCGACAGGCTCAGCATGAGCACCGTGTTCTCGTCCCAGTAGGGGCTGGCATCCCGGTAGATAAGGTTGGGAAAGGGCAGCCCGTAGGCGCCGTCGATGATCAGCGGCACATCCTGATCGCGGGCCAGCTTTGCCAGCTGCTCGATCTCTTCGTCGGCGGCCACGTTACCCGTGGGATTGCTGGGCCGCGAAAGGCACAGGGCAGCAACCCGCTCGTCCAGCTCAAGCGCGGAGAAGTCGATGTGGTAGCGAAAGCGCTGGTTTTCGAGACGCTCGATCCGCGGTCGAGTCGCCGAGAAGAAGTCTTCCCCGAGCCCGATGTCGGCGTAGCCAACGTACTCGGGGCTCAGGGGCAGGTGCACGCGGTGCCGGCTGCCATCGGCCATCCGCCCCGCAAACAGGTTGTAGAGCACGAAGAAGGCCGACTGGCTGCCATTTGCCACGGCGATGTGTTCGGGGCCCAGGTTCCAGCCGAACTCTCTCTTCAGGTAGGACGCCAGCTCGTTGCGCAGGCTGCGATCGCCCTGGGGCGCCTGGTATACGCCAAGAAGCTGGTGACGTCGCTCGTCGCTCGCCAGGCAGGCCTCCAGGCGCTCGGTGAAGTAGCTTTCGGCTGCTTCTACCCGCCCCGGGTTTCCCCCTCCCATGAACAACAGGTCGGGGTTTTCCCCGAGAGCGCTGCCGAGATCGTCCATGAGCGCACTGATGCCGCTGCTCGCGGCGAACTTCTCACCGAAGGCACTCAGGCGCATGTCGACTTGGCTCCGGCGCGACGGCGGACGGCTTCGGGGACTTGAGCTGGATTAAGTAAATCAGAACACATGATCAGTAATGCGGTGGAACTTCATCGTCAGGCGCGTCGGCGCTGTCGGGACGCTCGCGATTGCGCAGCGCAACGAGCTGCTCGCTCAGGTACTGCACCTGCCGCTGCAGGGTCAGAATATCGAGCTGCTGCCCTGCCATGGCATCGCTGAGTTCGCGGTTGGCGTCTGTCTGGAACGCCAGCTCAGCCTCCAGGGCGGCAATGCGCTCGCTGACGTCCCCGGGCCGCATGGCCGCATCCCGAATCTCCGCGGCAACATCGGAGTCTGCGTTCCGGGCGTCGTTTGTCGGGCCGTCGGGGGCGCTGGGCGTGGCGGGACCGGTCACTGGGCTGTCGCGGGCTCCGAGTAAAAAAAGTGCGGCGTACACTACACTGCCGCCGTCGGAGGGGGCAACGAATATGGCTGGCAACTCGAAAGGCGGCAATCGGCGGGTCTACAGCACAGACCGGGGGCGCCTGTGTCCACAATGCGGCCAGGTGAAGGTGGATTGTCGCTGCCGCATCCTTCAGAACGCACAGGCAGAGACCGGTGACGGAATCGTTCGCCTGCGTCGGGAAAGCAAGGGGCGCGGCGGCAAGGCCGTCACCGTGATCACGGGTCTCCCGGGCGATGCGACAGCGCTAAAGGCCATGGCCAAGGCTATGAAGCAGCGCTGTGGGGTTGGTGGCGCGGTAAAGAACCGCGATATCGAGATCCAGGGTGACCAGCGAAACGCCCTGAAGGCGTATCTGGAAGGCGAAGGCTTCAAGGTGAAGCTCGCTGGCGGTTAGCTGCAACACGAATTGCTCACTTTTTGACCTAACTGATCATATTTTGAACAATCGAGTGGTCCCAGCTGCCCTTCTTCCGCTCAAATTCCTCGCGCAAATGAGCAACCAGGTAAAAAATCTCGCCTAAATCATTGATTTTCCGTTGACAGGAGCAGGAGAGACGCTAAGAATGTAAGGGCTGCTGTTCGTTGAGCAGTCGTGATTTAGCAAGCTAAACGGTGCGAGGTCGACGCAGAACGACCCGCCCAGATTCCTGCGAGGAGCCTGCTACATGTACATCACAGCGGATCACCTGCGCGAGCAGGTCATACGGCCAACCCTTGAGTACCTTGGGGAGTGGACTGACGACGCGGAAGAGGAACTGCTCGCGGCTGTCTTGCGCGAGAACGAGGTAGGCCTGTTTTCGCGCCGCGATCACGGCCTGGGGCTGTATCGAATCACCGCCTCGGAGCACCGCGACCTCTGGGATCGCTATCTGGCCTACCGGCCCGATGTAGCATCCCGGGTGCGTGGCCTTGCGAGTCAGCGCGCATTCCTCAGCAACCCGGACAACGAGCTGCAGACCAACCTGAGCTACTGCACAGCGATCGCCTGGCTACTGCTGTGCCGGACCCGCTCGTCCGCACCCCTGGAGCGCCCGCTGCGCGACACACAGGCTGTGGCTTCACGCGCGCTGAGCGCCTGATCCTTCACTGCGGCGCCAGCGGCGCAGGTCGGCCTCTTCGTCGATATCGTAGAGCGGCGCCAGTAACGCCAGATTTAGTCCCGCCCTCCGGGCTGCAGCCTCGCTCAGCTTCAGCACGTTCTCCGTACCCCAGGGGATATCAATAAACAGCGGCATGCATTCCCGCCGTGCGCCAATCAGCACGTAGCCGCCGTCTTCCGCGGGCCCAATGACCGCGTCAGCCGTATCCAGCGCACGAAAGGCCCTGGCCAGGTAGGCCCGGCCCAGTCCCGGACAATCGCTGCCCACGAGCACCACCCGTTCGTAGCGCCGCAGCCCGGCGCAGAGCGCCCGGTGCATGCGCTCCCCCAGGTCCGCACCGCTTTGCCTGCAGGGGCCGCACACGCCGGCCGCAAGAAGGGATTCGATCACCGGGTGTGTGCCGCCCCGATCGAGCCAGAGCTCCACCGGCGCCAGTGCGGCGGCGAGCAGCGTCCGGCCCGTGATCTCCAGGAGTTCCTCATGCACCGCGCAGGCTGCGGCGGCGCCGATAGTGCGGGCCAGGCGTGTTTTCACCTCGCCGGGTACGGGCAAGCGGGCGAACTGCTGAAGCAGACGCGGCTCCCGCGTCTGCTCATTCATGCGCGAGCGCCGTGTGCTGTTTATCCAGGGCGCGCCTGCCGTAGTAGTAATGCCAGAGCCGCTGCGGGGATACCCCAAGCCAGTAGGCCAGGCGCAGTGCCCACATGCGCAGGATTGTGCGCATTACTCCCTGCTCGTCCCAGCGCCGACCTGAGGCGCTGATGCGAAGATCTGTTTTCAGCGGTGGAGCGATTCGCCGCAGTCGCTTGCTGATCTCCACATCTTCCATCAGCGGGATGGAGGCGAAACCTTCCAGCTTCTCGAAGACATCGCGCCGGACCAGCAGGCCCTGGTCTCCGGTGGCGACCCGCGTTAGATGAGAGCGGCGATTCATGAACCAGGCGATCACACCCAGCATCCAGCTCCTTCCCCGCAGTCGAACACGAAAGAACGTCCAGCAATCCTCACGCGCCTGCGCGTGGTGTTTCAGCAGGTCGTCGAGGCCTGACCCGCAAAATTCGGGTTCACAATCGGCATGGAGAAAGAGTAGCCACTCGCCCCGCGCAGCCGCTCCGCCAAGGTTCATCTGCGCGGCACGCCCCGCCTCGCCCAGAAGTACGGGCACGCCTGCGCGCAGGGCAAGACTTACCGTGTCGTCGGCACTGCCACCATCCACGAGAAGCAGCTGCGCGTCCGGAAAACTCCCGCGCAGGCCGTGCAGAAACTCACCGATATGGGAACTCTCGTTGAGCACCGGCACGACGATGCTCAGCAGGGGCGCGTCACCAGCCGTCATGGGCCTCGGCGGCGGTCATGAGCTGCGCATCGCGGCCGAGGCGATAATCGAATACCACGCTGTAGGCCAGCACGGCCTTCACGTACTCGCGCGTTTCCCGGAAGGGAATCGTCTCGATCCAGGCATCTACCGGGAGGCCGCTGCCGATCCAGCGTTGAACACGATTGGGGCCGGCATTGTAGGCGGCCAGGGCGAAGGCGCGATTGCCGTCGAAGAGATCGAGGAGCTCGCGGTAGTAGGCGCTGCCGAGATCAAGGTTGTGGTCGACGCTGTACAGCTGGTTGGCATCCAGACGCAGACCCGAGCGGCGCGCCACCGCGATCCCCGTGGACGGCATGAGTTGCATGAGACCGCGAGCGCCGACGGGGGAACGGGCGTCAGCGAAGAACGCGCTCTCGCGTCGCGCAATTGCCATGAGTTCGCTTACCGGAAGCTGACGCCGGGCGGCGCGCTCTTCAAAGGCTTCCCGATAGGCTAGCGGGAAACGCAGCGCCAGGGCGTCCCGGGCTTCCCCGGCGTTTGCCGCATCAATCGCCAGCCGGTACCAGCCTTCGCTGGCGGCGAAGCTGGCGAGGAGCAGCTGCGCTTCGCGGTCGTTTCGCTGCACCAGGTAGGACCATTCGGCGTGGGCCAGGCGTTCCCGACCAATCGCCTTGAGCTCATGCACGCGCCAGACGGCGTCCTTGGTCCACTCCGGGAGCGCTGCCAGGGCGCTTGCATCGGGTTCCGGGACGCGGGCGTCATTGAAACTGTAGGGGAGATCGAGGCGATCCGCGCTCAGAAATCCGTAGTAGCTGCGTTCCAGGGCCAGCTCGCGGAAGCGCTCCTCGGCGGCGTCGTCGCTGCCGCGCTCTTCCAATGATCGCGCACTCCAGTAGCGCCAGGCGCCTTCCACGGGGGAACCCAGAAGCGCTGTGTACTTTTCGATAGCGCCCCAGTCACTTTCCGCAAGCGCCCAGCGCAGCCGCAGCACCGTTAGCTTGTCGTCGTCCCAGCGTGAGAGCTGCTGATCGATCCAGGGGCGAACGGCGCTTTCCTGCTCGATCAGCGCGCGGCGCGCAATCGCCGACTCTATGCGCGCGCGCTGCGATACGTTCAATTCCTCGTAGGGCTGCGCCTGATACTGGCGCAGCGCCTGCCGCGGCGATTGACGCGCCAGCCGCTCGAGCCCCAGCGTGATCACCTGCCCTCGCCAGGGCTGTTCCAGCTCTCCCACGAGGGGCGTGACGCGGTGCGGCTCACGGTAAACCCGGCGCAGGGCTTCGAGTGGCTCCGAGGGTCCACCCAGGGAAGCTACGTAGCGCAGCAGGCCGCCCTGGCGCGCGCCGAAGGCGAGGCGAGCGCGGTTCCAGATGATGTCGTCGTTCAGACCCCCGGCTTCACGCCACAGGCGAAACAGGGGATCGCAGGCTTTGTGAACCGAGGTGCCGGAGAGAAAGAGTCGACTCGCCAACGCCCAGGCTTCCTCCTCTGCACCCCGCCCGCGCTTCGCCCGGGCGTAGTAGCAGCGCAGGCGTTCGCTGCGGGGCTCGCGGGATGCGGCCGTGAGGAAGTCACCCCAGCGCCGGTCCCGGCCGGCGGCGGAAAGATAGTGGTCTAGAAAGCGCAGTCCCAGGGGGTCGCGGTTGTGCTCAGCCACGAAGTCCCGCGCGACACTTCCCGGCGTACTACGCAGCCGGGCTTTGAGGCGCTCGTAGTGGGCGTAGCCGGCGAGCGGATAACTTCCCAGGCGGCTGCGCAGTTGCTCGAACTCTCCCCAGCGTCCCGCCCTGGCTGCCCGCAGGAGCTCGAGGTAGGTCTCCCTGCCCGCTTCGATATTCCGCGGCGCTGCCGCCTCGGCGTCGAAAAAGGCGTGAGCCGGAGCCATGAAGATGAAGGCGACAACGGCCAGCGCACTCAAATCGCAAGCGCAGCGTCTGACGATGCGAGGGATCGTGCCGGTTACACTGCGGGCAATGCAGCCCGCACCGCCGCGGGTTTGAGAGAGTAGCGATCTCATCGGATAGGAGTCACTCGTGACAC
>JAAUYI010099964.1_pt1 | contig 11669 bp, 7 predicted proteins | sample 7278041 | NCBI WGS metagenome assembly JAAUYI01 (sample SAMN14350216, study PRJNA611818) | marine sediment metagenome | isolation source: surface marine sediment (0.6m) | place: French Polynesia: Moorea | collected 2018-08
GCGCGGGTTTCCCGCGTTGAGTGAACTGGCGTTGGGGTTCCCCCCGTTGTAGCGACTGCGGGGCATCCTTGCCTGCCCTTTTGTACTTCAGCAGATTAGGAAGCGCTATAAATTGTAATAGGACTTACGCAACTTACATATTGATACTGTTTGTAATAAGGATTTTAACCCTTGTAAGCGAGTACTTTAGTATTCAGTATTAGTATTTACTACAAACTAAAAATTAACTATAAATCAAACTAGATTCCTATATGATGAATGCAAAACTGAAAAAAAACAAAAATTGAATTTATATGAATCAAGAACTATTAACCCAACAGTGGTTAGCAGAAATTCAAACCCTTAAACAACAACTTGCTGAAGTTCAAAAAGAACGGGATGCTGGTTGGGAAAGTGCTGAGAAATGGCGTAAACTTTACAATACCGAATCCGAACAAAGACGTACAGATGCTCAATTATCCCAACAGGCGATCGCATCTTTAAAGACAGAACTTGAGAAACTGCGGGGTATTGAAAAAGGCTTACTAGACGATACCACCCTAGATGCTGCCATCAAGCAAGAAATTGCACTCCTAACATCTGTGGAGGAACTGCAAGCTAAATTAATTACAATCATCCAAGAACGGGATCACCTCAAGCAAGCGTTAAAAACCGAACAAGAAAACCACGAACAAACCCGTAAAAGCCTCACCACCGCTTTAGGTGATGCCATTGATAGGTTAACCCAACAGCGGGAGGAGACGTAGGGGCACCGGAGATGGGGGAGAGAGGGGAGAGAGGGGAGAGAGGGGAGAGAGGGGAGAGAGGGGAGAGAGGGGAGATGGGGAAGAATTAATAACTCTTAACTCCTAACTCCTAACTCCTAACTCTTTGCTTAAAATCCCATTGCTTGGGCTACTGCGGGAATTTCTGGTTCGATGCCTTGTTTTACTTGACTTTGACTGTGCTTAATGGCGGTATCGGGGTCTTTTAAACCATTACCCGTGAGGACACAAACCACCGTTGCACCTGTGGGAACTTGGTCTTTCACCTGTAACAATCCTGCTACAGAAGCCGCACTGGCTGGTTCGCAAAAAATCCCTTCTTCTGATGCCAAAATGCGATATGCATCTAAAATTTCGGTATCGGTGACGGCGTGGAAATTACCCTTACTAGCTGTTTGGGCAGCCACAGCTTTTTCCCAACTGGCAGGATTGCCAATTCTGATGGCTGTAGCAATTGTTTCTGGATGTGTTACCGGTTGACCCCCAACTAAGGGTGCAGCACCCGCTGCTTGGAATCCCATCATCCGGGGTAAGCGATCGCATTTTCCATCTTGATGGTATTGACAAAAACCCATCCAATATGCTGTAATATTGCCTGCATTACCCACCGGGATGCACAACCAGTCTGGAGCATTACCTAAGGCGTCAACAACTTCAAATGCCCCGGTTTTCTGTCCTTCCAAGCGGTAGGGATTAACAGAATTGACCAAAGTGACTGGGTAGTTCTCTGCCATTTGACGCACAATTTCCAGTGCCCGGTCAAAATTACCTTTAATTGCCAGAACTTCTGCCCCATAAAGCAAAGCCTGTGCTAATTTACCTAGCGCCACATAGCCATCGGGAATTAACACAAAAGCACGCATTCTTCCTCGTCGGGCATAAGCAGCAGCAGCAGCGGAGGTATTGCCTGTACTGGCACAAATTACCGCCTTTGCCCCATCTTCTTTGGCTTTAGAAATTGCCATTGTCATGCCCCGGTCTTTAAAGCTACCAGTGGGGTTGAGACCGTCGTATTTAACAAAGACACGTACTTGTCTACCAATACGTTCAGCAAGGGCAGGAACCGGAATTAAGGGAGTGTTACCCTCATGGAGAGTAACCACTGGTGTTTTATCGCTGACAGGTAGGTATTGGCGATAAGCTTCTATAAGTCCAGGCCAAGGTTGGCGATAAGATTGTGCAGCAGTCAGGCTCAAAGTCACGGGATGTAAAAGCTCTTTGTTCTAAGTAAAATCGTATTTTATTAAGCTACCAGGTATTAGTCTATCTTACGGTGAGTTCATTTAGTTCTCTTTTCGGAGAATGGTAAAGGGTAATTTCTTCCTTGTCCCTCTTGTCTTCTCCCTCTTCCCCCTCTTCCCCCTCTTCCCCATCTCCCTTGTCTCCCTTGTCTCCAGTTCCCAGCCTGGAACAATCCTCCACTCACCCCTGTCAGCTAGTACACAATCAGCGACTGCACCACAATGGCATCTCAAAGGTATACTTTATCAAAGGTATATTAATTTGTAATATTTCTTAAGAATAGGTTATCATATGATGTTTGATGGTGTGAGTTCATTTTTGGAGCTAGTTAGCCATGACTACATCTACTGTTCACAAACAAAAATCTGATACTGCTGTTTCCTCTAAGTTAGATAAGTGCGTTTATCAAATCGAACAACAAGTGAAGTTTATCCACCTAGAAGCTGAGATTGAATGTCTGCTTAAGCAATTACAAAATTTGAAAAAGGAAAATATGGGGGCGTGAAGCTGTGTTCAAAAATCTCACCAAATCTCCCTAAAATCTGGTAAAATCGGATTACGCAAAAACCAAGCGTTCAAAAATAAGGCTTGAAATCCTGTACAAAACTTTTAAGAGCTTTGACCTAGGTATTGTTTTTGTATACAAGGCTTAACAGTTGTAGACAATTGTCAACGTTTTTTCATGTATTTTATGGATAGTTTTTGCTAAAATCAAAATTACGACTAGCGAATAATCTCTTGATTAATATGCAAAAACCAAGCACCGATCAAGAGATCCGCAAATAATTTAATATCGACAAACACGGAGGGCTCACCCGTGTAAGCCTACTGAGGGATAACCGCTCCCATGCTCCTGGTGAAGTAGGAAGTAATGTCCGGCTTGTCCAGACTTTACAGAGCAGTAGCTACACCTGCTTTCAGGGTGGTTGAGAAATCCAGAAACCTTAATGTAGCTGAAAATAATGGAGTAAAGTAGCAAAGTTTTCTCAATTCCAAAAATAAACAATAGGGTGAGTTACATCCAATTTTAAGCCTGTGGACTGGATAATGCCGACATTGCCAGGAAGAAGCAGGAAGCAAACATCAAATTGCTCTATTTATTGAGATATGAGCGATTTGTGTAAATTTTGTGTTGCACATCAAAAAGATAGTCCCACTGGCAGTTTTGCTGTTAATGGAAACTCTGACTTTCACCCTTCCAGCGTTTAAGGCTATATCTGTTAGCTTGCTCTATTAGTAAAGCTAAAGAATCACCATCTGCAAGTTTGGCGATCGCCGTCAAGGTTTGGGGTGAATCTTGTCTAAAATCAGTATAAATTACTTTTCCCTGATCAGACAAGATGATTGTCCGGGGACGGGATCGCAATTCATTCCCTTGGGGATTATCAAAGGCAGAGGTATTTAATGATGCTATTGCTTCGGGGGAGATAGTCACCAATGTTTCTGGTTGACTATTCCCTGTTAAATCAATTTGTTGCACGGGTAAATTCCCCAATTGCACCCGCAGTTGGGGAATTTCAGGTATGGTACCAGAGGGGATTTGAGCGGATGCTTGCAGCGATCGCCATACTGTTTGCATTATCTCCTCTATGATTTCAGGTTGTTGTTGATACAACTGTTCAAAATCCTTTGGAGATGGTTGCACCCATTCTAAGGCGTTAGTAGTTAGGGCTAAAGGTAGAGGTTGAGCTTTAAGGCTGGTATTTTGGTTTTGATGGGGAATTGCTTGTACACCTGCTGCTAATAGTCGTAACACGCCATTTTGTAGCTGTACAGCTTGAATGGTGGTGGTGATGGTATTCTGTTCTCCATTGGATAGCCAGACAACTATTTCGATGGTTGTATCCCTATTTATATTCAGGATTTCCCGCAGATATTTGACTGGGGAAGATTTAGGTGTGTTCAAACTGTTAAAAGGGTAGTGCAACCAGTCTTTACCGTTATGAAATGCACTCACCTCGATTTCGTACCAAACTTGTTGTTCCCTGGATTTCAGTTCCCCTTGAGAGTCTAATTTTAACCACTGTTTGGGATTAATTTTGCTGTTAGCTTTTGCAGAACCAATGATGCGGCTAACAGAGGTAGGGATTTTTGATTTTCTGCTTTCACCGTCAAGTTGTGCTAACAAACCTTCGATGTAAGTGAGGGATTCTGGGGTAACTTGAGGTTGGGATTGTAACCAGGAATTTGCCTTTTTTTGTCCCTCTCTAGCTGCTAAAATTAAGGCTGCCCAGGCTTGTACTTCCCGACGATTGGGATTAACCTGTAAAGCAGTTTCGGCACGATTCCACAATCTGCCACCATCGGCTTTGAGTTGCTTACCAATTTCGGCAGCATTTTGGCTTGAAGCCTCAAATACTTGTAAAGCTTTTGCCCAGCGTCCATCAATTAAATCTGCTAGCACTTCTTGACTGGGAGAAGCCCAGCTTTTGTCAGCTTGGGCTTTAGTTAGTTGGGAATGTAAGCGAATTACGTCAATTTGTGCTTGGGCTGTTTCAGGAATCTTATTTTGGCGTTTTTTTTTAATAAATTCTAACCATTCCCTAGCTGGAGTCCACAATCCGCTACGGGCAATTAAAAGTGCATCTTCGTAAGCAGAATCACTGATAGCTGGTGGTTTCAGGGAAATTTCTGACAATTGGATGGGATTAAGGATAAATTTAACCCTTTCAACTTGATAAACCTTTAACTGCGGTTCTAAACCCACAGTTCGATCCACAATTAACTCCCTAGTACCACCACCAGTTACCTCCTCCCATGTGGGTAATTTGCCGACAGGACTTGTCCAAGACAACATTTGTTGCAAATGAGAGCGTTTGGGATAATAGTGAAGAATATGCCCATAGCTCATTTGGTTGGTTGCTTGTTGGCGTTTTCCCTGCAAATATAGCCAAACTCCCGGTGATGGCGTCCCTCCTGTAAATCTTCCCACTTTAGTAATAGGAAGGGCAATACTAGAACCTTCGATTTCATCCCTAGCATCGACCAGTGGAGCAATAACAAAAGATTCTTCCGGACCAGTTACAGGTAGTTGAGTTGCCAAATAGTAGGATTTTTCTGCCCGTTGTTGAAATTCCCACTCTTGTGATTGCTGATAAATCCTCAGTTCAACAATTTCTTCACAATCAGATTGACAATTACCACGTTTGCGCAGCACTGGGAGCAACAAATCTCCTGTGTCATCACTGTCCAAAGCAAGAACTTCCCCTACCATTTTTCCCTGATTTTGCAGATTTTCTTGAATTTGCAGCAGAGTTTGGGGACGTTCTCCCTTGGGAAGGGAAATTTTTGCCCATTCTGGTAAAAATTGATTTACCCAGCCTATCTGATGAGGGCTAAAAATCACTAAAAGACTAATCCAACCAGTAACTCCAATTATACCTGCACTACCTAACAGAACTGCGATCGCCAAGGTTGATGCTAGTCTACTTCCTATTTTCCCCGGAGATTTTTGCTTCACTTTATCCTTTGGAGAATCAATGGGTAATGGTTTCTTGAGTTTTTTTACAACCCGCTTGCGAACTTTGCCAGGGGGTTGATTTTCTTTATATGCTTTTGGCACTGGATTTGGCGAGTTATTTGCCATGGTGCTTATCAGTAAATCTAATGGCTATTGAATTAGAGTATCTTTCTTTTATACTCGCCTTCTTCAAAGGTTGCCCAGATTTACCTGTTCCATTATTGACAATTTTCGGCTGAATGTCTCCAGTGCAACTGTGTAAGAGATTATAAAAGCTTGCTTGCAAAATTGCAGGAATTGATATTAGACCTCTGGGAAAATTAAATATGCGGAGTGCCAAAACCCTTGTTCCAGACGTAAAATTTTACGTCTGGAACATTATTTTCCACCAGAGGACTTACGATAGTCTCACAATTGGTAGCTGGTGCGTGAGGTCGGAAGTCTTATTTCTACGTTCACATCGTTTCGTAGCGTCACACACCCTACAAGAAAAAATGTGCCAGTTGCGTAAGTCCTAATTCTGCCATGTAGACTATTTATACGAGAACTTTGAAGTTCAATGGCACAAAAACCATCTTAGGTTATATTCAACGTAACCGTGTTTGAAAACGCAGCTGAAGACTTATTAGGGTAGAGGTTATTCAAGTCTACAGGATAGGCAGAATTGAGAGAAGAACATGTTAGATAGGGTCTGACACAGAACGTTAAACTCCAGTTGGGTAAACTTCCATAAGCGGCTGGTCCAACTGTCACTAAACCATTGCTTACATAAATTGGATGATTGTCTTTGTCTCGCCATAAAAGCCGGGAACCTGAACTTGTCTGAAATTCTAGAAATCCGCTGTAGGGTCTTCCATCCGATTTTTTGACCCACAAGTCATACTCTTTTCCATTTTTGATAGTGAGATCCTTCTTATTAGTCGGATCTGTTGCCGATCTCAAGCGTAGCACCAGCGGTTCTTCATCAGGAATATACCAGTCAAATAACTCTACTCTGACTTTGGGTTGACCAGCAGAGCATTGATAAGGAGATTCCCAACATTTTGGTTCTACATCGCGCCATTGAGTAATCTGACTTAATAAGCCATCAAATCTCCACGTCCAATCTTCAGTAACACTCCAACGTAAATCAGACAAACGCGATCCTGCGGCATACTCAACATAACGCATCGTGATGGCAGAACCAGAAACCAGAGATTTTAGGGCTTCCAAATGCCACATATCCATACCGGATTCATCATGACCACCATTATCATGAAGAGGATGTCCGAATAGTAGTTCAAAAATTGTTAGTGGTGTCGAAGATAAATTCTTGGGAATTTTTCGGTCTGGTGGCAGCAAGGAGTAATGTGCTGCCATATCTTCATCTTTCCAATAACTGTCTGTTGTGAATTTTTCTGTAGAAAAACCACCAAGCATTCCTTGAGTAGCAACATCTTCCAATTCATTATCTTGCAATTTACTTCGTTGATAAGTTACCTTAATTTCTTTGGCTGTTTTGTTTAGCGATCCACCTTCTTCAACTCCGTAGATAGTTCCTCCAGAAGAAAGCAGAAGCTTTCCTTGAGGGGTATTTTCTTCCTTGACACACCAGCGCAATTGGCTTGCATGACCTTGATTCCAGTAGGCAGAGTTTCGGGTTTTGGTAAACCTCATAGTATATCCACCTAAATCACATGGATCTGTCTCAATATCGATTCTCGTATAGCCAGCGAAAGCCCCCTGAGAATCGTAGTTTTTAAAGAGCATATAGGAACCCAAAGGTGGAAGATTCACTTTTTGATCTGTATATTGAACTGGTGGTGCAGTCGGTAAATCATCAACTACCAATACGTCAAAATTGCTCCATTCAAATTTATTCTGGTCAGATTCATTCTGAGGTTTTAAACGCACCATATAAATGCCTATGGGAAAACCATTTTTAGGAGGAGAGACAATAAGTTTTCCATTTGTTGCAGTCCCTTGCCATACACCAGATGAATCCTGGCGATCCGAGAAATCTAACTTGGCAGTCGTTAACTCATAATCCAAGGCTCCATTATAATTCTTTCCATTGTGGGTAATCTCTACTGTATACCCTTGATTTGGTGTAATTTTTCCGGGAACAATTTTGATCTGTGTAGGCATTTTCTGTTTTTTAGATAATTAACTGATTTGATTTTGGACAATAAGTAAATCCGGGCTTAAATAGCTTATTGCTCAGATGTTTGCGATGTATTGATAGTACTTAATAACAGCAAGCTTTATATAGTACCCCTATGTGTACTTTGGTGTTGCTGATTAAGGGTAGTATTGAATAAATACTTGTGTAGCAAGGGTTTTAGAAAGTAATGCTGTATACTCACATTTTCCAACTGACTTTGATTCTGGTTTTAATTAAGTTTATATACGAACAAAGGAATGTATTTTTCTAAGAGGATGTTTGTCAACTCTAAAAGCTTACTTAAAACCTCTGTGGGTAAACCTCTTTCCTACAAGTCCAGAGGCTTTGAAACCCCACTTACCTCAGGGTTTGGGAGATTTTGTGTTAATAACAATACTTTTTAAACATCCTCTAAGACTGTGCGATCGCTTATTTTGAGACTCTCAATTGAATTAAAGCCTGAATTCAAAAGGAAAAAGGCTATTTTTAAGTAAGCAGTCAGTAAAAATTAAGTAGGTCGGTACAAATAAAGCGAAGCAGTTAGGGTCGTCATTTGTCATTGGTCATTGGTCATTGGTAAAGGTTTCAGGGCTATTTACTTAAGGGAGTTTTCTAACTATGAAAATTAACCCACCATTCCAGTAGTACAGCCCGACATTGCAAACAATGTAGGGATTGTAGTAATGAGCTAATTCCTTGTCTATCAATGGGATACATTCCCCCAATTCTAATGAAATCTACCGGAATCTGCGCAGTAGGTTGCAAATGAGCAATAAACCCAAAGAGCTTTTGGTTAGAAAAAGAACTATTAACAACCCAACCCTGAGAATTAAGGGGTGTTAACTGGGCGATCGCATCTCCGGTGATTCCCAATTCCCTTTCCAGGATTTTTGGTACAACGGTAATAGGCTTTTGTGTTTCTGGAAGTCTGCCACCAGGAAAATCTAAAGTTGTTTTGCCAATGCCAGGACGGTAAGTTGGCGGTAGTAAAATTAACTGCTGATTGTAAATAGGTAGAATAATTACGGAGTCAGCTTTTTCCACCCGCCAATATTTTAGAATTTCTCCTTTTTCAGTTTGAAGATGTTCACCAATTAGAGTCAGCCAAGGAGAATGAAATTCAATAAACCGATCCTGAATTTGCCAATTTGGATAATGCATAAATAAAGTTTATATTAAAGTTGATTTAGTTTTGCGATTCAAATAATTGTTCGTTTTTTGGGCAATTTTTATTGAAAATCTTTTCTATTTTATTCACGCAATTCCGTTGTTTGATGCTATAGTAGAAAAAAGTAGTTTTGGGGACTCCCTGACCATTAATTACCCAAAACGGCTACAAGTATTATTATACCGTCGCTTCCAAGGTAAAAGTCAAAATCCCATCACATATAAAAAGGCTTATTTTTATTACCCCTGATTCACCGAGTAAACAGGGGTACTTGACAAAATAATCTTAATCTGGTAAGAGAACCCGGGGATCTAAATTAAATACCTCTTCCCTAAGTCATATCTTCCATCATTCTCAACAAACATCGAGAAACCGGGTTTATTGCAAACATTGATTATCAAAACCCTAGTTTTTCTTTCATAAACCCGGTTTATGGAAATCCCTAACACCTATTTTCGTGTCATTCCGGGTAGAACTTTCAGGGCATCTTGAATTAAGTCACTGATGTAGAGGCGGTTGAGAATATTGCTGATATGGACTTTCACATTGTCAATGGTGATATTCAATTTTTGGGCGATCGCTTCATAGCTAGCTGCGGCTGCAATGAGTGTTAATACTTGCAGTTCTGGTTGTGTCAAGATTAATTCTGGTTGACTATCTTGGATTTTAGGTAGAAGCAGACGAGCAATTTGCGGATCGAGATAAAATTGACCTGTGTGGGTGAGTCGAATTGCTTGGGTTAGTTCTTCTACAGGAGCATTTTTGAGACAATAAGATTGTGCTTGAGCACCTAAGGCTGCAAATATCTGTTCTTGGTTATCCGGTTCTACCAAAATACAGAGTTTTAAATGGGGATTATCGGATTTTGCCTGAATTTGGCGAAACTCTTTGGTTAATTCGACTGCATTCTTATCTGGTAAACTCATGTCTACCAAAGCTACATCAGCACCAGCGACGGATGTGAGTAATACTAGTCCGGTTTCTGCGTTGGTGGCTTCGCTGTAAATATCAATTCCTTCCTGTTCCCGCAGTGCTTGACGCAGATTGACGCGAGTTTGTTCGTCATCTTCAATCAGAAATACTTGGATATCGCTGTGTTCCTCTAGTTGCTGTTCTGGTTGATATTCCGGTAAGTCATTGGGGGCACCACAAGCGGAAATATTGCCAGTAAAATTAACATCAGCGGCTAAATCGGGATGCTGTTTTTTCAATTGGCTAATTTGTTCTTGAGTGAGAATCCTTGATTCATCAAAGCCAAAATCAATTTCTGTGTGCAATCCTTTTTGTTTAACTCGCTTGAGATTGTAGAAGCGTTTGTTAAGGGTTGTTGTGAGAAAAGCCCATAAACATCCGAGTAAATATCGCCGTTTAAAGGAATCACCCTCAAACCAATATTCTACAGTTTTCCGCATATAAAAGCGGGCATAATTTTTTAGTACCCCTTTGAGTAATTCTTCCCTGGTAATGTTATCGGGTTTCATAATTGGGGTGACAAAGTTGTAGTGAGAATAATCCCGCACTTCTACTTTATCACCTAAGTCTTCAAATAGTTCTGAAAATGGCCATGGGGTGAACATATTCCAGTTAGTCATGTCCGCTTTCCAATCCCGTGCCATACGATAGGTTTCTTCGATGGTTTCTAGGGTTTCATTTTCTAAACCCATAATGTATTGAACTTCGGCGACAATGCCATTTTCTCTTAACAGTCGCACGGCTTTTTTATTATCTTCAATGGTAGTTTCTTTGCGGAAGATATTTAAATTTAACTGTGCAGCGGCTTCTGTTCCTAGGGAAACGTGAACTAGTCCAGCTTGACGATATAGAGGTAATTCTTTTTCGTCCCGTAAAATATCTGTGACTCTGGTATTTATACCCCAGTGAATATTTAATTTACGTTCAATTAATTCATGACATAATGCCACAAATCGGGGTTTATTAATCGTTGGTTCTTCATCTGCCAAAATAAAGAAACCAACATTGTAATCTTTAACCAGTCTTTCGATTTCATCTACAAATAACTTGGGACTGCGGGAACGATATTTACGCCAAAATTTCCATTGGGAACAAAAACGACAACGAAATGGACAACCCCTGGCATAATTAGGAACAGCAACTCGCACATTCAGGGGAGTATAAATATATTTTTTCCAATCCAATAAATCCCAATCTGGGGAGAGAGTATCTAAATTAGCAATAGGAGGATGAGCGGGTGTAGCAACTACTTTCCCATCTTCTAAGAAGGCGATACCAAGAATATTTCGGCGTTCTTGTTTATCAGTTCCATTAGCAATTGCTTTTAATAAATTAACAGTAATTTCTTCTCCTTCTCCCCGAATAATGTAATCTACCCAAGGTGCTTCATTCAGCACTTCATTATACATATAAGTAGGATGAATTCCACCCATAATAGTGATTGCTTGGGGGCAAACTTCTCTCACTATTTTGAGAGTTTTTTGGGATTGATAAATCATCGGTGTAATTGCTGTTGCTAGCACCACATCCGGCTGATTTTTAGCAATAATTTCTCCTAAGACATCATCGGGTATATAATCAGTCATAGCATCTACAAAGCGGACATTAGTAAAGCCAGCTTTTTTTAATGCTCCACCTACATAAGGAACCCAACTTGGGGGCCAATTTCCGGCGATTTCTGCTCCACCAGAATGATAGTTGGGTTGAATCATCATTATGCGCATAATCTACTTCCTTGTTGTTGATTTTGGACTAGTAATTAATGTTTTAATTTCTCATTTGTATTTCCAGAAATATTTGTTTGTGGGGTAAACATTCTTGTCCGCTTCAAACAAACAAGATATGATACCAAAACAAGCAAGATATCAAAACAAGCAAAATGCCTATTTTACATGTATCAATGGTTTTTTGATTCCTTGA
>JAAUYI010220211.1_pt1 | contig 11662 bp, 10 predicted proteins | sample 7278041 | NCBI WGS metagenome assembly JAAUYI01 (sample SAMN14350216, study PRJNA611818) | marine sediment metagenome | isolation source: surface marine sediment (0.6m) | place: French Polynesia: Moorea | collected 2018-08
CCTTTAATTGCGATCGCAATATTGAATCTTAAAATACTCAAATCAAGCTATCTAATCCTATCCAACAAACTAATTTCCTCAGTAGTAAGATGAACTGAATTGACAGCGATGTTTTCTTCTAAGTGAGAAATAGTTGTCGTGCCAGGAATCAAAATAATATTGGGTGCATAATGCAATAGCCAAGCTAAAGCGATTTGATTGGGTTTTACGCCTTTATTTTGAGCAATTTCGGCAATAGTTCCTTCAGCACTGGCTAAGGGTGAGCCTTGTTTTAAAGGATGTGCGCCTAGAGAACCATGAGGAATAAAAGCGATATTATTAGCAATACAGTAATTTAAAACATCTTGGTGAGTTCTGTTGCTCAAGCTAAATTTGTTCTGCACCGATACAATTGGCACAATTTTACGTGCTTGTTCGATCTGTTCGACAGTGACGTTGGATAAACCGAGGTGTTTAATTTTTCCTTCATCTCTAAGTTCTTTTAATGCGCCTATAGACTCGGCAAAGGGAACTTTGGGATCGGGACGATGGAGTTGATAAAGATCGATTTGCTCTAGTTTAAGCCGTTTTAAACTGCCTTCGACACCGCTTCTTAGAAATTCTGGGGAGGCATCAGCTAAAATTTTGTCTGGTGCGGGTTTGTTAATGCCTCCTTTGGTGGCAATGACTAAATTTTTGGGATAGGGAGACAAAGCATCGGCAATCAATTCTTCGTTAAATCCCGCACCGTAGGCTTCGGCAGTATCGATAAAGTTTACTCCGAGTTCGACTGCACGACGTAAAAGCTGTTTTCCTCCCTCCCAGTCGGGAGCAGAAATAATTTATAACGCTGAGGACGTTTATTAACTGAAGGCAATTTCTTTAGAGAGTTAGGTTGACGATAGGTAGTCATGTGTCATAATTGAAAACAACAATTTATTAACTTTACGGTACGTAATTAATATAAACGAAAACGAAACGATTATGTCAACCTCTAAAACTAAAAAGTCTCAAACCGTTGCCAAATCTGGAAGAGGCAGACCACGATCGCCTGAAACCAGAGCCAAAATACTCAAAGCAGCCTATGAAATGCTGAATGAAGTCGGATTTATGGATCTAACTATTGAAGGAGTAGCAGCAAGATCGGGAGTAGGCAAACCGACGATCTATCGGCGTTGGAAAACTAAATCTGCATTAGCAATGGATGCTTTTCTAGAAGCAGTCAACCCAGAACTAGCTTTTCCCGATACTGGTTCGGCTCAAGATGATTTTAGGGAGCAAATGCAAAAGATAGTAAAATTGATGAATAGTCCCAGAGGAGAAGTCTTGGCAAGCGTAATTGGTTGCGGACAAGCAGAGGAAGAATTAATCGCAGCCTTTCGAGAAAATTGGCTGATTCCGAGAAGAAAAGATGCAAAAAGAATATTTCAAAGAGGAGTAGAGCGAGGAGAATTAAGATCGGATATAGATGTTGAAGTGGCGATCGATGCTTTGTATAGTCCGCTATTTTATCGCTTGTTACTCAAACATCAACCTTTAACTGAGAAGTTTGTCGATGAGTTAGTCGATGTAGTGATGAAAGGATTAATCTAATTCTAGATTTAAGAGTAACTTACACCTATTCGATCTGGAGAAATTTTAAAGACAATTGCGATGCAGAAACTGATGATGCAGAAAAAATTCGCTCGCCGAGAATTTTTGGGGCTACTTTTTTTCTCGATCGCTTCGAGCAAAAGCTCTGCTGCTAAAGTTAATACTACCAAATGTGATTGGTGTTGGTTGGGTGCGGTAACTAATAACTCCATAACTATCAAGGCAAAACTGAGCAACCAAGTTAAGGAAGGTAAGAATTACATTCAAGTCTTTTATGCTCGAAGTCGAGATCTCAGTCTTGCTAACCGAGAACTAAAGAAAGCTAGAGCAACTTCCTTAAGCGATCGCATAGCCACTTTCAATCTCACAGATCTAACTGAAGATACTGTTTACTACTATGTCATTGTTGCTGATGGTCGTAGATATCCCGTCAAAGGAACACTACAATTCAAAACAGTAAAAGTCGGACAGCCATACAGTTTTGCGATCGCTTGTTCTTCTTGTGCTGGTGGTACTCTCAGCCAGTTTGCTAGTTATGGAATCAGTAATAGTAAGGTATTCGATATTATTCGCCAATACCAATACAAAGCTGAGGATGGACGAGATTCTAATTTAGACTTGTTTATCCACATGGGAGATCTCCATTACCGCAACGATCTTCCTTTTCTCGGTTTAAAAGAAGCTCATCTCGATGATTATCGAGATAATTACGACTTAGTAATGGATCGAGCCAGACAGAGAAATCTCTATCAAAATATACCCCTAGCCTATATTTGGGACGATCATGATTATGGAACGAACGATTCTGATGGCTATTATCCATTAAAACATCTTGCCAGCCAAGTTTATCGAGAACGAGTACCTTGCTATCCTCTGGTGGAGTCATTAGACACAACCAAAGGTAAAGGTGCAATCTATCAATTTTTGATCATTGGTAGAGTAAGATTTATCATGACCGACAGTCGTTTTCATCAAAATCCGCTTACTCTACCAGGTAATGTAGATCGGACTCTTCTGGGAAACGAGCAAAGAGAATGGTTATTCGAGCAGTTAATCGCGGGAAAAAAACAACAAAGAGATAACCGAGAAGGATTAACCATTTGGGTTAATAGTGTACCGTGGATAGCTCCACCAACCGATCTGCCAACTAAGTCTTGGAGTCAGTATTATCGAGAAAGAACCCAAATTGCCAATTTTATCAAAGAGAATCAGATCGATAAATTACTAATGATTTCTGGAGATGCACATATGCTGGCATTAGATGATGGCAAGACAGGAACGGCTAATAGTTATGCTACTGGTGGAGGTGGTTCTTTTCCTGTAATTCAGGCAGCATCTTTAGATAGTAAAGGATCTTTTAAAGGTGGCCCTTATAACGGTGAACAATATATTATCGATCCTAGTGTAGACAGTAAGAATGGTGCGATCGCTGGTAAGGGACAATGGGGATTATTAAATTTCATCGATGATGGTGACAAAATTATAGTAAAAGTTGAATTAAAAAGAATGAAAGATACTTTAATTCAACATACTTTTATTTTTTAATCGATTTTTACAAGGCACTTAATACTCGAAACTTGCATGACCAAATCCATTAATATATCTCTTCTGTTCAAAAATACAGAAGACGCGATCGCGAGAACTCATCATACCCATAACAGGTTCGGGCATACTCGGTAAAGGAGTGATTTTATCGGCTGGAATTATCATTGAGCCTTGTACTTGCTTCATTGATAGTAAAGCCGTCAAATCTTCTGTCAATTGAAATTTAATATAAGCTTTTCCTGGGGATAAATTCGCCTGAAATAAATCTTTAAGGTTAGCTTGAACTCTCGTAGCAGCGTTAAATGTTTCCATTAATATTTATCCTATTGTTTCTCGTAGCGCACTAACTAATTGTTCTTGAGTACAAGGCTTAGTTACGTAGGCTTTCACTCCTTGTTTTTTTGCCCACATTCGCTGACATCTCTATTTTTAGCGGTACAGGCAATCACGGGGATATCGGCTGTTTCGGGTTTTTTTTTCAATTGGCGACAAACATCTAAACCACCCATTTTGGGCATCATCCAATCGGCAACAATAGCATCGGGTTTATTGGCTATTGTTAGGGCGATCGCTTCTTCTCCATTAGTTGCCATGATGATTTTAAAACCAGCCTTGGTTAGATAGTTTGCCATCATTTCTAAATCGGATTGTAGGTCGTCAACAATTAAGATAGTTTTCATAGTTTTTCTTGCTTTAAATAAGTTTTTTCCTGGATAAAAGCTATATTTTGTTGCTAATTAATAAATGAATAAATGAATATTTGAATTTAACTATACAGTATTTGCCATTTATTTAATAGCAGAACAAATACTAGTTGACAATGACTCTATGGATAGTCTTATATGAGATATTTTGATATAATTTGATTTAAACTTTCTTGAGTAAAAGGTTTAGTAAAATAATCAGTTGCTCCCGCTAGTTTGGCTCTAGCTTTATCAACTAAGCCAGTATTTCCTGTCACCATAATGATTGGTAAATCATCGCATTTACCACTACTTCTTAATAGCCCGCATAATTTATAGCCATTAATTCTGGGCATAGTAATGTCGAGCAAAATTAAGTCGGGATTGATACTAAAGATTTTAGAGACTGCCTGTACGGGATCATCTATAGCGGTAATTTCAAATTTTTCTTGACTCAAAAAACGTTGAATTTCGCTCAGAATTGTCGGACTATCATCAATACAGACTATTTTCCAAGGTTTGACTGACGAACTAGAGCTATTTTCCCCTGATGGATTGCTAGCTTTATTAGAATTAGAGGATGAAGACTGAGCAGTATCTGGATGGCTTCTAGGAATAGGTGGTAACTGATTTAAAGGTGCTGGAGCATGATGCAAATAGATTATTTTCTCATCAATATATGGTGATAAAATTTTGGCTACCTGAAGTTCGTCTTTTTTCAGTAATATTGATAGCTGACGAATGCTAATGCGTCCTTTTAATAGTTGAGTTAGTTCGACTAAAGTTTTACGATTTAGGGAACCAGAAGCGGGAAGAGGTTTGGTTTCCCAACTTGGGGGAAAATAAGGACGTTGATGCACAGAAACTAATTCCTGACTACAACTTTGCCATTGCTTCGACTTGACCTCAGCTTCTTTTAAATATTTTGATACATTGAAAGATAAAGAATCTTCAATTGCTGAGGGAATCCAAAGCGGAAGTGAATCTACCTCTTGCCAGGAAGAAGTACCTTTATCGAGCCAAAGACAAAACTGTAGTTCATCTTTAGTTATACTTTCAATTAATTCGATTCCTTGAGATAGATTGAGGTGCTTTTCTGTCAGCAACCAAGAAATAACTTTGCCATAAATATTTTGAGCGGGAGATTTATTTTGTATGGATGATTGTATTTTAAGGAAAGATGGGGGCAAATTTTTTAAAGCAGCTATAGCTTGTTTCAATCCCAAATAATGTAGATGATACTTTAGCTGATCTAGCATTTGTGCAGAGCAATTAACATATTGTAAATTTCCCTGATGCAAATAAATTTGCCAACAAACCAATCCTTCGTTAATTTTTAGACAACCAGAGCCCTTAGAATTTGCTAATTGAGATAATATCTGCTTAGGATTAAGCTTTGTAGCTGCGGTCATAACAATAAAAAAACTTAACAAGCTTATTGTTCCCAAAATTGATTGATATCTATCAATCAGAAAATCCTTATTTGTTTGTTTATAAAAAAATATTCAGCCTCATCGAGAAAATCGAGACGAAACTGTTGTTGAGTATTCACTTTGAGTTACAAACGACTAATGACCCTAAGGGAGATTCGCCCCTACTAATGACTAATAATGAAATTATTTAGCCACCTTAAACCGACCTACCGTAGATTCTAATTTGGCTGCTATTTGAGCGGTTTCTACAATTGATTGTGCCACTTGTGTAGAAGACTTTGAGGTGTCTGCTGATAGTTTGGCAATCTTTTGCATCAACTTCGTAACATCCTCAGAGATATCTGCCTGAGAGATGGTTGTTTGGGAAATAGAACCCATTAACTGATTGATTTGCTGAGATTTTTCTAGCACTAGATTCAAACCTTGTTTGGTCGTCTCTACTAGCTTGGTGGTTTCCACTACCTGTGTCGTACCCGATTCCATTGCTTGGTTGACTTCTTGGGTTTCGGCTTGAATTACTGCCACAATACTAGCGATTTCTTTAGTTGCTGCTGCTGATTGTTCTGCCAATGCACCCACTTGTTCGGCGACAATAGTAAAGCCTTCTCCGTATTCTCCCGCACGTCCAGCCTCAACACTGGCGTTGATTGCCAATACATTAGTTTTAAGGGCAATTTCTTCAATAAACGACACCGCCTGAGAAATTTTCTGCGAAGATTCTCCCAAACGCTTCATTTTCTTTGAAGTTTCGCTAATAGTAGTCCGCAGATTGAGAATGCTATCTACGGTGTAGTCCATATCATCGGTGCTATTTAAAACAGTCTTGTAAGTATCATCGGCAATTTTTTCTGCCTGGTTAGCGTTGGCTGCTACTACCTGAATCGATTTGTACATTTTAGCGACAGCTTTGAGAGTATTGCGAGTTGCTTCTGCTTCAGTAGTAGCTTGTTGAGCTAGATCGCGAATCGCCTGTTCGTTTTGCTTGAGAGAAGAATCGACTTGGCTAGTGGACTGTTTGGCTGCGATCGCAATTTCTTGCAAACTGTCAATAATAGCGTTAAATAAATCAGCGACAGTACTAAGTTCAATTGAATTTAAGCTAGCTCTAACGGTCAAATCTCCTTCTGTGGCATCAGAAATTTCATCGATTAAAGAATAAATTGCCCTCTCTAGCTCCTCTTTTTCTTGACGTTGTCGCTCGGCTATGGTTTGCTGCTGTCGCAGAGATTCTTTAACCTGTTTTACTAGGTGATTGAAATTACTTGCTAAGGTTCGAGTTTCTAATGTACCTTCGAGATCTGCTTCAATATCTAAATCTCCCTGTGCTACTTTTTGAGTAGTTGCAGATAAATCAGTTAATGGCTTAGTGATTTGTTGAGCTAAGATAATAATCACGCCGAGGGAAATAGTAGCTAAGGCGATCGCCGTTATCCCAAACACTTGGAGTAAATTCCTTGCTGCTCTGGCTACTAGCTCATAATCTACTACATCAATTGAGACAAAGTCAGTCTGGGGAACAGTGGACAAAGTATATATCCGATTTTGATATCTAAATGAAGCAATAGTCGTGGTTAGAGAAAAGATTTGTTCTTGACTGAGACTAACTTCGGAAAAACCAGGTAACTCGGCGATTGATTCTCGTGCTTCCTCTATACTCACAAATGCACTTTCTGACTTCTCTGTCTCTTCCAACGCTTCAAGACTCAGGGAGTTGCCTTCAACTCTTACTATGGTTTCGATTACTTTCAGAATTGACTCGCCTCCAACTATACTGGCATTTTCTGAATTCATTTCTGCGCCTTCATCGTTCTCTTCATCATTGTCAGCAGCAGCATCGATTTTTATATTCTGGCTACTATAAACAACAAAACTCTCGTCGGGATCGACAATCAATAAATCAGAGGATTGGCTTTTTTTTTGGCTAAATTGACTAGCGAGGTCTGAACTCAATAATGCTACAGGAACAGCAGCTTTGATTACCCCCAGAAATTCTCCAGTCTGTGGATCTTGTATCTCTTGAGAAAAAGGAATAACAGTGGTATTTGTCGACTCATCAAAATCAGGTTCATCCATCATAAATCCCTGTTCTTGAGTGATTTGCCACCAAGCTTCGTCTCTTTGGACAAAATCTGAGGTTCGATTACTATAAGCAATATTCAAGCCATTACGCTCGGTTACTAAGATTTCAGCAATTTTGCCAGATTTGGTTATTTGTTGCAAATAGTTGTTAAGACGATTATTAGGTGTTAATAATTTAGTGGCAGCAAACTCTGTTTCTAGTTGGGAGATAGGTTTTCGAGCTAATCTGCGTTCTCGAACATTCTGATTACTAGCTTTAACTGCTTCAATTATGTTGGGATTTAAAGCCATCAGATCGACAGTTTGAAAAGAGTTACGGATAAACGTCGCAATTGTAGTGCTTGCCATAAGAGCATTGTTCTCAAGCTGTTGTAATATTTGATTTTTAGCTCGACGTTCGGTAAGGATATATCCAACCGTACTGGCAATTACTAAAGGAATTAAGACCGCTGGTAAAATTGAAACTAGCAACCGATAACGAAGAGTTGAAACTCTCTTAGATTTTTTGGTTACAGATTGACGGGGAGAAGTTATTTTGGATTCTAATTTTGTAGGTTTTAGTTGAGTAGTCATAGCAATTTAGATACCTCGAACTATATTTACTTGTCAGATCGAAGTTAATACTTCTTATGAAATACGAGTAGTTTTCTGGGGACAATCTTGCCTTAGTTTCTATTAGCTAAGTTGTCTAAAGTTGCTAAGATTTTGGGAAAATTAAGTATAGGAATTATCATTTTCTCTTCTCGCACCGCACCGCTAAAATGGGAACATATTTTAGAGGGAAAAGTATCTAAAGAGAACAAAATTTCTTCTGTTTTTAAACGTACAATCGATTGTAGACGAGTTACTGCTAAACCAAGATAAATTGGTTGTTTGGTAGTAGATTCTAGAATGATGACTTGATATTGTTGAGGAGCAAATAATTTAGTGGGAAAACCTAGTAATTGAGCTAGATCGAAGACGCAAAAAACGCGATCGCGATAACTGGTAATACCGATGACCGATTTTGGCATACCTGGCAGGGGAGTTATCTTATCTGCTGGAACGATTATCGAGCCTTGGACTTGCTTCATTGATAGTAAAGCTGGTAGATCCTTGGTCAACTGGAATCTAATATAAGCCTCACCCGATGCTAAATTTGCCCGAAATAGATCTGGTAGATTAGCTTGAACCCTGGCAGCAGCATTAGATGTTTTCATAATTTATTTATCCTCTTGTTTTTTGTAGCGCGCTGAGTAATTTTTTCCAAGCCTACGAGGTTTGGTAACATAAGCATTGATATTTGGTTTTTTAGCGTCTACATTTAAGCTACATTTTTCTTTGTTTCAACCATACTGATGAGAATTTTTAGGTGGTGACGATCGTCATCAAAATCAACTCGAACTTGGCTGATGGATTTTAGCTCATTGCCTCTTGTATTGCATTGATTAATTCTTTTTGCGTGCAAGGTTTAGTAACGTAAACCTTTACACCTTGCTTTTTAGCCCACATCCGATCGACATCTCTATTTTTAACGGTACAAGCAATTACAGGAATATCTTTCGTGTCGGGATGTTTTTTTAGTTTACGGCAGATATCTAACCCTCCCATTTTGGGCATCATCCAATCGGTAACGATGGCATCTGGTTTTCTTTCTAAAGTTTTGGCGATCGCTTCTTCTCCATTATTCGCCTTGATAATGTGATAACCAGCATTAATTAAGTATTTAGCCATCAAATCTAATTCAGATTGTAAATCGTCAACAACTAAAATTGTTTTCATCATTGTTTTTACTTTTTTAGGAATTGTTATCGATAAGATTCAGAAATCTTGTGTTTAAAAGTAAATATTTTTTAGGTATATTTTTCAACAATTTCAATCAATTCTTGCTGAGTAAAAGGCTTAGTAAAATAATCTGTTGCTCCAGCTATTTTTGCTCTAGCTTTATCAATTAACCCAGTATTTCCTGTCACCATTACGATTGGAGTATGATTGCAATTATCACTTCCCCTCAACAATTTGCATAGCTTGTAACCATTAATTTTAGGCATAGTAATATCTAGTAAAATTAGGTCTGGTTTAAGACGAAAAATCATCGGTACGGCTTGCACGGGATCGTCTATAGCTGTAACTTCAAACTTTTCTAAATCGAGAAAACGCCTAATTTCTTCTAAGATTATCGGACTGTCATCAATAGACAAGATTTTCTTTTTAGGAGGAGGAAGCGATCGCCTAATTTCTGTTTCCGAGCGAGGAATATTAGGTAATAGATCTAGAGGCGAGCGGGGGTTGCGTAAATAAATTATCTGCTCGTCTATATATGGAGATAAGACTTTTGCTACCTGAAGCTCATCTTTTTGCAGCAGTAGCGACAGTTGACGAATGCTAGTGCGCCCCTGCATCACTCGGTCTAGCTTATTGAGGATTTGATAATTTAAGGAACCAGAGGCAGAGGGTAATTTTTGTTGCCAACCAGAAGCAAAATAAGGACGTTGATGGACAGAAAGCAATTTGTCGCTGCAACTTTGCCATTGCAGGAGCCTTTTTTGTTCTTTATTCAAGCATTCTAAGATGTTAACTGATAAAGAGTTACCAAAGCGTTCTTGAATCCAAGAAGGAATTGGCTCTTGAGCATTCCACAAGAAAGTACCTCTTTGCAGCCAAAGACTAGACCTTAGTGCATCTCTAGTTATATATTCAATAAGTTTTGAACCCTGAAATGTATCTAAATGTTTTTTTGCTATTAGCCAACAAACAACATTGCCATAAATATTTTCATCATCGAGATGTTCTTGTCCCTCAAACTGTATTTTTCCATAAGGCGTTGATTTTAAAGCTGCTAATGCTTGTTGCCAGCCAAGGTAACGTAGGTAATATTTGATCTGATCTAGTAGCTGGGCAGAACAGTCAACATACTTTAAATTTCCCTGGTGAAAATAAATTTTCCAAGAAACTAATCCCTCATCTAATTCCAGACAACCAGAACTTTGAGAATTTGCCAGTCGCAATAATAGTTCTCTGGGATTAATCTTGATGCTTGTTGGCATGATTATAAAAATCAATTTATGAAAAGAACGAGCAGATCGAATTTACTTGGTTTCTCAATAGAAAATTAAATCTACTCGGTAGTTCAAGTCGTATTCCGTATTTTTACTTAATGTTTAGGGTTGTTCTGTATCATACTATAGAATTAACCAGAGTAGATAAACTGTTTTATTACTTATTCTTTAACGGCGACTAAAGTTAATTTTTAAACCATCGCGGGGATGGGGAGTAGGTACGGTAATTAAGTCTAGATTTTGTTTGGGGAGGAGTTCCCAGGTATATTTTTGCAACAATTTGGCAGCAAAAAGACGCATTTCCAAACGAGCAAACTCTTTTCCCAAACACTCGCGCAAGCCACCACCAAAGGGAATATAACTAAAGCTAGCTTGTTTGTCTACCGAGTTTTCGGGGGCAAATCTATCGGGATCGAAGCGATCGCTTTGGGGATAGATTTCTTCGTCCTTATGGGTTTGGGCAATTTGATATTGAATATTCCAACCTTTAGGAATACGATAACCGCCAAATTCAAAAGAGGCGACTGCTTCTCTAAAGCCACCACCAACGGGAGGAATCAGACGCATTACTTCTTTGATTACCTGTTCTAGATAGGTCATTTGTTTAAGATCTTCTAGGGTAGGTGTGCCAGTAATATTGAGGCGATCTTGTTCTTGTCTTAATTTTTCTAGGACATCGAGATGTTGGGCGGTGAGAAGACAAAAAGAGGCGATCGCACTAGTTAGGGTTTCATGTCCTGCAAACAGTAACAGCAACACTTGGTCTTTTAATTCCTCCAGACTAAGACTATTTCCTTCTTCATCTTCGGCTTGAATCAATAAACCCAAAGCATCTTCCCCAGGATTATCCGCTTGCTGGCGTTTAGTGACAATCTCTTCGATACTTTTTAGCAACTTTTTACGCGCTGCCAAAGCCTTACCAAAGTTCGTCCAGGGTAAAGAGATTGGAATCGAAAACAAACCCCCACACCAAGTTTCAAAATAGTGACCGATAGAAGAGTCAGAACCACCATCGGTACTAACAAATAAATTACTGGCAATATCAAAAGTATAGTTACGTAACTCTGGATACCAGGTTAGAGTTTGCATCTTTTCCCACTTTTGGAGATACTCATCGGTAATTCTTTCCATGGTGGGAATATAACTACTCAAAGCTCTCGGTTGAAATGCTTGATAGAGTAACTTACGACGGGAAGTATGAAATTCTCCACCACGTATTACTAAAGATAAATCTCCTAATAAAATTCTGGTACTTTTGGGCCAAGAAGACACAACGTAGCTATTTTCATTGCGAAATAAAAAAGTATTAGCA